>Ga0302321_100003882_pt1 | contig 12902 bp, 13 predicted proteins | sample Fen_T0_1_FD_202505 | JGI IMG/M metagenome (GOLD analysis project Ga0302321, IMG submission 202505) | Peat permafrost microbial communities from Stordalen Mire near Abisko, Sweden - Fen_T0_1 | ecosystem: Environmental > Terrestrial > Soil > Wetlands > Permafrost | place: Sweden: Abisko...
CGCTCGAGCGCGTGATCAAGCAGCGCAAGCATGCGCCGGTGTTCATCGTCGATCTCGCCGTGCCGCGCGACGTGGAGCCGGAAGCCGCGGAACTGGACGACGTCTTCCTCTACAGCGTCGACGACCTGTCGGAGATCGTGAAGGACAACCTGCAGATTCGGCGCGAGGCGGTCGTGCAGGCCGAACAGATGATCGCCGACCAGTCCGGACATTTTCTGCGGTGGCTCGAAGGCCGGACGATCGTGCCGACGATCGCCGCACTGCACGGCCACCATGACGGTCTGCGCTCGGTGGAACTCGAGCGCGCGCGCAGGATGCTCGCCGCCGGCGAATCGCCGGACAAGGTGGTCGAGGCGCTGGCGCGTGGCCTCACCAACAAGTTCCTCCATGCTCCGTTGTCGGCATTGAATGGGGCCGGTGAGGCCGAGCGCGCCGAACTGATCGCGCTGTTCCAGCACGTCTACAAGCTCCCCGACCCTCCCGCCGACGGGCATTAGCGCCACCTTCCGGCCTCATTGCAAAGTGAGGCCGCAAGTCACGGCACCGCCCACGGGGCGGTCGTTGTCCCCGCCATTGTCGGCAAGGCCATCATGAAGTCGTCCCTGCGCTTGAAACTGGACCAGCTTGCAACACGGCTGGTCGAATTGAACGGCCTGCTCGGCGCCGAGGACGTCACGCGCGACCTCGACCGCTATCGCGCGCTGACCAAGGAACATTCGGATCTCACGCCCGTCGTCGCGAAGTTCCGCGAATATCAGGATGCCGAGGCCGACCTCGCGGCCGCCGTCGACATGGCCTGCGACCCAGCCATGCGCGACTTCGCCGATGAGGAGCGCGCGGCGGCACAGTCGCGCATCGCGGCACTGGAAGCGGACCTGCAGGCGGCATTGCTGCCGCGCGATCCCAACGACGAGCGCAACGTATTCCTGGAAATCCGCGCAGGCACCGGCGGCGACGAGTCGGCACTGTTTGCCGGCAACCTGTTCCGCATGTACGTGCGCTACGCCGAACGCCATCGCTGGCAGACGGAAATCGTGTCCGAGTCGACGAGCGACCTGGGCGGCTACAAGGAAGTGATCGTCCGCATCGTGGGGCAGGGCGCGTACTCGAAGCTCAAGTTCGAATCCGGCGGGCACCGCGTGCAGCGCGTGCCCGACACGGAGGCGCAAGGGCGCATCCACACGTCGGCGTGCACGGTCGCGGTCATTGCCGAAGCAGATCCCATCGCCGACATCACGATCAACCCTGCGGACCTGCGCATCGATACGTTTCGCGCGTCCGGCGCAGGCGGCCAGCACGTCAACAAGACCGATTCCGCGGTGCGCATCACGCATTTGCCGACGGGCCTGGTGGTCGAATGCCAGGACGACCGCTCGCAGCACCGCAACCGCGCATCGGCCATGGCTGTGCTGGCGTCGCGTTTGCTCGACAAGCAGCAGCGCGAGCGGCAGCAGAAGGAAGCGGCGCACCGCAAGTCGCTGATCGGCTCAGGCGATCGCAGCGAGCGCATCCGCACCTACAATTTTCCGCAGGGGCGCGTCACCGATCATCGCATCAACCTGACGCTGTACAAGATCGATTCGGTCATGGACGGCGAGCTCGACGAGCTGACCGGCGCGCTGGCGCAGGAGTTCCAGGCCGAGCAGCTCTCGGCGCTTGCCGGTGATGAAATCTAGAGGGGAAGCCATGACCAGCAAATCGCGGACGCCGGCACCCTGGCTCGAAACACTGCGCCTGTCGATGCGCAATTTCACGCTCGACGATTTCGACGATCTCTACGCGCTCAATTCCGACCCGCGCGTGATGAAATACATTGCCGACGGCACGGTATCGACGCGCGACGAGGTGACGGGAGCGCTGCGGCGATTCGTCCGCTACCCGACGCTGTATCCGGATCTGGGCGTCTGGCATACGTCGCGACGCGACACCGGCGCCTTCATCGGATTCTTTGCGCTGAACTACATCGGCAAGAGCACGGACATCGAGATCGGCTACCGCCTGCTGCACAATGCATGGGGTCTGGGCTTTGCGACCGAAGGCGCCACGGCGCTGGCGCACTACGGGTTCGATGACCTCGGTTTGGATCGCATCATCGGCGTCACGCACCCGGGCAACAAGGCATCGCAGAGCGTGCTGATGAAGGCCGGCCTGGCCGACCAGGGTTGGGGCCGCTACTACAATCGCCGCCTGCGCCTGTTCGCCGCGGAACGTGACGGGTCATGACGCCGACAGTGCGGCAGGCGCTGGCACAGAGTGGACTCGGACCGGTCGACGCGAAAGTGCTGCTGGCGCATGTGCTGGGTTGCAATCGTGCCTGGCTCGCCGCGCACGAAGCAGACGCGCTGACGCGGGACCAGGCTGACGCGTTCGCGGCGCTCAGTCGCAGACGCCGCGACGGCGAACCCGTCGCATACTTGACGGGCAACCGTGAGTTCTGGGGACTCACGCTCACCGTCACTCCGGACGTGCTGATCCCGCGTCCGGAAACGGAGACGCTGGTCGAGTTCGCATTGTCGAAATTGCCGCGCGATCGCTCGTTGCGCGTACTTGACCTTGGCACCGGGTCCGGCGCCATCGCGCTGGCCCTGGCGCATGACCGGCCACGAGCCTCTGTGCTCGGCACCGACCTTTCGGCGCAAGCGCTGGACGTCGCGAACGGCAACGCGCGTCGGCTGGGGATGTCCAATGTCGCGTTCACCGCCGCCGATTGGTATGCGGGTATCCCGCCGGGATCGTGGGACCTGATCGCGAGCAACCCGCCGTACATCGGCGCCGTCGACTCACATTTGCAGGAAGGCGACCTGCGCTTCGAGCCGGTCTCCGCACTGTCACCCGGCGTTGACGGGCACTCCGCGCTGAACATCGTCGTCGACGGCGCACGCGAACATCTCGTTCCCGGCGGCTGGCTTGTGGTCGAGCACGGCCATGACCAGTCGGAAGCGACTCAGACGATGTTTCGCGCGGCAGGATTTTCCGGCGTGGTGGTCTTACGAGACCTCGCGGGAATTCCGCGCGTCGTGGCCGGACACTGCGAGTTGCCACCCGGTTGAACCTGTATCGAAAGTGGGCCTGACCAGTGTTTCCGTAGCCGAACGCCTCGGAGTTGATCGCGGTCGCGTGTCCGATTCCTTGTATGGCGCAATGGCCGGTTGGGGTCTGCGTCTGATTTGACCGAAGCCAGTCGATGGCGTGGCGTCGATCAAGCCTCGATGGCGACGATGTGCGCCTGGATCTTGCCGTCGACGGCGCCGGTTCCGAATCGCCGTGCAAGCGCATCCGCGCACAGGTCAGTTGCCCTGGCAAGTGCAGCAGGGTCCCGAGCCTCGATCTCATTGCGCAACGGTGTCCCCTGACAGTATGCGATGGCTGGAATTCGCGAGGATGCCGCTCGGCTGCGGGCCGCAAGCGTCTCGATCAGGGGTAACTTCGTGAAGCCCGCCTTTGCGAGATCTTGCGCGATCACTTCCGTCTCGTAATAGCCATGCGGCGTTCGGGCCATGAAACGTGGCGGATCTTGCGGGAACAGACTCTCAAGGGCCCCGGTGACCGTAGCCGCGAACTGGTTCTCCTCGATGCGATCCCACACGTTGAAAAACAGGATGCCGCCGGGAACGAGCACACGCCGCGCCTGCGCAAACGCGTGCGACTTGTCGGGGAAGAACATGGCGCCGAACTGGCAGACCACGACATCGAAACTTGCGTCGCCGAAAGGCAGCGCCATCGCGTCCGCCTGGCGCCATTCGACGGGACGACATGTTCCGACCGAAGATGCGCGGTCGAGCATGGGCTGGTTGAGATCGGTGGCGACGATGTCAACGCTTGTCGGCAATGCTGCGGCCAATGCGCGCGTCAGAACGCCGGTGCCGGCAGCGATTTCGAGCACACGTCTAGGGCTTCGAGCCGCGAGTCGGCGCGCAAGATCTGTCGCATACGACGCGAAGATCAAGGGCACCAAATAGGTATCGTAGAGCTCGGGAATGGAGCCGGCGAACACCTTGTCTGCGCTTTGACCGGACATGTGCATCTGACTTCAGAGTGGGAATTCCCATCCTAACGGGAACGCGTTACCGTGAACAGACTGCCTGTGGGTTCGTCATAAGCAGATCCAATGACCGACGGTGTTCGGCCAGTAGCGGAAGTTCAGCATCTTCTTGGGAATTTCCAAATAGCGGTCGCTCAACTGTTCGTTTCGTGGTGATTGTTTGCTCAATTGGTACTAGGCCGTCGCGCCCCAGACCGCAGGCGTGCACGTCGGCAGTCCTTGCTCAAAAGCGAGTGCGCCAGCCCTATGCATTGTCGCTTCCGCTTGATCGGGCTTTCCCAATGGGTTGTACCGTCGCGACCTAGAGTGCAATAGATCAGCTCGGATCATCTGTTGGCAGATAGGGGCGGAGCAGCCAAAGTCGTCTGCATTCGAACTCCGCCCCGTCATTTATGTTTCTCAAGTTTCTGGTGACCTTTACTACTCTATGAGGTTCGGCTTGGGCAAAGTATTCGCCGTATACGCGATTGGACACCAATGCGGTGTACGCAGGGGAAGCCCCTTTTTCCGTTACGGCTGCCTGTAGTCGGCACGCTATGTTGATGGCACGTCCAACGTATTCTTGCTGTCCATGTATGGTCAACGGAATTAGTTCACCCTTGTCGATTCCGAAGCTAATGCCTATGACCTTTGGCGTGTGAGATAGGTGCGGAAAGAGCGAGCGTCGAAACTCACCGACGTAGTATAGGCACAGGTTCTCTAAGAAGCGAAGGAGGCGCACGCCGTCAGTATTTGCTGGAAATAGTAGCAACCATCCATCGCCTGTAAATTTGTATGGGTCGAATGACACGGTTGCTTTTTGTTCTTTGGCCAAGTATCGCTTTAGCTCGCCAAAGAACGTTGTAAGAGGTTGAACATTATTGCTCTTCGTTAAGTCCTCAATTATGTTGGATGATGAGCACATGTCGAATGCGACGACAATTGCTTGCCCGCTAATCGTGAGGCGTTGATAGTCCATCACGTATCTAGACCTAGAAATGTGTGCACGTTATCGGTATTGGTCTGAAATGTCGGTGCTCAGCTGGTACTTTGCGCCTGAATAGTGGGCGCAAGCAACGCGTTATCTACGGCGCGTCCGCGCCGGTCAAGCCACCGGGCATCGGCAGGGTGCAGTGCTATTAATGTCGCGTGTACCCCTTTCGCGCGCGCCCGCCACGAACGACTGCTACCAAGAGTTCGGACGACCGCTTTGAAGGACCCTGGCCGTCGGCTCAGGGTCGAACTCGGACATCCGTTCTGACCCGCGAGGGCAGTATCCTGGCGTCGGTGTTCAGTCATGGTGGCAGCAGGTGTTCAACCGCTGCGGCCGGTGCCATCAAGCCGTTCGCGGTTTGTACCGTCACTGACGATTGCTAGATTTCCGCAGGCGCGGCGACCCCCAGCGTTTCCGCCCACGGTTGCAGCGATGGCATGATGGCCGGAAACAACGCGATGCCATTCGCCCGTTGCTCCCGGTGACGCTTCATTCCATTCTCGCCCGGCAGGCGCACGCGTTCCACGCCCGGGCGCGGTGTCGCGGCATGACACGCGCCGACCAGCCAATCCATTTGCCGCGTGTACCCTTCAATGCCACCGAAAGCCGCCGGGTCCATGACCTGCACGAAGACGGTCGCTCCCCAGCCTACGGCAGGATCGGCGCGGCCGAAGCCGGCGAGCCCGCCGGTCATCGCTTCGACCAGCAGTGCCAACGCATAACCCTTGTGTCCGCCGTCGAGTCCACCGAGCGGCAGGAGCGTGCCTTTCGGCTCGCTGAACAGCACGGCAGGGTCGGTCGTCGCGTTGCCATGCGCATCCTGTACCCACGGATGGGCGAGCTTTTCTCCCGCCTTGTGCAGCCGCGCAGTCATGCCATTCGTCGTGTAGCTGGCGGAAATATCCAGCAGGATCGGATCGCCACTCGTTGGAATTCCCGCGGCGAAGGGATTGGGCGTGAACACGGACGATACGCCGCCGAAAGGCGCCACGCTGTGCGTCGACGGGTCCGAACAGTAGATGAGCACCATCTTGCCCTTGTCGGTCGCGCGCCAAAGATAGGCGGCGAGGCAACCGATATGGTGTGAGCGGCGGATGACGACCGAACCGGTGCCGCAGGCATCGGCCATGGACATCGCGGTATCGAGCGCACGGAGTGTGAGCCAGGGTCCGGGCAACCGGTTGCCGTCCCAGGCCTGCGCGGCGGGCCGCGCGTTGACGACCGCGGGCTCGCCGGACTTGGCCATTGTGCCCTTGTCGATTTCAGCGAGATATGCCGGGAGCAACGCAAGCCCGTGCGTGTTGTGGCCGAGGAGATCGCCTTCGACGAGGATCGTCGCGACGTCGCGCGCGATGTCTTCGCGCACGCCCGATTTGCGCAGCAGCGCATGCCCGAACGCGACCAGGGAGTCTGCGGAATAGCGCGGCGGATTGACAGGAGGCATGCTTCCTCACGGAATGGATCGGCAAGGGGAAAACTGCGCCGGTTGACGCGAACACCTGATTGCCCGAGGATTCTAGCGCACTCGAATTAGCGGAGAATGGCGCCATTTCGAGCGCCTCCCGCTTACCCCGCACGCTTACTCCACCATCGCCTCCCGGTCCCCGTGCTTCCGTCCTCGCTGCAGATTTCCATCGTCACGCACCGGCCAGACACGAAGCTGCTCGAGCGTTGCCTGCGCAAGCTGGCGCTCGCCATAGGCATCGCGCGCGAGGAGGGCGCCTTGCGCACCGTGCACCTGGCGCTGATCGACAACAGCGAGGACCGCGACGTAGCCGACGGGGTCATGAAACTGGGCAAGATGCGCTTCTCCGATTCGGGCGTCCACGTGACGTACCTGAACGGGCACGCGAACATCGGCTATGGCGCCGCGCACAACCTGGTGCTGCACGGCACCGGTTCGGATTACCACCTGGTGCTGAATCCGGACGTGGAGCTGGCCCCGGATGCGCTCGCCAACGCCGTCCGCTGGCTCGACAAACACGAGGACGTCGGCGCGCTTGCGCCGCGGGTGCTCGGCACGGAGGGCACGCGAGAATACCTGTGCAAACGCTATCCGGCGATCTTCGATCTCTTCCTGCGCGGGTTCGCGCCCGGCATCCTGCGCGCGCTCTTCCGCCGGCGGCTCGACCGGTATGAAATGCGCGACGTGATGGACGTGGAACCCCCGCGCGACGTCATCGGCATACCGGCGCTGTCCGGCGCGTTCATGCTGGCCAAGCGCGTGGCCATCGACAGCACCGGCGGCTTCGATCCGAGATATTTCCTGTACTTCGAGGATTTCGACTGGAGCGTGCGGCTGAACCGCGTCACCAAGACCGCCTACGTGCCGACCGTGCAGATCGGCCACCATGGCGGAGGCGCGGCGAACAAAGGACTGAAGCACATCTACTACTTCGTGAAGAGCGGCCTGCGCTTCTATCGCAGGCACGGCTGGAAATGGTTGTGAGTCCGGCCGGCCCTGCCGGGAACGCGCGCGGTGTCGTCGTGGTGACCGGTGCCGATGGTTTCGCCGGGCGCGCCGCATGCGCCCGCTTTCGCGCTGCGGGAGTTCCGTTCCGCGGCCTGGTGCGCGCACTTTCGGCCGCAACCGCTGCACGGCCGGACATGCTGCCGGTGGGCGATCTCACCGGAATCGCCGAGGACGTACTTGCGAACGCGCTGCGTGGCGCGCGCGCGGTCCTGCATCTTGCGGGCCGCGCTCATGTCATGCGCGAAACCGCGGCGGATCCAGTGGCGGCGTTCCGTGCCATCAATGTCGCGGCCACGGAACGCCTGGCACGTGCGGCTGCTGCTGCGGGTACCGCGCACTTCGTGTTCGCAAGCACGGTCAAGGTCAATGGCGAGGCGTCGCCGCCGGCACGGCCATTTCGCGAAAGCGATCCGCCGGACCCGCGCGACGATTACGCGGTGAGCAAATGGGAGGCGGAATGCGCGCTCGCCGATGTCGCGCGCGAAACCGGGATGCCCGTCACGGTGCTGCGGCTGCCGTTGCTGTACGGGCCAGGGGTGAAGGGCAACGTGGCACGGCTGACCGAGACCATCGCGCGCGGCATGCCGTTGCCGCTCGGGAGCATCAATAACCGCCGCAGCCTGCTTGGCGCCGGCAATTACGCGAGCGCGCTGGACGCGTTGCTGAGGCATTCGGCGCCGGCGCCGCGCACCGTCGCGACTTATTTCGTCGCGGATGAACGGCCGGTTGCCACACCGGAACTGGTGCGTGCGATTGCCGACGCGCTGGGCGTGACAACCAGACTGGTGCCGATTCCGCCCCCGCTTCTTCGCTGGGCCTGTGCGTGCGTTGGCAAGGCGGCGGCCTTCGAGCGGTTGGCTGGTTCGCTGGAGGTCGACACGACCGCATTCCGTACGAAGTTCGACTGGCGGCCGCCGCGCTCGATGGCGGAGGAACTCGCAGACATGGCGCGAGGGCGACGCGAAGTGCCGGCGCCACCTCTATAATCTGCGTTCATTCACGTTCAAGGCTGTCATGTCCCCTCGTCCTTCCGGTCGCCGCGCCGACGAATTGCGCGCCGTGAAAATCACCCGCGGCTTCACCCGGCATGCGGAAGGCTCGGTGCTGGTCGCCATGGGCGATACGCAAGTGCTGTGTACGGTGAGCGTTGAGGAAAGCGTGCCGTCGTTCCTCAAGGGCAAGGGCCAGGGCTGGCTCACCGCCGAATACGGAATGCTGCCGCGGGCGACCAATACGCGCATGCGCCGCGAAGCGGCCGAAGGCAGGCAGTCCGGCCGCACGCAGGAGATCCAGCGCCTGATCGGCCGCAGCCTCCGCGCTGTGGTCGACCTGTCGGCGCTGGGCGAACGCACGCTGAAGATCGATTGCGATGTGCTGCAGGCGGACGGCGGCACGCGCTGTGCGTCGATAACCGGCGCGTGCGTCGCGGTGGCCGACGCGATTGCCTGGTGCAGGGACAAGGGATTGATCACCGGCGAACCGCTGCGCGACCATGTCGCCGCGGTGTCGGTGGGCGTCCTCGATGGCGCGGTCGTGCTCGACCTAGATTATGCCGAGGATTCGAACTGCGACACCGACATGAACGTGGTCATGACCGGCGCCGGCGGCTTCGTCGAAGTGCAGGGAACAGCCGAAGGTGCGCCATTCTCGCGCGGGGAAATGGATGCGCTGGTCGCGCTCGCGCAGGACGGCATCGCACGGCTCGTTGCGGCACAGAAAGCGGCATTGCGCAGTTGATCTCCCGCCTGGTCCTGGCCTCCGGCAACGAGGGCAAGCTGCGCGAGTTCCGCCGCTTGCTGGCCCCGTGCGGACTGGACGTGATCCCGCAGGCGCAACTGGCCATTGCGGAAGCGGACGAGCCGCACCCGACATTCATCGAAAACGCGCTGGCCAAGGCTCGGCACGCGAGCGCGCTCGGCAGGCTGCCCGCACTCGCCGACGATTCCGGCATTTGCGTCACGGCGCTCGACGGCGCGCCCGGCGTGCTTTCGGCGCGCTACGCAGGCCTGCCCCCGTCCGATGTCCGCAACAACGCCAAGCTGGTGGCGGCGCTGCAGGGCATGGCCGACCGGCGCGCGCACTACTACTGTGTCCTCGTGCTGGTTCGCCATGTCGCTGATCCGCAGCCGCTGATCGCCGAAGGCGTGTGGCATGGCACGATCATCGATCAACCGCGAGGCAGCGGAGGATTCGGATACGATCCGCATTTTCGGGACGATGTGACCGGCCTCACCGGCGCGGAACTTCCGCTCGAACAAAAAAACCAGCTGTCGCATCGCGGCCAGGCAATGCGCGCGCTGCTCGCCAGTCTCGACCGGATGCAGGGCTGACGATGACCACCGATGCGGTCCCGGCAAGGGTCACGGTGGATGCAGGTGCGCTGGCGCGGCCGTCGTTCGCGGCGTTGCCGCCATTGGCGCTTTACATCCACATTCCGTGGTGCCTGAAGAAGTGTCCGTACTGCGATTTCAATTCGCACGAGGTCCAAGGTGAAGCGCCGGAGGCGCACTATGTCGACGCGCTGCTAGCCGACCTCGAGTTCGCGCTGCCGTCGATCTGGGGACGCAAGGTCGTGTCGATATTCATGGGCGGCGGCACGCCGAGCCTCTTTTCTGCCGCCGCAATCGACCGGCTGTTAGGCGGAGTCCGTGCGCGCGTGCCGCTGCTGCCCGACGCCGAGGTCACGCTGGAAGCCAATCCCGGCACATTTGAGCGCCAGAAATTCGCGGGCTTCTACGCAGCCGGCGTGAATCGCCTGTCGCTCGGCGTGCAGAGCTTCGATCCCGCGCAATTGCAGGCACTCGGGCGCGTGCACGATGCCGACGAGGCGCGCCGCGCAGCGGAAGCTGCGCTGATGATCTTCGGCAACGTGAACTTCGATCTCATGTACGGATTGCCGCGGCAGACAGTGGAGGAGGCGCGAGCGGATCTTTCCGCTGCACTTTCCTTTGCGCCGCCGCACTTGTCGTTCTATCACCTGACGCTGGAGCCCAACACGCTGTTCCATCGCCATCCACCGTCGCTGCCCGACGCCGATACTGCCGCCGACATCGAGGAGGCCGTGCACGAAACGCTCGACAGCGCCGGTTACCAGCATTACGAGACCTCGGCCTACGCGAAGCCAGGCCGGCAGTGCGCGCACAATGCAAATTACTGGCGATTCGGCGACTATCTTGGCATCGGTGCAGGCGCCCACTCCAAGCTGTCGTTCGCGGATCGCATCGTGCGGCAGCTGCGCTGGAAACAGCCGAAGCAGTATCTCGAAAGCATCGCGCGGGGCCAACCGCTTCAGGAGGACGTCGAGGTGACGCGTGGCGATGTCGGTTTCGAGTTCATGCTCAACGCGTTGCGGCTGACCGCCGGCGTGCCGACCGCGCTGTTCGCGGAACGTACCGGGTATCCGTTGTCGCTGGTCGCGAATGGATTGGAGGTCGCCGTGCGCCGCGGTCTGCTCGAACCGGACCCGGCCAGCCTCAAGCCCACCGAACTCGGCTGCCGTTTCCTGACCGATCTGCAGTCGCTGTTCCTGAGCACCCCACGGAGTGCGCCCACGAACGGCGGGAACAAGGCCCAGGCTGCACCGCTGGTGCTTCGGCGCGCTACGGGTATCGAACGATGAGGCGTGACTTCCGGGCTTACACGCTGACGCTGACCGAAGCCGTGGAGGCCCTTGCACAGCAGGAACTGCCTTCCGTGGAACTCGCCGCGGACCAGCTGGCGCGGATCCGCGCGACTGACGCGGCGGTGTGTGCATGGGTGACGCTGGATCCGGACCATGTTCTCGACGAGGCAAAGCGTTGGGACGCAGCGCTGATGCCGGGCCGGCTCGGCGGGATCGGTATCGGCATCAAGGACATCATCAATACCGCCGATCTGCCGACCACGATGGGCTCGCCGATTTTCGCGGATCATCGGCCGTTGCGCGATGCGGCGTGCGTTACGCGTCTCAAGGCAGCTGGCGCGTTTGTCTTCGGCAAGACCGTCACCACGCCGTTCGCCTTCATGGACCCGGGCAAGACACGCAATCCATGGGACCCGGCGCACACGCCCGGCGGTTCGTCGTCGGGATCGGCCGCAGCGGTTGCGGTCGGGCATGTCGCTGCCGCGATCGGCACGCAGACGAACGGCTCCATCATCCGGCCGGCTGCATTTTGCGGCGTCGTCGGTTTCAAGCCCACCAGGCACGCCATTTCGTTCGATGGCGTACATCGATTCAGCGAGACGCTCGATACGCTTGGTACCTTCACGCGGACGGTCGAGGACGCGGCGCGACTCGCAAGTGCGATGGCTGATCCCGGCCGCATTGCCGGACAGCTGACGCCCCTCGCTAAGACGCCTCGCTTTGCCTATATCGGAGACTTTCCGTGGACGGTGCAGGATTGCGATGCCGATGACGTCGTCGAAGCGGCGGTGACGCAATTGCGGACCCGCGCCGAAGTGGTGCCTGTCGACATTCCCCTGGCCTGGCATGGGGCCAGGGACATGCATCGGACGATCATGCTGTACGAGGCGGCACGCAACATGGGCGAGCTTCAGTCGCGCGAACGCGCCCGCCTGTCTCCCGCGGTCAACGCCGCGCTGGACGTAGGCAGGAAGATCACCACCCGCGCGTATGAAACCGCGCGCTCGCAGCGCGAGCGGGCCATCGCGTTTTTCACGCAATGGCTGCAGGGCTTCGACGCGGTGCTGGCACCGTCCGCACCCGGACCGGCGCCGCGAGGGCTCGACACGACCGGGGATCCGTCGTGTTGCACGTTGTGGTCGCTGCTGGGCTTTCCGGCCATCAATCTGCCCGTGGGACAGGTGCAGCGGATGCCGATCGGCATGCAGCTGGCGGCGCCGCGACATTGCGACAATCGGCTGCTGGCCGTGGCGGCGTGGTGTGGCGCGCGGCTGACATTCCGAGGGCTCGTGTAGCCGCTTGGACCACACGCACGTTGCTTCGGTGACCGGGTGTGGGCGATCATCGTTGCCATGAAACGCGCCAAGCTGCATTCGCCGCCACTGCCGCCCAAAGTGCGCAACCCGGTCGCGCGCTCGCCTCTGCTCGGCAAGGGCGGCCCGCACGGCAAGACCAATGCCGCGAATCGTCGCCAGGCGAACATCGAACTCGTGAAGCTCCAACGTGCCCCGCATCCCGAAGAGTGACCCGACCACGCTTTGCCGCAGCGACCTCGAATCGGGGCGGATGCGCGAGCTTTACATCGAAGCGGCTGGTCACACCAAATGGGTACTCACCGACGAGCAGCTGTCCGAATCGCTGACGGCGATCGTCAAGGCCAGGCCAAAGGGCGCCGGCTGGTGGGTGTTTGCGTATGGCTCGCTGCTGTGGAATCCGCTGTTCCCATTCGCCGAGTCCCGGCCGGCTACGTTGCGCGGGCTGCATCGGCAGTTTTGCCTTTATTCATTGGCGT
>Ga0302321_100003883_pt1 | contig 12898 bp, 10 predicted proteins | sample Fen_T0_1_FD_202505 | JGI IMG/M metagenome (GOLD analysis project Ga0302321, IMG submission 202505) | Peat permafrost microbial communities from Stordalen Mire near Abisko, Sweden - Fen_T0_1 | ecosystem: Environmental > Terrestrial > Soil > Wetlands > Permafrost | place: Sweden: Abisko...
TGTCCGGAGTTTCCATCGAACAGCAGCTGCTCGTGGTGCGCATGGTGGCGGCCGCACCGGCCTCGATGGTCCTTTCCGCCCGCGGTCCCGAACAACAGTCCAAGGGCAGCGACACCGTCCTTGCCATGATCAATCTCATGCTCGCCCTCGGCAAGGTCGGCAAGCCCTTCAGCGGCTACGGATGCCTGACCGGGCAAGGCAACGGCCAGGGCGGACGCGAGCACGGTCAGAAGGCCGATCAACTTCCAGGCTATCGGTTGATCGAGAACCCTGCCGACCGCGCCGCCGTGGCCAAGGTGTGGGGCATGGATCCCGCGGACTTGCCGGGCAAGGGTAAGAGCGCGCAAGAACTACTCGAAAGCCTGGGCCCCAAGGGGGGCATCCGCGCCCTGCTGGTCTTTGGTTCCAACATCGCCGTGGCCGCGCCTGATGCCAGCGCGCTCGAAGCTCGACTGCGCACCCTCGACCTGCTGGTGGTCTGCGATGCCTTCCTCAACGAGACCTCGCAGGCGGCCCACGTTGTCTTGCCCGTCACCCAATGGGCCGAGGAAGAGGGCACCATGACCAACCTGGAAGGCCGCGTGCTCTTGCGCCGCCCAGCCTGCCCGGCTCCCGCTGGCGTCCGCAGCGACATCGACATCCTGTGTGCGCTTGCCCAGCGTCTGGGCGAGGGCGGACGGTTTGCATTCACGTCCCCGCGCGAGGTCTTCGCCGAGTTTCGCCGTACCACGGCCGGCGCCAAGGCCGACTACAGCGGCATCACCTACGAGAAGATAGACCAGAACAACGGCGTACATTGGCCCTGCCCTGCGGAAGAACATCCCGGCACACCACGGCTGTTCCAGGAACGCTTCGCCCACCCCGACGGCCTGGCGCGGTTTCTTCCTGTCCGCTACCGGCCCGCAGCCGAAACACCGGATCGCGAGTACCCCTACTACTTCACCACGGGCCGCTACCGCGAGCACTACAACTCGGGGGCACAGACCCGGCTGGTCGCTGAACTGGCCGAGGCCAAACCCGAGCCCCGCGCCCAGATCCACCCGCGACTGGCAAGCCGCCTCGGGGTCCAGGCGGGTGGCGGCATCCTGGTCGAAAGCCGGCGCGGCAGCGTGGCGTTTGCCGTCGAGCTGAGCCCTGGGATCCGTGAGGACACCATCTTCGCGCCCTTCCACTGGGGCGGAAAGTCCGCCGCCAACCGCTTGACCATTCCGGCGCTGGATCCCACCAGCCGCATGCCCGAGTTCAAGGTGTGCGCCGTGCGCGCGCGGGCCCAGGCGGCAGTTCCCATTCCCGAGGATATCCGACGTGACTAAGAAGAACTTGGCCGTGATCGGCAACGGCATGGCCGCCGAACGCTTTCTCGAAGAGTTGGTCCGCCGCCAGGCCCTGACCAGGTACAACATCGCGGTTTTCGGTGAGGAAGCGGGTGGCACCTACAACCGCATCTTGCTGGGCAAGGTCCTGGGCGGGGAATCGCCAGACGCCATCGTCACCAAGACCACGGACTGGTATGCCAAAAACGGCATCACGCTACATTCCGGGGTTGCGGTCAAACGTCTGGACACGGACGCGTGCGATATTGAAACCACGACTGGCCAGCGCCATCCCTACGATCTGGCTGTCCTGGCCACCGGAAGCCTGCCGCTTGTCCCCGCCATCGACGGCTCCACCAACGAGGCTGGCGAACTGCGGCCCGGGATCTTCCTGTATCGCAACATGTCCGATTGCCTGCGCATGCGTGCCCACGCGCGCGCCGGCGACAACGCCGTGGTGCTCGGCGGCGGCCTCTTGGGATTAGAGGCGGCCAAGGAGCTGAGCGATCTCGGCCTGCACGTGACCGTGGTCCACGCGCGGCGCTTGCTGATGAACGCCCAGCTCGACGAGCTGGGTGGGTCCATGCTCCAGCGCCTGGTCGAGAAGCGCGGGATCTTCGTCCGCACCGGACACACGATCGAAGCCGTGCTGGGCGATGGACCGGTCAGCGGCGTGCGGTTGGACGACGGCAAGAAGATCGCCGCCGATCTGCTGGTCTTGGCCTGCGGCGTCCGCCCGCGCGTGGACGTGGCCAAGGCTTCTGGCTTGCCCATCAACAAGGGCATCCTGGTCAACGACGCCCTGGCCACCGAAGCCCCAGGGATCTACGCCATCGGCGACTGCGCCGAACACAACGGTAAAAATTACGGCTTGGTCGCGCCCGCCTGGGACCAGGCCGCAGTGCTGGCGGATCTGCTCACGGGCACCAACCCGCAGGCCCGCTACCACGGCTCGAAGATCTACACCCGGCTCAAGGTCGCTGGCGTCGACGTGGCCTCCATGGGACGCGTCGAACCCGAGCTGGAATTGGACGAGGTCATCCAAATCGTGGAGACCCGCCGGGATACGTATCGAAGGTTGATTGTGCGCGGGCAAGAGCTAATCGGCGCCATCTTGGTGGGAAATACCACCGCTACCGCGCGCCTAGTTCAGATCTTCGACCGTGGCGATCCCTTGCCCTCGGAACCCTTGCTGGCGCTCTGCCCCGAAGGATCGTTCGGCGAGCCATCGGGCGACCGTCAGGTCTGCAACTGCCGCAAGGTCACCGAGTCGCGCCTGCGCATGGCCATCACCGACGGCGCCTCGACGGTCGAGGACCTGTGCAGCGCCACCGGCGCGGGAACGGGTTGCGGCTCGTGCAAGGGTGAACTGGCGGAGCTCATCGCCCGCCACGCGTCCACCGCGCCCAAGCTCGCCGCCGCAGTTTAGTCGCCAAGGTGCTGGCCACAACGAAGTGCCCACCCAGGCTTGGTTTGGCATGGCTTGCGGCCAAGTCTGGAAACATTCGCCACACAGACTTCACCTGGATGATCGCGAAGTATTTACACCGTTGGGACGCAAGGGCGAATCCTCCGAAATCTATATCGGACTACTTTTGTCCTTATGGATAGATCCAGTCACCGTCCTCCCCGAGGTTCATCCCAGAACCGTGCCGATAGCTCCCCTTCCAAAACACCGATAGTCACCCGCCGTCAGTTCGTTGGTGGCGCGACAATTCACCCATCGTCATTGCCCACGAGAAGGGCTTCTTCAAGAAGTACGGCATCCGCTCGACGGTGTCGAAGGGCGCCAGCTGGGCGGCCATTCGCGATTCCCTGTCGAATGGCGACCTCCAAGCGACCCACATGCTGCTCGGCATGCCCATCGCTTCGACCATGGGTCTGCTTGGTTCGCCCAAGAAGCCGATGGTGGTGCCGTGGTTGCTGAACCGCAACGGCCAGTCCATCACGCTGGCGAACTCGCTGAAAGGCAAGGTCGGGGCAGATCCCAAGGCGCTCAAGCCCATCGTTCTTGAAGCCAAGGCCAAGGGACAACCCATGACCTTCGCCATGACCTTTCCGCCGGGAACCCACGCCATGTGGCTACGCTACTGGCTGGCCGCGGGGGGGATTCATCCGGACAAGGATGTATCGCTGATCGTCGTGCCGCCGCCGCAGATGGTGGCCAACATGAAGATCGGCAAGATGGACGGCTTCTGCGTGGGCGAGCCTTGGAACGCGCGCACCATCGCCGACGGCATCGGGTTCACGGCCATCAACACCCAGGACATCTGGAAGGACCATCCCGAAAAGGTCTGCGCCTTCACGGCCGAGTTCGCTGACAAGAATCCCAAGACCGTCAAGGCCGTGCTGAAAGCGCTGCACGAGGCGAGCGTGTGGCTAGACGACATGAAAAACCGGCCCGAACAGGCCAGCATCGTGTCGCAGACCACGTACATCAACTGCCCCAAGGACTTGATCCTGGGCCGCATGCAGGGCCACTACGATTTCGGCGACGGCCGCAAAAAGGAAGATCCGAACTACATGATCTTCAGCTCGCGCAATTGCAATTTTCCGCAGCCGAAGTACGCCATGTGGTGGGTGACCCAATTCCGCCGCTGGGGCATGGTCGGCGCCAATCCCGACTACAAGGCCGTCGCAAAGCAGGTCATGCGCCACGATCTCTACACCGAGGCCATGAAGGAGATCGGGGTCAAGCCCGGCGAGCTGGACAACAAGCCCGAGACGCTGTTCGACGGTGTGACCTTCGATCCGGCCAAGCCGGAAGAGTACGCCATGGCCTTCCCGGTCAAGAACCCGAAGTAGCGAGGAGTTGGCTCAGAGTGGAAAGGAATTCGTCTACATGAAGAAGAAGCTTCACTTCGACGTTGCGACGTACGCGCTGCCCCTGCTGGGCTCGCTCATCATCTTGGCCATCTGGGCCGTCAGCTCGGCCACGTGGTCCAAGAACTTGCCCTCGCCCAGCAAGACCTGGGAAGTTTCGCGGCCCTTCATCGTCGCGCCCTTTGAAAAGCGCGGCGAGCTGGATCAGGGAATCGGACGCTTCGCCTGGTATTCCCTGTGGCTGGTGGCCAAGGGGTACACCCTGGCGCTGCTCATCGGCACGCCCCTGGGATTCCTGCTAGGGAGATCGAAGCTCTTCGCCAAGGGCCTAGATCCGATCATCCAGGTTCTGCGCCCTGTGTCGCCGCTGGCCTGGCTGCCCTTGGGCCTTGTCCTGTTTGAAAAGTCGCAGCCGGCCGCGCTGTTCACCATCGCCATCTGTGCCATGTGGCCCACGGTGCTGAACACCGCGCTGGGGGTGCGATCCATTCCCCAGGACTATTTGAATGTCGCGAAGGTGCTTCAGCTCTCGCCAGCCAAGACCTTCTTCAAGGTTCTACTGCCGGCCGCCCTGCCCTATATGTTCACCGGATTCCGACTGAGTTTGGGCATCGCCTGGCTGGTCATCGTCGCGGTCGAGATGTTGACCGGCAGCCCCGGCGTGGGCGGCTTCCTATGGCAGGAATACAACAGCCTGATCTACGAACACATCATCTTGTGCATCCTGACCATCGGCCTGGTGGGCTTCGTGCTGGATCGCTTGATGAGCATGGTCGAAACCCGCCTGCGGGCTTCGTGATGGCGGCGAAGGACACCGTGGCGTTCCTGCAACTCAAAAACGTCAGCAAGGGCTTCGGTCCCAGCAAGGACCGAACCGAGGTCCTGGCGGACATCAACCTCGACGTAGAGCGCGGCGAGTTTGTCGCCATCGTGGGCTACTCGGGCGCTGGCAAGACCACGCTCATCAACCTGATGGCGGGCCTGTCCACGCCGGACACAGGCAAGATCCTTCTCGATGGCAAACCCATCACCGGACCAGGCGCCGATCGCGGCCTGATCTTCCAGAACTACTCCCTGCTGCCCTGGATGACTGCCTTCGACAACATCTTCCTTGCGGTGGATCAAACTTACGCGGATTGGGATCGTGACAAGAAGACCGCCCACGTGGAGCGGTACCTGGAGATGGTGAATCTGGCAGCCGCGCGCGACAAGAAGCCAGCCGAACTTTCAGGCGGCATGAAGCAGCGGGTGGCCGTCGCGCGCGCCCTGGCCACCGAACCGCAGGTGTTGCTGATGGACGAACCCCTGGGAGCGCTGGATGCCCTGACCCGGGCGACCATCCAAGACGAGATCGCGCGCATCTGGGCCGAGACCCGCAAGACCGTCGTCCTTATCACCAACGACGTGGACGAGGGGATCTTGCTCGCCGATCGAATCATCCCGCTGAGCATGGGCCCGGGCGCGACCCTGGGTCCCGCCGTCGATGTTTCGATTCCCCGCCCGCGCGACCGCAAGGCCATGAACCACGATGCGCGCTTCAAGTTGGTGCGCAACCGCGTGATCGAATACCTGCTAGGTCCCGGCCGGCGTAGCGGCGAACCCCAGGCACAAGGGACAGCAAGCGTCGCCGTACGCACGGACACGGTCGCTGCATGATGAACGTGATGAACAAGAAGCTCGATCAGCGGTATCTCGAATTTTCGCGCCTGACCAAGAGTTACCCCGGCGCCACCCTCCCCGGAAAGAAAGAGGCACCGCCCACGGTGATCGTCCAGGACTTCGACCTGCGCATCGCCAGGGGCGAATTCGTCTCCTTGATTGGGCATTCGGGTTGTGGAAAGTCGACGGTGCTCTCGATTGCCGCGGGCCTCTTGCCCGCTACCGAAGGCGGCGTGCTGGTCGACGGACGGGAGATCCCAGGTCCAGGCACCGACCGGGGCGTGGTCTTCCAGTCGCCCTGCCTGCTTCCGTGGATGACAGCTTTTGGCAACGTGATGCTGGGCGTGGAGCAGACGAATCCCGAGGCCTCGCACAAAGAGCGCGTCGAGAAGGTCCAAAGGTACCTCACGGCCGTCGGGCTCGAGCGTTCGATGGACAAGAAGCCGACGGAGCTGTCCTCGGGAATGCGCCAGCGCGTGGGCATCGCACGCGCCTTCGCGCTTGAACCTAAGGTGATGCTGCTCGATGAACCCTTCGGAATGCTCGATTCGTTGACCCGGTTCGAACTGCAGCAGGTCCTGATCGACATTTGGTCCGCGAACAAGATGACGGCCCTTATGGTCACCCATGATGTGGACGAAGCGCTCTTTCTGTCGGACCGCATCGCCATGATGACCAGCGGTCCCGGCGCCAGACTGGGCGCGGTCATGGACGTCCCCTTCCCGCGGCCACGCCAGCGGACCGCCGTCATGGAACATCCCGAGTACTACGACTACCGCGAACGCCTGATCCGTTTCCTGGAAGACCAGACCCACGCCCGGACAGCCGCCTAAGATCGAAACCGGTGCCCACGGCGCTCGAACCTGAAACACTCGGCCTAGTCCCAGCTTACAGGTCGAATAGGTTTCTGCGGCGCACGGTGGCTAGTTCCGGGCATTCATGATGGACTACCCAGGAAGAGGAGAGCCATGTCTCGACGAAGCGCGATAGTGCCTGTCTGTGTCATCGCTGTGCTCGTGCTCCTGAACGGTCCTGCCCACGCCACCATCGTTTGGGAAGGCAAGGCAGTGCCGGCGTGGCCGGACCTTCAACCTCCGACCAAGGTCATGGCCCTTGCCGACCAACTCTTGCCAGACCACATCTTCCCGCACCCGTCGGGCGTGGTGAAGGGACTGGTGATCCTCGTCGATTTCAGCGACACGCCGGCGACCCTGTCGAAGGACGAGATCGATGCGTGGCTGAATACCAAGGGCTATAGCAAGAACGGCCTGACCGGCTCGATCCGCGACTACTACCTCGGTCAGTCCAATAACCTCGTGGACTTTCAAAACGAGGTGCATGGCTACTACCGCGCCAAACAACCCAAGACCTACTACGACAGCGGCAGCGACTACACCCGCGCAGACGAGCTGTGGAACGAGGTCATCGCCGCCATGGACGCCGAGATCGACTTTTCGCTCTTCGACAACGACAAGGACGGGAAGACCGACGCCATCAGCCTGCTCTATGCGGGCAGCGAGGGCACCTTCGGCGTCGGCCTTTGGCCGCACGCCTCGAGCTCGCGCACCAAGAAGGACGGTGTGGTGCTGAACCGCTACATGATGACGGCCCTGCACACGAAGCCGACCAACTACGTCTTTGCCCACGAGAGCGGTCACATGCTGTTCGGGTGGCCGGATCTCTACGGCGTGGGCGACTACTGCATCATGGCCAACCGGGACTCCGACACCAACCCGGTCGGCATCAACGACGCCTTCCGCGTCGACCAAGGCTGGCTCGACGTGGTGGACATCGACAAGAGCACCAACGCGAGCTACACGACGGCGCCAGACGCGCCGGCCTATCGCTACGTCAACCCCACCAAGAGCGGCGAATTTTTCCTCTGGTCGAACGTGCAGCCCACGCAAGAGTGGGTGTCTATCAAGGGGGGCGGGATCCTCGTGTGGCACTACGACCACGCCATCGCCGGGAACGATCCGCCGGCGACGCTCGAGCTGGCCGTGGTCCAGGGCGGAGGCACGCGCATCCTCTCGGCGACCACCTGGCCAAGCCCTGGCACCGCGGCCACGGACTTCTTCTACAAGGGCAACAACAGCGAGTTCGGCGCGGCCACCAAGCCGGCCAGCACTTGGAACGACAGCTCCGCCTCGGGGCTACGCATCTACGACATCAGCGCCAACGGGGCGCAGATGACCTTCTCGGTTGGAAACGGCGCGCTTCCAGACGGAGGCGTGGTGGTCACCCCGGATGCGGGCGGCGCGCCAGATTCCGCCAAGGACGCAAATGGGGACAGCGGGTCGGCGAGAGACGGCACGGCGGGAACAGGTGGATCTGTTTCGGCGGGTGGTGCGTCCGGTACGGGCGGCGTCAAAGGGACCGGCGGCGCGTTCGCAACAGGTGGTGCGGTCTCCTCTGGTGGCGCGCTCGCAACAGGTGGTGCGGTCTCCTCTGGTGGCGCGCTCGCGTCGGGTGGCGCCTTGTCAATGGGCGGTAGTGCAGCGGGCGGCAACGTGACGACCGGAGGCACCACGGGTGGATCCGGCGGACAGGTTTCCACGGGTGGCAGTGCTCTGGGCGGCGCGACCGGTGGATTCGGCACCGGAGGCTCGACCACGACGACGCGGTCATCCAGCTCTGGTTGTTCGTGCCGCGTGAGTCAGCCGGCGACACCGTCATCACGGTTCACCGCGCTCGTCGCGATAGGCGTCGCCCTGGCCATTCTTGGGAAAAGGCGAAGCACGGCTCGACTTACCAGGTTCCGGCCCGGGAAGACCACTATGCTGGATGCAAGGAGTTCCTCATGCGAAGACGTGTGTACAGTTTGTTCTACGTACTGGCGTCCGCTGCGCTCGCAGCTTGCACATCGGGTGGATCCGGTGCGGCCGCGACTGGAGGTTCGGGCTCGGGCGGGCAATCAAGCACCGGCGGGATCGTAGGAACTGGCGGCAGCGGTGCCGGCGGCGCGTTGCCCACCGGCGGCATCACAGGGATGGGCGGGGCCAGCACCGGCACGGGTGGAGCGTCGTCGTCCGCCAAGTGTCCAGACACCACGTGGAAGCTGGTTTGGAGCGACGACTTCGAGGGCGCCGCAGGCGCGGCCGCCGACGCCAGCAAGTGGACGTACGACACTGGCCCCAACTGGTACAACGGCGAGCTTCAGGACTACACCTCCGGCGCGACCAATGCCTCGCTGGACGGCAACGGCAACTTGGTCATCGAGGCGCGCAAGGAGGCTCGCGAAGGCCGGGAGTACACCTCCGCGCGACTCAAGACCGAGGGCAAGAAGACCTTCACCTATGGCCGCTTCGAGGGACGCATGAAGCTGCCGTATGGCCAGGGCATGTGGCCAGCCTTCTGGATGCTGGGCGGAAACGCGTGGCCGAACACCGGCGAGATCGACATCATGGAAAACCTCGGGCGGGAGCCGTCGATCGTTCACGGAACCTTTCACGGCCCCGGCTATTCGGGCGCGGCAGGTCCAACCGCGTCTTACACCCTTCCCGGCGGAGGCAAGGTCTCCGACGATTTCCACGTCTTCGCCATCGAGTGGGAAACCAATGCCGTCCGCTGGTACGTCGACGGTGTCCTCTACGCGACCAAGACACCGTCCGACATCAAGGGCAACACCTGGGTCTTCGATCATCCGTTCTTCATCATCTTGAACCTTGCGGTGGGTGGCGAGTGGCCGGGCGACCCGGACGCCACGACCGGCTTTCCGCAGAGGACGCTGATCGACTACATCCACGTCTGCCAGAAGTAGTCCGCCGCCTGCCCCTACCAGGCCCGCTTCTTCAACTGGTCGAAGCCGGCCATCCCAGCCAAGGACATCAACCCTGATCAGGGCTAGCTCGGCTTCTTCTACACTGCTATCGCGCTGGTCGGCGCCCACGCGTGGGCACAGCAAGTTTCGGGCGGCATGGGCGTGACCGGCATGACCGATCACGTGTCGTGGGGCCTGGACATCGCCAACTTCACCCTCGGCACGAGCTGGTCGAGTACCGTCCCAGCCTGACCGAGTGGCGGGTCCCCGCGGGAATGTGGGCCTTGGGATTGATGGTCCACACCATCGGTGTCAAGATCGCGCTGTCGCTCCTGGCGGCCAGCCCCGCGCGCGTCCCCGACGCCCACCCGGCTAGCCCGCCCGCATCGCTTCCAAGCAGTACGTGAATTATGTTCAGCAAGACAACCCAGCTCGCCATCTCCGCTATGACCGCCCTCAGTGAATGCCACGGTAGAACGGCACCACCCAAGCCCCAGGCCGCGCGCAAACCGATCAGGAGGAAAGCCATCTGACGTTGCCTGCCTAGACAACGATTCCGAGCCAGCCAACCTACGAGCGACGAGCGGCTCACGGGTGGCCGGCCGATAGGGTGCGGAGGGAAACGTCCGCGCCTCCCACGCTTGGAAAGGAATCCCTCGTGCTCACGCCCCAACAAACCTGGTCGGCCATTGCGACGCACGTCGCGCGCTTGCCCGCCGCTGAACTGCCACTTGACCAAGCCCTTGGCCATGCCTTGTCCGAGCCCGTGTACGCGGATCGCGACCTGCCCCCTGCCGATCGTTCGGCCATGGATGGCTTTGCCGTGCGCGCCGCGGATCTGGCAACGGTACCCGTTACCTTGCCTGTCATCGGCGAGGTGGCCGCGGGATCACCTGCCGCCCCCATGGTCGCGCCAGGAACCTGCGTGCGCATCTTCACCGGCGCGAACATTCCCCCCGGCGCCGACACCGTGATCATCGTCGAAACCACGCGCGCGACTGGCCCAGACCAAGTCACCTTCACCGCCACCGAGAAGAAAGGCGCGAACATCCTTCGCCAAGGCGAAAACGCCCGGCAAGGCAGCGAGCTGGTCCCATCTGGCCGCGTCCTCGGCGCGATTCACATCGGCATCTGCGCAGCGGCCGGACGCACCCATGTGCGCGTGTTCCGCAAACCCCGCGTGGCCATCATCACCACCGGGCGGGAATTGCTTGCGCCTGGCATGGTGGCGGGCGCGCATCAAGAGCGCGACTCGAATGGCCCTGTCATCGCCGCCACGCTGGCCACAAACCGGTTCGACATCGCCTCTTCGGTGCGCGTTTCCGATGAACGCGAAACCATTACCGAGAAGCTGCGAGAAGCCCTGGCTGGCGCGGACGTGGTGATCCTCAGCGGCGGTGTGTCCGTGGGCGCCTTTGACTTCGTGCCCACGGCGGTGACCACCGTCGGCGCGCGCACCGTGGTCCACGGCGTGTCCATGAAGCCTGGCAAGCCCTTCCTCTTCGCCGTCGCGCCCGGAGGCCAGCCCATCTTCGGACTTCCGGGCAATCCCCTCAGCGCGGCCACCGGGCTGCACGAATTCGTCCTGCCGGCCTTGCGGCGCATGGCGGGTTGGCCCGAATCGCATTGCCGCCCACTCTTGCGTGCGCGCCTGCGCGAGGCGATGTCGAACAAGCCCGGCCGCCAGCGCTTCGCCTTGGCGACCTTGGACTGGACCGATACGGGACCCGAGGTCACGGCCGAGCCCAGTCAAAGCTCCGCGGATCTGGCGGCTGGCGCACGGGCCGACGGGGTCATCCTCGTGCCCGCGGACGCCACCGGCATCGAGGCGGGGGCGACAGTGGACTTCCGTCCGTGGAGACAGTGGCCGTGACCAGCCTCCTTCGAACACCGGAACTGTCCCTGCGCATCTCGGTCACCGATCGCTGCCCGCTGCACTGCCTTTATTGCCGGCCGCAAGCGATGATCGAGCCATGCCGCGCGTCCGGCGTCTTGCAAGAGACCGACATCGTCCGCTTCGTGCGCGTGGCCCGCGGCGCCCTGGGCGTGGCGAAGGTTCGCCTCACAGGTGGCGAGCCGCTGGCCCGCGCAGATATCGTCCACTTGGTGGCGGCCCTTTCCCGCCTTGGCATACCCGACTTCGCACTGACTACCAACGGACAGCGCCTGGCCGCCCTGGCGCGCCCGCTGCGCGAGGCCGGCCTTCACCGCATCAATATCAGTCTCGACTCGATCGACGCCAAGACCTTCACGCGGCTGGCCCAGGGCGGAGACCTTTCGCGAACCATCGCCGGCATCGACGCCGCCTGTGCGGCCGGACTGGCCCCCGTGCGCATCAACACGGTGGTCCTGCGCGGGCTGAACGATCACGAAGCGGAAGCCATGGTGGACTTCGCCCTCGCCCGCGGCTGCGAGCTGCGCTTCATCGAGCTGATGCTATCCGGACTCGCGGCGGACGACTACGCCCACTGGTTCCTGTCCTCGGCAGAGCTGCGCCAGCGCCTGGCCCAATCCTGCGACCTTGTGCCCGAGACGCACGAACCAGGATCGTCCAGCCGGCGCTTCCACGTCATCCGCCACGGCAGGCAGGGATTCGTCGGCTTCATCTCGCCCAACTCCCATCCCTTCTGTTCGGGTTGCCGGCGGCTGAGATTGACTGCCGACGGGCGTTTGCTCGGTTGCCTTGGTCGCAGCGATCACCTGCGCCTCATGGGCCTTCTACGAGAGACGGATGATGGCGCCGATGGAGACACCGATGCGCGCATCGCCGCTGCCATGCACGTGGCCCTGGGCTGCAAGCGTGGCGTTGGAACCTTTGCCGTGGCCATGCCCATGTCGTCGGTGGGGGGCTGAAGGAATGACGATGAAAACAAGAAAGCTATCGCATCTCGATGAATCGGGCCGTGCCCACATGGTGGACGTTACTGAAAAGATTCCCTCGGCACGCATGGCGCGCGCCGAGGCCAGCGTGTGGCTGGGGCGCAAGGTCGCGACCCTCCTTCGACGGACGGGCTCGGTGGCCAAGGGCAACGTGCTGGAGACCGCACGGCTGGCCGGGATCATGGGCGCCAAGCAGACCTCGACCCTGATTCCGATGTGCCATCCCTTGCCCCTCGACGTGGTCGAAGTGAAGGCCACCCTGGTCGGTGAACGGGTCCAAATCGAAACCGTGGCACGAACCCGCGCCGCCACTGGGGTCGAAATGGAAGCCTTGACCGCGGCTACTGTAGCGGCGCTGACCGTCTACGACATGTGTAAGGCAGCCAGCAAGGATCTGGTCATCGGTCCCATCCGGCTGCTGGAAAAAGACGGCGGTCGCTCTGGACATTGGCAGGGAAAGGAT
>Ga0302321_100003884_pt1 | contig 12896 bp, 12 predicted proteins | sample Fen_T0_1_FD_202505 | JGI IMG/M metagenome (GOLD analysis project Ga0302321, IMG submission 202505) | Peat permafrost microbial communities from Stordalen Mire near Abisko, Sweden - Fen_T0_1 | ecosystem: Environmental > Terrestrial > Soil > Wetlands > Permafrost | place: Sweden: Abisko...
GGGCAGCGGCACGGCAAAAGCATGCAATTGACCGTTGGTGAAGGGAAATGACCCGCGCGGCTGAAATTGCAGCAGCAACCGCACGCTCTGCCCCGCCGCCAGCGGGGCGCTGAAATAAACAAACGGACTGCCGTTGTTCGTGCCGACGGCGTTGAACAACTGGTTGGTCAGGCCCGTCACCACCACCCGCGCCGCCGTCACATCATTGGTGCCGGCGTTCGTGAGCAGAATGAATTGTTCGGTCAGCCCGTTTTGCCAGTTGATCGCAGGGCTGGAATTCGTGACCGCGACCAGGGTCCCCGCCGGATAGTTTATGATGGTTAGATTCGTGACGGCCGCGTTGTTGGTCAGATTGGGATCAGCCAGATCCGCCGCCCCCACCGACACGGCAAAAGGCAGCGCGCCCGCATTGGTGGGCTGGACCGTAAAATAAAAAGTCTTCTGATCACCGCTCGCCATCGCGCCCAGGCTGAAAATGAGGCTGCTGCCGGACACCGTGTAGCCCGGACTTGTGGGGGAAACGCCTTTCAATAAAACGCCCGTCGGCAAGATGTTGGTCAACATAACATTGGCGGCCGTTCCCGGCCCCAAATTGGTCACCGTCACCTGATACCTCATCCAGTCGCCGACGATCACCGCCTGCGCCGGCCCGATCAGGCTCACCCCCAGGTCAGCATACGACGCCACGACCAACGTCAACACATTGACGGCAAACGTATTCGTCACCCCGGTGGCGGCCACCACAACCGTGTTGGTCAACACCCCGGCCGAATTAGGTCGAAAGGTGAAAGCCATGCTGGCCCAACCGCCGTTGGTCAGCGTCCCGACGCTGAATACCAGACTCGAAGAAACAATGCCATTGCTGCCTTGGGAGTTCGTGGCGGTAACCAGTGAACCGCCGGTCCATAAGATATTGGTCAGATAAACATTCGTCAGCAGCACGCCGGTGAAGTTGGTCAGGTTGAAAGTGTAGGTGAGCGTATTGGTCAGCACCACCAGGTTGGTGGAGGTGGTCGCGGAAAAACCAAACCCTTGTGCGGCGGCCGGCGACACCACCGTCGTCACCAGATCGATGGCTGCCGTATTCGTCACATCAATGGCACCAGCCGTCACCCGGTTGGTGAGGAGGCCCGCCGAATCAGGTTCAAAGGTCAACGTCATCACCGCCGAACCGCCGTTGGTGATGGCACCGAGGGCGAACACGACACTGGACGAAATAATGTAGTTGGTGCCCTGGCTGCTGCTGGAAGCCAGCCGGTTGCCGCTGCTCGAAAAGGCGTTGCGCACATACACGTTCGTCAACCCGATGCCCGTCTGATTGGTCACGTTAATCGTGTAGACAATCGCCTTGGGTTGCACCACGACGCTGGCGGAAGTGGTTGCGGACAAACCAAATCCTTGGGCTCCCGCGCGCGAACCTGCCAGCAAGAGGCAGGTTAACAGCAGCAGTATTTGGCCAGGCACGAACCGTTTCATGCCTTCAAAAGGATAACGCCCGAAGTCATGACCTGAGTCTGCCCAAACCCGGATGAATAAGCAAATTCATATTAAATGCAGGTGCTTAAGAACCAATAAAAATGGTAAAACACGCGAAAAGCAATGGCTTTGGGAAAACTCTAAATTGAAGATGGCTGGCGTGGACGCACTTACTAACTGACTGCCTGCTACCGTTCCATCAACTGTCCTTCGGACTACTGACTTCACTATCACTGACCTTCAACTAACACTCGCGTCCACGTCAGCCACAATTGAACCTAGTCCTCATTTACCAGGTGTCAAATGACATTTGAAAATAATTTTTCCACGCCCCAAAAAAAACCAGCCATCGCGCAGCCGGCACAAGCGGTGCGCGTGAGAAGCGGGTCTGTAGCGAAATGTCACGGCAATTCTTGATTCTAAATTTCGATTGCCAGAATTGTCGCTTGGATTTAAATTAACTGTATTATTAAATTCATGTCGAACGTCGTAAAAGAAACGTCATCGTCGGCGAACGATTTGCTGAAAAATTCGTCGCTTTACCGGGAGTTCCAGGCGGAGCGCGAGGAGATCCTGCGGCACAAGTGGATCGAGTCTGAAAAGGCCGGCCATGATGTCGGTTTTGAGCGCGCCCTCACGGACTGGATCATCAAACATCGCGCCTCCTGGCGCAAAGCCCGTCAGGCGTCCACGCAGAACTGAACGCCTTAAACTGTTCCTTTAACGTTGCCCTGCGAGGCGGCGAAGGATTAATGAAAACACGAGCCAATCCGCGAATCAGCGCCGCCCAGCGGCAGCGGTTCGCGATTTTTTATGTCTGAACCGACCGTTATTTTCGACGCCACCGCCATTCATCGCGCGCTGACCCGCATCGCCCATGAAATCGCCGAGCGCAACCCCAACAGCGCCGAGGTCGCGCTGGTCGGCATCCCCCTGGGCGGCGATCATCTGGCGCACCGTCTCGCGAAGGTCCTCGCCACCATCTGGAACCACCCCGTGCCCGTCGGCGTGCTCGACACCACCCTGTATCGCGACGACTTGCACCAGCGCGTGGCCCCCGCCGTGCACACGACCGACATCGCCTTTGACGTGACCGGCAAAACCATCGTGCTGGTGGACGACGTGCTGTTCAGCGGCCGCACCACCCGCGCCGCCATGGATGCCCTGAACGACTTCGGCCGGGCGCGCAAAATCCAGCTCGCCGTGCTGATTGACCGGGGCCACCGCGACCTGCCCATCAAGGCCGATTTCGTCGGCAAGAACGTCCCGACCTCCTTGGACGAGAAAATTTCCCTGCTCCTCACCGAAGCCGGCGCGGCGCAGGACGAGGTCTTGTTGAAAAAAGAAGTGGACCGTTGAATCGGCACCTCGTGAATCGGCCGGCCGGTTTAACCAGGCCGCCATTCACAAACAACTAACATTATGAGCTGGACCAAAAAACATCTGCTCGACATCGAGTCGCTCACGGCCGATGAAATCATCACCGTTTTGGATACGGCCCGCAGCTTCAAGGCCGTCGGCGAACGCGCCGTCAAGAAAGTCCCCGCCCTGCGCGGCAAGACCGTGGTGAACCTCTTCGTGGAACCGTCCACGCGCACCCGCATCAGCTTCGAGCTGGCGGCGCAGCGGCTGTCGGCGGACATCGTGAATTTTTCCGCCGAGGCGTCGTCCTTCAAGAAAGGCGAGACGCTCAAGGACACCGCGCTGAATCTCGAGGCGCTCAACGCCGATTTCTTGATCATCCGCCACAGTGCCAGCGGCGCGGCGCAATTTCTCTCCCGCGTGCTGGACGCCCACGTCATCAACGCCGGCGACGGCGCCCATGAGCATCCCACGCAGGCGCTGCTCGACACCTTCACCATCCGGGAGAAAAAGGGGCGCATCGCCGGTCTGAACGTGACCATCCTCGGCGACATCCTCTACAGCCGCGTGGCCCGCTCCGATATCTGGGCGCTCACCAAACTCGGGGCCAAAGTGACCCTCTGCGGCCCCGCCACGCTGGTGCCGAAGACCTTTGAACAGATGGGCTGCCGCGTGACGCACAACGTGGAGGAAGCCATCCGCGACGCCGACATCATCAACCTCCTGCGCATCCAGCACGAGCGCCAGCGCAAGACGATGTTTCCGAGCATCGGCGAATACACGCAGCTTTACGGACTCACCAAGGCGCGGCTCGCGCAGACCAAGCCTGACGCGCTCATCATGCACCCCGGCCCCATCAATCGCGGCGTGGAAATTGACAGCGAGATCGCCGACTGCGAACGCTCCGTGATTCTGGAACAAGTCACGAACGGCCTGGCCGTGCGCATGGCTGTGCTGTTCCTGATCAACGGCGGCAAGGCGGTCAAGGAAACGCCGGCAAGTTAGAGCGTTTGAAGAAATACTGTAGCCACGCGGAGCGAGGATTTTTGGGTTTGGGCGAGGCTTTGGCGAAGGAGCATGCCCGCAGCGGCCTGTGACTGAGCCGAAACGAAGCCAAAACCCGAAAAGACCGCTCTTCCCTTTCTTTCTCACCGCGTGGCTACAGTATTTCTGAAAATGCTCTAAACCGGGGCTTTGTAATGGTCCGGTGGACCGGCGAAAGGTGGCGGGGAAATCAAACCCCATTTGATTCCTGAAAGACGCTCCTCCCCGGGTCGCGCCGAAGGGACAACCGGAAATCATCCAGCTTCCTCATATTTCCGGATGAAAGATGGCCACGGCGCACTTTGCGTCCTTGGCCATCTTGCCACAGACGAGATTGCACAGGGAAAAAACCATGGGATCGGCGATTTCGTAACGGATGGAAGTGCCCTCCCGCTCGCGCTTTACCAGTTGATTATCGTGTAGAATCGCAAGCTGCTTGGAGACGTTTGCCTGCTTCATGCCACTGGCTTCGACCAGTCCATTCACTGTCAGCGGGCCGTCGTGAAGCGCTTGCAGCAAGGCCAGCCGGCTTGGCTCGGAGAGCACCGCGAACAGCCGGGCCACAGCGGCAAGCTGTCCGGCGGACAAAATCTTGTTTTTACGGTCAGGCATGGCTGGACACAAAGTGACCGGCACAAAAAACATGGTTTTCACCCGGCACACAAGCCAAATTCACCAAGTCCATATATGAATATATTTTCATATAGCATTCACCTGTTCTTCATTAAGCTGTGTTACGCTGCTCTTAAGAACACGGAAATAAAACGATTATACCATGAAAACCAGACTTTCTTTGACCGCCTTGATGATGGCGCTATCGCTGCCCCTATTGGCGGCGAACAACCAGATCCTCGGTTGGAATAATCTGGGCATGCACTGCATGGACAGCGATTACTCGGTGTTCAGCATCCTGCCGCCCTACAACACCATTGAGGCGCAACTCATCGTGGGCGGCAAACTCGTCACCAACGGCAGCGGCTACACGGTCACCTACCAGGCCGTGGCCGATCCGGCCGGATCGATTAATTCCACGGCGATGGGCAAAGGCAATTACTACACCTATGCGCAGTCCATTTACGGGGCCGCGCTTGCCCCGGAAGGCGGCCTGGCCGGCTGGGGCATGCCGGGCCTCGCCAATACGCCGCAGGGAATGTTGTTTGAGCGGACCAACCAGCCGGCGGCCGGCGTCCTGACCCCGGTGAACTGGTTCCGCGCTGAAGGCATTCCCATTTCCCCCTTCGACGATGCCCACCAGAAAAACCCGTATCCGATGATGCGGCTGATTGCCAGAAACGGGGCCACCCCGATCGCCACCAACGATATTGTTCTGCCGGTTTCCGACGAAATGGATTGCCGCGCCTGTCATGCCTCCGGCACGCAGGCGACGGCACAACCGGCGGCCGGCTGGGTATGGAGCGGCATTCAGGAACGTGACTTCCGGCTGAACATTCTGCGGTTGCACGACGAACATCAGTTCGCCCGGCACCCCGCACTGTATCAGGCGGCCCTCGCGGCGCGCGGCTTTAACCCGCAGGGGCTGTATCGCGGGGTCGTGGCGGATAACCAACCGGTGTTATGCGCGAATTGCCATGCTTCGGAAGCGCTCGGCAAACCGAGCTTTGAGACCATTCCTCAACTGACCACGTCGATTCATTCGTTTCACGCGCATGTCATGGATCCCGTTTCCGGTCTGGCACTCGATAGTTCAGCCAATCGTGCCTCCTGCTACCGCTGCCATCCGGGTTCCGCCACGAAATGTCTGCGGGGCGCGATGGGCGGGGCGATTGCGTCCGATGGCTCCATGTCCATGCAATGCCAGAGCTGCCACGGCGGCCTGAGCACCGTTGGGGCGACCAACCGCGTGGGCTGGTTCATGGAACCGAACTGCGCCAGTTGCCACACCGGCACCGCAACGAGCAACAACGGCCAGATTCGGTACGCCTCCGTCTTCACCGATACCAACGGCACGGTACGAATTCCGGTGAACCAGACGTTTTCCACCCAGCCGGGCATACCGGCGAACGGCCTCTCGCTGTATCGCTTTTCCGCCGGTCACGGTGGCCTGCAATGCTCCGCCTGTCACGGTTCAACCCACGCGGAATTCCCCAGCACGCATGCGAATGACAATGTGCGCAATGCGCAAATCCAAGGCCATGCCGGGGTCATGGTGGAATGCTCTGCCTGCCACACCACCACCCCGACCAACTATGCCGGCGGCCCGCACGGCATGCATCCGGTGGGCGCAGCCTGGGTTTCCGCCCATCCCAATTTCACCGAACAGAGGGGTTCGGCACAATGCCAGACCTGCCACGGGACGGATTATCGCGGCACCGTGCTTTCGCGGATGCAGGCGGATCGGACTTTGAGCGCCTTTGGCACCAAGACCCTGTTCAAGGGGGCCATGATCGGCTGTTATACCTGCCACCAAGGCCCCACCAGCGACTCTAGTAATACGAGCGCGGCTCCCACCGTGAGCATTGTCTCCGGCAGCACCCCCAACAGCGCGCCCGTCAATCTGGCCGTGACCGTGACCCCCGCGAGCGCCACCCTGCGAATTATCGCGCAACCGGCCAGTGGCTCGCTCGGCGTGAGCAACCGCATCCTGACCTATTTCCCGGATGCCGGTTTCACAGGCAACGCCACGTTCACCTACGCCGCCTGGGATGGCTCGAAGAATTCCAATCTCGCCACTGGCACTGTGGCCGTGGTGCAAGGGCCGGTTTCCCTGGCCATCGCGGCGCATGTTCCAACCAACGCTCCGGCGGGCTGGCCAGTGGCGTTTGATGTCGTCGCCACGCCGGTCAACACCGCGGCAGCCGTCAATTTCACCTGGAACTTTGGCGACGGTTCAGCTCCCGGCACCAACCAGTTTGCCCAGCATGCGTTTGTCAGCCCGGGCACTTACGCCTGGCGGGTGGTGGCTGCGGTGGCCAACGCCAGTGCAACCAACACCGGCAGCATCATCGTCAATGCCCCCGTGGTTCTGGCGCTGGGCCAGGTTCAAAAGACCGCCTTGACGCTGTCCTGGCCGTCGTCCGTGACCGGGGTTGTTGTCGAGCAATCTGACACGCTCGGAGCCTCCGCACTCTGGACGGCGACAACCAATCTCCCGGTGATCGGGCCCGTCACTTCCACCGTGACGCTTCCGGTGGCTGGCGGCAACCGCTTCTATCGCGTGCGCCAGGCTTGGTGAGATGGAACCAAATCATGCCGCCGGAGCACGGTATTACTGCGGCTTCAAATCATTCCTCGAAAAGATCGCTTCAGGGAATGCAAGACACCCATCTTCCCACCCCTCGGGGGAAAAGGTGGCGCCGGTTGGCCGATGGCGCGCAGTCCGTTCGACCTTCCGCAGCATGCAATAATTTTATCTTGAGCGTGTTGTTTGCTTTTCATCCGCCCGGTTCTGTGGTCAGCTGTGACCGAAAACTATGGCTGAAAAACCCGTTATCATCTGCACCCGGGGGAGCGCGCTGGCACTCGCCCAGTCCCATTTTATCGCCGCGCAATGCCGCGCGGCGTTTCCCGAACTGCAGTTTGAATTGCAAATCATCAAAACCACGGGCGACAAACTGCAAAAAGCTTCGATGTCCAAGACCGATCCCAGCCTGCCCAAGGGGCTCTTCACCAAGGAACTTGAAGTGGCCATGCTCAATGGCGAAGCAGATCTGGCCGTTCACAGCCTGAAGGACCTGCCCACTGAACTGCCCGAGGGCCTGTTGCTCGCGGCGACGCCAAAACGGGAGGACGTTCGCGACGTGATGATTTATCGCACCACCGGCTCAGCCCGGCGCGGGTTTCCGCCGCATCTGCCGCTGAAGGATTTCCCCCAGGGCGCGACCATCGCGACCAGCAGCACCCGGCGGAAGATGTCGTTGCTCGCCGTGCGGCCTGATTTCAACCTCGTGGAGATTCGCGGCAATGTGGCCACGCGTATGCAGAAGGTGGCCACGCTCGGCGAGGTGGACGCCACGGTGCTGGCGCTCGCCGGCATGAAGCGGCTGCATTTCAAAATCAACGCCGACGGCACCATCAGCGGCGATTCCGTGCCCGCCGGTTTGCTCGCCACGGTGCTAAGCCTGGACGAGATGCTCCCCTGCGTCGGCCAGGGCGCCATTGGCATTGAAATCCGGGCGCACGATGAACGCATCGCGGCGATTTGCGCCCGGCTCAATCATGCGGAAACCTTTCAGGCGGTGACGGCCGAACGCGCCTTTCTCCGCGGCATGGGCGGCGGCTGCCAGAGTCCGGTGGGGGCGCATGGGGAAATTTCCGGCGGTCTGCTGACCCTCAAAGCCATTTCCTTCCGCGACGCCACCGTCAAGCGCGGCGAAGCCAGCCGCCCCGTGGCCGAAGCCGTCGCGCTGGGCGAGGAGATTGCCGACCGGCTGAAGTAAATCAGCCTTCCAGAATCGCGGTGGCCGCCGCGTAATTCTCCGTGTGGGTCAGGCTGATGTGCAGTTGCTGCGCGCCACGCGACGTGAATAATTCCCGGCTCTTGCCGTGCAGCACCACATATGGGGCGCCCGATTCGCGCCGGCGGATTTCAATATCCTGCCAGCCGATTTCCGCGCCGATGCCGGTGCCAAACGCCTTGACCACCGCTTCCTTGGCGGCAAACCGCACGGCCAGATAGGGCGCGGGATTTTTGTGGGCCAGACAATAGGCCAGCTCGTCCGGCAGCAGCACCCGGTTCACAAACACCTCGCCATATTTCTCGTAGGACGCGGCGATGCGCGCAACTTCAACCAGGTCAATGCCGGTGCCAAGAATCATGGGCTTAGTGTCGGACGGAAGGCGGTGCCGGGTCAATGGCGTAGCGCACGGGTTGTTTTATTGCTCCGTGATCACCGTGTCACTGTGCTCGTAGGCGGGCGCGCAGCAGCACAGCAGCCGCAGCACTTCACTGCCGGTGTTCCAGAGTTTGTGTTTCTGTCCGGGCAAAATGGCGATGGCATCCCCTGCCCTGACCTCGCGGGTCCCGCCCTCGATGCGGATCTTCCCCGTGCCGTGGGTGATGTAATAAATCTCCTCGGTCAAAGGATGAAAATGCTCCTGCGTGCTGCCACCGACGGGCAGCCGCGCCTCGGCCAGGCTTTGATTGCGGATGGCGGAGTTGCGATGCGCCAGCAACTCGCGGATCTCCGAGCCGTCCTTGGTGGTGAACGGCGGCACTTCACTGAGGTTTTTAACATCCATAACGTGTCACCACGAAATCACGAAACCCGCGAAAAGCCAATGGTAAAACGGCACCAAAAAAGTTCCGGGCGCCAGCCGGCGCACTTCGCCGTCCGGCGGCGTTAAAAACTTTCCGGCTGTTTGAACACCTTGGCCCAGTCCATCTGGCCCAATAACACGCCGGCAACAATTAAAATCATCGCCGTGCAAAACGTCGGGGTGATCGGCTCATTGAGCGTGAAATACGCCCACGTGGTGGTGGAAAGCGGAATGAAATTGTTGAACAACATCACCCGGCTCGTCTGCCAGTGGCGCAACGCCGAGTTCCACAAGGCGTAGGGCACCACGCCGCCCATAAGAATGTTAAAAACTTGCACCCCAAGATGCCGGTGATCCAGCACCAGAGGCTGCGTGGCAAACTGCAATTCCAAAAGCCCGAGCGGAATCAGCATGGCCCCGGACATCCACATGGAATTCGCCGCCACCTCCAAACCGCTCACCTGTTTGGCGAGGAAGCGGCTTTGATGATTGTAATTGGCCCAGAGCAGGCTGGACAGCAGGCCGCATACTTCGCCCGCCAGGCTGAAACTGAGTTTATGCAGCTCCGGCCAGAACAGGATGAACACCCCGGACATCGCCAGCAAGGCCGCCCCATAACGCCGGACACTCGACCAATCCCAGCGCGGCCGTTCCTCGATGAGGAGCGCCCAGATCGGGGATGCCCCGATGTAAAGCGCCACATGAGAGGCGGACGTCAGCTTCAGCGCCCAACAAAATACGATCACATAAGCCGCCAAACTCATCCCTCCCCGCAAACAGAGCTGGCGATACTGTCCCCCCGTAAGCGGCTGGAACTCGCCCAGCCAGCGCGTAAAGCGCAGCAACGCGAGCAGGATGAGGCCGGCAAATAAAAAGCGCGTCCCCCCCGTCCAAACCGGCGGCCAACTGGTCATCACCAGCCATTTGGTGCCCGCATTATTGCCACCCCAAAGCAAGACCGTGAGCAGCAGGCTCCCGGCGATGGCAGTGGAATTGGACGGTTTCGACACGCGGGGAAATTAAAGCAAAACCCATCACTTGCGAACGAAATAGTGCTGCCCGGCCTGCAAGAAGCGTCTGTTAATCAACCACCAAACCCTGGTCGCAGAACTACTGAAGGCTGCGGCTCCGCCCCTCAAAAGGGATTGATTCCATGACGGATCCAATAGCCGGGCAACTTCACGAACTCCAGCCGCATGCGCTTGTTAATCCCCAGTCTGACCCAGTCTTTGGAAGCAAAGGCGAAATACGATGGGCGGGAATAAATCTTCAGCTCCGGCCCATAATGCTCGAAGGTTTTCTGCGCCCGGCGGGAATGATACCAGGAGGTGACCAGAATGACGCTGTGCACTTTCTCGGCCCGCAGGCGGAGGATGCTAAACCGGGCGTTTTCGCTGGTCGTTTCTGACTGCCGCTCAACCTCAATCACCCGGGCCGGCACACCGGCTTGCAATAAAATCTGCCGGTTGATCTCGTCATCCCCGGAACCCGTCAGCAAAATGCGCGGCGCGGCGTGGGCTTTGTACAACTCCGCCGCCCGCAACGGTCGCTCATGGGACCCGCCGCCGAGGACAACAATCACGTCAGCGGTCACCTTGCCACTGTCCACACAGAGGATTTTCTCCGGATAAAAATACGCCGTCAAGCCCGCCGCTGTTCCCAGGAGAACGACGGCCAGCATGGTGCGGAAAAGCCAGCGGCGAATCACAACGGTAAATTAAGCCATGACCCGGCCGGAATGAAAATCAAATCGTTCGCCGCCGCCCGCGCCGTGACCGGCACCCGATAAAAATTCTTTGTCGGATTTCACCAGCCGGTGGCGATATGCTATTGAACATGAGTGCGACCGACCTTGAACTGCTCCAGCAATTCACCTGCGACCATTCGCAGGATGCGTTCACGACGCTGGTAAATCGCCATCTCAATCTGGTCTATTCCGCCGCGCTGAGGCAGGTCTATTCACCCGCGCTCGCCGAGGAGGTGGCTCAATCCGTCTTTGCCGACCTCGCCCGCGCCGCCAACCAACTTGAACCCGCCACCGTACTCACGGCCTGGCTCTACACCATCACGCGGCGCACGGCAGTCGATGTGATTCGTAAAGAATCCCGCCGTCAGCAACGCGAACAGATCGCCCTCGAGATGAATGCCATCAATGCCAACGACGATGACTGGACGCACATTGAGCCGCTGCTGGATGAGGCCATGCAGGATCTCGATGAAACCGACCGCGCGGCGGTGCTGCTGCGCTACTTTGAGAATAAATCCCTCCGGGAGGTCGGCCTGGCGCTGGGCCTGTCCGACGATGCCGCCCAGAAGCGGGTCAGCCGCGCCGTGGAACAACTGCGCGAATCGTTTTCCCGGCGCAACGTCACCATCGGTGCGAGCGGGCTGGTGGTTTTGATTTCGGCCAACACCGTCCAAGCGGCGCCCGCCGGCCTGGCGCTGACCATCTCCGCCGCCACGCTGGCGGGCACCGCCATTTCAACTTCAACCCTGATCACCACCACCCAAACCATCGCCATGACTGCCCTGCAAAAAACCATTATCACCGCCGCGCTGGCCGTTGTGGCCGGTGCCGGCATCTACGAAGCCCGGCAAGCCGCGAATCTACGCGGTCAAGTACGTACCTTGCAACAGCAGCAAGGCCCCTTGGCCGAACAAATCCGGCTGTTGCAGTCCGAACGGAACCAGGCCACCAATCAACTGGCGGCGACCACCGAAGAACTGGCCCGCGCCAGGAAAAATCCCACGGAAGTTTTGAAGCTCCGGGGCGAGGTCGGGCGGCTGCGTCAGGAAAACGCCCTGGTCACCGAAAAAAGCGCCCTCAATAAAATCACCGCCAATCCCGAAACGCGCAAAATGCTTCGGGATCAGCAAAAGCTGGGGATGACCGCCATTTATGCGGGGCTGGTCAAACAATTAAATTTGTCCACGAATCAGGCCGGCCAGTTCAACGACTTGCTGGCGGATGATGTCATGGACAACGTGGACCTGATCACGCAAGTGCTGCATGACGGCAAATCCCGGGAGCAAATTAATGAAGCGTTCACCGCCGCTGACACGACCTTGGCGGAAAAAATAGAAACCCTGGTTGGGGCCGACGGGCTGGCGGCCTACCGGGATTACAGCCAGAATTTGCTTAGCAGTCTGACCAGCCAACAATTCAGCGGCCAACTGACCGGCGACAGCGCGACCAAGGGGGAAAAGCAAAAACAATTCGCCCAGGTCTTGCAGGAAGAAGCGCAGGCGGCGCTGGCCAGCGCCGGTCTCCCGGCCGACTTCCAGACGGTGCCCATCCTCAACTTCCGCAACATCGCCTCGGAGGAGGAAGCGGAACAAAATCTCAAACTCATCGACAGCATCTACGAACGCGCTGCCGCCCGCGCGAGCACTTTCCTGAGTGCGGACGAACTGGAAAAGTTCAAAGAATTCCGGGCGACCGCGATCAGCAACAGCCGTTTAATGCTCACCATGAACCGGAAGCTGATGGCGCCACTGGCAAATTAGAGCATTGACAGAAATGATGTAGCGCTGCGGAGCGAGGATTTTTGACTTTTGACGAGGCTTTGGACTGGGAGCATGCCCGCAGCGGCCTGTGACCAGGCCAAAACGAAGTCAAAAGTCAAAAAGACCGCTGCTTTAAGCCCCTTGGCCGCATCGCTACAGCATTGATGGAAATGCTCTAAGAGCCTGTTTGAAAAAGAAAAACGCACAAAACGCTTGATTTGACTGGCTATTTTTGCGGCTTTCATTCGCGGTAGCGCAATTGAGGCGATGAAAATCGCCACCTACGAAAC
>Ga0302321_100003886_pt1 | contig 12895 bp, 11 predicted proteins | sample Fen_T0_1_FD_202505 | JGI IMG/M metagenome (GOLD analysis project Ga0302321, IMG submission 202505) | Peat permafrost microbial communities from Stordalen Mire near Abisko, Sweden - Fen_T0_1 | ecosystem: Environmental > Terrestrial > Soil > Wetlands > Permafrost | place: Sweden: Abisko...
GTCCAGCGCCTTACAGTGCTCTACGTGACGCCGGCCGGACTGAAGGAGCAGACGCTCGATGCGGTAAGATTTGTCCCTCTGCTTCCCGGTGTCGGCTAGTCGCTAAGGCCGCGCACCCTCAGGATTCCCTGCCGATGCGCCATTCACCGATTCCACGGTCCGGTCTTTCGCAAGCGCTTCGCCGCGGCGCCATTGCGCTGCTCGCAGTCGTCCTCGTTGCCTGCGCGTCGCGCACTCGCGCGCCGGTGGAGGACCGCACTGCGCTTCCCGCGCAGGCGCCCGTGCCTGCGGCAGTGACCGCGCCCGCGTCCCCGGCGGAAGGCGAGTCACGCGGTCCCACGTACACCGTCAAGCGTGGCGACACGCTCTTCCAGATCGCGCTCGACCACGGCCTCGACTACAAGGACCTCGCAGCGTGGAACAATCTCGAGAACCCGAACAAGATCCTGGTAGGACAGGTGCTGCGGGTCAGTGCGCCCGGTGACGCCACGGCCGCTGGAACCGGCGTCACGACCGCGCCTCTCAAGGTGGCGCCTGCGGTGACGGAATCCCGACCGGGCAGCGGTGCGTCGGGCGTGCCACCGCCGGCACCGCCGTCCTCGCCATCCGCCGCCCGCAATGCCGACAACTACAAGTCCTCGCCTAAGGCATTCAAGGAACCCTATTCCGAGCAGGCGCTTCGCGACGTCGCGCGGGCGGCGCAGGCACCACCTGAAGTGGTGGCCGCCGCGGCGACGTCCAGCGCCGCGAAGCCCGAACCACCGCGCTCGGTTTCCTCCACCACCGCGCCGACTCCAGCCGCGGAAGCGGACGACGAGGACAAACTCGACTGGGTATGGCCGGCCAAGGGCAAGGTCATCGTCGGCTTCTCCGAAACGGCCAACCTGAAGGGCATCGACATCGCGGGCGCGGCCGGCGAGCCCGTCATCGCCAGCGCCGGCGGCAAGGTCGTCTATGTCGGCAACGGGCTGCGCGGCTACGGCAAGCTCGTTATCGTCAAACACAACAAGACGTGGCTGTCAGCGTATGCGCACAACCGCGAGATCCTGGTGAAGGAAGGCCAGCAGGTCGTGAAGGGCCAGAAGATCGCGGAGATGGGCAACACGGACGCTGACCAGGTGAAGCTGCATTTCGAAATCCGGCGGCTGGGAAAACCGGTGGATCCTGCCCGATATCTTCCTGCCGGGTGAGCGCGCGCGACGCCTGGGCTAAGGAAACGTGCGGCGTCAAGTCGCCTGCCGCAATGCGGCGGGCGCGGGCAGCACCTCGATCGCTCGCTTAAGCGTGGCGACCAGCGCGTCGCGCTGGCGCGGCGCGGCGACGTTGCCGTAGCGCAACGTCGCGAACGACTGGCCGATGGCGGCGAAGGCTATTGCGAATTGCGGCCAGCGCTGCGCCGCGCGCTGCGCGAACGCCACCGGGCCTTCGTGCCCCTGCCGCGGTAGCCCGGCGCGCGCCAGGCGCCGGCAGAGATCGTCCCAGAGCACCAGCGCGCGTTCCTGCCGCCGGCGGCGGAACAGGAGCCAGCCGGCGAGCAATCCCGCCCACGCAAACAGGGCCGCTGCCGCCATCGCCGCGGTCTGCCACGGCGGCAGCGTATCGAGCCGCCATTCCCGCCATAGTGATCGCTGCCGCTGGTAGTTGAAGCCGACGACGTTGCGCTGCCAGTCGTGGTTGAGCGCATCCCAGGTGAGCCGCAAATTCTTCATCCACGATGCCTCGAGCCGGGCCAGGAACGGCACGCGTTCTCCTGACGGCAGCGCACCGCCGAGGCCATTTTCGATGCGCGACGGCGATACCGCAGCCGTCGGGTCGTAGCGCTGCCAGCGGCCGTCAATCAGCACTTCCGCCCACGCGTGCGCGTCGGACTGGCGCACGATCATGTAGTTGCCGCGTGGATTCATCGCGCCGCCCTGATAGCCGGTCACGACACGCGCGGGAATGCCTGCCGAGCGCAGCAGCACGACGAACGCGCTCGCGTAGTGTTCGCAAAAGCCCCGTCGTGTATCGAACAGGAATTCGTCGGCGGTGTCGTCCTTGAGCAGTGGCGGCGCCATCGTGTAGATGAAGTTCTCGCGGTTGAACCACGTCAGCACCGCGGCGACCAACTGCCGGTCGTCCGGATATTGCGCGCGCAGCTGCTGCGCCAGCTGCCGCGTTCGCGGATTGCGGTCGGGCAGCCGCAGGTTGGCGGGAGCGTCGAACCGCGGGTTGGCCGGATACGACGAACGCATGATCGATTGCTGCATGTAACGCAGCGGCTGCGTGATCGGTGAGCGCGACAGCAACTGCTGATCGCGGGTGAGAAGAGCGATGGGACCGCCGGCACCGGCTTCGGCTCGGGGAATCGCGGACGGCAGGTCCAGCGCGAACATCCAGATGCGGTCGGACGGTTCCAGCGTGACCGTGTAGCTAACCGCCCCATCGTCGGCAGGCATGGGCGCGCCGCCATATTGAAAGCTGCCCGCGGTCCAAGTCCGGCCGTCGAAGCGCGACAGCACCGGGCCGCGCCAGTAGCGCTCGCGCGACGGCGGCACCGGCCCGTCGAAATCCACGCGGAACGCGACATCGTCCGACAGCGACAGCTCGCTGATCTGGCCGGGCTCCATCGTTTCCGACAACCCTGTCTGTGCAGAGTGATCCGACGGCAGTCCCCACAGTGGCGCGGCGAGCCTGGGGAACAGCAGGAACAGCAGGACGGCGATCGGTGCGCCCTGCAGGATCATGAGGCCGCTACGCCGTAATGCCGCTCCGCGGGCGGCTCCTGGTGCGCCGCTGCCGCTACCGTCCGTCATTGCGTCGAGCGTCGCGCCGACCAGCACGATGGCCGGGAACACCGCGATGGCGGCCAGCATCGATTGACCGTAGAAGAACGGCGTGATCAACAGGAAGCAGGACAGGCAGACGAGCAGCGTGCCGTCCCGGATCGTGCGGGTTTCGAGGAATTTGATCGCGACCAGGATGTAGAGGAACGCAACCGACGGATCGCGGCCCGACAGGTAGCCAAAGGAGCTGCGCACCGCGAACGCCGCGGCCACGGCGAACAACACCAGCGTCCAGGAGGGGATGCGCGGTGGCGGCGCCAGCGGTCGCTGCCGGTCCTGGCGCAGCACGACAAGGCGCACGATGACCAGCAGCACGCCGGTCAAAGCAACCCATATGGGAAGATGCGGCGCCTGCGGCAGCTGGGCCGCCAGCAGCAGCGCACCCAGCCACCCTATCTGCGCCGATGTCAGCTGCGCCCGAATTTGCGCGGCCGACGATGCCGCGGGCTGCCGGAAACCGAGCGCGGACGCCATGCTCACGCGCCGGTCTCCCGCGGAAAGAGCGCAAGCGCTGACAATGCGCTGCGGCGATGCTCGCGTCCTTGCGATCCCGGGAGATTGGTGCCGGGCAGCACCAGTGCAAAGGGACGCGCGGCGCGTTCGGCTGCCATGACCCAGGCCGTGAGCCGCGACAACCGCGCCTCGATGCCGAGCGACGCGGGCAGCGCATTCCATGAGAGCGTGACCGGTCCGCCGCCGCCGACGCCGTCGAATTCCTTCGTAAACCAGCCCGCGCCACGCGCGACGGCCTTCCATGCGACGCGTTGCGGCGGGTCGCCGCGCTGGAATTCGCGCAGTCCGGTCAGGTCGGCGTCCTCGCTGCGGCGGCCGGTGGCCAGCGCGTCCTGTCCCGACATGCCGGACGGCAGCGGCGGCGCGCCGATCTCCACGGCCGGATAGACGATCCCGGCGAGCGGAAAATGCACGTACGCCCAGCCGCGCCACAGTCCCATCGGATAGTTCGAAGACAGCGTGACGCGTCCCAGCGGCTGCCGGCCCCGCATCGGCGCCAGCGCATCGAGGTTCAGCGTCAGCGCCGCGCCGGCCGGAACGTCGCCCAAGGCGCGGGCGTCCGCGGCAGACAAAGTGACCGCGTTGCGCGGCGCCGCGCCGCCATGCAGCGCAAGCGTGAACACGACGTGGCCTCCGGCAAAAGTCTCGGTGGCCGACAACGGCGTGACCTCGATCCCGGCCAGGTTGCGAAACGTATGCAGCAACGCCGATGCCAGCAGTCCTGCGAGCAGAAACGCGACGCCGACCCCCAGCGTCAGCGAATAGTTGAGTGATGTGATGAGTATCGTCGCGACGGTGGCGAGCAGCGCCCAGCCGCGCCGCGTCGGAAGTATGTATATACGCGAATGGCGGAGGATTACCGGATCGTAATCGGACGGCGTCACGCGGAACGCGCGCTGGCGTGCGCGCGCGACCCAACCGGACAACCAAGGACAGCTGCGAGCGGCATCCATCCTGCGGGCCTGCGTGTGCCGGCCTACGGCAATGGAACGGCGCGCACCAGTACCTGCGCCTGCACCGCTCCAGCGCGCGTTCCGCCCGCCAGCCGATGGCCGGCAACGGCAGGGAACACCGCCTGGACATCCTCGGGCAGCACCATCGGCCGTCCCGCGATCAGTGCCCAGGCGCGGGCCGCCGCGAGCAGCATCAGCCCGGCGCGCGGGCTCAAGCCATGGCGGCCGCCGTTGTCTGCTGCACTGGCGGAGTGACCCCGCGAGGCGGCGAGCAGCGCCTGCACGTAGTCGAGCAGCGCCGGGGCGACATGGACTTCCGACGCTTCGCGCTGCCAGTCGGCCAGCGTTACCGAGTCCGCGGCCGGTGGCGTGTCGGCAATGCGGATTCGGCGATCGCCGCTGACAAGCAGTTCGCGCTCGGCCGCCGGGTCCGGATAGCCCAGTTCGATGGCCATCAGGAAGCGGTCGAGCTGCGATTCCGGAAGCGGATAGGCGCCGATCTGCTCGACCGGATTCTGCGTCGCGATCACGAAGAAGGGATCGGGGAGTTTGCGCGTCTGGCCGTCCTGCGACACCTGCCGCTCCTCCATCGCCTCGAGCAGCGCGCTCTGCGTCTTGGGCGGCGCGCGGTTGATTTCGTCGGCCAGCACGACCGAATTGAAGATCGGGCCGGCATGGAAGCGAAACGACTGCGCGCGCTCATCGAAGATCGACACGCCCAGCACATCGGCGGGCAGGAGGTCGCTGGTGAACTGGATCCGGGAATATTTCAGGCCGAGGGTTGCCGCCAGCGCCTGCGCCAGTGTGGACTTGCCGACGCCCGGGATGTCCTCGATCAGCAGGTGGCCGCGGGCCAGCATGCAGGCCAGCGCGAGCTTCAGCGGCTCGTCCTTGCCGACGACGATGCGCCCCAATTGCTGCAGGACGGCGGCCAGGCGGCCGGCGGCGGGCGCGTTGGCCTGGGAGGCGGGGCGGACGGTCATGGGGGACTCTCTATCTATTGTCGATCCGGGGCACGCAAGTTTCCTGCCACTCTAAACGGACGTCTGCGCCTCGTCACGACCGTCGGGCACGGGTTAAACTGCGTTTGGCGGTTGCCGAGGGTGGACAAGAGCGTACCCGATCCTTCCCGGCAACGGTTCGTCCGCTGCCGTTCCGCAAAGTTCACCGACCAACACTCGACTATCACCAGCCCGTCCACGCGCCGTGACTACCGCGTTCGTCACCCACCCCGTCTTCAGCCTGCACGAAATGGGGCCCTACCACCCCGAGTGCCCGGAGAGGATCTCGGCCATCACCGATCGCCTCATCGCATCGGGACTCGACGCCTACCTGCACCACTATGCCGCGCCCGAGGCGTCCTACGAACAGATCGCCCGGGCCCACGACACGCTGTACATCCGCGAAGTCGAGGCCGCCGTTCCGGAATCGGGCCTGCACTTCATCGATGCGGATACCGCGCTCAATCCGCACACGCTCGAGGCTGCGCGCCACGCGGCCGGCGCGGCGGTGCTTGCCGTCGACATCCTGATGCGCCGCGAATGTCGCACGGCGTTCTGCGCGGTGCGGCCGCCGGGCCACCATGCAGAGCGCAATCGCGCGATGGGCTTCTGCATCTTCAACAGCGTCGCCGTCGGCGCCGCGCATGCGATGGCCGCGCACGGGCTCGAGCGGGTCGCGATCGTCGACTTCGACGTGCATCACGGCAATGGCACCGAGAACATCTTCGCGGGCGATCCGCGCGTGCTGATGGTCTCGACGTTCCAGCATCCGCTCTATCCGTATTCGGGCATCGAGGACCCGGCGCCCAACATGGTGAACGTCCCGCTCGCCGCCGGCAGCGGCGGCGAGGAATTCCGCGCCGCAGTGCGCGACTACTGGCTGCCTGCGCTCGAAGCGCACCGGCCCCAGCTCATCCTGATTTCGGCCGGCTTCGACGCGCACCGGGAAGACCCGCTGGCCGGGCTCAAGTTCGTCGAGGCCGACTACGCCTGGGTCACGCGCGAACTGCTCGCCGTGGCGGAACGCCATGCGGAGGGGCGCGTGGTGTCGATGCTCGAGGGCGGCTACGCGCTATCCGCACTCGGCCGCAGCGCCGCAGAGCACGTGCGCGAGCTGCTCGCTGGCTAGGGTCCGGTTCCGCGCATAGCAAAGCGGCCACGGAGGGGAGCGATGGAGCGCCGGCAGTTCCTCACGACATGCGCGGTCTTGAGCGGCGCCGGATTCCTTCAAGACCACGACGCGCGCGCGGATGCGACGCCGCGCTTCTATGCGCGTACGCGCCTCATCGACGTTCACGGCCGCCCCATACGCCTGCGCGACCTCACCGCCGATACCAACTACGTCTTCCAGTATCCCTACGCTGCCACGCCGTGCCTGCTGGTCAAGCTTTCGCGTTCTGCATCTGAAGCGGTAAACCTGACTCGCGTCGACGGCACCGGCTACGCATGGCAGGGCGGCGTGGGTCCGGACCGCAACGTCGTCGCGTTCTCCGCCATTTGCGCCCACAAGCTCGCCTATCCGACCCGCGAGGTGTCGTTCATCCGCTTCCAGCGCGAACGTTCGGCGACGTCCGCCGCGCAAGTCATCCATTGCTGCGCCGATCACAGCGTCTACGACCCGGCGCAGGGCGCGCGGGTGCTCGCGGGGCCGGCGCCGCAGCCGCTGGCGGCAATCCTGCTCGAGAACGATGCCACCGACGACGGCCTGTACGCGCTAGGGACGCAAGGCGCCGAACAATTCGATGCGTTCTTCGCGAAATACCGGATGAAGCTCAACCTGGAGTATGGCAAGGAGGCCGGACGGGTAGCGGTGAACGGCACCGCGACGCTGCGCGAACTCACGGCCTATTGCAGGACGACGATCCAGTGCTAGAACCACCCGACGCGGCGATCGTCGTCAGGAACTTGCGCAAGTGCTACCGCGACGTCGAGGCGGTCAAGGGCGTCTCCTTCGCCGTCCGCGCGGGGACGACGACGGCGCTGCTGGGCGGCAACGGCGCGGGCAAGACGACGACGCTGTCGATGCTGCTCGGTGTGCTTACGCCGACGGCCGGCTCGGTCGCGGTCCTCGGTTTCGACATGCTCCGCGAACCGTACCGGGTGCTGCCGCGGATGAACTTCACGTCGCCGTACGTCGACCTGCCGCGGCGCCTGACGGTGGGAGAGAATCTGCGGGTTTTCACCGACCTGTACGGCGTGCGCGAGCCGCGAATGCGCATCGCGGCACTCGCCGGTGAATTCGACCTGACCGACCTGCTGGCGCGGCCCTATGGCAACCTGTCGGCCGGCCAGCGCACGCGGGTGTCGCTCGCCAAAGCGCTGCTCAACCGTCCGGAGGTGCTGCTGCTGGACGAGCCCACGGCTTCGCTCGACCCGGACATCGGCGACCGCATGCGCACCTATCTCGAGCGATACCAGCGCGAGAGCCGCTGCACGATGCTGCTCGCGTCGCACAACATGGGCGAGGTCGAGCGGATGTGCGACGACGTGATCATGTTGCGCGAGGGCCGGGTGGTGAACCAAGGCTCGCCGCAGGACCTGATCGCGCAATACGGCCGCGAGAACATGGAGCAGGTGTTCCTGGACGTTGCGCGCGGCGGCGGCGAGGAGTCCGACTTAGGCGGTCCCACGCCGGAAGTCGCGGCCTGACGCCATGCGGCCGGCCCCAACAACCGCCAATGGCCTGTATCCGCAACAGGGAGCGATGGCGTCGACGCGTCGTGTGCGTGCGCTGATCCGCCGGCATGCGTACCTGCTGCTCAAGTCGTGGCCGCGGCTGGTGTCGATGGCCTACTACCCGACGGTCACGATGGTGCTGTGGGCATTCCTCACCATCTATCTCAAACCCACCAACAGCTTCCTCAAGGATGCGCCGGGCTTCTTCATCGGCGCCGTGCTGCTCTGGGACGTGCTGTTCCGCGGCCAGCTCGGTGTCTCGCTGACGTTCGTCGAAGAGATGTACTCGCGCAACCTGGGCAACCTGTTCGTGAGCCCGCTGCGCCTGTTCGAGTTCATCGCCGGGCAACTGACGATGAGCGTGCTGCGTTCACTGATCGGCGTCGGTGGCGCGTGCTTCTTCGCGTGGCTCCTGTTCCGCTATTCGATATTCTCGCTGGGCTTGCCGCTGATCGCATTCTTCTGGCTGCTGCTCGCGTTTGGCTGGAGCATCGGCCTGGCGGTCTCGGCGATGATCCTGCGCTTCGGACTGGGCGCGGAGGAACTCGCGTGGGCAGCGATTTTCATCCTGGCCCCGGTCTCGGGCGTCTACTATCCGATCGGCGTGTTGCCCGAGTGGCTGCAGCCGGTGGCGTTTGCCTTGCCATCCGCGCACGTGTTCGAAGGCATGCGCGGCGTGCTGCTGGAAGGGAAGTTCGCGTGGAGCCACTTCTGGTCGGCGCTGATGCAAGACGGCGTCTACCTTTGCCTGGGCGCCTTCATGTTCCACCTTGCGGTCAAACACGCGCGCGTCCACGGCAGGCTGCTGCAGATGGGCGAGTAGTCTCGGACCGGCGTGCGCCGGTCAGCCCGTCCATCCGGCGCGGCACAGGCCCTCGGTGAACATCGCGGCATCGGCCGGATTCCGGAACGGATAGGTCGCCGCGACATACGCCGAACCGAATTCGGGAAACAGGCGGTAGACCTCGCCGAGCGCGGCAGCGGCCTCGTCGTGCCGGCCGAGATGACCTTTCGCCGAGGCCAGACGCTGCCATGCGCGCACGTTTTCGCGATGCTCGGCCAGCGAGCGTTCGCACATGCGGACCGCTTCGGCGAAATCCCCGGTCAACAGGCGCGCGAGGCCGATGTCGGCCAGCGTCTGCGTGAGGAACGGGAAGCGGGGGTCCAGACGCAGCACGGCGTCGAGCCGCGGGATCGCCTCTGCGGCGCGGCCGCCGAACGTCAGCACGCAGCCGTAGAAGTGATAGGCAAACGCGGCGCTCGGGTTGAGCGCGACGGCGGTTTCTTCCTCCGCAATCGCCTTCTCGTAGTCGCGCCGGCTCCACAGCGTCGCGATGCCGAGCAGCGCGTGGGCGAGCCAGTCGCCGTCGTCGACGGCAACGGCATCCACCGCGGCGTCGTGGGTCGAAGCGAGCGAGCCGGCGGGATCGGCCGTCCATCCGGCCAGTGCGCCCTGGAAACGTGCCAGCGCCGACAGCGACAGCGCGTAGCTCGAGCCCGGGTTCATCGCGACGGCGCGCACCAGCAATGCGTCGGCGGCCTTGAGCGCGGCCGGCGTGCCCTTGCGGATCTGCGCCAGCGCCTGCAGGCTCAAATCCCAGCCGTCGAGGTTCTCCGGGCGCTTGCGCTGCGCGCGCTGCTGTTCCGCGCGCGCCAGCTCGGGCTCGATGGCGCCGACGATCGCGCGGGTGATCTCATCCTGCAGATCGAACACGTCGCCCATGCGCCGGTCATAGCTTTGCGCCCACAGGTGGACAGCGCTCGCGGCGTCGACGAGCTTGGCGCCGATCCGCACGCGGTCGCCGGCGCGCTGCACGGTGCCTTCGACGACATACCGGGCGCCGAGCGTCCTGCCGACGTGCGTGGCGTCGACGGCGCGCGACTTGAAGGCAAACGTGGAGTTGCGCGCGATCACCGGAAACCAGCGCCACGCCGACAGCGCGGTGATCAGGTCCTCGGTGATGCCGTCGGCAAAATATTCCTGTGCGGTGTCCCCGGACATGTTGTGGAACGGCATGATCGCCACGGCGGGGCGGTTCAGCACGACTTCCGAGCGCCCTGTCGCGTTCGGCGTGTCGTCGAGCCGTACCATGTGCACGGTGACCGGCTCGTCGATATTCTTCAGCCTCCGCTCGCCCAGGTTGGCGAATGCGAGCGCGACCTTGTTGCGGACGTGGCTGACGACAGTATGCGAGACGGCGATGCCGCCGGGCTCGGCCACTTCCTGCAGCCGCGCCGCGATGTTGACGCCGTCGCCGAAGATGTCCTCGACGCCTTCGGCATTCGCCTCGACGATGACATCGCCCAGGTTGATGCCGATGCGCAGGCTGAGTTTGGGCTCGACGGGCGTGACCGCGTTGCGCGCGGCCATGGCGCGCTGGATGGCGACCGAGCATTCGACGGCGGCGACGACGCTGGTGAATTCGACCAGCGTGCCGTCGCCCATCAGCTTGACGATGCGGCCGCCGTGCCGGGCAAACGCGGGATCGAGCACGTCGAGCCAGGCGGCCTTGAGCGCCGCGAGCGTCGCCGCTTCGGCTTCCGCCATGTGCCGGCTGTAGCCGACGACGTCGGTAGCGACTATTGCGGCAAGTCGGCGCAAGGCGGGCCCTCACAGAGGCGGCCCGCAAACTGCGCGAGCCGGAAGGGGAATCCTATCAAATCCCTTCGCGCCGGGCGCCCGGGCCGATGATGAGGGCCGCGACGGCGCGGCGATCCTCGGCGATGAGGATGTTGAACGTGCGGCACGCGGCGCGTGTGTCCATGACCTCGACGCCGACCCGCGCCTCCGACAGCGCGCGCAGCAGCCGCGGGTGGGGAAAGCGCTGCGTCGCGCCGGTACCGAGCAGCACCAGTTCCGGGCGATGCGCAAGCAATCCCGCGAAATCGCTTTCCGTGAGCGCTGCAAACCCCTCCGGCGCCCAGCCCGTCGCGATGGCGTCCGGCGTCACGACCAGGTTCTGGCGATAATCCGTATCGCCGATGCGCACCCAATCGGGCCCTAGGGCTTTGACGAGGTTGGCGGCGGGTGTCTGCAGATGAAATTTCATGGGGGCGGCACGTCGGGCGGAGCAGTTGTGCGTTGCGGCAAACCGCGTCCGCCGCTAGAATAATACGAGAGTCGAGGTAATCCCCTCTTCTGACGTCGCTCGGACGGTTCCGGGCGCTTACGCAAGGAAGACCCGCATGGCCCCCCCACGCAGTGCAGCCCCGCTGGAAACGCAGTTCGCGCGCATCGAGCGCCTGCCCCCATACGTCTTTTCGATCACCGCCGAATTGAAGATGGCGGCACGCCGCCGCGGCGAGGACATCATCGACTTCGGCATGGGCAATCCGGACGGCCCCACGCCCAAGCACATCGTCGACAAGCTGGTCGAGAGCGCACAGCGCCCCGATACCCACGGCTATTCCGTGTCGAAGGGCATCCCCCGCCTGCGCCGGGCAATCTGCCACTGGTACCAACGCCGCTGGGGCGTGGAATTCGACCCCGAAACCGAGGCGATCGTCACTATCGGCTCGAAAGAGGGCATCGCGCACCTGGCGCTGGCCACGTTGGGCCGCGGCGACACCGTGCTGGTGCCCAACCCCAGCTACCCGATCCACATCTACGGCCCGGTGATCGCGGGAGCCGACATCCGGCACGTGCCGATGGCGCCGGGCATCGACTTCTTCGAGGAACTGGAGCGGACGATCCACAACAGCTTCCCCAAGCCCAAGATGCTGATCATCAACTTCCCGTCGAATCCGACCGCGCAATGCGTCGAGCTGCCGTTCTTCGAGAAGATCATCGCACTGGCGAAGGAATACGGCATCTACGTCGTACACGACCTGGCGTACGCCGACATCTGCTTCGACGGATGGAAAGCGCCTTCGATCATGCAGGTGCCCGGCGCCCGCGACGTCGCCGTGGAATTCTTCACGATGTCGAAGAGCTACAACATGGCGGGCTGGCGGATCGGCTTCATGGTGGGCAACCACAACCTCGTCAACGCGCTTGCGCGCATCAAGGGCTATCACGACTACGGCACGTTCACGCCGCTGCAGGTGGCGGCGATCGCCGCGCTGGAAGGGCCGCAGGACTGCGTCGCCGAGATCTGCGCCAAGTACCAGAGCCGGCGCGACGTGCTGGTCAAGGGCCTGCACGAAGCGGGATGGATGGTCGACAACCCGAAGGCGTCGATGTACGTCTGGGCGAAGATCCCCGAGGCCTACCGCGCGATGGGATCGCTCGAGTTCGCGAAGAAGCTGCTCGCCGGCGCCAAGGTGTCGGTGTCGCCGGGCATCGGCTTCGGCGAGTACGGCGACGAGCACGTGCGCTTCGCAATGATCGAGAACGAGTCGCGCACGCGCCAGGCGATCCGCGGCATCAAGCAGATGTTCCGCGACGACGGGCTGGCATGATGACGACCCGCACGCGCGCCTCACCGGCGTTCGCCATCGCTGAATCCAAAGGGGAAGCATCAGTCCCTTGGGGCGGCCCGGCGGGACTGAAATGATGAAACCATTGCAGGTGGGGCTGCTCGGCATGGGCACGGTGGGCAACGGCACGTGGACCGTCCTTCGTCGCAACGAGGAGGAGATCACGCGGCGCGCGGGCCGGCCGATCCGGATCACGTGGATCGCCGAGCGCGCGATCGACGTCGCGCGGGAGAAGACCCGCGGCGCACCGGGCGTCAAACTGACCAGCGACGCGCGCGAGGTGCTAGCGCACCCGGACATCGACATCGTCGTCGAGCTGATCGGTGGCATCGAGCCCGCGCGCACGCTCATCCTCGAAGCGATCGCGAACGGCAAACATGTCGTCACGGCCAACAAGGCGCTGCTCGCGCGGCACGGCAACGAGATCTTCGCCGCCGCGCACGCGAAGGGCGTGATGGTCGCGTTCGAGGGGGCCGTGGCCGGAGGAATCCCGATCATCAAGGCGCTG
>Ga0302321_100003888_pt1 | contig 12893 bp, 17 predicted proteins | sample Fen_T0_1_FD_202505 | JGI IMG/M metagenome (GOLD analysis project Ga0302321, IMG submission 202505) | Peat permafrost microbial communities from Stordalen Mire near Abisko, Sweden - Fen_T0_1 | ecosystem: Environmental > Terrestrial > Soil > Wetlands > Permafrost | place: Sweden: Abisko...
CACGGTCTACCTGCGTCTGCAGCAGATCATCTGTGGCTACATACCGGACGATGATCGCCTTGTGGAGTTGTTCAAGTCATGGGGCGAAAATCCGCGCATCTGCAGCACTCTGGAGCTGATCGGCGACCGGCCGGACGGAGAGCGCGCCATCATCTGGTGCCGGTTCCGTGAGGACATACGGCGTATGGCGCAGGCTCTCAAGGAGTCCTATGGCTCTGGCAGCGTCGTGGAGTTTCACGGTGGCGTCAGCGATCGGGACCGCATCGAGAATGTGGCGCGATTCCAAGGCGTGCGCGAAAACATGGACAAGAAGGGAAACTTCATAAGCAGCGAAGAGGTGCCTGAAGCCGAGCGCGCAAGGTTCATGATCGCGCAGCAGCAGAGCGGAGGCGTGGGGCAGACTTGGACTGCGGCGAATCTCTCGCTGCACTACTCCAACATGTTCTCGCTGATCGACCGTCTGCAAGCCGAGGACCGTCCGCACCGCATCGGCCAGAAGCGTGCCGTGCAGTACATCGACATCGAGGCGGAAGACACCATCGACAGCGTCATCATCGGATCACTCGTGGCGAAGAAGGAGGTGGCTGATGTACTCAATGGAGACGAGGGCAGCAATTGGCTCAAGTTGTAGCTTTGGGCCGTGCCAGGACGTATCCTTCGCCGTTCCGAAGAAAGGGTCACTATGAAGCATCCAACGGTTTGGATTGCGCAAGAGCCAATGCGCAAGGAGCACCTCGGCAACGGCCAATCGCGCTGGGTGTCCAAAGGTCTTGACATTGCGAGTGTGATTGAGTACGGTGTGGCGACGATCGTCTGGCCGCCGGATGCTTCAATCCTGTCGCGTGAGATCATCGAGGAAGAGGCTGAGCGCATCGCGCACAGCTACAACGAGGACGAGGACTACATCGTGGCGCTAGGCTCGCCCACGCTGATCGCTGTCCTCACTTGGGCCATCGGCAGAAAGGGCAAAGCACTCCGCATGCTAGAGTGGGACAAGACATTGCGTCGCTACTATCCGACGCTACTTGCAGCAGCAGTCAACCAGAAAGGTTAGTCATGGCAAAGAAAGCAACAGCAGTAGTGGCGAAGCCAATCGCACCCAACCTCGATGAAGTTGTCATTCTGGCGAAGCGTCAGGTGCAGCTGGAAGAGCAGGTTGCGGATGCGGAGAATGCACTCAAAGACCTCAAGGAGATGCTGAGGCGGGTGTGTCAGGAAGACTTGCCCGAGGCGATGTTTGAGGCCGGTCTGAAGGAGTTTGTGCTGGACTCCGGCGAGAAGGTCAGCGTCAAGCCTGACTTTGAGATCCAAACCTTGGCCGAGAATCGGGAGCCGGTCTATGACTGGCTAGAGTCGCACGGCTATGGCGGTCTTATCAAAACGGAAGTCATCGTCTCCTTCGGCAAGGGTGAGCTGACCAAGGCGCAGGCGCTGCTCAACGCACTCGCCAAGAAGGACCTCAACTGCAACCTGACGCGCGGAGTGCACTACCAGACGTTCAAGGCATTCGTCGGCGAGCAGACGCGCGAGCACAAGCGCCTGCCGCTCGATCTGTTTGGCGTCAATCCGATCAACAAGGCGAAGATCACAGCACCGAAGAGGAAGGAATGAATACGCCACCTGATGACTTTGGAAACTCCGCGCCAATCGAGGAGGAATACCGGGAGTCAATGAATCTAACTGCGCTGATTCTGGAGAAGCAGTTTGCGCCCAATGGGTTCATACTGCTGGTGTTCGAGTTTGGCGAAGGAGGCAGGCGGATGAATTACATCAGCAATGCTCAGCGCGCCGACGTCGTGACAGCGATGAAGGAATTCATCAGCAATGCTGAGAGTGGAGAGTGGGAGTGAAAAAATACCACGGGCAAATTGCACCAGAGCCAACGCCAATCTGGCCGCGCAGTCTGGTGTGGATGCGGATGGCAATTGCCGGTATCTTCGGACCGGTGCCGCGACTGGAATTGCTGGCGCAGATGCGCTGGCTTGAGCACCTTGACCGCAATCGTGGATTGGAGATCACGCTGCGCGCGAAGGGTGATTTGTAAGTCAACCAAGAAAGGAACTGCATCATGGATATGAGAGTTAAAAAAGATCCAAACTGGAAGCGCATTCTGGTCCTGCTGCAAAACAGCACTCGTCCGATGAAGGCCATGGAAATCGAGAAGGAGCTTGGCATTCCATCAGGATCAGTAAGCAGCCTTCTGACGCAGCTGTCAAAGGTTGAGGCGATCGACAGGGACGGCGAAACTCCACTGGGCTATACCTTTCGGAAGGTGCCGCCGACTGGTCTGAAGGAGGCAAACTACAAGTCGAAAAAATACAAAGCCAAGCACGGCATGGCTCCGTCGTCGCCTCGCATCATCGATCGCATCAAGGCGCACCTGAGTAGCAATCCAAGGCGGGAATACACGTCAAGGGAGCTCATGAAGATCCTAAAGTTGAAGCCGGGAAGCATACGGAGCGCACTGGATTCCGCAGCGCATAATGGCGAGGTGCGACGCATCGACGATCAGACTCCCTATCGCTACTGCACCTTGCGGCCCAATGATCCGGTTATCGAGGATTTGGTGCGCGGACCAGACCCAGACCGTCCGCCGCAACCGAAGACAAGCAAGGTTGCGAGCGGCAGCACCGCTATCGAGAAGGTCCGTTTGGCTTGGGAATTTGAGGCGATGGCCGAGCGATTGGCGGCATTGCACGACAAGGCGTTGCGTCTTGCTGAAGAGTGCCTGAAATGAGCGCGACGTGGAAGAAGGGCGTGCGCTTCAAAGTTGATCCTGAGGTTGCTGCGCAATGGCTGCAACGTATTCACGCCAAGCAAGGACACCTGTCCATCGATACCGTGCGAGCGGCACTCGATTCAGCGCCAGAGAGTATCCGAAGCGTCATCACTTGGAATGATGCTCTCGCTGCAGATAGGTATCGGCGCATAGAGGTGGGCAATTTCATTCGTGGCCTAACGGACGGCGATGAAGACATACCCACCCGCCTCTACAGCAGCATCGTGATGGAAGGGGAGCGAGTCTATTACAGCACCAAATCTGCTCTCCGCAAAAAGGAGTATCGTGATCAAGTCTTGTCGCAAGCAACAAGGGACATCGAAATTTTCACCCGCAAATACCAGAACATCAAGGAGCTGGCAGAGCTTATGGGCGTCATGAGACGTACCCATAAGAAGTTGGTACGGTATCAACAAACATCACCGCAACTCTGAAAGGAAAACATCAAATGGCAACTGCAAAGAAGGCAGCAACGAAGGGCAACCAAGTGGTTCCCATCAAGAAAACCGCAGTGGCGGCACCGCGTGCTGCAATGGGGCGTGGCTTTGAGGAGGCAGACGTTGACTCCTTTGCCATACCGTTCCTCGTGCTGCTGCAAAAGACTTCGCCCGCAGCTGACGCGGACGATCCCGCCTATGTCAAGGGCGCGAAGGCCGGCATGTTCATGAACACGGTGACGCAGGAGCTGTATGAGAATCCGGAGATCATCCCGTGCGTCTATCAGCGCCGCTTCAACCGTTGGGCTCCACTCGATTCTGGTGGTGGCTTCAAGGGCACGTTCCTGCCGTCCGTTATCTCTGGCATGGAAGCCAAGAGCGTGATCGCCCAAGACGACGACGGCCGGTGGTACTTCACGATGCCCGATGGCACGATCAGCGAGAAGAAGTCCGACGTGCTGACCGACACCCGCCTGCACTACTGCATGATGGTGCAGGATGATGGCTCGCTGGTCAACGTGCTGGTCTCACTATCGCGCACGCAGCTCAAGAAGTCCAAGAATTGGATGACCTTGATGCAGCAGCAGGGTGGCGACATGTGGGACAACGTCTATGCGCTCTCGTCCAAGCAAGAGGAAAACGACAAGGGCAAGTGGATGGGCTGGGTCATCAACTCGTCGCGCTCAACCGAGGACGAGGAGCGCGCTGCGGCCGAGGCATTCTATGAGTCGGTGCAGTCCGGCGCGGTGAAGGTGCGGATGGACAAGGCTGAGGACTAAGTCACGCGGCAGATGCTGGTATCGACAGGGAGGGCTCCGGCCTTCCCTGTTTTCATTTGCGCTAGCTGGGATAATCAAGCCACTGCACGTCGCTAAGGAAGTCCTGAGCTACAACCCTACAGGGATGACCCATGATCACGTTTGTACAAATGCTAAACCAAGCCATGTTCGAGTGCTATGCGATCGCCAAAGAGCACGGATTCTGGCCGCCGGGAGTAAAGCGCAACAAAGGCGAGCAGATCGCCCTGATTCACTCGGAGCTGAGTGAAATGCTGGAGGCGGTGCGCAAGCCGAAGGAAGACGAGCACTGTCCGGCGTTTAGCAACGAAGAGATTGAGGCTGCTGATGTGCTCGTGCGCCTCTTTGACTATTGCGCTGGGCACGGCCTGCGTCTGGGTGAGGCGTATGAGGCCAAGATGACGTTCAACCGCACGCGTCCAGCGAAGCACGGAAAGGCATTCTGATGAAGCTAATCGATGCAGCGAAGGAGTATGCGCTGCTCGGTTGGCGAGTCTTCCCCATTCTCGCGATCACCCAGTTGGGCGGTTGCGAGTGCGGGGATCCAGACTGTACCAAGCCGGGCAAACATCCCGCAATTAAAGGCTGGCCCACTGAGGCCACAACTGATCACAAGAAAATCGACGCATGGTGGAAAGCCCATCCAACGCGCGGCATTGGCATTGCGACCGGCGAGGACTCAAATCTCACAGTCCTTGATGTCGATGGGGAAGAGGGCGTGGAAGCATTGGGCGTGCTGGCGAAGGGCGTGGGCATGCCACCAACACCCTGCGTCACCACTCGGCCCGGACGGTACCACTATTATTTTCAGTACAACGCAGCAATCAAGAGCAACAGCCAGAAGATCGGCACGAAGCTGGACACGCGATCGGATGGCGGATACGTGGTAGCACCGCCGTCGCGCCACGCCTCAGGCGGAACGTACACATGGCTACAGCACCCGCTCAAGGTGCCTCTGGCCGAGTGGCCTGCGTTCCTCAATGGAGAGAAGGCTGGTGGCAAGAAGGATGGGCGTGGGCGGCCAGCAAAGGAGCAATTCAATCCGGCCAACCCGATGGATGTTGCACGCTTGAAGGGTGCGTTGGAATTTGTTGATCCAGACAGCGAAGAGTACTGGGGGCAGGTGGGGTGGATACTTGGCAGAGCCTATCGACAAAGTGATGGTGGGTATGCTGTGTATAGCGCATGGGCTGCACGATCACGCAAGTATGACGCGAAGAAGAGCAAGCAGCACTACTATGAGCGCAGCAAGGAAGTGCGTGGCGTCGATGTTAAGACAACAGCCTCCATCTATGCGTGGGCAACTGAGGCCGGTTGGGCGCCCAAGGATGAGGCGGAGCTGGAAGAGCGTGAGCACCACATCTATGAGTCGCCGTATCGGGAAGAGCTGATGGTGCAGCAATTCGCCAAGGCTGCGGCAACGTCGTCCGCTATCTTCGTCATGGACAAGAGGCTCGTGCGCATCGTGCGCTATGGTTCGTCGGGCGTTTCTGATGCGGCGATTGAGCGCGACCCAACAGCCTATGTCGTCTGGGAGCATGACACCGATACGCTGGCCGTGGAGCTAGGCAACGTCGCTGCCTTCTGGAGCAAGAGGGCCAAATCGCATGAGAGGTCAGGATTCAGCCGTACTGCCATACGCACGTTCATAGCCTACAAGCAATACACCTTCGATGGCGGTGCTATCAAGCCACTCGATGCCTTCGTGCAGCACCCAACGATTCGTGCTGATGGGGCGCTGATCACAAAGGTCGGATATGATGCTGCATCGCGTCTGTTTCTGACGTCTGAGATCACTGGGTTGAAGGTGAATGCGAAACTTAGTGCTGAGGGTGCGGCGAAGGCGATGAAGGTGCTAATGGCTCCATTCTCCGAGTATCCGTGGCAAAGCCGGGTGGACCGTGCTGTGTTCGTTGCAGCACTCTTCACGGTGGGGCTGCGGCACCTATTCGATGTGGCACCTCTGTTTGCGTTTTCGTCGCCGAAGCATGGCAGCGGCAAGACGCAGTTGGCGGAATGCCTGAGTCGATTGTGGTATGGCATCACTCTGTCAAAGGCCACGTGGACGCCCAATCCGGAGGAGATGGAGAAGCGCATTGCCGCATTCTTGCTGGCGGGCGATCGCATGGTCTGCCTCGATAACGTGACGGAGGGTATGCGTCTTGAGGACTCGACGTTGAACAAAGTCCTAACGTCAAGACGCAACACCTTCCGTTTACTAGGCAAAACGGAACGTGTTGAGTTGACCAACGAGGCAACGTGGTTCGCGACCGGCAACCAGATTATGCTGAGTGGTGACATATCGCGTCGTGCGTTGGTCTGCTACATCGATGCGAAGGTCGCTGATCCCGGTGCGCGCAAGTTTGAGATTACCAATCTGCCTCTGCACGTTATGCAGCACCGGTCGGAGATGATGAGTGCGGCGCTGTCGATCGTGACCTCATGGATGGCTGCTGGTAGGCCAGTGGTGCTGGAGAAAACGCGCGAGTATGGCTCCTTCACCGAGTGGTATGACATGATCCGGCCGCTGCTGCTGTGGGCGGGTGAGGACGACATCGGCAAGAATCTCGATTCCGTGACTGAGGAAGACTCGGATGGAGCGGCATTGGAGATGTTCGCCAATGAGCTGAGGCGCGCGTTTCCGCCCGATGGCAGCCGTGTCGGCATCAAAGACATCATGAAGATGATCGGCAAGGTGGATGGTCTGCGTCCGGCCTTCGTCGGCTGTATGCACGGCAACGATCGTGAGCCAAACATTCACTCACTAGGGATGGTGATGCGCCGCATGGAGAACAAAATCTTCATCAGCGATAATCCGGGGGAGCCGTTCGCCATTACCAAGAAGAAGGTTGGTGGCAAGACATTCATGTGGGGCGTGGAGGCGCGATGAGGCAACTATTCATCCGGGAGCTGTTCAAGCAATGGAACCATCGGGTCTGCCCTGACACACTCGGTGTGTGCCGCATGTTCAATCCTCACAATGCGGAGAGAAAGGAGCTGCGATCGCTGTGGGCTGCGCTCGGAGAGGGCGGTTGGACCGTTGCGAACGTAGACAGAGTGCTGAAATCATGTGTAGGCACGTCGCTGCGATCGAACGGTGGGATCTATACCTTCGTGCAGACTCGCAAGCGTGGCAGGTGGCTTGTATGGACGTTTGCAGAGGAGGGCCGAGGCGAGCAGGCATTTGCTAAGGTGCTCCGCAGGACGATGGCTGGGCGGCAGATGACTCTGGCTGAGGTGTATGAGTTGGTAGAGGAAGACCCAGAAGAGCTGGACCTTGTGTATCTCGCCACAACCTGTTTGGCAAGGCCCAATGATGAAGGAACGATTGGCATCGTTGCGCTGTCGCACGTTTTGCGGGCGTTAATCGCGCATAATGTCGAGGGTTTCACGCTTGTTCAAATGCCATCGAAGAGGTGGCTTTTTGTGAGTCGCTAAAATAAATTTTTCGGCCGCACGAAAATTAAGCGGAGCGAAGAGCGTGATTCGTCAATTCGGAGGGATATGATGGAGAAAACGTGATTATTCGGAAAACGTGATTACAGTGAAATCTAGGATTAGATCGAAAGCCGGTTGGCTGGACACCCGTACTGCGCCGGTGCGTTTTATTGCACCTCTTCCGTACCGTACTCCCTAATAAAACGGACAAGGACAATTACGACGTATGACCTGCCGGCTTTCTGTCTAGCCCTAGATTTCACTGCGATCACGAGGGTCCGAAAACGCATCAATTCGCCGCAGATTGAAAGTTGCCGAGCGGCGTGCTAAACTCAAATCTGTTTACGCCTTTCGTGGATAGGGTTATACGGCGCGAAGTTAAGCGTGGGCGTGCAACTCTACATTGATCCTCAATTGCGCAAACAAGAGTGATGTGACGACAAATTGGCGTTCAAAAAAGGACAATCAGGGAATCCCGGTGGGCGACCGACAGAAGGCAAATCAAAGGCCGGGATCGCAGACAACAAGCTGCGAGCAGCCATCATCGATTCTGGGCAGTCGCCTCTGGAGTTCCTGATGGGAGTCTACCAAAACCAACGCGAGTCCAAGTCATACCGTATGCAGGCCGCAATCGCCTGCTTGCCATACGTGCATCGCAAGATGCCGACAGAGGTGGAGGCCGGTCAGCGCACTGTGGAGAATCTCGTGCAAGGCGTGCGCGATACTCTCGCGGCCATTGACCGTGATGCGGAAGAGACTGCGGTGCCAGAGAAGAAGGAAGGGGACGAGCATGGCGTGGAGTGAAGCCGCACGTGAAGCTGCAGCCTTGGCGCGCCGAATGCACGCCCATCAGCACGCTGTCAAGCATGCGAACGCGATCGCCAGCCATAAACCCAGCACCAAAGCCAAGCAAGACATCGCCCGCCAGAGTGAGATGATGATCGCGGCGCAGCTGCGCTCGGAGCACTACGGCAAGAGTGCGCCTGTCGATGTGGTAGTCAAGCGTGGAGCGAAGCTCATAGGCGTCGAGGTCAAGACGCTCATCGACAACAAGAATGACAAGATCACGATGCACGGCGAATCGCTCGCACGCAAGGTCAAGTGGGGGCACCAGAATCACGCAGCCATGTACACCGTTGTGATAGACCGGCGTGCAGGCGCAACGCATGAGTATTACCGCAAGGGAGTTGGTTCCTTCCGCCTCTCCACGCTCATCGCTGTGAAGAATGGCGCAAACCTTCGCACTGTCTTTGGAGTCTGATCATGGCATGGAGTGATGCAGCAAGGGAAGCAGCAGCCGAAGCACGGCGCAGACATGCGACCAACAAGAGCAGCTTGGCGCGCGAGGCGAAGCACCGCGCTCCGCATATCAGCGCGCTCCATATGACGAAGGAAGTCGCTGACTACAATCGGCGCGCGCAGGCATACCTCAACTATGCGCAGAAGGCATACAAGGGCAAGTCCTTCAGCACGCACAACATGAGCCGCAAGCGTCGCCTCGGACTCTGATGACCGCAATCGCCATACCTGCTCGGTTGTATCCTCTTCGGCGGCACGCCGTGCAGCTGGCCTATGCCAACAGCCCTGCACGGTTTAACGTCGTGCCTGCTGGACGGCGATCGGGCAAGACTGAGCGCGCCAAGCGCAAGGTTATCAAGCGGGCACTCGGTGAGATGCGGTACGATGACGCACGATTCTTTTGCGCTGCTCCTACACGTGACCAAGCCAAGACCATCTATTGGCGCGACATCAAGCGCATGGTTGACCCATTGCTGCTCCTTGAGCCACCCAGTGAGACAGCACTCACAGTGCGTTACGTGAATGGCTCGGAAATCGTCGTCGTCGGCATGGACAAGCCAGAGCGTATGGAAGGCTCACCGTGGAATGGCGGCATACTCGATGAGTTTGGCAACATGAAGCCGCAGGCGTGGGGCGAGAATGTGCGTCCAGCGCTCGCTGACCGGAATGGCTGGTGCGATCTAATTGGCGTGCCAGAAGGACGCAACCATTACTATGACCTGTATCGCTACGCACGCGACAGCGGTGATCCAGAGTGGTCCTGCTTTACGTGGCCGAGTGCTGACATTTTACCGGCGCACGAAATTGAGTCGGCGCGGCGCAACCTCGATGAGCTGGTGTTCGATCAGGAGTACAACGCCTCATTCGTCAACTTCGTCGGCCGTGCGTACTATCCATTCCTTGCTGAGACGCATACCGGCGACCTCACGTACAATCCGCGCGCACCCATTGGCTTCTGCTTTGACTTCAACGTTGAGCCGGGTGTGGCCGTCATCGTGCAGGAGCAGGTGCTGCCGAATGGCCTTGATGGCACAGGCATCATAGGCGAGGTGCATATCCCGCGCAACAGCTCCACGCCTGCTGTGTGCCGCAAGCTGATTGCAGACTGGGGCGAGCACCAAGGGCTGATCCGCTGCTATGGCGATTCCACGGGCGGCAACCGTGGTAGTGCGAAGATTGCGGGCAGCGACTGGGATCTGATCAAGATCGAGCTGGGCAAGCACTTCGGTCATGGGCAGGTGGAGTATCGAGTGCCTGGGCAGAATGGCCCAGAGCGCAGCAGAGTGAACGCACTCAACTCTCGCCTCAAGAGCGCCACTGGTGACATCCGCTGCATGGTCGCGGGCAGCGAAGCACCTATGACGATCCACGACTTGGAAGGCGTGCAGCTGCTGAAGGGTGGCGCAGGCGAGATTGACAAGAACATCGACAAGAAGCTGACGCACTTGACTGATGCGCTGGGCTATTACATGGTCAAAGAGTATCCGATTGTCAAGTCGATTGTGCAAGACTTCAAGATGTTCTGACATGATCCTATCAGCACTGGCGCTAGCAAGCGCCTTACAAGGAGACACCATGACGTGGAGCGACAAGGCAAGGGCAGCGGCAAAGATGACGCGAGCGCACCACACAGGGCAAGCGCCTCAGCAGCCGTATGCTGGTCACGCACCAATGGCAGATCGGGCAACCACTCTGAGCAAGGTGCAATTCCCGCACCCGCCAGTATCGCGTCCGCAAGTGGCAGTGCCGAATGCGCGCACCAGCACGATCAGCAGCGGCAATCGCATGACGATCGATCCGGTCACCAAAGGTCCGGCATCGAAGGTCGCGCCAGCACCAGCACGCAGGACCATCCAACCCGTTCAACGTGGCTCCACAAGGAGCAAATGATGGGATACCAAACCAAGGAGCAGATGATGGGATGCAAGAAGAAGAAGGGCGGCGGCAAGAAGAAGTAATCACCATAGGAGACCATCGACGTGGCTAAGGCAAAGGCAAAGCTGGGTAGTGGCGCGCGCTTCAAGGCGCTGGAAAGCAAACTTGCGAAGGGAGGTGCATCTGATCCTGGAGCCTTGGCTGCGTCGATTGGTCGCAAGAAGTATGGCAAGAAGAAGTTTGCAGCACTCTCGGCCAAAGGCCGGAAAGGGAAGAAGTGATGGCGAAGAAGAGCAAACCGATGCCCGCAGGCTCTGCTGCTGCCCTGACTCCGCGTTTGGCGTGCGTCGGCGATGTCACTGCCGTGCCACCCGCGCGTCAGCCTAGCAATGGTGTCGAGGGTGGGCCGATGAATCTCGGTCTGCCTCTGACACAGTATCCCGACAACGTCCGCCGCTGGGGGAAATGATGGCTTGGTCCGACGCAGCACGAGAGGCAGCAGCACTGGCTCGGAAGCAGAATGCGAAAGGCCACATTGAGAATCGCTCTGCGTTGAAGGTGTTTGCAGCAGCGCGGCACGAGAGTCGCAAAGGCTACGTGCAGCACGTGCAGTGGAATTCTCAAGGTAAGCTGGGGCGCAGCGACTGGTATGAGCATGGCAAGACGCTGGCCAGCTATGAGAATGGGCGCACGCTCCACTCTGATGCGATGATGAACACCATCCTTCGCGGCAAACGGTAGCCAACCATGGCCAACAACGTCGTCTCCTTTGTCCCTTCGGTCATGCCGAAGTCAGCAGCCGTGCCCTTCGTCTCCACGTTGGGTGCGCGGGACGACACAGTTGCCAAGACCAGCCTCACCTATGACGAGGGTGCGCTGCGGCGCGAGCTGCCACGCACTCTGATGGGTGGTACGGTAGCGATGCGTGCAGCAGGCGAGAAGTATCTGCCCAAGCATCCTGTCGAGTCGTCTGATGCGTATGAGTCGCGTCTGCAGAATGCGTTCCTCTACAACGCCTTTGAGATGACGATCACCGCGCAGGCTGCCAAATTCTTTGGTGAGCCGGTGGAGCTGAAGGAAGACGTTCCGCCGGAGCTGCAGAAGCTGTGTGAGAACATCGATGGCGAAGGTCGCGCACTGACGCCATTCTGCATCGACATGGTCAAGGAGGCATTTGTGGACGGCATCAGCTTCGTGCTGGTGGACTTCCCGAATGCGGCTGCTGAGGGCGCAGCCACGATGGCCGATCAGAAGCGCATCGGCGCGCGACCGTACTGGGTGCTGGTGCTGGCGGAGAATGTGATTGGCTGGCGCGACTCCAATGTGGGCGGTCAGCAGATCCCAACTCTGGTGCGCATCAAGGAGAACGTCGCCGTGCCAGAGGGTGAGTATGGCGAGAAGATTTCCGAGCGCATCCGTGAGCTGCGGCCCGGATCGTGGCGTGTTTGGGAGAAGCAAAAGGACGCAGCAAACCCCATTACAGGCGTCAAGTGGGTGGTCATTGAGGAAGGTAGCACGAGCCTCAGCTACATTCCGCTTGTCCCGTTCTACGCATGCCGGAAGGCATTTTTCGATGGCTCACCGCCCCTTCGGGCGTTGGCTGAGATGAATCAGGAGCATTGGATCAGCCTTTCTGAGCAAAAGAGGGCGCTGTCCTTCGCCCGCTTCGATATGCTGGTGATCTCCGGTGTTGAGGATAGCGGCACTGGCGTCGAGATTGGACCCAACAAGGTTCTGGTGCTGCCAACAGGAGGCACAGCCAGCACGGTCACCCAAGGTGGGCAAGGTCTGGAGTCGGGACGCAAGGACTTGGGTGACATCGAGCAGCGTATGCAGACTGCTGGCCTTGAGCTGCGTGTGGAGAATGCTGGCCAGACGACGGCCACGGCTGCGGCGATTGATTCCAGCGAGACCAATGCTGGCCTTCGTGCTGTGGCGAAGGGTTTGGAAGATGCGATTGAGATTTGCCTGCAGATTTCCGCAGACTTCCTCAGCATCAAGGCTGGTGGCGGCACGGTGGAGATTGCTGATGCGTTTGGCGGCAATGAGATCGAGGGCACAGCACTCGACATCACGACGCTCAACACAGCCGGCATCATCAGCAAGCCTACGGCGTGGTCAGAGTTGAAGCGGCGCCAAATCTTGGGTGAGGACTTCGATCCTGAGAAGGAGCAATTGCTGCTGCAAGATGAGCAGGCGCAGCAGCTCGATAATGCAATGCGGCAGCAGGAGATGTTCGCGCAATTCGCGCAACCGCCAGCAAGTGGC
>Ga0302321_100003889_pt1 | contig 12881 bp, 7 predicted proteins | sample Fen_T0_1_FD_202505 | JGI IMG/M metagenome (GOLD analysis project Ga0302321, IMG submission 202505) | Peat permafrost microbial communities from Stordalen Mire near Abisko, Sweden - Fen_T0_1 | ecosystem: Environmental > Terrestrial > Soil > Wetlands > Permafrost | place: Sweden: Abisko...
CACTGCTGGCAATGCCGCCACGGTGTGTCGCTCGGGTAGTTGCAGCAGCAACTTGCTGTGCCGCCCGCTGAATGGCTGCAACGTGGACGCAGATTGCTCCACTGGTCAATGGTGCAACGAGTCGAGCCACGTGTGCACGGCGACGCTCGCCAACGGCACTGGCATCCCGACCGACGTCCCGCACGCCAGCCCCACGTTGAACGGAACCTGCACGGACGCCGCCGGAGCTTTGGTCTGCCAAGCCACCGTGTGCGACGTGATCGACAACAAGTGCGGCAAGCTGAATGGCAGCGGCACCTGCACGGTCGGCAACCAAGCGACGATTTGCCGCTCTGGCGTGTGTGATGCGGACGGCTCGTGCGGCTACACGACCAACCACGGTCCGTGCACGGCTGCCAACGCGGCCGCGGTCTGCCGCTCCGGTTCTTGCAGCGCGAACCTCTTGTGCCAGCCCGCGGGTGGATGCAACGTCGACGGGGATTGCAGCGGCGGCCAGTGGTGCAACGAAACCAGCCACGCCTGCAGCGTGAAGCTCACCAATGGCACGAGCATCCCCACCGATGCCCCACACACCAGCCCAACCCTGACCGGGGCATGCACCGCGGCTGCCGCGACCCTGGTCTGCCAATCTTCGGTGTGCGACCTGAGCGACAACAAGTGCGGTTACGCGACAAATGGCGGCCCGTGTACCGCCGGCAATGCCGCAACGGTGTGTCGCACCGGCTCCTGCAGTAGTAACCTCTTGTGTCAACCCTTGGGTGGCTGCAACGTGGATGCCGACTGCACCGGGGGCAACTGGTGCAACGAGACACTGCACGCTTGCACGCCCACGCTGGCCAACAACACGGCCGTCCCCACCGACGCGCCGCATGCCAACCCCACGCTCAACGGTGTCTGCAGCACCGCCGCTAGCGCGCTCGTTTGCCAGAGCGCGGTGTGCGACACGGCGGACGACAAGTGCGGTTTCGACGTCGGTCACGGCCCTTGTTCTGCCAACAACGCGGCTGTCGTGTGTCGCTCGGGCGCGTGCGGTGTCGACGGCAAGTGTCGCCCCAGCAATGGCTGCAATCTGGACGCCGATTGCGCGGCTGGGAACTGGTGCCAAGAAAGCTCCCACATCTGTAAGGCGGCTCTCGCCAATGGCAGCCCGCTTCCAACCGATGTGCCGCTTTCCAACCCAACGCTCGACGGCAGCTGCAGCGTCCCGGCGGCGACCCTGGTCTGCCAAAGCTCGGTCTGCGACAGCGCGGACGACGAATGCGGGCTGGATACCGGTCACGGGCCTTGCACGGCGGCCAACGCGGCCGTCGTGTGCCGTTCGGCGACCTGCAGTAGCAACGGGCTCTGCGCGCCGACCGACGGCTGCAACGTAGACGCCGACTGCGCAGGCGCAAAGTGGTGCAACGAGACGCTGGGCGCGTGCCTACCGCTGATTGGTAACGGCACGGCCATTCCCACGGATGCGCCCCATGCGAGCCCCACCCTAAACGGGACTTGTACGGACGAAGCCGCGAAGCTGGTTTGCGTCAGCGGCGTGTGTGACACGCACGACGACGAATGCGGTTTCACGACGGGAGTAGGGCCCTGCACCGAGGCCAATGGAGGCAGTGTGTGCCGTTCGGGTCGCTGCGCAACCGCCGGCGTTCCGAAGGGAACCTGCGTGGACTGCACGGAAGACGCGCATTGCTCGGGCGCTACGCCGATCTGCAATGCCAAGACGGGCAGCTGCGTCGAGTGCACCGCCTCGGATGCTTGCAGTGGCAAGACGCCGATCTGTGACGTCGAGCACTCGGTATGCGTCAAATGCAACGGAGACCAAGGCTCGTCCGCGACCAACCCGTGCGCCAGCGACGCGGCGCCGTTCTGTTCACTGTCTGGGGCGAGCCAGGGGACCTGCGGCAAGTGTGCATCGGATGCAGACTGCGCCGGCCATTCCGGCAACCTGTGTGATCCGAGCAGTGGTCTGTGCACGAGCGGTTGCCGCGTCGACGCGGATTGCGCGAGCAGCGAGTGGTGCAACGATAGCGACGGTGTCTGCACACTGAAGCTCGCCAATGGCATCCCGTTGCCGAGCGATCCACAACGCGTCGCCAAGTGCTCTCCGGACGTCGGCAGCGCGGTCTGTCAGTCTGCTGTTTGCGATCCGGCCGACGATACCTGCGGCTTTGCTCCCGGCGATGGGCCGTGTGCCAGCCCCGACCAATGCCGAGTCGGAGGCTGCAGCAGTGATGGCAAGTTGTGCAGCAGCGGCTGCACCAGTGATGCCGATTGCAGCAAGAGCGAGTACTGCGGCGGTGACGGCGCGTGCGCCGAGCTCTTGCCTGTCGGCGCACAGTGCGGTGGGAATAACCAATGCAAGACGCACGATTGCACGGGCAAAGTGTGCAACGGCTTGGTCGCGTCGGGTGCGGGGGTGGCCTGCGCAACACGTGCCGTCGGTAGCTCGGGCAGCAACTGGGGCGCCAGTCTTGCTCTGGCATTGATCGGCGGCGCTGCCGTCCTGCGGCGTCGGCGCAGTGTCGGCCCCACGCGCGCAAGGGCCGCGTAGGGCGGAGCCCTGGAACCGGTCCTGAAAAACCAACGCCGTCCCATTGCGCGGTGTTCGTTCTAGGACCGGCTCTTGGCCAAGCGTGCGATCACCGCCAATAGCTCGTCCTGATCGAATGGCTTTCGCAAATGTGTCTGGAAGCCGGCGTCCAGTGCGCGGCGAAGGTCGTCCGCGTGGGCGTAGGCGGTGAGCGCGGCCGCCGGGATCGCGGCCAAGGTCGGATTGCTGCGCACCGCGCGGATGAATTCGTAGCCGTCTCGTCCGGGCAGCCCTACGTCGGACAAGATCACATCAATCGGTTGCCGGCAGAGAACCTCTAGGGCCAGTTCGGCGTTGCAGGCGTTCGTGACCACGATCCCGGCGTCTCCTAGAATTGCAGTCAGCACCTCGCTGGAGTCGGTATCGTCTTCGACCAGCAATAGTCGGAGCCCGTTCAGCGCTTGTGAGTCGCCGCCTGCGCTTCCCGTTTGCACGCCCTTGGAAGCGTCTATCGTCCGACTCGCACCGGGCTCGGCCACCGGCAAATGGACGGTGAAGGTCGCGCCTTGCCCAGGGCCCGCGCTGTCCACGTGGATTTCTCCGCCGTGCAGCTCGATCAAGTGCTTGGTGATCGAAAGGCCGAGTCCGAGACCGCCGTGGCTGCGGCGAATCGAGCCATCCTCCTGTGAAAAGCGCTGGAACAGGCGCCCCAGGAACTCGCGCTTGATGCCCGCGCCGTTGTCAGAGACGACGATTTCGACCTGCGCCCCCACCCTTTCGACCCGAATTTTCACCCGACCGTTTTTGGGCGTGAACTTCACCGCGTTGCCAGTCAAATTCCAGACGATTTGTTGCACACGTCCAGGATCGGCAATCAACGTGCCCGCGTTGCGGTCTATCTCGGTAGAGAGCTCGACGCCCTTCGCCTGTGCCGCTGGGCGAATTGCCTCGAGCGCCGCCTCGACCGCGTCTGCCGGATTGACGCGGCTGGGCTCGATCCGCATTTTTCCGGAAATCATTCGCGATACGTCCAGCAGATCATCGACGAGCCGCGCTTGAGCGGCGGCATTGCGCTCCACCGAAGCCAACGCTTTCTCCCGTTGCTCTGCCGCCAGGGTGCCGGTCACTAGGACGCGTGACCAACCCAAAATGGCGTTCAGCGGCGTGCGCAGCTCGTGGGAGACCGTGGCCAGAAATTCGTCCTTCATGCGCGCCGTGCGGACAGCTTCTTCTCCGAGCAGCTTTTGATCATGGATGTCGGTGCAAGTGCCCATCCAAGTGCGAACGTTGCCTGCATCGTCGAGTAACGCGATGGCGCGCAGCAAAAACCAGCGGTATTCACCATCCGCCCGTCGGAACAGAGCTTCGACCTCGAAAGGGTCCTTGGTCCTCAGCGCTTCCGCCCAGCAGGCATGCACCTTGGCAATCGTGTCGGGATGATGAACCGATTGCCAGCCCGGGTCGCCGGCGTCCAAAACCAGCCCCGTGTACTCCTGCCAGCGCTTATTTCGGAAGGTGGTGTCGCCGTTCGGTGTGGAAATCCAGCTCAACTGCGGCATGGTTTCGACCAGCGAACGAAACTGCTCCTCACTGCTCGAGGCGCGCCGTTGGGCCTCGCGCTCGCGCTCGGCCAGACGCTCGTGGGCCTTCGCCAGCTCTGCGTGCGCCGACTGCAACTGCTGCCCGCGATCGCTGGACAGCCGCGCCGCTTCGGCGAAGTGCACGGCTTTGGGCACCAAGGGCACGAGCAACACTGCCGTTGCCACCGAAGCCGTGGCGGTGATCACGCGCACCCCGGCGTCCGCCCAGTAGATCGGGTGCCAGACGGTGATCACGTCGAAGAAGTGCGTCAACCCGCAAGAGAGAATGAACGTGCCGAACGCCAGATAGGCCCAGGCAAACGGCATGTTGCGGATTTGGCGGACCAGGATCGCGAGCGTGGTCGCTATCGCCGCGTAGGCCAGGCCGATTAGCAAGTTCGCTGACACTTGGGTCCAGATCATCTCCGTGGACCACAAGTAGCAATGCCCGTGCGGCATGAAGCCCAGCCCAAATATCTGCTCCAGCCATCGCCACATCGAGGAAGCGTACGCGGCGTTCGAGGCCCATGGAAGGGGCACTTTACAGCGCTAAATCAGTCGCCCGGTGGCACTTGGCGGTAGCGCCAAAAGGCTGGCAAGAGTGGCACGCAAGCGACGACGCACGCTACGCACACCGCGCCGCCCCAACGGATGGATTGCAAGAGGCCGAAGCGTTCCGCCATGAATCCGGCTCGCGCGTTGCCCAAGAGCGGTCCGCTCATGTACGAAAGTTGCTCGATGCCAGCCATTCGACCGCGCAGGCCCGCGGGTATCGTCTCGTTCCAGATGGTCATGCGAAATAGACCGCTCACCATGTCCGCAGCGCCGGCGAGCGCTAGACAGAGCAGGGCCATCGGCAGCGATGAAGCGTAGCCGAGTGAGGCAATCGACAAGCCCCAGAGGGCCGCGGCGACCACCACGGCCGCTCCACGTCGTCGCACGTTGCGCGTCCAACCACTCGTCAAGGTGATGACGAGGCTCCCGACGCTCATTGCCGAGTACAGATATCCCGCGGCGCTCGATCCCCCCCACCGTGTGGCGAGCGCAGGGAAAACAGCAACGGGCATGGCAAACGTCATTGCCACGATGTCGACGACGTAAGTGCCGATCAACTCGGGGCGGCTCGCCGCATATTTGAGGCCGACCATGATGCTCGCTAGCCCAGCGGGTGGCGCATTCTCCGGGGGAGGCATGGCACGAATCGCCCAAACGGCTGCCAACGAAAGGGCGAAGCTCAGGGCGTCCAAGCCGAACGTGTACGGAAGACCGAAGACTGCAATGCAAGCTCCCGCCAGCGCCGGCCCCGCGATCGCCGCAGCGGTGTTACGAAGTGAGCTGAGCGCGGCAGCGGCTGACAAGTCAGCGACGGGCACGAGCTTTTGCGTGAGCGACTCGAGCGCCGGGCGATGGAAGCCATTTACCGCCGACATCAACGCCGCCACGACGAACAGCAGCAGCACGCTGGGCTGCGAAAGGGCACTGTTCAGCGCGAGGACGAGTGAAAAAGACAGTAGCAGCAGCTCGGACCAGAGCAGCAGACGTCGGCGATCGATGGCATCCGCCACTGCACCACCCCAGAGCGCGGTCACGGCCAGCGGCACGAGCTGCACGGTGCCGACCATGCCCACCGCCCAAGATGACTGGGTGAGGTCGTAAATCTGAACCGGTAGCGCGACGTAGGTCAGGAAGCCGCCAAAGCCGCTCACTAGTTGACCAAAGAAGAGGAAGCGAAAGTCGCGGTGCCGCCGCAGCGGCGAAAGGTCGAGAAACATCAGGGCCGCCGAGACTAGCGCCGGGCCAACAAAGAGCTAAGGAGCAGCAGAGGTCGCGGGCTTTTCTCGTGAATTTCGGCCTCGCACGCGGAGGACGCCCGCTCCAACTCCCGGCACGTGTGCGGGCGAGTCTCGTAGATCGAACAGAAGAATTGGCGCGACACCAAATCGATCACGAGAGCGGCGCAGTGTCCCTCGTGCATGTTCATGTAGCAACGATTCCCGTCGAAATGCGTCAGGTCTTCCACGCGGTCGCCCATGAGCGCGTGGTCGTCACCGCCGACGCTTACGTAGTTCGCCAATTGGGAGAAACAACACGAACCGCAGCCGAGACACGCAGGCGGCGCCTTAGGCACTCGACGTCCGCCGCCACATGCATCGGGAGGTCGGTGAGCAATTCAAGCTTGCCTTGTCAGCTCGAATCGCGCTGGGCGCAAGTATCTCCTCTTCTACCTTCGATATTTCTCGGTCCTCCCCGGTTGTATCGATAGCGTCCATTGTCGCCGCTAGGCGCGGGTTCTTCGGAAGTCTTCGTGTTCGTCTTGCTGGTCGGGGTCGGCGTCTTCTTCGGGATCTGCATCCTGCTCGACGAACGCGATCTCTTCGAGCTCGGGAACGAGGTCTGCTTCTCGCATGCTGTGTTCGGCCTGTGTGGCTTGCACCAGCCAGGCTAAACCCAAGTCATCGGCGTCGGGCGATTCTCGGTCGTCGCCGCCGAGAGGGAGCGGGAGGTGTTCGCTCGTGCGCACGGTGAGTGCAGACTCGTCGACTGGTGCATCGAACAGTCCGTCGAGATTCATGGCGACGTCCAGGGGGTCAGGCGTCGAAAGGCGCGTGGCGCGCACGCTCGGCGTCTCAGAGTCAGCTGGACTGACGTCGGCTGTCAGTGGCGCTCGCTGCTCGCTCGCCAGGGTGTGGCTCGCGGACGATTGTAGCGAGCGTCGGTGTAGCCCGCGGCGGGTGACGCCGTAGGTCAAGCCGGCCAGAGCGGCGGCGCTGAGGACGATGGTGAGTAGGCGGTTCTTGTTTGACACCCAGGGCTAGAGAGCACGTGCAATGCCAACTCGTGAACCCTGGCATGGCGCAGCACCAAAACCGGCAAAAGCACCGGTGCCGTCTGCCTTCTTCGCGCGCCGTCGACGCAGCGGTCTGCCTCGTTCGTGGCGCCGTGCCACGAAACCGTTCGAAACCGGAGCTCGCGGAAGAAATCGAGAAATTTGCTTCAGGTCGTGTCGAAGCGCGGTCCCTAGAAGCGTCGCCTCGTCGGAGCCGAAAAGATCGGCGGCTCCGAACCAAAAAAGGAGACCCCGCATGCGAAGCAAGACTCTCAAAACCGTCACGTACTGGGTCAGCACTGGGCTTCTGGCGCTCGACTTCGTGGTCGGCGGTCTGTTCCAAATCGTGCGCTCCGCCGAGGCGGTGCAAGCCTTCGCTCACCTCGGTTATCCTGGGTACTTCGTGACCCTACTGGGGGTTTGGAAGATCTTGGGCGGCGTCGCCCTGCTCGCGCCGGGCCTTCCTCGGCTGAAGGAGTGGGCGTACGCCGGGATCTTCTACGACGTGACCGCGGCCGTCGTGTCCGTGGTGGCGGTCGGTGACGGGTGGGGACCCGCCACGCTGCCCATCGCGTTCGTCGTCCTCACTCTGGTCTCATGGGCACTGCGACCGACCAGTCGAACCCTGTCCAGTCCTTCCGCCGCCAGATCTCCCAGTCCAGGCTTGACGCCTTCGATCGACGCGGCGGCGTGAGGCTCGAATTCGACGTCTTCCACGTGGCAAAACAGCGCAGGGCAGCGATTTGTCTCTCGGTTCCTCGTGCGGCTGGCCCAGAGCAGAGCGCGCTCGGATCGAAGCCCGTGCCTTGGTCGGTTGGGGGCGCGAGCCCACCGGGCGTTGAGGGAGCGAATTCCAAGAAGGGCGTGTGACGTTTTCGGCACGAGTCCTGCTAACGGCGACCGTGCCCTTTTCTCATCCGATGCGTGTAGGGGCTGCACTGCTCGCGGCTCTGTTGAATTTGGCGTTGGCGCGGCCTGCGGCGGCTCAAGGCAGTCCCAGGACTCCTCCGCTGGTAGCGCCGCCGACGACCGAGAAGCCGTCGCTCTGGCGCAAAGAGTGGCCGGAATTTCGCACGACTGAGGGCGTAACGACGATTGCCGCGGGCTTGGCCACGGCTGCCATCGTGATTATCGGCCCAATTCAACAACCGCGCTGGCAAGGCCCGATACTATTCGACGACGCCGTGCGCAATTCGCTCCGCGCGGAGAACCCGAGCACTCGCCGGACTTATCGCACGATTGGCGACTATACTTATCACCTGTCACCGGTGCTGCCGCTGGTCGATGTGCTGCTAGTGTCCACATTTGGCCACTCCGACTCGAAGTTGGCCCTCAACTTGGGCGCGATGATGCTCGAAGCCTATAGCTACTCGGGCTTGAGCTCGTTCATTTCGACCGAGCTGTCCGCCCGAAAACGGCCCTACAGCGAGTGTCGCGACGGCGGAGAGTGCGACACGCAATCGTTCTTCAGCGGACACTCTGCGATCTCCGCCACCGGCGCGGGCTTGATGTGCGCCAATCACACGCGCATTGCGCTCTACGGCAACCCGATCTTGGACATCGGTTCATGCGTATTGGCATCGGCCAACGCGCTCCTCACGGCCACGACCCGGGTGGTGGCCGACCGTCACTACGCCACCGACGTCCTCCTCGGTACGGGTGTTGGTTTCGGCTTCGGCTACGCGGTGCCGGTGTTGCTCCACTATGCGTACGGGCCCAGGGCAGACGACCGTACCATTACGTTCGCACCGGATCCCAGCTGCGGAGGCAATTGTATCGGCGTTCGCGGCACTTTCTGAGGCTGCTCGACGCGACGTGCGGGCGTTAGTGTCGGGGCGTATTGTCGATTAGGCACAACGACGGCTCGCTGAGCTGCCACTTGCTCCCACTCGCCGGGCCTTTCTGCAAATGCCCCCTGGCCACCACGGCTTGGCCCTCGGCAGGCACGCTACAGCACAGAGCTGAATCGTCACCCGCGCAGGTCAGGCCGCGTAGCGGGAGCGATCCGGCAGGTTCGCCAACCAGCACGATTTGCATATCGAGGGTGTGGCAACACGCTCCGGGCGTGCACGTCCCCGAGCCCGTCTTCTTCCGCAGTGACAGACCGAGCGTGCCGCTGACAAACACTTCTTTGCCGACCAAGGCCTCTCCCTGGGTCACGACATCCACCCACGGCCGTTGCGGGACCTGCGGTTCGCAAGTTGGGATTTCTCTTGTCTCTGGGGTGCAGGCCCGTTGAATCATACAGCTCGCTTGCCAATCCTTCTTTTCGCGCGGCTTGGGCTTGGGCGCGTCATCGACGCGGCGCACGCTAGGCTCGGGGTCTGCCGTCATTTCGGGAGTCTTTGGTACCGCAAATTCCGGGTGCGCTTTGACGGTCGATGTCGGCCTTGTTGCATCGGTCGCGCTGGCAGACTCACAGCCGAGGGACAGTAGTAGAGGAGCGGCGCTCAGGCAGGCGAACGCTGCCCAGCGTCGCGAACGCGCCGGAGCAGACTCGGCAATTGAGATCATCGCCCGCGAAAATAGTCGTCTGATTTCGCGCCGCAAGGGGTTTACATTGCCGACCGTTGCTGGACAGGGCAAGGCTTCACCGGCTAGGAACATGCCGCTCACCGCATTCCACTCCGCTGTTCGAGGTTGGTTCACCGAGAGGCTAGGCGAGCCGACCCCACCGCAAAGGGAAGGCTGGCCGGCGATTCGCGCCGGGAAACACACGTTGATCGCCGCGCCTACTGGCTCGGGTAAGACCTTGGCCGCGTTTTTGTCGGCCATCGACCAGCTGCTCGTGCGCGGCAACGAACTCGAAGAGTGCACTCGGGTCCTATACATATCGCCGCTCAAGGCACTCGCCAGCGATATTCAGAAAAACCTGCACGCGCCACTGTCGGAAATTCGAGCGCTCGACCCAAGCCTGCCGGAGCTACGCGTCTCCGTACGCACCGGCGACACCTCCGCGAAAAGTCGGGCTTCGATGAGCAAGCGCCCGCCGCACATCTTGGTTACCACGCCGGAATCGGCTTACATCCTGCTGACCAGTGAAGGCGGACGCCAGATGTTGCGCTCCGTGCGCACGGTAATTGTCGACGAAATCCACGCCTTGGCCCGTGACAAGCGCGGCTCGCATTTGGCGCTCTCGCTCGAACGGCTCGAGGCGCTGACAGGGGCACCGTTGCAGCGGATCGGACTCTCTGCAACGCAGAAACCGCTCGACGAAGTCGCGCGCTTTCTGGTCGGCGTGGGCCGGGAATGCGCGTTGGTCGACACGGGGCATCTCCGCGACATCGACCTAGGCATCGAGGTCCCGCTTTCGCCACTCACGGCGGTCTGCTCGCACGAGGTGTGGGAGGAGATTTATCAGCGCATCGCCACGCTGGTGCGAGAGCACCGCACGACGTTGGTGTTCGTCAACACGCGCAAGATGGCCGAACGCGTGGCGGCCCGCCTGGGCAATCTGCTCGGTCGAGACGAAGTCGCCTGTCACCATGGTAGCCTTGCGGCTGCGCGGCGTCATGATGCCGAACAGCGTCTGAAAGCCGGGCAGCTCAAAGTGCTGGTCGCCACGGCTTCACTCGAGCTCGGGATCGACATCGGGGACGTCGATCTCGTGATCCAGCTCGGCGCCTCTCGGTCGATTGCGACGCTCTTGCAACGAGTCGGGCGTGCCGGGCACGGGGTGGCCCGTACCCCCAAAGGACGCGTCTTTCCGCTCACTTTGGACGAGCTCATGGAGTCGGCCGCACTCTTGCGCAGCATTCGCGAAGGAACACTCGATCGCACCCCGCAGCCGGGGCGGCCCTTGGATATCTTGGCGCAGCAGGTCGTTGCCGCTTGCGTCGCCGAGACTTGGGACGAAGAGGCGCTGTTTCAGACCCTGCGCCGCGCGTGGCCGTACCGTAATTTGGATCGCGCCGAGTTCGACGAAGTCGTGAACCTCCACCTGCAGGGACGCTGGGCACTCCTGCATCGCGACGGCGTTGGACAGCGCTTGCGCGCGACCCGACGTGCGCGGCTGACGGCGATCACTTCGGGCGGCGCGATCGCGGACAATGCGGACTATCAAGTGATCCTCGATCCGGAAGGCACGCTGGTTGGCACTCTGAACGAAGACTTTGCAATCGAATCGAACGGCGGAGACATTTTCCAACTCGGCACGGCATCCTGGCGGATTCTGCGCGTCAGCGGCGGCGTCGTGCGCGTTGCGGACGCTCGAGGGGCGCCGCCCACCATCCCGTTTTGGCTCGGGGAAGCCCCGGCGCGTACTCGTGAATTGTCCGCCGAAATATCGCGCCTACGCGAGCTCGCGGTCGACGGTTTCGAGGTCATTTCAGGCGAAATCGGCGAAGCTGCCGCGCGCCAAATCTGCGCCTATGCTTGTGCAGGCGTGAGCGCGCTGGGCGCGGTACCGACGCAGCAGCGCGTGATCTTGGAACGCTTCTTCGACGAGAGCGGAGGCATGCAACTGGTGATCCATGCGCCGTTCGGCGGGCGTATCAACCGCGCCTGGGGCCTCGCGCTCAGAAAGCGCTTCTGTCGCGGATTCGGCTTCGAGCTGCAAGCGGCCGCCAATGAAGAAGCGATCGTGCTGTCACTCGGGCCCCAGCATAGCTTTCCACTCGCCGAGGTGTTCGACTACTTACACCCGGACAGCGCGCGAGACTTACTGATCCAAGCGCTTTTGCCGGCTCCGATGTTCAAGACGCGCTGGCGCTGGAACGTTTCACGCGCGTTGCTCGTCGAGCGCATGCGTGGGGGAAAAAGGACTCCGCCGCCGCTGGTGCGCATGCGCGCCGACGACCTGCTGGCCGCGAGTTTTCCGGCCGCGGTTGCTTGTGGCGAAACCCTGCCGCCCGGCGACATCGAGGTACCGATGGAGCATCCCCTGGTGCGCCAAACGGTCACTGATTGCCTCACCGAAGCCATGGACATCGACGGTTTTTTGGCTGTATTGCGGGGTTTGCGCGACGGCAGCATCGAGCGGCGCGCCGTGGATTCGCCCGAGCCATCGGTGTTTGCTCATGGCATCCTGGCCGCCCAGCCCTATTCGTTCTTGGACGACGCGCCGCTCGAAGAACGCCGCACGCAAGCCGTTCTCAGCCGTCGCACCTTGGACGTGAAGTCCGCCGATGAGCTGGGCGCGCTCGACCCGGAGGCGATTCGTCGCGTGCGCGAAGAGGCCTGGCCCGCGCCCACATCGGCCGAAGAAGTACACGAAGCCTTGCTCTGGATGGGCTATGCGACCGCGACCGAGGCTCGGCCTTGGGCCGACTGGATGATCGAGCTCGCTCGAGCGGGTCGAGTCGTGCTCGATGGCGATCGTTACTTCGCGGTCGAAGCCTCACGTCACCCGAAAGAGATCTTGCGCGGTCGGTTGGAAGCGCTCGGACCGATCGTGAGTGACGACCCGCTGCTGCTCGAGTTGGAAGGAGAGGGCTTCGTCCTGCGTGGGCGCTTCGAAGGGCATGCCGGCTGGTGCAGTCGGCGTCTGCTCGCGCGCATCCATCGCTACACCCTGGAGGGGTTGCGGAAAGAGATCGAGCCCGTCGCGCCGCTGGATTTCTTGCGCTTTCTGGCGAGTTGGCAGCACGTCGAGGCCGAACACAAGCTGGATGGTCCGCGCGGTGTCTTGGAGGTCATTCGGCAACTCTCGGCCTTCGAAGTCCCGGCCCTGGCGTGGGAATCCAGCGTTCTCCCGGCGCGCGTGCGCAGCTACGAGCGTCAGTGGTTGGATGAGCTCACGCTCTCTGGTGAGGTGGTCTGGTGCAGGGTCTGGGGCAGCGCTGCTACGCCCATTCGCACCACGCCCGTGTGCCTCGTTCCGCGAGATGATCTGGATTCCTGGCTCGGGCTCGCCAGCTCTCCGCCCATTGCCGATCTCGGCCACGCGGCGGGCCTGCTCCAGGGCTTGCTCGCCACTCGCGGTGCGATGTTCGCGCAAGGGCTGCAG
>Ga0302321_100003890_pt1 | contig 12879 bp, 10 predicted proteins | sample Fen_T0_1_FD_202505 | JGI IMG/M metagenome (GOLD analysis project Ga0302321, IMG submission 202505) | Peat permafrost microbial communities from Stordalen Mire near Abisko, Sweden - Fen_T0_1 | ecosystem: Environmental > Terrestrial > Soil > Wetlands > Permafrost | place: Sweden: Abisko...
CGCGGCAGGCGTCCTGCGCGAGCTCGAGGCCGGCGAAGACGCTCGCGCAGCGTTCGCAGACCATGCGGTTCGGGAACTCGAACTTCACGCCGCGGTCGAGTGCGTCCTGCTTGGCCGCGAGCAGGTCGAGGCACAGCTGCTTCTCGAAGATCGGCGGCGGCGCGGGACGGCGCGGTCGGCCGCTCTCGACCTGCTTGCGCACCGCGAGGCGCGCGCGGTGCAGGCGCGTCTTGACCGTTTCGACCTTCACGCCCAGCGCGGCGGAGATGTCGGAGAGCGAGAGGCCGGCGATCTCCTTCAAGACGAGCGGCATGCGGAAGAGCACCGGCAGCGCGGCGATCGCCTCCTCGACCTCGCGCAGCACGGCGGCCTGCGCCTCGCTGTCCTCCTGCGCGTCGCTCGCAGGCGCGATGGCCAGCGTCGTCTCGCCGAAGGGCGAGAGTTCCTCGAGCGAGAGCGTGCGCACGGGCTCGCGCTCGAGTCGGCGCTGCTGGCGCTGGCAGACGCGCGCCGCGATCGTGTAGAGCCAGGTCGAGGCGCGCGAGCGGCCTTGGAACTGGGCCCACTTGCGGAAGGCGAGCAGGAAGGTCTCCTGCACGAGATCCTGCGCCTTCTGCTCGTCGCCGCAGAAGCGCAAGCCGAGCGCGTAGAGCTGGCCGCCGTGCAGTTCGACCAGGCGCGGAATCGCGCTCTCGCGCGTCTCGCCGGCCGCGGGCTCGCTCGTCGGGGAATCGCTCTCGTCGCGCATGCGTGCATCCTAGCGCGCAGAGTGCGCACGCACTTCCAGGTACCCCTTCGTACCGACACGTGCGGCCCTGCTTCTGCCTCGCAAACCGTATCGCCGCGGCCTGCGGCGAAGCGGAGGATGCGCGCAATCCCGACGCCGTCCGGCAGATGGCGTCCCCTTCGGAAGCAGCGAGGCCACTTTGCGCCAAGCGCGCGTGCTCCGGCCTCGAAAGGAAGTCTCCATGAATCGTTCCTTCACGACCCTTCTCGGTGTCAGCGCGGCAGCGCTCGTGCTCTGCACGGACGCGCCGGCCCAGCGGCGCACGAAGCTCCCGCCCGGCGGCTCCAATTGGGTCCGGCAGAATTCGCTCGTCCAGGGACTCGCGACCATGGACATGGCGACCGGCGGCGTGACCCCGGCGAGCCTCGTCCAGGCGCTCGTCGGCAGCGGCGTCTCGACCGGCAACATCGTCTTCAGCGGCGCGCCGATCGCGGCCGGCACGTTCAGCGGCGGCACGGGCATCGTCGGCTTCGCGCAGGGCATCATCCTGAGCTCGGGCAACATCGCCTCGGTCGCGGGCCCGGCGAACCTCGCGCCCGACACGAGCACGGACAACCTGATGCCGGGCGATGCCGACCTCGACGCACTCGTCACGGGCCTGACGCAGGACGCGAGCGTGATCGAGTTCGACTTCACCTGCCCGACCACGAGCGTGATCTCGTTCCAGTTCGTGTTCGCCTCCGAGGAGTACGACGAGTGGGTCAACACGCAGTACAACGACGTGTTCGCCTTCCTGCTCAACGGCCAGAACATCGCGCTCGTCCCCGGCTCGACCATCCCGGTCGCGGTCAACAACGTCAACTGCGACAACCCCTACAACCCGGGCGGCGGCACGAACTGCGCGCTGTACGTCACGAATGCCTGTGATTCGCTCGGCGGGACCTATCCCTGCACGGGCGCCTTCGCGAGCGAGATGGACGGCAGGACGATCGTCTTCTCCGCGCAGGGCACGCTGCATGCGGGCGCGAACCACATCAAGCTCGCGATCGCGGACCGCGGCGACGGCGTGTACGACTCGAACGTCTTCATCCGCGGCGAAAGCTTCGTGTGCGGAAACCCGACGCCGGTCTTCGACCCGCCCTCGCCCTGCGGACAGACGCTGGTCGCGACGGTCGGCGTGCCGTTCCGCTTCGACGTGGACGCGCTCGCCACCAACGGCCTGCCCGGCCAGACGGTCGTGCTGAGCGTCACCGGCGATCCGATCCCGCTCGCGGGCGGCGTGTTCACCCCGCCGCTGCCCACCGGCCCGGCCACGGAGGTCGAGACGGAGTTCGAGTGGACGCCGCAGCCCGGCGACGTGGGCCTCTACCAGCTGCAGTTCACGGCCACCGACCAGCTCGGCCAAGGTGCGGACTGCTTCGTCGGCATCGACGTGCGGCCGGCGCCCGGCGCAGCGTTCTGCTTCGGCGACGGCAGCGCCACGCCTTGCCCGTGCAACAACAACGGTGCGACCGGACACGGCTGCGCGAGCTCGATCGTCGCGGACGGCGGCCGGCTGCTCGGCAGCGGGACCGCGAGCGTCTCCAATGACACGCTCGTGCTGCTCGGCAGCGACATGCCGAACGGGACCTGCCTCTATGTCCAGGCCACGCAGCAGGACAATGGCGGAATGGGATCGGTGCTCGGCGACGGCCTGCGTTGCGTCAACGGCTCGATCGTGCGACTGGGCACGAAGCTGAACGCGCTCGGCGCGTCGCAGTATCCGCTGGCGGGCGAGCTCCCGATCTCCGTGCGCGGACAGGTGCCCGCGGCCGGCGGAACGCGCTACTACCAGATCTGGTACAGGAACCCCGATCCGCTCTTCTGCACGGGAGCGATGTACAACCTCTCGAACGGCTATGCGCTGACGTGGACGCCTTGAGCTTCACTCGCCGCTGATGTGCACGAGCACGCTGCGCGAGTGCGCAGCGTGCCTGTGTTCGGCGAGGAAGATGCCCTGCCAGGTCCCGAGCGCCAGTGCTCCGCCCGCGATCGGGATCGTCTCGCTGGTACGCAAGAGCGCACTGCGCTGGTGCGCGGGGCTGTCGTCGGGCCCTTCGGCGTCGTGCACGTTGCGCGGATCGCCGTCGGGCGCGACGCGCTCGAGCCAGTCGAGCAGGTCGCCGCGCGCGCTCGGGTCGGCGTTCTCGGTGATCACGAGACTCGCGGAGGTGTGGCGGCAGAAGAGCACGGCGAGGCCGCTCGTGACACGCGAGTCACGCACGCAGGCCGCGACCTCGCGCGTCAAATCCACGAGGCCGCGGCCGTTCGTACGCACCTCGATCTGCCTCTGGAACTGCATCCGCGCAGTGTAGGCGGCGGGCGCTTCCGCCGGGCGCGCGCATCGATTAGCCTGTTCGCCCCTTGGACCTCGAGAAGCTCAAGATCGATCGCACCCGGGGCGCGCAGAGCGCCCGTCGCCGCCGGCCGGGCTGGGTCACGCCGCTCGTCGTCGTGGTCCTGCTCGGGCTCGCGTTCTGGATCTTCAAGACGCCGATCCTGGGCTTCGTCGACGGCATCCGGCTGCCCGAGGTCAGGGTGCAACGCGTCTCGAAGCGTTCCGGCGCAGCTGCGGCCGCAACGAGCGGCGCTTCGGCGAACGGCTACATCGTGGCCAAGACGCGCGCCGCGCTCTCGGCCGACACGCCCGGGCGCATCGTCGAGATGAACGTGCAGGAAGGCTCGGTCGTCAAGAAGGGCCAGGTCGTTGCGCGCTTGTACTCCGATGAGTACCGCGCCGCAGTGCAGCACGCCGAGGCGGATCTCGCGCTCGCGAAGACCACACTCGAGCGCGTCAAGCTCGAGGTCGGCTCGGCCGAGCGCGAGGTGGACCACTCGAAGTCGGCCGAGAAATCCGCGCAGGCGGACCTCGACCAGGCGAACTCGAATCTCGAGACGGCCCTGACGCAGTTCAAGCGCGCGCAAGACCTGCTCGAGAAGGGCGTCTACACGGCCGAGCAGCGCGACCTCGCCAAGCGCGACCTCGACAGCATGCAGTCGCGCGTGCCTTGGGCCAAAGCGAACCTCGAAACGGCGCAAGCGCTGACCGGGCAGTCCTCGCAGCGCCTTGTCGTGGCCGGCGCCGCGGTCAAGGAAGCCGAGGGCCGCATCGTCCTGGCGCAGGCGGGGCTCGACCAGGCGCAGGCTACGCTCGACAAGACCGAGGTGCGCGCGCCCTTCGATGGCATCGTCGTGCTGAAGGACGCGGAGGTCGGCGAGGTCGTCAGCCCCAACTCGCAAGGCGGCTCGAGCGCACGCGGTTCGGTCGTGACGATGGTCGACTTCACCACCCTCGAGGTCGAGGCCGAGGTGCCCGAGACGAGCCTTGCGGCGGTCAAGCTCGGCGCCAGCGCCCAGATCTTCCTCGATGCCTACCCCGAGAAGGCCTATCCGGGCCGTGTCGACCGCATCTGGCCGACGGCGAACCGCACCAAGGCCACGGTCGTCGTGCGCGTTGCGTTCCTCGAGCGTGACGAGCGCCTGCGGCCCGAGATGGGTGTGCGCATCGCCTTCGGCGCGGACGAACAGCCGACGGCGAAAGCCGAAGAACAGAAGAGCGTGCTCGTCGTGCCGCAGGAGGCTGTGGTCAAGGTCGAGGGCAAGACCAGCGTGTTCCTGCTCGAGCGCGACCTGGTTCGTCTCGCGACGGTCTCGCTTGGCGAGGAAAAATCGGGCAAGATCGTGGTGCTCGCGGGCCTCGTCGAAGGCGATACGATCGTGCTCCGGCCGCCCAATGGCTTGAAGAGCGGTGATCGCGTGCGCGTCGCGGCCAACTGACGCGCGCAGGGACCCGCGCAGGAGGTTGAGGAGAGCATGTCCGAGATCCTGATCCGACTCCAGGCAGTGACGAAGACCTATACGCGCGGCGGCGAGGCGCTGCGCGTGCTCGACGATCTCGATCTCGAGATGGAGTCGGGCACCTTCTTCGCCCTGATGGGCCCTTCTGGCTCCGGCAAGACCACGCTGCTCAACATGCTCGGCGGACTCGACCGGCCCGACTCCGGTGCGATCGTGATCGCCGGCGAGGACATCACCGGCTTCGACAACGCCGAACTCGCGCAGTGGCGCGCTGCCAACGTCGGATTCGTGTTCCAGGGCTTCAACCTGATCCCCGTGCTGACCGCCCGCGAGAACGTGGAGCTGCCGCTGCTGCTCGCCCCGCTTTCGCGCAAGCAGCGCCGCGAGAAGGCCGAGTACGCGCTCGAGCTGGTCGGTCTCTCCGATCGCATGAAGCACCGTCCGGCGCAGCTTTCGGGCGGACAGGAGCAGCGCGTCGCGATCGCACGCGCGATCGTCACCGACCCGACGCTGATCCTGGCCGACGAGCCGACGGGCGACCTCGACCGCAGCTCCGCCGCGGCCGTCCTGAAGCTGCTCGGGACGCTCAACAGCGAACTCGGCAAGACGATCCTGATGGTGACGCACGATCCACATGCGGCCGAGTGCGCGCAGACGATCGTGCACCTCGACAAAGGCCAGCTCGGGAGCATCGAGCGCCGCGTGCCGGGAGCGGTTTGAGCGATGCCCTTCTCGCTCATCGCCAAAAACCTCTTCAAGCACCCGCTGCGGGCGCTGTTGACGGCGGCCTCGCTGGCGGTGGCGCTGTTCCTGCTGTGCGTGCTGCGCTCGCTGGTAGTGGCGCTCGACGTCGGCGTGCGCAACGCGGCGGCCAACCGCCTGATCGTGCAGTCCTCGACCAGCCTGTTCGTCTACCTGCCCGAGGCCTACGAGGCCAAGCTGGCCTCGATCGAGGGCGTGCAGAACGTCTGCAAGTGGAACTGGTTCGGCGGCTACTACCAGGACCCCAAGAACTTCTTCGCGCAGTTCGCGACCGACCCCGAGGCGCTGCTCGCGATGTACCCCGAGATCGAGATCGTCTCGGGCTCGCGCGAGGAGTTCCTCAAGGAGCGCCAGGCCTGCCTGCTCGGCGAGGGCACGGCTGAGAAGTACGGCTTCAAGGTGGGCGACAACTTCCCGCTCATCGGCGCGCTCTTCCAGCGCACGGACGGCGAGCCCTGGTCCTTCAAGGTCGCTGCGATCTACCGCTCGAAGAAGTCCTCGGTCGACAACAACACGCTCTTCTTCAACTACGAGTACCTGCACAAGACGATCGACGCGGGCCAGGCTGGCGGCCCGCAGGGCGTCGGCATCTTCGTGCTCGAGCTCGCGCCGGGAGCCGACCGCGTGCAGGTCGCCAGCGCCGTCGACGCGCTCTTCGAGGGCGGCCCGCAGCGCACGCAGACCGCGACCGAGGCGGAATTCAACGCGCAGTTCGTCTCGATGATCGGCAACGTGCCGCTCTTCGTGACCTCGATCGGCGGCGGCGTGATGATCGCGATCCTGCTCGCGACGCTCAACACGATGCTCATGGCGGCGCGCGAGCAGACGCGCGACGTAGGCGTGCTCAAGGCGCTCGGCTTCTCCGACGGCTCGGTCTTCGGGTTGCTGCTCTCGCAGTCGCTGCTCTTGTGCATCGCGGGCGGCGGAGCGGGTATCGCGCTCGCGGTGCTGAGCGGCCCGGGGATGGCGATCAAGCTCGGGACGATGTTCCCGGGCTACGAGGTCACCAAGGGCACCATCATGCAGGCCGCGATCCTGACTATCGCGATCGGCTTCTTCGCCGGGATCACGCCAGCCCTGCGCGCGCGCGGAATGAGCGTGATCAGCGCCCTGCGGAGCAACGCCTGATGGCGCTCGTCCCGATCTCCTACAACCTGCGCAGCCTCTTCGTGCGGCGCTCGGCGACGCTGCTGACCGTGCTCGGCATCGGCGCGACGGTCGCGGTCGTCTCGGGCGTGCTGGCGCTCGAGCAGGGGTTCTCGACGCTCTTCACCGACAGCGGTCGCGACGACGTCGCAATCTTCCTGCGCCAGGGCGCGACCAATGAGGGCGACAGCTCCTTCACGCGCGAGCGCGCCGAGATCCTGATGAAGACGCTGCCCGAGATCGCCAGCGACTCGGCCGGCCAGCGCCTCGTCTCGGCCGAGTGCTACCTCGCCGTGCGGCGCAACAAGGTCTCGGGTGCGGGCGAGACCAACGTGCCCGTGCGCGGCGTGCAGCCGCCGACCTTCCTCGTCTACGGCGACGACATCCGCATCGGCGCCGGCCGCAACTTCACGCCCGGCACCGACGAGGTGATCGTCGGGCGCAAGCTCGTCGACCGCGTCGAGCACTGCGAACTCGGCGACACGATCACGTTCAACACGACGCCCTTCCGCGTCGTCGGGATCTTCGACAACGCGGGTCCCTTCGCCTCCGAGATCTGGGGCGACCGCGACCGGCTCTCCGAGGCGCTCGAGCGGCCGGTCTTCAACCGCATCGTCGCGCGCCTCGTGCCCGGGACCGAGATCGGCTTCACGCCGACCTGGGCCTCGACGGACGGCAAGGAGCACCTCGACGGCCTCTCCGCGCGCCTGGACAAGGACGTGCAGGTGCCCTGCCGCGTGATGACCGAGCGGCAGTACCTGACCGGGCAGACGCAGGCGCTCTCGACGGTGCTCAAGATCCTCGGGAGCTTCCTGGCGCTCGTCATGGGCGTCGCCGCGGTGTTCACCGCGACCAATACGATGCTCGCGGCGCTCGCCGCGCGCACGAGCGAAATCGGCATCCTGACCAGTCTTGGCTTCCGGCCGCTGGCGATCTTCAGCTCGTTCATGCTCGAGGCGCTGCTGCTCGGCCTGTGCGGCGGGATCGTGGGCTGCCTGTTCGCCCTGCCGCTCAACGGCGTCCGCACCGGCACGATGAACTTCCAGACCTTCACCGAGGTCGCCTTCGCCTTTCGCTTGACGCCCCACGTCCTGATCCGGGCGGTCGGTTTCTCGCTCGTCCTGGGCCTGCTCGGTGGTGCGTGGCCAGCCTTGCGCGCGGCCGCGATGAGCCCGACGCGAGCGATGCGCCGCGAGTGAAGCGGCCCGGGCGCGGGCCTGGATTTCACGCAACTGATTCCTGTCCGCAAGCAGTGTCGGTCGCGGGCTTCGCAGGCACCTGTTATCGTGCTCGCGTGCAGCTTCCCCGCGCCCATTCCCTGTCCGCGTTCGCGCTGCTTCTCTTTTCCGGAGCCTGCGCCGGACCCGCGGACTACGCGCGCGATGCCGATCGCTCGGTGGGCCAGATCCTCGATACGGGCACGCAGCGCACGCTCGGCGGGCGCGAGAGCTCGGTCGCGCATCCGCGCGAGGTGATCGCGCCCGCGCCGCAGAACGAGCCGCAGCCGCAGGGTCCTCGTCCGGTGCAGCTCCTCAGCCTCGCCGACTCGCTCGAGATCGCCTTCCGCTCGAACCGCGAGCAGCTCGCGCAGAAGGATTCGCTCTACGAGTCGGCGCTCGCGCTGACCGGCACGCGCTACGCCTACTCGCCGCAGATCAGCGCCGCGCTGACCTACATCTTCGCCGGCAGCAACGACGGGCCCGAGACGCATGGCGCCGGACTCGACGCGGGCTTCTCGCAGCTCCTGCCCTGGGGCGGCAAGGCCTCGCTGGTCGCCTCGAGCGTTTTCGACGGCGGGCCGGACAACAGCTTCAGCTCGAGCGTCGGGCTGCAGCTCACGCAGCCGCTCCTGCGCGGCGCGGGACGCGAGGCGGCCTGGGAAGGGCTCGTGCAGGCCGAGCGCAGCGTGGTCTACGCGATCCGCAGCTTCGAGCTCTTCCGCGAGAGCTTCTCGATCAACGTCGCCTCGCGCTTCTACGACATCGTGCAGCAGAAGCAGTCGCTCGAGAACCAGCGCCGCAACCTCGAGAGCCAGGTCTTCGGCCGCAAGCAGGCCGAGGCGCTCTTCAGCGTGGGCCGCACGCCCGAGCTCGAAGTGCTGCGCGCCAAGCGCAGCGAGCTTACTTCGCAGAACAGCCTGATCGAGGCCGAGGAGGGCCTGCAGCTCGCGCTCGACCAGTTCCGCATCTTCCTCGGCCTGCCCGACGACGTGGCGGTCGACGTGCACGACGAGGAGCCGGCTTTCGTCGAGGTCAAGTACGAGGTCAACTCGGCGGTCGAGGTGGCGCTCGAGAATCGCCTCGACTGGCTCAACCAGGAGGAGCAGCTCGAGGACGCGCGCCGCGGCGTGCGCATCGCGGCCAATGGCCTCCTGCCCGACCTCGCACTCGATCTGGGCTACGTGCGCACGGGCGCGCCCAATCCGAGCTTCACCAACCAGGCCTTCGAGTCGGGCGCTTACCACGCCGGGATCTCGCTCGCGATCCCGCTGCAGCAGACGACCGAGCGCAACGCCTACCGCTCCGCCGAGCTGGCGCTCGCGAGCGCCACGCGCGCGGTCTCCGAGTTCAAGGACAACCTGATGGTCTCGGTGCGCAGCACCTTCCGTGAGCTCGCGCGGCGCAAGCAGAGCCTCGAGATCCAGACCGAGCTGATCTCCGACCAGGAGCGCAACGTCAAGATCGCGCAGCTGCGCTTCGAGCAGGGCAACTTCTCCAACCGCGACGTGGTCGAGGCGCAGCAGTCGCTGCTCGACGCGCAGAACGCGCTGATCCACGAGAAGGTCGCCTACGAGATCGCGCGCCTTGGGCTCCTGAAGGATCTGGGAATCCTGTTCATCGACGAGAAAGGCATGTGGAAGCCATGAAGAGCCTGATGATCGTGCTCGGGCTGCTGGCGCTCGCGCTGGGCGGCTTCAAGTTCCTCGGCGCGCCGCAGAGCGGCGGCTCGGGCGTGGCGATCGCGGCCGAGGCGACGGCACTCGTGCGGCGCGCCGAGCTGCCGATCACGATCGCCGAGTCGGGCTACCTCAAGGCCAAGAACGCGGTCAACCTGCAGCCGCAGTTCTCGGGCGAGGCCACGATCACCTGGCTCGTCAAGGAGGGCAAGTCGGTCGAGAAGGACGAGACGCTGGTCGAGTTCGACAAGACCGCGCTGCAGACGCAGTTCGACGACAAATCGAACCTGCTGCGCCAGTACCGCACCGAGGCCGCCGCCGCCAAGGCCGAGCAGGAGATCCAGAAGCGCGACAGCGCCGCCGCGATCGAGAAGGCCGAGTTCGCGCTGCAGGTGGCGCGCATGAAGCTCGAGCTCTACGAGAAGGGCGAGTCGCCCAACGAGCTGCGCAAGAAGCGCCTGGCGGCCGAGAAGGCGCACTCGCAGTTCGGGCGCGCCAAGGAGCAGTTCGAGAAGGTGCCCGAACTGCGCGCGCAGGGCTTCCTGACCAAGATCCAGGAGGAGGAGGAGCGCATCGCGCTGCGCGAGAAGGAGATCGAGGTCGAGAACAGCGACAAGGAGCTCGAGCTCTACGAGACCTACACGCGCCCGATGGACCTCGCCGAGAAGCACAACGAGGTCAAGGACGCCGAGCGCGGCCTCGAGAATGCCCACGCGCACGAGGAGATCAACCTCAAGGAGAAGGAGGGCCGCATCGTCGAGAACGAGGGCAAGGTCCAGTCGATGGAGGCGCAGCTCGCGCAGCTCCAGAAGGACATCGGGTTCATGACCATCAAGGCGCCGCGGCCGGGCATCGTGCACTACGGCGACCCGGGCGAGCCCTGGATGCACGACCAGGTCAAGATGGGCAACCGCATCAGCCAGGGCAATACGGTCATCGCGCTGCCCGACCTGCGCGAGATGCAGGTCATGATCCAGGTGCACGAGGCCGACATCGACAACGTCAAGCTCGAGCAGCGCGTGATCGTCAAGCTCGAGTCGATCCGCGAGCGCAGCTTCGAGGCCAAGGTCACGCGCATCGGCGCCGTGGCCAGTTCGAACTGGGGCAATCCCGAGAACAAGACCTTCGAGGTCGAGATCGCGCTGGAGCCGATCGACATCGAGCTGCGCGCGGGCACGACGGCCAAGGCCGAGATCCAGGTCGAGAGCGTGCCCGACGCGCTGCAGGTGCCGATCCAGTCGGTCTTCGGCGAGGGCACCGAGCACCTCGCCTTCGTGGCGCTCGCGCAGGGCTTCGAGAAGCGCGTGGTCAAGATCGGCAAGAGCAACAACCACTTCGTGCACGTGCTCGAGGGCCTCAAGGAAGGCGAGCACGTGCTGCTCTACGACCCGCGCGCCGAAGCCGGCAGCGAGAACACGGCTCCCGCGGCCGCGGCTTCCCCTGGCCCCGGCCCGGATGCGCAGGCCAAGCAGCCTTGAGCGCGCCGGTCGTGGAACTGCGCGGCGTGGGCAAGGTCTACGGCACGGCCGAGGCCGCGCTGCGCGTGCTGCGCTCGGTGGATCTCGCGATCGGAGCGGGGGAGTTCGTCGGCATCGTCGGCGCCTCGGGCTCGGGCAAGACCACGCTGATGAACATCATGGGCTGCCTCGACCGGCCCACGGACGGGCACTACGTGCTCGACGGCGAGGACGTCTCGCGTCTCGACGACGACCGCCTGAGCCGCGTGCGCAACCGCTCGATCGGCTTCGTGTTCCAGTCCTTCCAGCTGATCTCGCAGCTCTCCGTGCTCGAGAACGTCGAGGTGCCGCTCTACTACAGCCAGTGCCCGCGTACGCGCCGGCGCGCGCGCGCCGAGGAGCTGCTCGCCTCGGTCGGCCTCTCGCACCGGCTGCGCCACCATCCCGCGCAGCTCTCCGGCGGCGAGTGCCAGCGCGTGGCCGTCGCGCGTGCGCTGGCGAACGAGCCGGCGCTCATCCTGGCCGACGAGCCCACCGGCAACCTCGACACGCAGAGCGGCGAGGACGTGATGCAGCTCTTCTTCGAGCTGCACCGTGCCGGGCGCACGGTCGTGATCGTGACGCACAACCCCGAGATCGCCGCGCGCCTGCCGCGCGTGGTCGAGATGCGCGACGGCGCGATCGTGCGCGACACGCAGCGCGCGGCCGCACCTGTCGCGCTGGGCGCGGAGGGCGCATGAGGCTCGAGGCCTTCGCCGAGGTCCTGGGCCTGGGCCTCAAGAACCTGATGCGCAACAAGCTGCGCACCTTCCTGACCATGCTGGGCATGATCTTCGGCGTCGGCTCGGTGATCGCGATGCTCTCGGTCGGCGCGGGCGCGCGGCGCGAGATCCTGGCGCGCATCCAGGAACTCGGCATCAACAACATCATCGTGCACTCGGTCAAGCCGCCCGAGGAGACCAAGCCCGGCACGCAGGAGCAGAACCGCTGGATGGCCAAGTACGGCCTGCGCTTCGCGGACCGCGAGCTGCTCGAGGCGACCTGCCCCGCAGTCGAGCGCGTGCTGCCCGTCAACCAGGTCAAGCAGCCCGTCTGGCGCGGCAGCCGGCGCAGCAACGCGGCCGTGCTGGGCGTGCTGCCCGAGCACCTGCCCATGTTCCACCTCGAGGTCGCGCGCGGCCGCGTCTTCAACCAGCTCGACGCCGACGAGTGCAAGCAGGTGTGCGTCGTGCGCCGCGGCCTGATCGACGACCTGCAGCTGCTCGAGGACCCGATCGGCGCCGCGATCCACATCGGCCCCCAGAGCTACGAGATCATCGGCGTGCTGGCCGACGCGCAGTTCCGAGCGCACACGCGCGAGGCGCTCGCGATCGACGAGCACGCGCTCGACGTCTACATCCCGTACACGACCTCGATGCGAAACTTCGGCACGTTCACCTACATCCAGCGCGCCGGCGTGCAGGAGATCTCCTCGGTCGAGCTCGACGAGATGATCGTGGTCGTGAAGCAGACGAGCCTCGTGCGCTCGGCCTCGCGCATGATCGAGACCGTGCTCGAGCGCAGCCACAAGAAGAAGGACTACGAGGTCGTCGTGCCGCTGCTGCAGCTGCAGCAGCAGGAGCAGATCCAGTCGGTCTTCAACGCCGTGATGATCGTGATCGCCGCGATCTCGCTGCTCGTGGGCGGAATCGGCATCGCCAACATCATGCTGGCGACGATCACCGAGCGCACGCGCGAGATCGGCGTGCGGCGCGCCCTCGGCGCGCGGCGGCGCGACATCCTGACGCAGTTCCTGACCGAGACGGCCGCGATCGGGGTCGTGGGCGGATTGATCGGATGCCTCTTCGGCCTCGTGGCGGTGCGCGTGGTCGTGGCCTACACGGGCTGGCAAGCGCTGACCGAGCCGCACTACGTGATCGTGGCGCTCTCGATCTCGTGCCTGGTGGCGATCGTGGCGGGGATCTATCCGGCGCGCAGAGCCTCGCTGATGGACCCGATCGGGGCGCTGCGCTACCAGTGAGGAATTCTGGCAGCCTCGAGTGTGCGGCCCGCGG
>Ga0302321_100003894_pt1 | contig 12873 bp, 15 predicted proteins | sample Fen_T0_1_FD_202505 | JGI IMG/M metagenome (GOLD analysis project Ga0302321, IMG submission 202505) | Peat permafrost microbial communities from Stordalen Mire near Abisko, Sweden - Fen_T0_1 | ecosystem: Environmental > Terrestrial > Soil > Wetlands > Permafrost | place: Sweden: Abisko...
TGATCGATGAAGTCCAGGACTTTGCCCCCGTGGAACTGGCGGTGCTGCTCGACTGCACGACGCCACGCCGATCGATCACCCTGGCCGGCGATACCAACCAGAGCATCGCGCCCGAGCACGGCTTCGTTAGTTGGACCGAGATGCTGGAACGTCTGGGTCTGCCGCACGCTTGTGTGGAGCCTCTGCGCATCAGCTACCGTTCAACTCGGCAGATCGTCGATTGCGCGCTTCATGTACTCGGCCCGATCATGGCCGACGAGCGGCCGCAGGTGCCGCGCCTGGGCGCCGAGGTCGAGGGGTTCCGCTTCGGCTCGTCGGGTGAGGCATGCGAATTCCTGGTGCGCATCCTGCGCGATCTCATGCACCGCGAACCGCTGTCGTCGGTGGCCTTGATCGCATGCCATGCCGAGCAGGCGCGTCTGTATTTCGAGGCGCTTTCAACCGCCGAGGTGCCGGGGCTGCGCCTGGTGGCGGATCAGGATTTTTCCTTCCGCCCTGGCATCGACGTCACCGACGTCAAGCAAACCAAGGGACTGGAATTCGACATCGTGATTCTGCTCGAGGCCAACCAAGACTCGTATCCGGACAACGACCACGCGCGCCGCCTTCTCCACGTGGCCATGACCCGCGCTGCACACCAGTTGTGGATCACGTACACGGGATCGCCCTCGCCACTCTTGCCCGCGGTGTTGCAACGGTAGCTGTCGAAAGCAGCGGGCTGGCTAGCGATTACGCGTGCGGAGCCTGCCGGCTTCGCCGGCAGCGTAGCGTCGCGCGAGGCCGCGCGAAGCGCGGGGGAGGCAGGGCGGGAGGTCGGTGCCGAGGTTTGGAAACCCTCTCAGGGTTTCCATGACAATGGGCTAGCCCTGGAAGAAACGGTTCAGGGCCCAGACTTCGCGTGCTCGCAGTCCCTGGAAGCGAATGCCCATGCCGCTGGGCTGGCCAGCGGCTCCAGGTTCCACCCAACGGACCTCTCCACTTACCTCGATGGGTTCGGGCTGGGTCGGGATCTGAAAACGCACTTGCAGTCGCGTTTGCAGTGGAAAGGCCTCGCTGGTCTCCACGAAGAGGCCACCCAAGGAAATATTAACCGTGGTGGCGGCGCGTTTCTGGTCACCTGCAATGACCTCGACGTCTAACCGGCGAGCGTAGCGGGGATCTGTTCGACGAAAATTATCTGACACCTAGTTTACCTCTCGGGCGGCGTGAACCGTTCGCCACCCAGTGCAGGAGTCTAAGGACTGTTGGCCGGCGAATCAATCGCTTCCAAAGCGTCTTCTAAGCATCTTGTAAGCATCTTGGACCTTGCGGCGCAGTGTGCCTCAGGAGAATGAGAGGGCAACGTCCGCAAGGCAGTGTCTTTCCTGCAAGAATTGAGTAGTATGAGCGCCATCCGGCGGCGGCAATCAGTCGCTAACCATTTTTTAACGACCCTCTCTCTCGACCAGCACGACCCATGGACAAGGACCAAGAGCGCAGTTTCCTGGATACACTTGCGCGGGCCTTGGTTTCGCTGCCCTTCGATCTCAAGGTATTGCTCGAGGCGGTGTCGGATCCAGATCTCGAGCATGATGTTCGCGAAATCGCCGCCGCTGCCGTGGTGTACATCATCCCTCCCCGCGAAGGGAACATCGAGCCGTATCTTCGCTACGCCGAAGATGCCATCGTGCTTCGCCTCGCCGCCAAGCGCGTCGTGGAAAATGGCGGCGAAAGCGCGCCCGCCTTCCGGGAGCGCTTCGCCGAAGAGTTCGGCCGTTTTGCCAGCGAGTTGGCGGTTTTCGAGCGGGCCTGCGGCCAAGCCCTGGTGGCCTGGTTTGATAGCCGGTGGACCACGCTGCGCAAGGCAGCGTATGCGCGCAAGAAGATCTCGCAGTTTGTGGACGACCAAGAGGTCGGCACGTTCCTCTACGACGAAGGTCTGAAATTCGGAACCAACTACCCGATCTCGGAGAAGAGTCTGGCGGGTCGTCTCAAGCAGGCTCAATCAGTTCTCGACCACTTGCAGAAGAAGTGGGACCAAGACAAGAAGAAGATTCCCCAAACGTAGATTTTCGCGATTGGCGTAGGTTCAGGCAAGCGTAAGCTTTTTCGGGCGCGGGTTTTGCGAGAGCAGGTTTCGATCCATGGGTGACAGTGCTGTGCCGTTTGGCTCGGGAGCCGAGGCGATCCTAGATGTGGCGATCCACCTGGCCAGCGCCGGCGCTGCCGTGGCGCCCGAGGTCACGCAGGCCGCGCGCCTTGCCGTGCAGGATCTCCTGGCGCTGCCGCTCGCCCGCCAGCGCATGGCTCTTGAACTTGTGATTCTGGGCCCCTACGCGTCGTTGGCCATGCAGTGGCTTCACGATGCTGGGGTTTTGGCTGTTCTCTTGCCCGAACTGGAGGCCACGGTTGACTTTTCCCAGGAGGGCGGGCGGAGGCACAAGGATGTCTGGGAGCACACCAAGCAGGTCGTCATGCAGGCGCCCGCCAAGCCGCATGTGCGCTGGGCGGCGCTGCTCCATGATATCGGGAAGGTTTCCACGCGTGAATTCCTGCCCGACGGCCGTGTGACTTTCCACCGCCACGCCGAGCTCGGCGCGCGCATGTTTGGACCCATCGCCCGCCGTCTCGGTTTTGAACGCAGCGATCGGCACAGAATCAAGGCGCTCATCCTCCATCACCTGCGCGCGAATGCCTACGAGCCGGAGTGGACAGACGCCGCCGTCCGCCGGTTCGACCACGAGATGGGCGATTTGCTTGAAGACCTGATCGGTCTTTCATGCGCGGATGTCACCTCGGCCCGTCCTGGCCGCAGGCAAGAGGCCGCACGCAACGTCGATGCGCTCATGCAGAGGATCATGGCGGTGCGCGAACTCGACGCGCGCATGCCACCCCTGCCGCCTGGTGTGGGCAACGCCATTATGGAGGCGTTCGCGCTGTCACCTTCCCGCCGCATCGGCGAGCTGCGCAAACTCTGTGAAGACGCCATCGAGCGCGGCGAGCTGGTCGAGCGCCAGCCGTCCGAGTATTACGTGGACTACCTGCGCCGGCAGGGAATCACCGGATAGACCGTTCGCCTATAGCTATTCGCACTGGCGATTCGGCCCCGGTTGTGGGAAAAAGAGCGCGGTCCCGGGCGACGGAACACTTGCGAACCCCGCCAGGCCTGGAAGGGAGCAACGGTAGCTTGTCAACTGGGTGCTCGGGGCCATTATTTTTCCTTCGGATTGCCGATGACAGGGATCCGAGCTTGCTATGCATCGCGAGATGTCGGCGAGATGTAGGATCGGGGCATGGTGGATAAAAGACCTGCTAAGATCCCCAGTCATGAGTGCCACCAAGGAGGCCCAATGCCTCGTTTAGTCAAGTGCGCCAAGCTGGGACAGGAGCTCCCGGGAATAGGCTACAAGCCGTTCAAGAACGATCTGGGGCAGCGCATCTACGACAGTGTTTCGCAACAGGCGTGGATGCAGTGGCTCGAGTTCTCCAAGCGCATCGTCAACGAGTTTCGTCTGGACCTCGGTTCCGAGGCTGGCCAGAAACTTCTCTTCGAACAAGCCGAGCAGTTCTTCTTTGGCGCGGGCGGGAACAATCCGCCTGAATTCGTGCCCTAAACGCACCCATTCGGATCCATGGCCGACGCGAAAGGAAGCAACGATTCCGGTTCGATACCGGGCGCACTGGCAGGCAGCCGGCCGACCAAATCCTACGCGCTTGCCGATTCAAGTCCCCTGTCCACCGGCGAACCCAAGCGCGATCCGCGCGTGCTCGTCGTCGCCCAGGTCAAGCTTCGCTACAACAGCATCCTCGATTTCCACGATAGCCAGTCCCTCAATATTAGCCGGACTGGGATGTTCCTGGCCGCGGACCGGCCGGCAGCGGTGGGCACCATCATCGAGTTCGAGTTTGCGCTTGCGGATGGGCTGTCGCTGCTCAGAGGCAAGGGTGAAGTCGTTCGCATCACGCAAAGTCCTGTGGCGGGCATGGGTGTTCGATTTCGTGAACTCGACCAAGACAGCCGCAAATGCCTCGAAAGCATCGTGGCTTCCAATGAAAAGGAAGGCCGGTCGCCGCGCGTCTCCCTCGATTTTGACAGCGAACCCGTGCCTGCGGAAACCAGACCCGCCATGTTTTCGTCGGCGCGAAGTTCGCACGCGCTGGCCGGCGCTACGCGCATCCAGCCAGGACTGTCCGTGGTCGGTCACGATTTGCAGATCCGTCTGACCCCGCTCACGGTCGGCTATTTCACCAACAACCCGCTCATCAACATTCGCCTGGGCGGGTTCGTGATTCCAGTCGATGAAGAAGCCTCGCTGGGCGCGGCCTTCGATGTGGCCATCCTCGATAACGACGGCATCTCACTCTTTCATGGCAAAGGCAAGGTCGTGGCCAAGGATGGGCATCGCATAGGCATTCGACTGGCCGACATCGACAAGAGCGTGCTCGCGCGCCTGCAGGGCGAGGTCGGCAAGCTCAGCCCGGGTGGTCGGTAGCGGGGGGCTGCGTTCTTCCCGGTCGACTGTGGTGACCAGAGTGGATACACTGGCCCCGTGACTGCGAAGAAAGCGAAAGCAACAGAAGCCAGCCCACAGGAGAGCACCGACAAGGCCGACAAGGCGCGCGCGCGTCTGGCCAGCACGGGACGCAACGACCCTTGTCCCTGCGGCTCGGGCAAGAAATACAAGAAGTGCCATCTGGCCGAGGACGAAGGCGCCACGGTGGTTCCGGTGGCCGCCCCCGATCCCGAAGCCCTGCTGGCCGAGGGTTGGCGGCTTTTCGAACAGCGCCGCCCAGGTGCGGCCGAGAAGGAATTCCGCGCGGCCCTCGCAATGAAGCCGGATTTCGCTGACGCCATGGCCGGGATCGGACTCGCGCGCCTGCAGTCCGGCGACAACGATGGCGCGCGCAACGAGTTTCGCGAGGTCCAGCGCGTGTCTGAGTCCGTGGCGGCCGGCTTGCGCAAGGAAGGCGTCAAGGATGCGTTCACGCACAAGGAGGCGCAGTCTTTCGTGCGCTCGTGCCACGCGCTCGGCTGCCTTGAATTTGACGAGAAGAAATACGCCGAGGCCTTGGTTGAACTGGAGCGGGTCTATGCCATCGACGAAGGTCCGGTGGGCACCGAGGCGCGCCTCATCGCGGGCATCGCGCTCATCAAGCTCGACCGTGCGGCCGATGCTGTGGCGGTGCTCGAGGTCGCGGCCAAGTCCGAGTCAGGCACGGGTCGCGCACCCATGAGCCTGGCGCTGGCGAATTTCTTGGCTGGAAATCCCAAGGCTGCCGAGGAAGCAGTGGAAAAAGCCCTGGCCGCCAACACCCACCTGGGCAAGATCCTGCTCGGGCGCGTTCCCAAGCGCGCTGCCAATCTCAGCGCGGCGGCGCCGGGCAGCCGGGAAGAGGCCTTCGGCTACGTGCAGACCTATGGCGATGCGTGGGAGGCGCCGGCCAAGAAGTTCCTGGAAGACTACATTGACGGCCAGGCGGCCCAGCGCAAGACGGGCACGGGCGGCAGCGAGCCAGACGTGGGCTAGGACAAGGCAGGGTGTGGTGAGGCAGCGAGGGCAGGCAAGGACGGTAGGCAACGAGGATAGGCAACGAGGATGAGCCCGAAGGATCCAATCCCGAAGTCGGCGCGTGAGCGGCGGTCTTCACGCCGCAACCCCATCCACGTGCGCGTGAATCTGTCAGACACGCAGGGCAGCTTTCTCGGCCGCAGCGTGGACGTCAGCCGGGGCGGATTGTTCGTGCTCAGCAGCGAGACGCGCCGGGTGGGTACGCTGCTGCGCATCCGCGTCCTGGGCGCCCAGGGCGAGGCGGTGTTTGCCGTCGGGGTCGTGGTCCGGTGCTTTTCCGATCTGGAAGGAAGCTCGGAGGGAAGCACCACGCCAGCCATGGCCATCGCGCTGACCTCGACCAGCGAGGCCTGGGATCGCTTCTGGGACGACATCAACGCCTCCGACGAGGATGAGGATGAGGACGATGCAGACGGTTCCGCCAGGGGAGGCGGCGACGGCGAGGAGTTGCCGTGAGCGGCGGACTGATTTTCCCCGTTTCTCAAGAGAAGTTCTCGGCGTTGCAGCGACGCATGCTTGGGCTTGGCATTCGCGAGGACGACTTGCAAGAATCCTTCGTCACCTCGCAAGGTAAGGGCGGCCAGAACGTGAACAAGGTCGCCACTTGCGTGGTGCTATTTCACGCGCCCAGCGGCCTACGCATCAAGTGCCAGCAGGAGCGATCGCAGGGCATGAATCGCTATTTCGCGCGCAAGCTGCTCGCGGACAAAATCGAAGAGGCGAAACTGGGCGCGGAGAGCAAGCGCGTGCAAGAGGTCGAGCGCATCCGCCGTCAGAAGCGCCGCCGTTCACGCCGGGCCAAGAATCGCATGCTCGATGACAAACACGCGCGCTCGGCCACCAAAACCATGCGTGGAAAAGTCGGCCGCGGCGACGGCGACTAGCCGCCGCAAGTGCGCTGCAGGCGCACCGCCGCGTAGGCGGGATGGCCGGGGCAGGCGGGCGGGTTGAGCTTGCGCAGTTCCAAGCGAAACGAAGCCGAAGGGAAGCGCTCGCTGAGGGTATCGAGCATGCGACCGCCCAGGGATTCCAGCAGATGGTGCGTTTCCAAGGTGCCTAGCTCGACGATGATTTCGGCAACATCCCGGTAGTCGATGGTATCGACGAGGTCGTCGCTCTTGCGCGCCCTCTCGATCGATGTGTCGATCTCCACATCGACTTCGAAAGTGCGCAGGCTCTTGCGCTCGTTCTCGGTGGCGCCGTGGCGGCCTTCGAAGGTGATCCTGGAAAGCACCAAGGTGGGCGAGCCGGGCGAGCTGGACATGATCGGCAAGGTGGCTAACATGGATGGAAAACGAAGGCCAGGCTAGGTCGCCTCGGCCTCGTCGTCCCTTTCGTTTTCTTCGCGCTCGTTTTCTTTGCGCATCTTGCGCTTGATGATCTGGCGCTTGACCGGCCCCACCATGTCGATGAGCAGGCGGCCAGTCAGGTGATCGTTCTCGTGCTGTAGGGCGCGCGCGAAGAGCCCCTCGCCTTCGACCTCGAAGGATTTGCCGTCCACGTCCTGCGCGCGCACGCGGGCCCGCTGGCCGCGCATGACCGGAACGAAGATGCCGGGAAACGACAAGCAGCCCTCGTCGCCAGCCTGTTCCTCCTTTGAGATGGAAACCAACTCGGGATTGGCCAGCACCAGCGGTGGGTCGTCCACATCGTGGCCAGCCACCTCGGGATCGATGATGAACAGGCGCAGCGGCTCGCCGATCTGAATGGCGGCAAGGCCTGCGCCCTCGGCCAGGTACATGGTGTCTTTCATGGCCGAAACTAGCTCGCGCAAGGTCGCGTCGAAAGCGGTCACGGGCTGGGAAACCTGACGTAAGCGCGGGTCGGGAAAACGCAGAATCGGACGAACTGCCATGGAATGAAGAGAATGACACTCGACGGGAACGCAAGCAAGCCGGGCCGGGCCGACGCGCTATTCCGGGCGCGTTGACAAGCCGGGATCCGGCCCGTACGTTTAGCCGCAAAAGCCGTATCTTCGATGAAACTCGAGCGCTACTCCGAGGCAGATCTTCCGACGGTGCACGGGCCGTTCCGGCTTGTCGTGTACCGCGAGCCCGAGGAGAACTCTGTCTGCCCGAACCCGCTCTGCGCGCGCGAACACATGGCGGTGGTGCGTGGGCGCATCAGCGGAAAATCCAACGTGCTGGTGCGCGTTCACTCGGAATGCTGGACTTCGGAGGTTATGGGATCGCTCAAGTGCGATTGCCGCGAGCAGTTCCACACGGCGATGGAGCGCATCGCGGCCGAGGGATCGGGCGTCGTTGTCTATTTGCGCCAGGAAGGGCGCGGCATCGGACTCGGTAACAAGGTTCGCGCCTATGCCCTGCAGAACGGCGGGGCCGACACGGTCGAGGCCAATCTGGCCCTTGGTTTCGAGGCCGATGCGCGCAATTACGATATCGCCGGCGCCATCTTGCGGGACCTTGGGGTGGAATCCGTGCGCCTTCTCACCAACAACCCGCTCAAGGTCAAGGGGATCGAGGATGCGGGCGTCGTGGTCACCACGCGCGTCGCGCACTGGGTGGGCGAGAACCAACACAACGCCGGCTACCTGGCGGTCAAACGGCGCAAGATGGGCCATCACGAAGACACCGAGTTGCCCGCGCTGATCCAAACCGCACGCAAAAGGTAGCCGCTTTCCACTGGTCGAAGAAAGGACACCGCCATTTCCACCGTCGATGATATTCGCCAAGCAGTCGGGCAAGTGAAGGATCCTGGGCTTGGCAGAACCCTTGCCCAATCGGAGATGCTGCGCGAGGTGGGCTTCGCGGCCGGCAAGGCCAGCGTCGGTATTCGTCTGACCACGCCGCTGTGTCCGTCGCGCGACGAGATCCGCGCCTCTGTGCAGGCGGCGGCCCAGCGTGTGGCCGGTGTGATCAGTGTCGATGTGGCGTTCACCGCCGAGGTCGCGCGTCAAGATGGCCCGGCCCGCGAGCGGCTGCCCAAGGTTCGCAATATTATCGCGGTGGCGGCCGGCAAGGGCGGCGTGGGCAAGTCGACCGTCGCGACCAATCTGGCCGTGGCCCTGGCCAAGCAGGGCACGCGCGTGGGGATTCTCGACGCCGACGTGTTTGGGCCGTCCGTCCCACAGATGATGGGCCAGCCCGAGATCGCGAGCGACATTCGCGACGAGCACACCATCGTTCCGGCCATTCACCACGGGATCAAGGTGCTCTCCGTGGGCTTCTTCGTCGAGCGCGGCGCCGCCGTGATGTGGCGCGGACCCATGATTCACAAGTTGCTCACCCAGTTCGTCGAGGACGTGGACTGGGGCGAGCTCGACTACCTGGTGGTCGATCTGCCGCCGGGAACGGGCGACACGCAACTTTCGCTGGCCCAGCTCGTGCCCGTGACCGGCGCGGTCATGGTCACCACGCCGCAAGAGGTGTCGGTCATCGACGTCGAGAAGGCCCTGGCCATGTGGAAGAAGGTCGAGGTGCCGGTGCTCGGCATCATCGAGAACATGAGCTTCTTCGCCTGTCCCAAGTGCGGGCACCACGAGGAGATCTTCGCCCACGGCGGTGGCCGCCGCCTGGCCGAGCGCGAGGGCCTGGCTTTTCTGGGGGAAATTCCCCTGCTCTCCGCGGTGCGCGGGGCCGGTGACAATGGCCGACCCATCGTGCTGGCCGAACCTGATTCAGCCGCTTCGCAGGCTTTTTCAGCCATCGCCGGACGCGTGGCGTGCGCCCTCTCGGTGCGCAACTTGCCCGACCCAGGCACCGCCAAGCGCAGCAGCAAGCTGTCCGTGCTGAAGTAGGTCCGCGAAATTGGTCTGCGAATCCCCGGCCTTGACCGCCACGGGCGCGCCGACTACAACCGCAGACGAGATGTCTGCCCAAGAACCCGCGCCGCCCGAAACCATCTTTTCTGGAATTCAACCGTCGGGCGAACTGCACCTCGGCAACTACCTTGGGGCCATCCGCAACTGGGTGGCCTTGCAGTCGTCCTACCGCTGTTTCTTCTGCATCGTCGATTACCACGCCATCACCCAGCCCTTCGAACCGGACGTCCTCGGCCGGCGGGTGCGCGAGATGGCCTGCGACCTCATCGCGTGTGGCATCGATCCTGCGAAATCGACACTGTTTGTGCAGTCGGCGGTGCGCGAGCATACCGAGCTGGCGTGGGCACTGGCCTCGGTCACGGGCTACGGCGAACTCGGCCGCATGACCCAGTTCAAGGACAAGGCTGAAAAGAATCCCGACAACATCAACGCCGGCCTTTTCACCTATCCCGTGCTGCAAGCGGCGGACATCTTGATCTACCACGCGACCAAGGTTCCGGTGGGCGAGGATCAGCGCCAGCACCTGGAACTCGCGCGAGAGATTGTCCGCAAGTGGAACGCGCGCTTCGGCGAAACCTTTCGCGAGCCCGAGGCGCTCTATTCATCGACGCCAAAGATCCTGGGCCTCGACGGCCAAGCCAAGATGTCGAAGAGCCTAGGCAACACCATCTCGCTACGCGAGGACGACACGGCGGTGTGGAACAAGCTGCGCACGGCCGCGACGGATCCGGCGCGCGTGCGGCGCACCGACGCTGGTGATCCCGACAAGTGCAACGTCTTCACCTTGCACAAGTTCTTTTCCACTGAGGCTCGCCAAGCCGAAGTTCGCCAGGGCTGCACCACGGCCGGCATTGGCTGCATTGAGTGCAAGAAGTGGCTGCTCGAAGGCGTGAAGATCGATCTCGATCGCATCCGCGCCCGGCGCGACGAATTGTTGGCCAAGCCCGACGCCATCGACGAGATCCTGGCCGACGGCGCCCGGCGTGCCCGCGCCGTCGCTGCGCAAACCATGACGCTGGTCCGCGATCGCCTTGGCATTGATCGTCAGTCCATCGAGCGCCTGCCCGGCAGTCAGCCTTGACCATGCGCGGGTGGATCGCTCTCCTCGCGTTTCTGGCCGCCTGTTCTAGTCAGGAGCGCGCCAGCAATCCCGAGGGCGCGGTCCATTTGTTCATCGCGGCCGCGCGCAGCGGCGATCGCGCTTCCGTGTACCAGCGCCTGGGTCCGGAAACACGCGCCCGCATCGAAGCCATGCTGTCGTCGAGCCGCCACCAGGGCGGTCGCCTGATCGCCCGGCCCGAGGACTTCTTCTCGGTAGGCTGGGCGCCGCCAGCGTGGGAGCCCGCGGGCATCCGCACCGTCCAACGCGAGCCCGAACGCGCCGAAGTCGAGGTCTTCTCGGCCGCCGGCGATCGCCATGCCCTTTCCCTCGTGCGCGAGGGCAAGGAGTGGAAGATCGAATTGCCCGGCAGTTAGATTTTTTATGGGAATCCTGGACGGGTTCGCTTAGCCCTCGGCTCCTGCCTCCCGCCCTGCCACCCCCGCGCTTCGCGCGGCCTCGCCAATCCCTCCCGCGACGCTACGCTGCCGGCAGAGCCAGCGAAGCGTAGGCTCCGCACGCGCTAGCGCTGCGGCTGTTCACGTACCAGGGTTTGCTCGACGACCTCGATGTCGGCTTCCTGGATTTCGATCTCGATGTCTTCGAATTCCGGCATGGTGAATCCCGGATTGGTGGTGTCGCAGGCGCTGGCGCGGGGTGGTGCACGGCGATCGCCCACGCGGCGCTCGCGCGGGAAGATTCGGCGCTCGAGTCCGTCGCCCCGCCGATCGTCACTGCGGCGATCACGCAGAAGCAACCGGCGAATGCCGTCGATGCTACTCGGCACCTTGACCAGCTTGAGCGTGCGCGCGGCGCAGATGTGACAGAAGGTGACGGATCGGGCGTGGAACTCGATGAGACGCAAGTTTTCGCGGCGGCGCTCTTCGCATACGGCGCAGGCTGCTCCTTTGGGAACTGGCCGCAGCTCTGTCCACTTGGAATAACAGCCCCAGCAACGGCCGCGGCGAAGCTCGGTCACCATGGCTCCGCACGAACCGCAGGGAATGGTGGCGCGTTCGATTTCGATGCTCATCCCATGTAGGTAACGCGACTACGTGTAAGTAGCAATTTTTCGATCTATTTTTTCTATCGCGTGGGAAGCCCGCCGGCCCTCGGGACCCGCCTGCCCACCCTGCCACCCCCTCGGGCTGCGCGCCCTCGCCCTCGCCGGCGGCGCACCATCGCGGGAAGGTTTGGGAACCCGTTCAGGGTTCCCATTACAGTCATTCCCCGACCGCGACGACCTTGGGCAGCGGCATGCCGTTGAAATTGGTGCCGCTGGCGATGGTGTAGGCGCCGATCTTTTCGCTGTAGAGCAAGTCGCCGAGCTGCAGGTTCACGGGCAAGTCCTCCGCCACGGAAACCACGTCCAGGGCGTCACACGTAGGACCGAACACGGAGGCAATCTCGGTCGGGCCTTTCTTGAAGGTCTTGAAATGGTACTGGCAGTGGTCGAAAAGCACGCCCGAGAAGGTCCCGTACACGCCGTCGTTAACGTAGTAGCACTGCTTGCCGTTGCGCACGGCCTTGCCAATGATTTCCACCACCAAGGTGGCGGCGGTGGCCACCATGAAGCGGCCAGGTTCGGCGATGATCTCGATCTCTGGGCCGAAAAGCCTGTCGAATTCCGCGTTCAAGGTCTTGGCCAGCTCGGCGAAGGGGCGCACGTGCGGGTCGTAGGGCGCGGGAAAACCGCCGCCGATGTCGAGGATTTTGACCTGCTTGTGGCCGCGCTCCCAGGCCTCCTTGAAAATTCCGTCGGCGATGCCGAGCGCCTGCACGTAATTCTGGTAGTTGGTGCACTGGCTGCCCACGTGGAAGGACAGTCCCTCAACCACCAGGCCGGCGTTGAACGCGGCTTCCATCAGATCGACGGCTTCGCCGGGCGAGGCTCCAAATTTCGACGACAGCTCGACCATGGAGCCGGTGTTGGGCACGTTCACGCGCAGGACCAGGCCAGCGTGCGGGGCGTACTTCTTGATCTTGCCTACCTCGGCCAGGTTGTCGTAGGTGACGAGAGGCTTGTACGGATCCAGCTCGGCCAGGGTGCGGTTGTCTTTCACCGGATTGGCGTAGACGATCTTGTCCCAGATGAAATCCTGCCGCTTTTTCGCCGCCCAGGTCTTGATGTTCTCGTGGACGATGTTGAATTCCGGCATGGATGCCACGTCGAAGCTAGCGCCTGCACGAAAAAGCGTGTTGACGATGGCCGCATCGGGGTTGGCCTTGACCGCGTAGTAGGCCTGCACGCGCGGCAGGTACTTACGGAACATGGCAAAGTTGCGCCGGATCTCCCGATGATCGACGACGAAAAGCGGCGTGCCGTGCTGGTCGGCGAGTTGCTTGAGCTGCCTGGTTGAAACCACGTTCGTACCTCCCGGATGAAGTCCGAGAGTCTACAACAGAGTCGCATCCAGCAAGGACTGCCAAGCAACTCGCCGACC
>Ga0302321_100003895_pt1 | contig 12873 bp, 11 predicted proteins | sample Fen_T0_1_FD_202505 | JGI IMG/M metagenome (GOLD analysis project Ga0302321, IMG submission 202505) | Peat permafrost microbial communities from Stordalen Mire near Abisko, Sweden - Fen_T0_1 | ecosystem: Environmental > Terrestrial > Soil > Wetlands > Permafrost | place: Sweden: Abisko...
GCGGCAGGAGCGATATCAGGAGCTCAAGCGCCTGGGCGACACCTCTCTCTTCGTCTCGGGGTTCTTCGGCGACTCGCTCTCGCGATCGCTGATCGACGTGGACTACTACATCGCCATGGGGGAGCGCGCCTACGACGCCCTCAAGGACAGCCGGGGACCGAACGGGCTGGCCGATCTGTACGGGGAGCTGGCCGACCGATTCGAGCAGTTCGTGGACCTCTTCGCGGAGATCGCCGAGCTCTCGAATCTGAAGTCCAACCGCGGGCTGGTCCGGCTCTACGAGCGCTTCCTGGCCACCGGCTCGGAGCGGGTGGCCGAGCTCCTCCGCGCACGGGGCGTGACGCTCGAGGCGGCGCCGCGGGCGCGTGCCAAGGCGGGGCTGCCGCATTGAGCGGCCTGGGCGATCCGGGGCACCCGCGGTCGGGCGCCGCGCTGCAGCGCGCGGCGCGGGAGACCCTGGCGTATTTGCAGCTCGAGCTGGAGACCATCTACGGAGTGGAGGCGCCGGCGCTGCTGCCGTTCCTGATCGGACGCGCCGAGGCCCGCGCTGCCGGTGCCACGCCCAGCGCGCGCGAGGAGCTGCTGGTGCTGGAGGAGGAGGGCGGCGTCGCCATCGGGCTCTTCCTCGACGAGGGCGTGGTCGCGGCCGCGGGCCTGGCCGACCCGCACCACCCGCGACCCCGGCTCACCCGCCGGCCCAACCTCGACCGGCTGGCCTGCGCCGCCGAGGGGGTCTCGCACTTCATCTACCTGGCCACTCGCGCCGAGCGGGGGCGCCCCGTCTCCCTGCTGGAGCTGGAGGTCCAGGCCGAGGTGGACAAGTTCGCGCTGCTGGTCTTGCACCTCTGGCGCCGCCGGCTCCGCCGCATGAGCCCGTCCCTGCGGCGCAGGCTCTTCGAGCGGATCGGGTACCCGGCGGAGCTGGGCGCGGAGGCGCTGGAGCGGTACCAGCTCGCCAACCGGCTGGCCGCGACCTACGCGCGCTGGCTGGAGGGGCGGTTCGTCGAGGACGCCGACATCGACGGCCTCCTGCGCGAGCTGCGCGCCAGCTACCGGCTGGGCGGCGGCGAGAAGCTGGCCTACCTCGGGACCCGCGCGCTTCACTGATCGTTCATGTGGCCGGACAGGTGAAGCGGCGCGCACCCCGGGTGTCGGATCCGCCGCGTGGGTCCAACCGGACTCCACGAGCTGCGGGCAGGTGAGAACGAACCTGACCCAGGCCACGCCCGACCCGACAAAAAACCGAATCCCCTCCTCGGTGAGGCGTGGCGCATCGCTTGCTATCCCCAGGGGCGATGGAGGCGGTCATGGTTCGTATGAGCACGCGCTGGCTCTTCGCGGCAGTCCTTCCGGTGGTCCTCGCAGGTTGTGGCGGCGCGGCGCCGGACGAGACCACTCCGGGCCAGCCAGACCCGTCGAGCCTGACCTCGACCGATCCCGGCGCGTCCGCCAAGCCGGCCGCGGCCACTGTGGCCATTGAGCTGGCGCGCGCGCGAACGGACGCCGCGCCCGTATCCGGGCTCGCGGGGTTCTCGGAGCTCTCGGCGGCGAGCGACCTCTCGGTAGAGGTGGCCACCGAGCTCGGTCAGCTCCGGAGCGGGAAGCACACCCTGGTCCAGAAGGTCAGCGCACCGGATGGCAGCCCGTACCAGTCCTGCCGCTTCACCTTCGACCGGGCCGCTCCGGCGTCGGCCGCTGGCAGCCCACAGGGCGCCTGTGCGGTGGCCGCTGTGGTGGGCGAGGCCGGCGCGCTGCGGCTCTGGAACACGCTCCCGCTCGACGGCAGCGTGGGCGCCTGGACCGTCCAGGCGTTCCTCGACGGGGCCACCATCGCGTCGGCCCAGGCGACCTTCACCACGCGCGGATCCTCAGCGGCCGTCCGCTTCGCCCTCTCCCGGATCGATCCCGCCTGGAGCGCCGACTACGCCTTGGCGAGCACGGCCCGGATCGAGATCGCGGCCGACCTGAGCGGCTTCGCGGCTGGCGCCCACGCGGCGCGCATCGACCTCCTCGACGCCGATGGCCTGCTCTTCTTCGCCTTCCACACGTCCTTCGACCCGTCCAGCTGCGAGCTGGTCCAGGGCGCCTGCCGGATCTGGGAGACGCTCCAGATCACCGGGACCACCATCGAGACGTACCAGCGCACCGGGACCTGGAAGGCGCGGGTGGTGATCGACTCGGCCGCGGCGTTCCTGGCCGAAGGCTCGCTCGTCCTGCGGTGAGACGGGCCGGGCGCCTCGACTTCGAAGCCAGGGAGCCAGGGAGCGCGATCGCAGAAAGAGAAAGGCGCCCCGCGGGGCGCCTCTGCGTTCTGACCAGCGTGGTTCGCGCGGGGCGGAGCCGCCGCGCGCCCGATCACTTCAAGGTGCGGGTCTGGCCCGCGCCGATGTTCACCTTCTCCTCGTCGAACTTGCCGGCCAGGGCGTCGCGCACCGAGCGGTCGAAGCGGACCTTGCTGGTGGCGATCTCGCGCAGCGCCAGCACCGGCGCCTTGTTCTTGCCGGCCGGCATGAGCGGGCGCGCGCCGGCCATGAGCTGGCGGGTCCGCTTGGTGGCGAGCAGAACCAGCGCAAAGCGGTTGTCCACGAGAGGCAGGCAGTCTTCTACTGTGACGCGGGCCATGGCTTCCTTCCTGAAGATCCCCCGAAAGGATCCAAAATAGGGGGGTCGGGGCCGGAGATCAACTCCGTTTACTTCTTCTTGGCTCCGGGCTGGGTATCGGTCTCGATGATCTCGTCGATGGACCGGGGCATGTCGTTGAGTTTGCTCCTGTCGATCTCGAAGATCCGCGGCCCGCCGGCAGACCCCCGGACGTACACCTTGTTGTTGGGGGCGTCGGCGCCGACCTCGATCCGGCCGAGCTCCTTGCCGTCCGGCCCCAGGACGTAGCCCATCCTGGTGGGGTGGTCGAGCCCGTACCGGGCGGCGTCCTTCCCCGCGGCATCGACCAGCCGGGTTCCCCGCAGCGCGGCGAGGGTGAACATGAGCGTGGGGACCTTGAACCGGTTGGCCGGCGCTGCCCGGGGCGAGGTGATGTTCCAGGACTCCCTGCCGCTCGCGTCGGCCTTCTTCTGCAGCTCGACCACGTCCTTGCCCGACTCGAAGTGGAGCGCCGAGGCCTGGCTCGACTCGAACGAGACCACCGCCTTGTCCTCCAGCGTGGGGACGTCGACATCCAGGTCCGTCAGCGAGAAGTCGAACAGGTTCATGATCTCGCGGTTCGACCCGATCCGCGCGTAGTGCGAGGCCTGCTCGACCGGGGCCGACCCGTCCGGGCCCGCCGACTTGTCCTTGGGGGCGCTGTGCCGGGTCGGGGCGCCGACCACGAAGGCGTGGACGACACCCTGGGTGGTGGTCACGCGGACCGTGATGGTCGGCTTGTCGAGGCCGTACTCCTTGTCCGACTTGGGGTCCGGGACGAAGCTGTTGGCCCGGAGCACCTTGAGCGTCAGGATCATCCGGTTCACGGTCACCTCGTCCGCCCGATCGACCTTGGGGGAGAGCATCTTCCAGCCCTTCCCCTCGCGCTCGACCACGTAGGCGAACTTGGCGCCCTTGGCCTCGATCCGCTTGATCTGCTTCTCGTCCTCGATCGGCATGAGCCGCTTGTCGCGCAGGTCGAAGAGCGTCTTGTCCAGCATGAACTTCACGTCCTTGGCCTGGACCACCGGGCCGCCGGACTTGCGCACGTAGAGCATCGTGTCGAACGACGAGATGTCTCCGACCTCCAGGGCCTCGCTCGCGCCGTCCTTGTCCTTCAAGGAGATCCGGATGCTCGGCTTTCCGAGCCCGAACCGGGCCAGGTCGGCGGCCGGGGCGTCGGCCGGCGCCACCACCGACTCGCCGACGAGTCCGAGGACGTTGGTGACCACCGCCTCGATCGGCGCCTTGTCGCCCCCGGTCTGCATGGGCTCGACGACCTTCCACTCCGCCTTCTCGTCGCGGACCACCCGAACTTTTTGACCGCCACTTGCCGTCCGGTCCACGGTCAGTTCGCTGACCTTGTCGGGCTCCAGGGTGAAGAGCTTCTTGGCGTCCAGATCCTTCTTGGCCACCTGCTGGCTCTTCTTCTCCACGCCGTAGTAGGCGTAAGCCACGGCTCCGCTGGCGATCACCAGGAGCGCCAGCAGGCTGACCGCGTTCCGCGTGCGCGCTTTCATCGAACGAGCTCTCCTTGGGGTAGAGACAGGGAGTCGAGACAGGGTCACTTGCTGCGGCGGATCAACCAGACCGCCAGCCCCAGCCCAAGCAGCGAGACCGGCAGCGCGTCCATGGTGAGGAAGCGCAGCCCGGTCACCTGGGCCTGGGTCAGGAAGATCCGGGACCCGTCGCGCGACCTGGGACGGATGGTGATCCGGTCGCCCTGGTCGGCCAGCCAGTTGACGGTGTTGAGGAAGAAGTCGCGGTTGCCCAGGATGGTCTCGAAGCGGTTGGTGAAGAACTGGCTCGAGCCGACCACCAGCAGGCGACCCATCACCGAGCGTCGATCGGCCGACGGGGAGATGGGCTTCTCGGCCACCAGCGCGATGGGGAGCGGGCCTATCTTCTCGCGCCCAGCGTCGAAGGCGGGTTCCTGTCCGGCCGCCAGCGCCTTGAGGTCGGTCTCACCCCAGGACTCGGGGCCGGAGGAGGCGAGCGGCGTGGAGCGCAGGCCGCCCTCGACCGGCGCCAGCGAGCGGGCGAACGGGATGGCCAGGGCGGTCCGCGCCAGCGCCTTGGTCGCCTCGTGCGTCGGCGAGGGGAAGCAGATCGGGGCGGTTGGCCCAGCCACCGTCTGCGCCGCCTGGCTCATGTCCACCACCAGGTCGTCATCGACCTGGATGCCCCAGTCCTTCATGAGCGGCTCGAGGCCGTTCACCTGCTGGGGATCGTCGAAGATGGCCAGCCGTCCGCCCTTGTCGAGGAAGGCCTTGAGCGCGGCCGCCTCCTTGTCGAGGAACCGCTTGCCCGCCGAGATCACCATCACCACCTTGGCGTCGGCCGGGACCTCGGCCTTCTCGAGCAGGTTGAGGGAGCCGGTCTGGAAACCCTCGTTCTCGAGCGCCTTGGACACGGAGGAGTAGCCGCCCTCCTTGTCGTCCTGCGGGTTGGCCTCGCCGTGACCCGTGGTGTAGTAGATCTTGGTCCCGTCGCCGTGGAGGACCTTGACCAGGGCGTTGGTGAGCCCCTCCTCGTTGGGAACGGAGGCCTTGGCGGTGGCCTTGCCGGCGATCACCACGATCCGCTCCCCGCTGGTGGTGATGGAGTACTCGCGCGCCTGGGCCGGGTACTTGATGGGGTCGATGAACGCGACCTTGAAGTGCGGCGAGCGCTCGGAGTAGCGGCGGGTGAGCACCTCGATCTGCTGGTAGCCGGGCTCGCTCGCGCCCGCGAAGACCTTGACGTTGACGTCCTGCTTCAGCCCCTCGAGCGTCTTGACGGTGTCGTCGCTCAGAGTGAAGATCTTGTTCTTGGTCAGGTCCCAGCTCTTCGGGTTCTTGTAGGCCACGAAGTTAGCGGCGGAGAGCAGGGCCAGGACGAGGACCGCCGAGATCACGGTGAAGGTGCCGAAGGTGGCGGCCCGGCCGGTCAGAAAGCGCATGACGCCGCCCGACTGGCCCAGCATCACGCCCGCGACCACGCCGACGATGCCGAGGAGCGTCTTGATCACCAGCCCCCATCCGGCGACGGAGAGCCCCTGGGTGTCGAGGAGGGAGCCGCGGTCGACGAAGAGGGTGAGGATGGCGCTCGCGATGAGCACCACGCCGAGGACGGTCAGGACGCGCGACGCGTTGTTCCTGTTCATGTCGCAGTCTCCTATCTGCTCAGGCCCAGCGGTGTCCCTCGATGGCGCGGTCGGTCAGGTAGAGGCCGAGCACCACGAAGGAGACGAAGTAGAAAACGTCCTTCAGCGCGATCTGGCCGCTGATGAAGGCGACGAAGTGGTCCGATGACGAGATGGCGGCCAACAGGTCCCGCAGGGGTCCGTCGGCGCTGCCGGCGAGGAAGCTCATCACCCAGAGGAGGAAGAGGGTGATGAACGAGACCAGCGCGGCGACGATTGAGGAGTTGGTCACGCTGGAGCAGAAGAGCACCACCGAGAGGCACATGGCGCCGAAGAGGAACAGCCCCAGGATGCCGTTGAGGACGGTGGGCCAGTCGAGGGCGGAGCCGCCACCGCCCGCGTTCTCGCCGTACATGGACAGGATGCAGGGGAACAGGGCCACGATGGCGATCCCGATCACCACCACCACCAGTCCGGCCAGGTACTTCCCCAGGACGATCTGGAAGGGACGCACCGGGTAGGTCATGAGCAGCTCGAAGGTCCGCGCCTTCTTCTCGTCGGCGAGCAGTCCCATGGCCACGAACGGGATGCAGATCATGAAGACGAACGACATGACCCCGAAGATCGGGGTCACCACCCTGTCCGTGAGGTTGAGCTGCTCCAGCATCTGCTGGTTCTGACGCATGGCCTGCATCGTGAGGAGCCGGTAACGCTCGACCAGGTTGTTCAGGAACAGCGCCGAGAAGAAGGCCGTCACCATGAAGAAGACGTAGGCGATGGGGGTGGTCAGGAAGATGCTCAGCTCTTTCTTGGCAATCGTGATCGCGCTTCGCATGTCGGTTCCTCGCTACTTGGCGGCAGCCTGAAGCTCACCGCCGGCGACGGGGGAGACCTGAGGGAGGTTGACCAGCTTGTCGTAGATCTGCTCCAGGAAGGAGATGTCCTCCAGCGTCACGCTGCGGCCGGGCAGGTGCTTGGCGATGAGGCCGTCGAGCGTGTCGTAGTCGACCAGCCGACCCTTGTTGACGACCAGGACCTTCTGGCAGGTCATGGCCACCTCGGACAGGATGTGGGTGGAGAGGATCACCGTGTGCTGCCCGGCCAGGCTCTTCACCAGCTCGCGCACCTCGCGGATCTGGAGGGGGTCGAGGCCCACGGTCGGCTCGTCGAGGATCAGCACCTCGGGGTCGCCGAGCAGCGCCTGGGCCAGGCCGACGCGCTGCCGGTAGCCCTTGGACAGGTTCCCGATCAGCCGGTCCATCACCTTGTCCACGCTGGTGCGGGCCGCCACCCGATCGACCTCGTCCTTCACCTTCTTGCGGGGGATGCCCTTCAGATCGGCGCAGAACTTGAGGTACCCGCGGGTCGTCATCTCGTTGTAGACCGGCGGGGTCTCGGGCAGATAGCCGACGCGGCGCTTGACCTCGAGTGGATGCTCGAAGACGTCGAAGCCCGCGATCTTGGCCACGCCGCCGCTCGCCGGCATGAAGCCGGTGAGAATGCGCATGGTCGTGGACTTCCCCGCGCCGTTGGGTCCGAGGAACCCGACGATCTCGCCCTTCTCCACCTTGAAGGACAGAGAATCGACGGCCACCAGGTCCCGGTACCTTTTCGTCAGGTCGGTGACTTCAATCATGCGATGCCTCCGTGGCTCGACGTGCCCACCAACAGCGCGGCCTGCAAGAAATTCCCGAGCAGCAACAAACTCTTAGGAGAAGAGACTCGCGCGAGCGCGCGCAAAGATAGCCTTTGACGCTGCTTTGTCAAGGAGGAGCCGGCTGCGAGTCCCGGCGCGCGGTCGGCGCCCGGCGAGCCGCCGCTCAGCGTTGCCAGAGCGAGTTCCGGCCGCCCTCGGCTTCCTTGCGGTAGTCAGGGCCGCTCATCTTGACGAAGTCGCACATCTCGTTCAACCGCGAGTAGATGCGCTGGCCCACGCGCTCCTCGAGGCTCATCGACTCGGCCTCGCGCTGGAACTCGGGGGAGCGGGTGTTGACCCACTTCCCGGGAGGCGGGTGCGCCGGCGCGGTCGGCGGCTCCGCGGAGTAGTTGGTGGCGAAGAGCGTCGTGAGGCCGGCGTTGTAGCGGCGGCTGATGAGCTCGTCGAGCATCGACCGCTCCCACTCGGTGCCGCGCTCCTTCCCCAGCTCGTCGATGGCCAGGACGGGGACGTCGCCCAGGGGCCGGATGATCTCGAGGTGGCTCCGGCTCGACTCGAAGCCGGCCCGGATGTCGGAGAGGAGCAGCATGAACTCGACGTAGCGGCCCGGGACCCCCTTCTCCAGGGCGAGGTAGCGGAGCGCCGCTGCGAGCAGATGGGTCTTGCCGCAGCCGGGCTTGCCGTAGAACAGCATCCCGCGGTTGGCGCGGTCGAGCCGGAGCTTGCGCGCGAACTCCTCAGCGGCCGGCCGGGCGCGGGTCTGCTCCGGAGACCAGGCCTTGAACGACTCGAAGGACGCGCGGGCCACCGCGGCCGGGATCCCGATTCGGTTGAAGATCTCGATGCGGCGATCGAGGTGGCGGCAGGCGCAGACCTGGGCGAGCGCGCTCTCGCCGCTCGGCACCAGCGTGAAGCCGGTCTCGCCGCAGCGGGGGCAGGCGCTCTGGCAGGTGCAGCGGCGCGCCTGCGCCGGCCGGCCGACGACCTGCTCCACCACGTATCCGGCGCCGCCGCACGACGGGCACGCTCCTCCTGCTTCGTCCTGGGGCGCCATCGCGAGGCAGTCTACACCGATCCACGCAGCCGGATGAGCCCGGCCGCGCGCGCGGCATCCCAGAGGTACGCGCGGAGGCTCTCGCGGTAGGCGCTCCGGCGGGTTCCGCCCGGCCGGGTCCCGGCCTGGAGGCGGCACTGCGGCCCGAGCGAGGCCCGCTCGGCGCGGGACAGCCCGGCGATCCAGCCGATCAGGAGCCCGTCGTCGATGGACGCGAGGAGCTCCTCGAGCTCCTCCAGCGATGGGCCGGTGCGCTGGCCGGCGGCCTGGATCTGCTCCAGCGCGCGCGCGTAGAGCGGCCGGAGCGGTGCGCGGACCGACTGGTCTATGGCGGCGACCTGCGCGGCCACGGCCGCGAGCCGTTCGGCGAAGGCCTGCGCCTCGGCCGGCGGCGCAGGGGCGGCGCCCACCCGACCGCTCCGGTAGGCGCGCCACTCGTCCTCGACGGCGCAGCGAAAGGCCCGCAGCGAGCGGGGCAGCGGCGCGCGCGGCGCCCGCGACTCCAGGAACCGCTCCAGCCCGGCCCGGAGCCCGCGGCAGACCACCGCCACCGGGAGCCCGCGCTGCTCCCAGGCGGCCACCTGCTCCTCGTCGAGCGGCGAGAGCAGCAGGCCGCTCCCGCGCAGGTTGAGGAAGTACTCGGCGATCACCGTCCGGTAATCGAGGGCTTCGCGGGGGAGGTCCGACATCCGGATCCGGATCTAGCACGCCGGTCCGACCTGGAGCCCTGCTCGTGGGGCGGGTTTGTGCCTGCCGGAGTTACTCGTAGGGGCCCAGGAATCGTTCCCCATCGAAGTGAATCATGTGGGTCGGAGACTCGGCGACCCAGACCTCGGATTCCCAGGAGATATCGTTGAGATATCTAACCATCGCGGGTCGGCTCGCGAATGCCGTGACGAACACGAGTCCGGCCCTGCTGTGGGCGAACAGCCTCTTCAACTCGTCACGTCGCTTGGGGTTCACGGGCCCGTGGCTCGTGACTGCCTCGATGAGCACAAGCCAACCTTTTCTCCGGTGATGCACCACAACGTCCGGCATCTTTCCGTGCGCATCGACTCGGACCCCCAGCTTGGCAAGCGCCGGCTCGTCGAAGCAGGCCCACTTCTGGTCGGCGTCGCCAACGTAGAGCACCTCACCACCCGGCGTGAAGCGGGGGCAGAACTCCTCGACGATGAGCTTGAGGAGGTCGTTCTGGCCCCCGGGAGACAAGGTGAGCCGCTTGCCGGACGGAAGCTTCACCGGGATGCGCTCCATCTCGCGCTCCCGAGCGTACCGGACCGTCAGGGATGGCATTGCCTTCAGAAACGCCGCGAGCTTCCTGCCCCACTGCGGCGTGCCGAACGCTCGGAAGGCCTCGAGCGCGCCGGCCTCCACCTGATAAACGGCCTGCGGGCTGTTGACCGGGCGGTCCGGCTTGTCCGGGTTCTTCAAAACGAACCCAGCTTCTACAAACTGGTGGATGCTGAAGCGACGCACCGTCTCTCGCGTGTTCGGCGCGTATCTCTTCCCATAGTGCTCTGCGAAATAGTCCATCATCTCCGTGATCCCTCGGAGCGGGCTTGCTGCGCTCGACCACTTACTGTTCGGCTTGAGATCGAGAAGGGCGAGGAGCACCAGCGCCGAACGTAAGTTCCGCTGTTCCTTGGGGACTCCGAGATGCTCGAGGACCTCCAGGGCTTCCTCGATGCGCCTCTTCCCCTTCGTCAGTTCGATGACCTGGTCATCCTGAGCCATCCCGAGACACTCCTCTACGAGTAAGTCGAGCTCCGCCTGGGGCAGCGTTCGATCGCCAAGCCGCTTGCCGATCTCCTCCAGCTCCTCGCGGACTGGGTACGGGATGCTCCGCAAGTCGGTCGCGTTCACCTGCGTGTGCCCGTTGAACTGCCTGAAAAAGGTATCGACCATCGAGGTGTTGAGATACGCCGCGAGGCCGCGCGCCAGGTCTTGCGGCAGCGGTTGCCCGCCCTGGTGAAAGTAGTTCAGATGGTTTTCGAAACCCCATCGCGGATGGACTGCATCTTCCGCATACGTGACGGCCGCGACGACGCGCCGGGGCTCTTCCTTTGCCGAGAAGCGCTTCACCAGAACGTATGTGCCGCTCGACACCATCAGTGACGCGGTTTCGGTGCAATCGGCCAGGGCGTTCCACTTGCGAAAGCCTTCTCGAGGCCACCGCACACGCCCACTCCCGAGGTGGCCAGGGTAGAAGAGCGGCGCCGTTCCGGGGCTCGCGTCCTTACGCAGGTGTGACTTCGCCCGGAAGTCAACAACGCGACCCGTCGAGACGAAAAGCCGCAGGGTTGCGAGCGACCCGCGGAGTCCTCCGATCCGACGCGCCACGGCGGCGTTCATCTCGTCGGGGACGACGTGGACGAAGGCGTCCTCGCTGTCGTGGTCAACCACTTCGGAATAGGGTACGGAGCGCTGGGAGATGTCCGGGTCCTCGGGTGAGGTGCTCGTGCTGACGTAGACGCGACCAGAACGGTTCGAGGACCTCACCGCGCGCAGGATGATGTTCTCCTGGAGCACCTCGTCCTCTTCGAAAGCTCTGTCGCGCGACTCGAAGACGTGGAGCCGATCCAGACACATCATTTCGAAGAAGGCCTTGCGGAAGGGCCGGTGATAGGGCCCGTTGCAGAAGCTTCTGGGGGTGATGGCCACGAGCTCGCCGCCTGGCACGAGCAGATGCGCCGCCAGATACAGGAAGGCGGTGTACAGATTCGTGGTCTCCAGCCCGGCTGCCTGGAGGCGCCTCCGTTCGGGGGAGTCGCTGCGGATCTTCCGGTACGGTGGATTGAGAATGGCAAGGTCGAACTTGGCGTGCGGGGGCGCCAACAACCCACCCTCGATGCTCTCGCCGGCCACCTGGATGAAGTCCTTCTGGACCACCTGGCCGAAGAACTCCACCCCGAGCTCCCGGCATGCCTCCTGGCACGAAGAGAGGGTGCAAGCGAGCGCCTGTGCCATGGCGGGGTCGACCTCGTAGGCCTGGACCTCCAACCGCTTCGGTGCCTTTTGCCGTGACGCGAGCTCGGCGACCAGGGCGGCAGCCAAGGACCCCACACCTGCGCCGGCATCGAGGATGCGTACCGTCTCCCCGTTTCCGTGTGCGAGCTCAGCCATGAACTTCGCAACTGGAAGCGGCGTCAGAAACTGGCCGAGCTCCGAACGTCGCTCCCCGTCGAGTTCACCGCTGACCCGGCGACGCAACGCCTCGACGGAGCCCAGGACCCCGCCAAAACCCTTGCGTTCCGGAGCCAAGGGCGGCGGGTTGGTGAGGTGGAGGCGGCCCACCGACGCGCGACGGACCACTACAGCACCGGCTTCGCCGGAGTCACCCGCGTCCAGTCGATGGGCGGCCGGAGCGCCCAGATCTCCTCGCTCTCGACCGACTCGCCGGGCCGCAGCCCCTTCTCCGCCCCCATGGTCTCCATCTCGACCAGGAGATTCTTCTTGGCCACGAAGATCGCGATGTTGCAGCTCATCGGATAGCTGGCACCCGGCGTGAATTTGACCTTCTTGATGAAGGAGAGCCGCTCGCCGGGATCGGTCATGCCGATCACCCCCTGCGGGGCCTCGACGAACCGCTTGCTCTCGCGCCCCTGCGGGTCGAGCACCATGGCCCCTTCGCAGATGGTGAACTGGGGGTCGGCCACGCGCACCTTGTGGTCGGCCCACTGGCGCGCCAGCCCGATCCGGAACATGTCCCAGCCGCTCCCGTCTCCGAGCGGGATGCCGTAGCGCGTCCCCCGGGCCGGCTTGGTGCAGGTGATGCCCCAGACGCCGCCCGACCAGAGCATCTGGCCCCGGTTCTCGATGCGCGACACGACCGAGAAGGTCTCGTCGTCGAGGGCGCGGATCGAGAGCGAGCGGCGCAGCTTGCGGACGGGATCCTCGGGGCCGATCACCTGGACCAGCGCGCCCCGCGACCGGACCTCGACCGGCGCGTCGTCGGGCGCGTAGGTCTCCTCGGTCTCGTCGGCCATGGGGCGCGTCATCCAGATTCGGTGTCCGCCACGGATGGTGAAGTTGCCGATCCGGTGGATCCCCTTGGGATCCCAGAAGAGCAGGTTCCGGCCGCGCGGGCGGCCGAACGATGCGATCCGCGGCCCGAAGGCGGTCGGGATCACCATCTTGGCTTTGGCAGTGGAGATCTCCACTGCCGGGACTCCCTCGAAGGTCGTTTCGGTCACGCGCGTCGCACTGCTGGTCTTCATTCTTCGCTCCTCCAGTGGCCCATGCTGGGCCGGGCGAGACTACCACCGGTGGGGTTGGATCGCAGGGAAACTGCCCCGCGCGCAGTCACTGCTCCAGGGCCTGGATCAGGTCGTCGGCAGACTGGAAGCGGTCGTCGGGATCCTTGGCCATGAGCTGCGCGGAGATCCGGGCGAGCCGCAG
>Ga0302321_100003896_pt1 | contig 12872 bp, 7 predicted proteins | sample Fen_T0_1_FD_202505 | JGI IMG/M metagenome (GOLD analysis project Ga0302321, IMG submission 202505) | Peat permafrost microbial communities from Stordalen Mire near Abisko, Sweden - Fen_T0_1 | ecosystem: Environmental > Terrestrial > Soil > Wetlands > Permafrost | place: Sweden: Abisko...
CAACAGGAACCGGTTGTGCGTCGCGTCGCGCTTAAGGTCATCAAACTCGGTATGGACACGAAGGAAGTGATCGCCCGCTTCGAAGCCGAGCGCCAGGCGCTGGCGATGATGGATCATCCTAACATCGCCAAAGTGTTCGATGCCGGTGCGACTGATACTGGCCGACCTTTCTTCGTTATGGAGCTGGTTCGTGGTGTGAAGATCACCGACTACTGTGATCAGCAAAAGTTATCTACGAGCGAGCGGTTGGCTATTTTTATCCAGGTCTGCCACGCCATCCAGCACGCGCATCAGAAGGGAATTATCCACCGTGACATCAAGCCTTCGAATATCCTCGTTACCCTTCAGGATGGAGAGCCGACGCCGAAGGTGATCGACTTTGGTATCGCGAAGGCGACTCAGGGACGGCTCACGAAGCGGACGCTCTTTACCGCTTTTGAGCAGTTCGTTGGCACGCCGACCTATATGAGCCCTGAACAGGCGCAGTTGAGCAGTCAGGATGTCGATACGCGTACCGACATTTACTCGCTGGGTGTGCTGCTTTACGAACTGCTCACCGGTCAGACGCCTTTTGAAATGGACAGCTTGTTAAAGGCGGGCGTGGACGAGATGCGGCGGCAGATCCGCGAAGTGGAACCGCCCAAACCATCGACACGGTTGCGTACGCTCGATGTCGGTGCACTCACCACAGCGGCTTCGCGTCGTGCGATGCCGGCTCCCCGGCTGATTCATCTGGTTCGTGGCGATCTTGATTGGATCGTCATGCGCTGTCTTGAGAAGGATCGTCGTCGCCGCTATGAGACGGCCAGTAGTCTGGCACAGGATCTCGTGCATTTTCTCGCCGATGAGCCGGTACTGGCGGCAGCGCCCGGTGCGTGGTACCGGTTGCGGAAACTCACCCGCCGGCACAGCACGCTCGTGTTCTCCGTGCTCGGGTTTGTCGTCACACTCATCGCGGTGGCGGTTGGCAGTACAGTGCTGGCGTTCCGGGCGTCTCATTTTGAAAGGGTTGCGACTGAGGCCAAGGTAAGGGCGGAGGCAGACTCCAAGGCCGCTCAAGAATCCGCAGCGGTTAGTTTTGCCGCTGAGGATTTTCTTCGCGTGCAGCTGCTTTCTGCTGGCGGGGGAGGCTCCCGCGACGACGCCACGCTCTGCAATCGGCTCGATCGGGCGGCGGCGGAACTGCGCGTTCGACCGCCGGGAAATCCTTTGGTGGAAATCGCGATTCGTGAGAATCTGGCGGCTGGTTATCGTTCGCTTGGACTGCACACATCATTGCAGGATCAGCTCACCCGGATCATGGAGCTTCATCAGGTAAATCGTGGTTCAACCGATCATCAAGCAGTGTCGTTGCGTGGTGAAATAGTTTCTCGCCCTGCACCCAGCGATTTATTGCCGAAGGCCGAACAGCCCGGGATCGCCTTGAAGGCCGAAGTGATTCAGCCCATGGAAATCAATCTCGGAACCCTTATTCCGCGCGGCACAACCCAAGAGCGGTTGCTCCTGCAAATGGGCGAGGCGTGGCGGGACACAACGAATGGGAATATTACGCTTAAGATTTACGGTGATGGTCGCGTGAGCACTGATTCAGAGATACTCGGTATGGTTAAGAATCGGCGATTGCAGGCTGCCTTTATGACGGCCGTCGGGTTGGAGGAGATTGATAGTGGAGTGGTGGGGCTGCAAAAAAACCCGATGGCGTATTCCTCGCTCGCGGAACTCGAATACGTTAGCGAGCGTCTCACGCCCTTGTTGGAGGAACGTCTGCAAAGCAAGGGCTTGACCGTGCTTTTTTTGATGGATGCGGGATGGTTGCAGTTCTTTTCGAGACAACCAGTGGAATCGCCGAACAATTTGCAATCGCTTAGGGTTTTTATGTGGGCGGGAAGACCCGCGCATATGGAACTGATGCGTTCGGCGGGTTTCAATCCGGTGCCGCTTGAATCAGGCGACTACATACCGGCCTTTCGTAATGGTTTGATCGACGCCGGAGAGCTGCCTCCATTTTTGGCGCTCTCCTACCAAGTCGATTTATATGCGTCGCATATGTTGGTCATGAATTCTGAGCCTTTGGTTGGGGCGTGTGTGATTAGCAATGAAACATGGGAGCGAATCCCGGTTGAAACCCGGAAACGCCTCCGTGACATTGCTCGCGCAACGGGTCGTGAAATCACTGCGTCGGCCCGCCGGGATAGTGATGTGGCGGTGGAGGTCATGAAAAAGAGGGGTCTCACAGTTCACACTCTACCGCCAGCAATGATGAAAGAGTGGCGCGATGTTGCTGGGAAACTACGCTCATTCCCCCGGGGCCGCGTTGTTGAAGCTGCGATATTCGACCGTATCCAGGCATTGATTACGGAGTATCGAGCAACGCATCCCGACCCAGTGGCACTTCCTTGATTTCTATGGGGCCATTTCGCTTTCTAACTGCGAGAGGCGAACATTCCTGTGGAGGAAACCTTTTTTCGGTAGAATTATGAGCGCTTCTTGTAGGGAATTCCGCTTTATTGGTTAGGACATCCTTTACCATGTCGTGAAAGAGCCATCGCCATCTGAAGAGGCAATTTTCGATCACGCCGTTGAAATACCCGCGGCGGAGCGTGAAGCATACCTGGCTCAGGCCTGCGGCGATGATGGCCTCTTGCGTGCTCGCGTTGAGGCACTGCTTCGCGCGCACGATACGGCGGGCGACTTGCTCGAGGCTGCGCCTGGTGCTGCTGTGCGTGAGGTTTTAACGAAATCGTTGCCAGAGGAAAAAACTGGCACGTTGATTGGTCGCTACAAGCTGCTGCAGAAAATCGGCGAGGGTGGTTGTGGCGTGGTGTACATGGCTGAACAGCAGGAGCCGGTGGTGCGTCGCGTCGCGTTGAAAGTGATCAAGCTGGGCATGGACACGAAGGAAGTGATCGCCCGTTTCGAGGCTGAACGCCAGGCGCTGGCCATGATGGATCATCCCAATATCGCCAAGGTACTCGATGCCGGTGCGACTGAAACGGGCCGGCCTTTCTTTGTTATGGAGCTGGTGCGCGGCGTGAAGATTACCGACTACTGCGACCAGCAAAAGTTATCTACGAGCGAGCGGTTGGCTATTTTCATCCAAGTCTGTCACGCCATCCAGCACGCTCATCAGAAGGGAATTATCCACCGCGATATCAAGCCCTCGAACATCCTTGTTACCTCCGATGACGGTGCCGCTTTGCCAAAGGTGATCGACTTCGGCATTGCAAAGGCAACTCAGGGTCGGCTGACGGATCGTACGCTCTTTACCGCTTTTGAGCAGTTCATCGGTACGCCGACCTACATGAGTCCCGAGCAGGCTGAGTTTACCGCCCATGACATCGACACGCGCTCGGACATCTACTCGCTGGGGGTGCTGCTGTACGAGTTGCTCACGGGCCAGACGCCCTTTGATGCAAAATCAATGGTTCAGGTGGGCATCGATGAGATCCGCCGGGTGATCCGCGAAGTTGATCCGCCACGGCCTTCCGTTCGATTATCCACGTTGACCGCCGCCGACCGAGTCACGATTGCCAGCCTGCGCGGCATCGCCTCGACGCAACTTTCTATGCTTCTTCGTGGCGATCTTGATTGGATCGTTATGCGTTGTCTGGAGAAAAACCGAACCCGCCGGTATGAGACGGCAAACGAACTTGGCCATGATCTCGAGCGGCACTTGCATAACGAACCGGTTGTAGCTCGGCCGCCGAGCACCAGATATCTGCTTAATCGGCTCGTGCAGCGGCACCGCACGGTATTTGTCGCTGTAGTAGCGATCCTCGGTGTGCTCTTGGTCGCCACGGCGTTGAGTACTCAGCTCGCTATTCGTGCGACGCGGGCGGAGACCCGGGCTCGGAGTGAGGCGACCCGCAGTACTCAGGTCGCGAAGTTTCTCGAAGACATGTTGAAAGCCGCAGGGCCTGCGGTTGCGCGTGGGCGCGACACGGAATTGATCCGAGAAATTCTGGATCAAACCACGGCCCGAATTGGCAGCGATCTAGCGGACCAGCCGCAGGTCGAATGCGACATTCGTCATATTATCGGCAACACTTTCCAGGCCATCGGAAGATACGAGGAGGCAGAAGCGATGCTGCGTTTATCGTTAGCACTGTGTGATCGATCCTACGGTCGGAATAGTCCGAAATACGCCCAGGTTCTGGGTGATTTGGGCGGCATCATTTCTCGGCACGGAAAATTGTCTGAAGCCGAGCCGATTTTGCGAGAGTCAGTGGCGCTCAATCGCCGACTGTTTGGGAACAACGCGCTTGCGGTCGCCGATTCGATCGAACAACTGGAGGAAGCTGTGTTTTTTCGCGGCGATTTTGCCTCCTGCGAGTCGATGGCGCGTGAGATGCTTGCAATCCGTCTCGCTCATCTGGATCCGGATAATCGTGCCGTCGTGCATGCACGAAAAGCTTTGGCTTGGACGCTTTATGTGCGCGGTGATTATCGCGGAGCGGAACCACTCTTTCGTTTTGCCCTGGAGAGTCAGCGAAAATCAGGGATGATGGATCAACTTGAAGTCCCTGTTGATGTGCCTTGCAGCGGGGTTGCTCATTGCCGCTTGGCGGCTGGTGATTTTGCAGAAGCAGAAAAGCTAGCCCGTGAAGATCTGGCAATTATCACAAGGTTGCTCACGCCAAATCACCTTCTCGCGAGCAATGCAAAAAGGCTGCTCGGTAACATTCTAAACATGCAAGGGGAGCATGCGGCCGCCTTGCCGTATTTTCGCGACGCACTGGCGATCGATCGACACAACCTAACCAGCGATCACCAATTGTTGGCCCACAGTACATTTTCCCTAGCAAATTGCCTTGATTGTCTCGGCGACCAGGCTGCTGCCGAACCACTGTATCGTGAATCGCTCGCCATCGCTCGGCCTTCCTTGGCGAATAGTAATCGTGATATTGTTTACCGTCTTTCTTATCTGGCAGGCTTGCTTGTGAAGCGGGGTAGCTACACCGAGGCTGAAGCGCTGCTGCATGAAGCTTGGGGCGATATTAACGATACAACTCGAACCCCGTGCGTTGATCTTAAACCTATGACGCTCAAAAATACTGCGGTGCTCTATGCTGAATGGTCGAAGACCGATGCGTCGAAGGTCGAATTGGCTGTTGAGTGGAAAAAACGATTCGCAGAATGCGAATACGAAGCGGAATCCGTGACGCAAGGAGAGGCGAAAAGGAGCCTGACCGCAGGGTTTAATCAACTTTACACCTTGCTCGCGAAAACCGACCCGGCAATGGCTGGCCGCAGGGAGTTTTGGCGGTTACAAACAAAGCAACTGGAGGAAGCGGGCGAGATGAGAAAAAGTAACCAGTGATTTGATAGTTGTGCAGGATGTGATTGGGCGGGCCTCGCAATAAATCATGGGTGACGCTCGGTGCACGATGAGAGTTAGTTCCTGTCGCGGTTGGATGTTTTGAGCAGGGAGCGTGATCCTTTTGCTTAGAGGAATCCGCATTAATGGATAACGGACCATTTCCCATGACCTCAAATCAACACCTCGTCCTCCGCCATCTTTTGTTGTTAGGCGCCCTCTTCTTTTTCACTGGCTGTATTACTTCCAAATACAAAATGGTGAATAAGGACGTGCCTCCGGCGGTTGCACTCGACCGTTCGTTTTCTGCGCCTCCGGCTGTTGGCGCCACGCTTCGTACATTGGTTGTCAATCATGGGCCTGGTTCGTGGAAGCGTGAGGCTTTCTGGGACGAATATGTGCTCACGCTTACCAATAACGGCGATCGGGCACTGACGATCGATCAAGCCAGCATCATCGACGCCGTCGGGCTAACTTACCTGTGTGGTGACAAACCGTGGAAATTGGAAAAGGAAGGTAAGGCTCACGTGAACAGGATTCGCGCTGGGGGCCGGTCATTTGTGTACAATGCCGCCCCCGTCGTGATCTTTGCTGGTATCGGTGCGGCTATTGGCGGCAATGCTGTGGCCTATATTCCCAGTGGAATTGTTGGGGCGGTAGTGGGAGTTGGTGTCGGGGTGCCAATCAATTGTCTTTTCGTGTATTCCATGAACATCGACGACAGGCATGCGATCGAAGCTGAGTTCAATCGTCGCCGATTGGTGCTTCCACTTGCGCTTGCACCGGGTGAGACGAGGACGGGCAGCGTCTTTTTTCCCATGATGCCGAACCCCCGTTCGCTTGATTTACACTGGTCTTCCGAGTCAGGCAGTGGCGGTGATGCCGTCTTGGCACTCGAATTCCTGCACGGTATTCATGCCAAGGCTCTTGTTCGGTCGGTCGCCAAGTAGGGAGTGCCACGGAGCCCACCGAGTTTATCGGAGTTAACCGTTGCCGGAAAGGTTACGACCGTTTGATCGGTTTTGTTTGAGGGCGAACGAAACGTAATCGAACGATCCCGTTCAGCATTTAATGATACTTGGCTCTGATCATGCATGCGTGATTTCAGGCAGAAGCATGATCCTTTTCCGCGAGGGAATCCGCATGAATAGATAGACCACGTTCATTGCCATGAAAACTCTACTCAACATTTCGAGGAATTTCTCTCATTGTATCACTGCTACCAACGCCCCGACGGCGCGTATTGTCGCTAGCGCGTTGTTTGTTTTAGTGGTTCTCATTGCGTCGCTCCACGCTACCACCACGATCACGCCAGAAGCTAAAGAAGTCGGCGATGGTGAAGTTTCCTATCAAGTAGTTGTGGTGAGCGATTCCGACTGGATGGTCAGCACCGCCGCTCCCTGGGTCACTGTTTCAGGAGGTATCGGCTCAGGTGCGGGAAGTTGCTTCATCACCGCAACCGCAAATCGGACGGGTGCGGACCGTTGCGCCACGATCATCGTTGACGATCAAGTCCATAGGCTGACGCAGCGCGCCTCTGGCCGGACGGTATCCAACTCTAAAGCTATTGCCGCTTTGGTCTCGGTCCGAGACGATCTAGGCGCCAGAACTAAAATTATGGCGACAGCCGACGTCGCTTCGGCCGCTCCTGCCACCTATGGAAACACTTTCCGTATGGATAGCAGTTTTGCGACGCAGTATCTTGGATCGGGTGGACGAGTCTTTGCCTTGGCGGCGAATTCCGATGGAGGTTTTTTCGCAGGAGGAAACTTTTTTACGGTCGCGGCACCGGGTTATCCCTACTTGGCGAAATTCAAGGCGGACGGGGCCATCGATACATCTTTCAATACTGGCACGGGGTTTAACGGTCCGATTTGTGTGATCAAGGTGCAGCCAGACGGGAAAATTCTCGCTGGAGGTGTGTTCTCCTCTTTTAACGGTGTGGCTCGTACCAGTATCGTACGTTTGAATACAGACGGCACACTCGACACGAGCTTCGATCCCGGTCCAGGGGTTGAAAGCGGGATTCTCGCGATCGCGGTGCAGGCGGACGGAAAGATTGTCATGGGTGGCATTTTTGAACTTTCCCATGGTGTATCTCGCAGCGGGATCGTGCGCTTAAATGCGGACGGTTCGCTCGACACGGGGTTTGGCATCGGTTCAGGGTTTGACGGTATGGTTATCGCGCTCGCGGTGCAGGCGGACGGTAAAATTATTGCAGCGGGCAGCTTCAGCGCCTTCAACGGTACGGTTTGCAATGGTATCGCTCGTCTGAATACAAACGGCACGCTCGACACGGGTTTTAACACCGGGTCAGGGTTCAACGACGATGTTAGCTCACTCGTGTTACTGCCGGACGGAAAGATTCTCACAGCTGGTGCCTATACCTACTTCAACGGCACCTCCCGCCAACGTATTGCTCGATTGAATACGGACGGGACGCTTGATACGGGGTACTATTATGGCTCGGGATTCAATAACTGGGTTGCCTCACTTGTGCCGCAGGCGGACGGGAAAATTGTCGTTGGGGGATATTTTAGTACGTTCAATGGCGTGGCCCGCGGTTGTCTCGCTCGTTTGAACGCTGATGGCATGCTCGATGCGGGTTTCAGCCTTGGGACGGGATTTAATAGTTCGGTTGATGCGCTCGCGTTGCAGGCGGACGGGCGGATTATCGCTGGAGGCTCTTTCACTCTATTGAACGGCACTGCGACCCCAAATCTTGCTCGTATTGCGGCAGTGGGAACGATGGACTCGACTCTGTCGACGGGCCCTTTGGGAGTGCCGGGCGGTGCTTATGTTTCGGTTCCGTTGGCTGATGGGCGCATCATTGTAGGAGGAGGGACTGGGTGGGTTAACGGAACAGTTCGCAATGGGATTGCACGGCTGAATACGAATGGCACATTAGACCAGGAATTTAGTTCTGAAACGGGCTTTAACAGCTACGTCCTGGCTCTCGCGGTGCAGCCAGATGGGAAAATTCTCGCAGGCGGGAATTTCTCGATGTTTAACGGCACGGCCTGCAATCGCATTACGCGTTTGAATGCTGATGGGACTTTGGACTCCGGCTTCACTTCGGGTACGGGATTTAACGGCGATGTCAGGTCGCTTGTGGTTCAGGCGGACGGAAAGATTTTCGTTGGAGGCTATTTCGGTGCTTTCAACGGTGTGAGTCGCAGGAATATCGCGCGTCTGAATACGGATGGCTCGCTCGACAATACTTTCGCCCCCGGCACTGGATTTGACTCTGCGGTTTATTCGCTGGGTATGCAGCCAGACGGGAAAATCATTGCGGGCGGGTATTTCACGACCTTCAACGGCACGGCTCGCCATTGTGTTGCCCGCCTGAATACGGACGGCACGCTCGATACGAGTTTTAGCCCGGGCTCTGGTTTCAATAACTGGGTTGCTTCGCTGGTGGTGCAGCCGGATGGGAAAATTGTCACTGGCGGTGGTTTTAGTTTCTCCAACGGGGTGGCTCGAAATTCGATCGCCCGCTTGAATGCAGATGGATCACTCGACACCACGTTCAACCCCGGCATAGGTTTTGACGATTCTGTTGGGTTCGTTACCGTGCAAACAGACGGTCGGATCGTTGCGGCGGGCGGTTTCTCGACGTTCAATGGCGTGGCTTGTGGCAGTCTTGTCCGGGTAAACACCGATGGCAGCCTCGATCGTGGGTTCACTGCTTTGGATTACATCGGTTCTCCATCGGGTGTTTGTTTTACGGATGATGGACGCCTGCTTTTGTCGGGCGATATGAGAGCCTGTAGTAATGGGGTGCTCCAGGCGGGCGTCGTGCTGCTCAAACCGGATGCCGTATCCAGTTCCAGCTCTTCCAGCAGCTCTAGCTCGTCGAGTTCAAGTAGCTCAAGTTCATCGAGCAGTTCATCCTCGTCGAGTAGTGGTGGTGTTTCCGGTAATCCCGCAGCTGCTGGTGGCACGAACCCCGGAGGCGGCGGGGGTGGCGCGATCGACGCATGGGCTCTTTTCTCGCTATTTATTTTAGGATTGGTTCGGGTGTCCTTGTGCAAAAATATTCGCAGATTGATTCGTTAATCGAGGAGTTGAATCATGAACATCAGACGAAAGATCGCTGTTCAAATGTTGACGATGACGGTGCTCTTAGCGTCCATCAGTAGTTCGGTGCAGGCCAAGGCTCACGTCCGGGCTTATGTTCGGCCGGCCGCTCAATACGTCATTTTGGTTGATAAGAATATTTCCGACAGCGGTCACTTTGGTGGAGGTTTTGCCGCTGGTGCTGTGTTCGGAGAACGAGAGCGTTTTGAGGTCGGCGCTGAAATTAGCCGCCTTCAATTTAATGGTTATTATCAGGGGAAAAAGGATTCGACAGGTTTGCCCAGGGATAACGGAACGGCGGCCTTTAGGGTTACACCCTTGCTCGTTACCTTCCGGTATTATTTCACCGACAAGGACGTTTTCATTCGGCCGTATGTCGGTGCAGTTTTGGGGTACACCCAATCGGAAGTTACGTTCTTGGGAGTGTCGAACACGGCTGGTGGTTTATCGGCCGGCATGAGTTGCGGCTTGTCGTTTGCGCTCGGGCAACGCCTGGCCTTGGATACGGGCTATCGCTACATCAATTCGAGCGATGCAGTCGATGGTTGGTTTTTGGATTTCTCAGGAAATCGTTTCAGATACAGAGCGCACATCTTGAGCCTGGCGCTGAACGTTCGATTTTAAATGGTTTTCGGTTGGGATCTGTTTGCCGAACTGGGGATCGACGAGCGGGGCATAAAGATGTAGCCGTGTTTCCGTGACTACTGTTGCTGTTTACACGAAAGGTGAAGAACTCGCCAATGCGATCACCCACGGGGTCGGGGCGTTATTGAGTGTGGCGGCGTTGGTGTTGCTGGTCACGTTTGGCGCGCTGTACGGCGACGCATGGGGCGTAACGAGTGGGGCGATTTTCGGCGCAGCTTTGGTGGCACTCTATTCGGCGTCCACTGTTTATCATATGCTGCGTTCCGAACGGGCGAAGAAGATTTGTCGCAAGCTCGATCACGCTTCGATCTTCCTGCTGATCGCCGGCACGTACACGCCGTTTCTCTTGGTGAGCTTGCGCGGGCCCTGGGGGTGGAGCTTGTTTGGCGTTGTCTGGGGGTTGTGTATAACGGGGATTGTCTTGAAGTTTTTTCTGGCGGGTCGTTTTCGCGTGCTCTCAACAATGATTTATATCCTGACGGGCTGGTTGATCGTAATCGCTTTCAAACCGCTGTGTGCAACCGTTCCGGTTGGCGGAATCTGGCTGTTGGTTTCGGGTGGGCTCTGTTACACGGGCGGCACGGTGTTTTACCTCTGGAAATCGCTTCGGTATCACCACGCGATCTGGCATTTGTTTGTGCTCGCGGGGAGCATCTGCCACTTCTTTTCGATCTTTTGTTACGTGTTGCCGGGTTCGGCGGGGTGATGCGTGTCGAGGCTTAGGCGCTACACGCCGATGATTTTTACGAGGACGCGTTTGCGGCGGAGGCCGTCGAATTCGCCGTAGAAAATTTGTTCCCACGGGCCGAAATCGAGTTTGCCCTTGGTCACGGCAACGACGGTTTCGCGGCCCATGATCGTGCGCTTGAGGTGGGCGTCGGCGTTGTCTTCGCCGTGGTTGTGCGCGTACTGCGAATGCGGTTTTTCCGGCGCGAGTTTTTCCAGCCATTTTTCGAAGTCGGCGTGCAGGCCGGATTCGTTGTCGTTGATAAAAACAGACGCGCTGATGTGCATCGCGTTGACGAGGCAGAGTCCTTCGCGGATGCTGCTCTCGTTTAGGCAGTCTTCGATTTGCGGTGTGATGTTGAGGAAAGCGCGGCGTTGCGGGACTTCGAACCAGAGCTCTTTGCGGTACGATTTCATGACCGAAAAGATGGCGTGGTTTGTCGCTGCTGCAACTGCGTCGGTCGTCTGGCTCAGGCGGCCGGTTTGGCCGTTTCTTTGGCCGGAGCACGGGTGCAGTAGGCGAGGGCGGCGGCGACGAGGAGCATGGCGGCGCAGATTTTGTAGGCGATCGTGTACGAGCCGAAGAGATCGCGAACCATGCCGGCATAGCGTGAACCGAGCACGCCGGCGATGCCGAAGCCGGTGAACACGAAACCGTAGTTTACACCGAGATTTTTGACGCCGTAGAAATCAGCGGTCGCGGCGGGCATGAGGGTGAAGATCGTGCCGTAGCAGAAGCCGGTGAATGCGGTTCCCAGGACCAGCAATGCCGGGGTGTTGTAATGCGCGAAGATGAAAATATTCACCGCTTGGAGGACGAAGGCCAGGACCATGGTATTCGTCCGGCCAATACGGTCGGAGACGAAACCGCTAACGACACGACCGAGTGTATTGAAGGCGGCGAGGGTCATCACGGCGACAAAGCCGGCTTCCCAGGCAGCTTGCTCTTTGGCGATGATGGCGACGTTGGAGATGAGCATGAGGCCGGCGGCGGCGGCGAGAACGTAGATGCACCAGAGCAGGTAGAACTGCGGGGTTTTCAACATGTCGGGCCAGTCGTATTCGCGACGGGCGACGACGGCGGGTTTGGTTCCAGCGGCAGGTACGGTGGTGGTGGGTTTGAAGCCGACCGGCGGATTGTTGAGCAATTGGGAGAGCAGACAAATGACCACGGTCGCGCCGATGCCGAGGATGAGGAATGTTTTTTCGATGCTGGTGGTGGCGATGAGGTACTGGGTGAGCGGGCCCATGTAGACAGCGGCAAGGCCGACGCCGGAAACGACGAGGCCGGTGATCAGGCCTTTGCGGGCGGGAGGGAACCATTTGATAGCCGACGGCGTGGTGGCGGAGTAACCGAGCCCGATGCCGATACCGCCGAGCAGGCCGAAGGTGAGTGCCATTTGAAGCGGAGTCGTTGCGAGCGATGAGGCGGCTAGGCCGAGACCGAACAATACGCCACCGACCATAGCGACGCGGCGCGGGCCGAGTTTGTCCTGCATGCGGCCGGCAAAGATCATCATCACGGCAAACGCGGCGGTGGAGGCAGCGAAGGGCAGGCCGGCATCGGCTTTGGTCCATTTCCACTGGACGACGAGCGCCTTGCCCATGACGCCCCACGCGTAGAGTGCGCCGAGGACCAAGTTGATGCCGAGTCCGGCGAGGGTGACGATCCAGCCGCGGGTGTTAGAGGTGGAGACTTGGTCAGAAGACATGGAGGGAGGGTTGGAGGTTGGCCGGCCAGGGGTGCGGAAGATGCAGGGGTGGGGAGAGCCAGCCGGGCGGGAATCCGGCGGTGTGGGTTGTTAAGGGAGCCACGGGTGTGAGTCCATGCGACGGGATAGCCGGGCAGTGCTAGGAGCGGATCTTATTGCCATTAGTGGCTGCGGTTATGGTGTTCCGGCATTGTTCAAATACCTCCGTCCGTTGACGGCGAGCAAGCGGTGGATACGCTCTCCGCATCCAGCCAGCCGTGATCGACACTCTAATGTACCTTTGCCGTTCCTTCTTTGTGGTCCTGGTTTTCGTTGTGCTTGCGCTCATTGCGCCGGATTCTTGTGGGCAAGATCCGTCCTCCGATCACTCCGCCGATTCGAAAAAAGGAACG
>Ga0302321_100003897_pt1 | contig 12871 bp, 7 predicted proteins | sample Fen_T0_1_FD_202505 | JGI IMG/M metagenome (GOLD analysis project Ga0302321, IMG submission 202505) | Peat permafrost microbial communities from Stordalen Mire near Abisko, Sweden - Fen_T0_1 | ecosystem: Environmental > Terrestrial > Soil > Wetlands > Permafrost | place: Sweden: Abisko...
GGTGGCTTCTCAGGCGGCGGCATCAACGCTGTGACCAAGAGCGGCACGAACAGGTTCTCCGGAACCGCCTACCTCTTCGGCCGCAACGAGAGCTTCGTCGGCAACGGGCCGGACAACCGTCCCTTTGGCAAGTTCAGTGACACGCAGTATGGCGCCAGCTTGGGGGGGCCGATCCTGAAGGACAAGGCGTTCTTCTTCGTGAACGTCGACCTCCAGAGGCGCAATGTGCCGAACGGCTACTCTGTCGCCGGTTCCACAGGACAGGACTTCGGCCATGCCGCCGATGCCCAGAGATTTCGCAGCATACTGCAGACCAAATACGGCTACGATCCCGGCGATCCCACGAGCGAGTTCATCCGGAAGAGCAACAACAACAAAGTGTTCGGACGACTCGACTTCAATCTCTCGCCCAATCATCGGCTGACCATCCGTCACAACTACGTCGACGGCCTGAACGATCTCTACGGTACGAGCAACAGTTCCACCACCTTCAACTTCCCGGACCACCCTTACCGGTTCAACAGCACGACCAACTCGACGGTGGCCCAGCTCAACAGCACGTTCGGTTCGGCTGCCAATGAGTTGCGCCTAACATACCAGCGCATCCGGGAGTCCCGCGGTCATCCGACCGACTTCCCGCAGATTCAGGTCGACCTGGCCGACGGCTCGAAACTGCTGGCCGGCACCGAGCAGTTCTCCGCGGCCAACGGGCTCAACCAGAACATCCTCGAAGTGACGGACGACTTCACCTTCACCCGCGGCCACCACATGGTCACGATCGGCACTCACAACGAGTTCTTCAAGTTCGAGAATCTCTTCATCCGGGACGTCTTCGGGACGTATCGCTTCAGCAGCCTGGACAACCTGGCGGCTGGCCGCGCCCAGCAGTTCGACTACAGCTTCTCGGTCACGGGTGACCCGCGACAGCAGGCCAAGTTCAACGTGCAACAGATCGGCCTCTATGCCGAGGATGCCTGGCGGGTGAAGCCGCGAGTGACGGTAACCCTCGGCGTGCGCCTCGACAAGCCCTTCTTCCCTGACAAGCCCACGGCCAACCCAGCCGCGGTCCAGAGCTTCGGCTACGCCACCAACGTCGCGCCCAACCCCACCATGATCTCGCCGCGTGCGGGGTTCAACTGGGACCTGGGCGGCCACGGCAAGAGTCAGCTGCGCGGCGGGCTAGGCATCTTCTCGGGCCGCACGCCCTACGTCTGGCTCTCGAACCAGTACGGGAACAGCGGCATAGAGTTCCAGCGCATCGGCGCAGGTTTCAGCAAGACGAACCAAATCCCCTTCGTGGCAGACCCCCAGGCCCAGCCGCACGTGGTGACAGGAGCCTCTGCCGGCACGTTCACCAACGAGGTCGACCTGGTCGATCCCAACTACACATTCCCGAAGGTGTTCCGCGGCAGCGTCGCATACGACCACGACCTCGGCGTCGCAGGGCTCATCGGCACGGTCGAGTTTCTCGGGTCCAAGACCCTTGAGGACATCGACTACAACAACCTCAACCGGGTGCCGGGACCGGCCACGCTCTTCGACGGCCGCCCGATCTTCGTGCGCAAGGTGTCGACCCTCAGCGACGCGGTCTTTCTGACGAACACCAACCAGGGGTCGCAGTGGAGCGTGAGCGCCAAAGTCCAGCGACCCTTCCGCGACGGCGTGTTCTTCAGCGCGTCCTACATCTACGGGCGATCGAAGTCGGTCAACGACGGCACCTCCAGTCAGGCCCTCTCGAACTGGCGCTTCGTCTACGTGCCGGGCGACATCAACAACCCGCCCCTGGCGAACTCGAACTTCGACCTCGGCCACCGCGTCAATGCGGCCCTCTCCTACGAGCTGAAGTTGCTGCGCCGCTTCCATCCTGTGGCGTCGCTGTTCTACAATGGGCAATCAGGCCTGCCTTACTCCGTTCTCTTCAACACCGACGTCAATGGTGACGGCACCACTGGCAACGATCTTCTCTTCGTGCCTGCCAGCGCCAACGACGTGATCGTCCGCGGAGGCACGCCCGCGCAACTGGAAGCGTTCATCGCGGCTGACCCGGGCCTGGCTGCCAACCGCGGCAAGATCGTCGCCAGGAACGTGAGCCGCGCTCCCTGGACCAACAGCCTGGACTTCCGCATGGCGTTCGACGTGCCGTTCAGCGACGGCAAACGCAAGATCGAATTCACGGTGGACGTGCTCAACCTGCCCAACCTCATCAACAGCAGTTGGGGCCGGTTCCAGTTCACGCCGAACCAGAACGTCGCCCCGATCCAGTACGCCGGCATCGACGCCGCCAGCGGCAAGCCGATCTACGACATCTCGACTCTGGCCGCCGCGACCTTCAAGAAGTTCTCGACCGACGACCTGCGTTCGCGCTGCCAGGCCCAGTTCGGAGCGAGAATCCGCTTCTAGCAAGCCGCTCGTACGAAAGAGGGCCGTCCGCTCGCGGGCGGCCCTCTCTGTGCAATCGCGGCGCGCAGCAGCCATGAGCCGCTGAATGGAGTTACCGATGAACCGACCATCGCTTCGGATGTCGCTCCTCGCTCTGCTCTTTCTGGGCCCAGCGTTCGCCCCGAGCGCGTTGGCCTGGGGTCCCCGAGGCCACCGCGTCGTTGGCCAGATTGCGGAGCGACATCTCACCCCGCAGGCGGCGCACGAGGTGGCGGCGCTGCTTGCCCCTGAGCAGCTCGCCTACGTCACAACTTGGGCTGACGAAATCCGCTCGGAGCCTGAATGGGCCAAGGCTGACTCCTGGCACTGGGTGACGATTCCTGACGGGCAGACCTACGACAGCGCTCAGAAGAACCCGAAGGGCGACGTGCTGGAGGCGATCTCACGCTTCGAGCTAGTCCTGGCAGAGCGCACCCAACCGAAGGCGGAGCGCGTCCAGGCGCTGAAGTGGCTGAGTCACTTGGTAGGTGATCTGCACCAGCCGCTGCACGTCGGCCGCGGAGACGACCATGGCGGAAACGACATACTCGTGCTCTGGTTCAATGAGCCCACGAACCTACACACCGTCTGGGACAGCAAGATGATCGACAGCGGTGAGCTGTCGTTCTCCGAGATAGCAGATCTGCTCGATCATGCGACGCCTGACGAGGTCCGCCGCTGGCAGGCAAGCGGACCGCGCGAGTGGGCCACCGAGTCGCAGCAACTGCGCGACGCGTGTTACGAGCTGGGCGATCGCAGGCTCTCCTTCCGCTACCTCCACGACCGCGGCGCCACGGTGCAGCGCCGGCTCCTCCAAGCCGGGATCCGGCTGGCCGGTGAGCTGAACCGCGTCCTCGCCATGCCGTAGACAGAACCGCTACGCTTCGAACGGCTCGTCGCTGTGCAGACCAGTGCCACCACCGCGTCAGCTCCCTGTACGAGCCACTGAGCTCACTGGCGCCGTGCAGCGCTTGCGGCCCTGGTGCCTTCGGTGTCTCTTCGGCGGACACGAAGAGGCGCGTCGTTCTCACAGGTGTCTGCTCGGCGCCCCGGATGCGAGCGCGGATACGAACAAGCACTCCTGCCCTGAGCGTCTCGGTCTTCCAGAGGAGCACCGTGTACCTGGCCCTCTGGATCGAACCTGAGCCCCAACCGCTGGTCCAGTAGAGCGGCGTGACGGCCGAACGACGCAGTCAGCTGGACCTCAGTGTGTTCGTTGTCCCGTCAACAGGGGTAGCCCTCGGGCGCCATGGGCAATGACGCCTTCGTCATGGCAGAGTGCCGCGCCTCACGCTGGAATAGATTTGGTGTCCTCCGATTGCTCCTCTACTCCAGGCGATGCGCGCGGTGGACACGGCTCGGAGTCTGTCGCGCCCGCGTCGCCGCGAGGCGCTATCGTTCTAGTTACGCGCAAGGCCGTTGCATCACGGCGAACCCCTCCTGACCGGGTACGGCCAGTCAAGGTAGTCTCCCTCCCTAGGCTGCGAAGCGGGGACATGTAGCGGGCGCTTTCGATTCCCCGGCCCGCTACATGTCCTCGCCGGGCCGCTCAGCGCGGCAGCTAGTGGCTCGACGGGGTGCAAACGGGGCTGGTGTCTCTGCTTCTTGACGACCACGCCTCTCCCGGCACGACCTAGGTGCGCGCACAGGTCGCCGGCTGCGCCGCCAGGGTTCGCCTTCTCATCTCGGCCAGCGCGAGCTGGATGCGCCCCACGAGCGCGCTACGCGAGAACGGCTTCAGCAACGTCTCGGTCACCCCGAGGTTGGCGTAGCTGTCCAAGTTCTCCTCGACCGTCTTACCCGTCATGACGAAGACGAAAGGGCGACAGGGGTTGGTCGTTTCCTGAAGCCGTTCCAGGAACGCCACGCCGCTCATCTTGGGCATCTGCAGATCCATGAGGATGATGTCGAAAGCCTCCCGCTCGATCAGGCGCAGGGCCTCCTCGCCATCGTCGGTGGCCTTCACCACATGGCCGGCATCGCTCAACATATCGGTCAGAACCTCACGCACGATTTCGTCGTCGTCCAAGACCAGGATGTGCCCGGCTTGTCGCTCAGGGCCCGTCTGTTCCACGGCCTGCGCGTGTGGTGTTCCCACCTCGGGGCTGGCGCGGCCGCCGAGGGGCAGCCAGACTGTGAAGGTACTGCCCGTGCCCGCGGCACTTTCCACGGTGATCTCGCCACCGTGTGCGTGAACGATGGTCTCGCACACGCTCAATCCGATGCCGACACCCCTGACCTTGGACAGCGGCGAGCCGCCCTGCGCATGGTCCCCTTTTGTCGTGAAGAACGGGTGGAAGAGCCGTGGCATGTCGGCCTCTGAGATGCCGCAGCCCGTGTCGCGCACCCGAATGAAGGCCCGGGCCCCCCGCGCGCCTGTCTCGATCGTCAGACGTTTGTCGGCGCAGGCCAGCATCGCATGCTGTGCGTTCATCGCCAGGTTCATGACGACCTGGGCGATCTGCGCGCCGTCCAGAGCCAACGCAGGCAGATCAGCGAGAGACGTCCTGACGTCGATCCCTTCGCCTTGGAGCTGTTCGCTCAGGATGCTGACGGTCTCCACGACCGCATCGTTCACGGAGGCAAGGGACTTCTTTGCGACGCCAACCCTGGCGAATGTCAGGAGACTCCTCGTGATCCCGGCAGCTCGATCGATAGCGTCTCGCGCGGTGGTCAGACGAGCGCGGCTGCGCTGCGACATGTTGACATCCAGGAGGGCCACCTCCAGGCTTCCAAGGATCGCGAAATGGATGTTGTTGAACTCGTGCGCGATTCCGGCGGCCAGCGTGCCCAGCGCCGCCAGGCGCTGCGCGCGGATCAACGCATTCGTCGACTGCTTGTGCGCAGTGACGTCGAAGCAGATCCGCATCGAGCCTCCGTGCTGCGGTACGGAGGTGACGAGCAGCGTGCGTCGCTCGCCGTCGGGGCGACGCACGGTGACCTCCGAGACCCCGCGAGGATTCCCGGTGTCGTCTCCGTTGGCCGCGACGTTCGACTCTACGAACTCGTCGAAGGTGCGACCGATCAGCTCTCCAGGCGGAACACCGAAGACGCCTTCGCATGCAGGATTCGCCAGCTGGAATCGGTCGTTGGCGTCCACGATGCAGATGCCCTCGCCGGCGTTGAGGACCAGGGAGCGATAGCGCTCTTCGCTTTCACGCAACGCCTCCTGCGCCCGCTGGACCTCGCGCAGCGAGACCGCCAGTTGGCGGGTCATGCGTTCGTAGCGCTGAAAGGCGGTGTAGGCGCCGAGCGTGGAGACAAGCGTCGCAAAGGCGATCGTCACGCCATGCGATTGCCAGATCGTTATGTCGGGGTGGAGGAGCTGCTTGGCGCCCTCAAAAGCAGACATCGCGAGCAACGTGACAAGGCTCGCGAGCACGACGCGGCGCGCGATGAACGAATGGAGGCGCGGCGGCTCGCCGCTCTGCACGGTCCGCGCGCGGCTCGCGCGAAGAGGCAGGAGCGCGAGAGCCATCTGCCGTGCGCGCCTGCTGGCAACGAGTGCAGAGCCGGCGACAACGGGCCCGGCCAGGGTGAAGAACGCGACTGTAACGAGATGTGATTCCCAGAGTGTCAGTCCCGGGAAGAGAAAGGTCTTGAGAACTTCGTAGGCGGAAACGGCGAAGAGCGTCGATATTGCGACGCCCAGTAGGAGCTGCGCCAGAGAACGACGCATGACCGCCGGCACTCCCTCCGGCTCGCTTTTCCTTATTTTACACGATGCCCGCCTGTGCCTGGCAAGATGTCAACGCCTGCGCGCTGCGGATCCGCCGTCGAGACGACCTGACGCTCAGGGCGACGTGGGCGCCGTTTCCGCGCTGCCGAAGGCCATACGACTGAGGCTGCTGGTCGCGAACGGTAGGCGACGGTGACGTAGTGCCGGGACCTGACGCTTGAGAAACGCTCCGAGCGCTGCGTTGAACGCTCGGTGATGCAGGAGTAGCGACGCGTGCGGCACCTCGCTGCCATCCTCGGCGTAGACCCAGCGCACCTCGACCTGGGGAAAGCGTCTCACGGCCGTGTCGGGTCGGCTCAGCTCTGCCGCGCCCGGACTCTCCATGTCGAGCGTGTGGCGTTCTTTGCTGCCCCAGAGGATCAGCGTCGGCGCTGGCGTGAGAGCTGCCGCACGTGGTGTGCCGCGGAGTCCGGCGAGCTGGGCGATGGCGCGACAGCGGCCGATGCCGCCGGCTGGAGAGATGTCGTCGAGTGTCTGAGTGATACGCGCGCGCAGCCGCACTTCGCCAAGTGGGCGGCTGAGGCGCGGGGCGAGTCCGTGCGCCCACCGGCGCCAGATGCGTGGCGCGGCATCGTTCGTGACGGCTCGACTCGCCAGCGCGCGGAAGAACGTGCGGCCGCGCTCCAGCGCCTGTGCGCTGGCGTTCAGATCCGGGGCTGCGAGGATCGGCGCCAGTAAGCGTCGCAGTAGCGGGGAGAGGTCGTCCGCACATGTCATCGGGCTGATCAGCACGACGGCTGCCAGCGGCAGGTCTGACCGAGCCTCACGCGCACGGCGCATGAGCTCGAGGCAGAATCCGCCGCCGACACTGGCTCCAACGAGTACCGGTTCGCGCTCGGCGCTGTGCACCTCCTGGACAAACTGGCGCATCGTGTCCAGGGTCGCGTCGAGGCAGAAGGAGTCGTACGGATAAGTCATGACGGTCACGTCACCGTGCCGCTGCAGCAGGCGCATCTGGCGCGCAAAGGTCTCAGGACCGTCCGGCACGAGTCCTGGCACGAGCAGGAAGTGAACCGCGCCTCGGCCGTGGCAGGTCGTCAACCGCGGTGCGCGGTCGCTCGCACTCATGTCTTCACCTCACCTGCGCTGTGCGCGAGCTCGTCCGCCACGCTGCGGTCGGGCCAGGCTTGCGGCATCTTGTGCTGGCCGCCGAGACGGCCCTGTCGCGACAAGTAGTTCTCGATGGTCCCGGCTGGCAAGACGACGACGCTGGATGCGAGGAGCTGAGCGTCGCCGCGCCGATGCGCTGCATAGTCCAGCACGTGTTCGCAAAGGTACGCGTCGATCGCCGAGGCGAAGACCGCGCAATCGTGCGGCTGTCTGCCAAACTCCACCCACCACTCGTGCGCGCCGCGCGGGTCTTGCGACGTCGGGAACCGAGGCGCTACGTGGTAGGCCGTCACTGTAGCGCCCGTCAGGCTGCAGGCGTGCTCCAATGCGGCAGCCAGAGCGTAGCCCTCAACATGCTCGCCGAAGACGGAGAGGTGCGTCCGGGTGCGTCCGGCAAAGCGGATCAAGCCCGGTCCCACACCCAGGACGCGGTCGCCGATCTCGTAGCGCACCAGACCGCCTGGCGTGGTGACGAGCGGTACGTAGACCTGGCCTGCCTCGATCTCATGCGGCCCGACCGCTTCGTCTGCGCGGCCGCCGTCAGGTACGAATTCGAGGTACACTCCGCAATCCCACAGCAGCTCAAGCGACGCGGGGCCTTGCCCTGCGAGGGCCCAAGCGCGAGCGCCGACTGCCAGGAAGGCTTCGCTAGCGGCATACACCTCCAGCATCTGAGTGCTGGGTGCGAGATGTTGCCGCAGCGCAGGCAAGAACGGCTCGACAGCGTGACCGCCGTAAACCAGAACGCCGAGGTGCCTCCAGGCGTCGCTGACGCGCGTCGTCCCGCGCCCCGCGCAGACCGCCGCGAAGAGAACCAGGCACCAGCTAGGCACACCGGCCACAGCGCGCACGTCGCGCGGGCCGCAGCGCTCCGCGATGCGCTCGATCTTGCGTCGCCAGTCGTCTTCGAGGGCGATGGAAAGGCCCGGCTCCCAGCGCCTTTGCAGCAGGCGCGGCAGGCGGGTCGCGCAGATGCCAGAGAGATCGCCGACAGGAACGCCCGCCGTATTGGTGGACAGGGTCGTCGAGCCTCCCAGCATGAGGAAGCGTCCGGTCGCCACGCGAGGTCCGCCGGCCAGCATCGCGCGCCTGAAGGCGGCCAGGCCGCCAGACGCGTGATGGTGAAGCAAGCGCTCCGACTGCGGGATCAGACGCTCTCCAGCGCCGTCGTGTCGTGTGGTGCCGCTGGTTTGTGCCAGAGCCAACGCTCGACCAGGAAAAAGTACGTCGGCTTCGTTCTGTGCGACGCGCTCGATCAGGTCCGCCACGTCTGCGTAGGAGGTTGCGGGCACGCTGTGCCGAAAGTGCTTTGCCGGTTCGCCGGCGTCGCGCAGGCGATCAAGCCCGAAGCGTTGCCCAACGGGCAACGGGGCCAGCTCGCGGACGAGATGGTTCAGGATGTTCCGTTGCGCGGTGGCCATCACGCGCGTGGCGGCGCCTTCCGCGCCCCAAGCCCCGAGCATCCGCGCCGTCGGGCGCTGCCACAAGGAATCCAACACGCGGTGACGATAGTGCCCTGATACGGCGGCGAGGAGATTTGCGCGTGACGAGCGCACGACGTCGACCGCCACCAGCGCATCGAGCGCGCGGCAGAAGGAATGCGCGAGTTCTTGCTGGCTATCTGCCCCCGTCGTGCATGTGACGAAGTCTTGACATCGGTTCGACATCTGCTATCGTCCGCACCACGGACGGCGGTGTTGAGCGTCGACGGATGCCGCAAGACACGCCAGGCGCGCCCCGGCGGCAGTCGGATACCGGCAGAGGATGCCCGTGAGACTCGATGCCTTTCTCAAATGGTTCATGCCTCGCGAGGAGCGCTTCCGGGAGCTCCTCTCTGCCGACACACAGAACCTACTCAAGGCCGCGCGGCTGTTCGTCGACATCGCCGGCACAGTGGGCACGCTGGAGGACCGCAATGTGCGCGTCGTCCAGCTCAAGGCCGTCGAGCACGAGGGCGACCAGATCACGCGTCAGGTCTTCGAGGCCTTGAACTCCACATTCATCACGCCCTTCGATCGCGAGGACATTCGTTCGATCGCGATGGACATCGACGACGTGCTTGACGCGCTCGAGGGCGTGGCGCAGCACCTGATCCTCTTCGAGCTGAATGAAGCGCCCGAGGCGTTGCGCCACTTTGCCGCCATCCTCTTGGAGATGACCGAGCAGATCGGCCGCAGCACGGACCTGGTCTGGGACATGGCCAACGCGAAGAAGATTCAGGAAGCGGTCGTGCGCATCTCCGAGCTCGAGAACCAGGCCGACAGCCTCTACGGGACGATGATCGCCAGCCTCTTCAAGGGCGATGGCCACAGCCCCACCGAGATCATGAAGTGGAAGGTGGTCTACGACGGGCTCGAGGACGCCTGCGATCTGTGCAAGGACTTCACGCACGTCCTTGGCAATGTCGTGCTCAAGAACGCCTGACGGCATGGTCGCTCACGACGGCACTGTCTACCTCGTCGCCATCATCCTGGTCGCGCTGGTATTCGACTTTCTGAACGGCTTTCACGACGCTGCCAACTCAATCGCCACCGTTGTCTCGACGCGCGTGCTTTCGCCGAGCAAGGCAGTAGTCTGGGCGGCCTTCTTCAACTTCGTGGCGGCCTTCGTGCTTGGCACTCACGTGGCCAAGACGATCGGCCAGGGGATGATCGACCTGGCGCTCGTGACGCACGAAGTCGTTCTCGCAGGACTCGTCGGGGCCATCGTTTGGAATCTCGTCACCTGGTACTACGGCCTGCCGGTGTCGTCCTCGCACGCGCTCATCGGTGGATACGCCGGGGCAGCCGTGGCCAAAGCAGGGTTTGTCGCGATCATTCCCAGCGGCTGGGTCAAGACGCTGGCGTTCATCGCCCTTTCGCCGCTGATCGGCGTCTTCCTCGGTTTCTTCCTGATGGTGGCGGTAACCTGGATCTTCAGGCGCTGGTCTCCGTTTCGGCTGGATCGCCTCTTCAGGAGACTCCAGCTCGTTTCGGCCGCGTTCTACAGCCTCGGTCACGGCGGTAACGATGCCCAGAAGACGATGGGTATCATCACGGGCATGCTGGTGGCGTCAGGCCATCTCAAGCGTTTCTCTGTTCCATTGTGGGTCATCCTGATCAGCCATGCAGCCATAGCGCTTGGCACCATGTTCGGCGGCTGGCGCATCGTCAAGACGATGGGCACGCGCATCACAAAGCTCCAGCCCTTTGGTGGCTTCTGCGCCGAGACCGCGGGGGCGATTACGATTGTCGGCGCGACGCTGGGCGGCATCCCCGTATCGACGACGCACACGATCACGGGCGCGATCATCGGCGTGGGCTCGACGAAAGGTGTCTCGGCCGTCAAATGGGGCGTTGCCGGACGCATCGTGTGGGCCTGGATATTGACCATCCCACTGTCTGCGCTGGTCGCAGGCCTCGTCTTCGTCGCGATCCACTACCTGCTCGGCTAGTCGTCCTTTCGCTTCAGCCACGCCTGTCGCGCGCGGCGCAGCGCACCTCGGGGCGCTGTCGGCTGTCGTAGAGGCGTCACGCCGTCTTCACACCCGCGTCGCGCGACCCTGCGACCTTCAATGACGATGGAACGAAACGGACGTCCGCTTTCTGGCGCTGCAGTTGATCCACAGAAGACCACGATGCGGTGTATGACTCGGGGCGCAGGCTAGTGCGCCTGCACGCGAGACGTCTGGCAGCCACGCGCACTCGCCGGCGCGTGCGACGTCGCGGCCGGCGTCTGTCTTCGGTGGGCGAGGTAGCCCGGCATCCAGCGGTGGTGGGGGAGGCTTCTGCCAGCGCAGGCACAGCGCTGGCAAGCCGCTCAGCCAACGCAGCTTGAGGCCTCTCTCAGGCCCAGGGCCGGCTTGGGCCGCCCCACAAGTTTCACCTGCGGTTCACACGCTCGTCACATCTCCGTCACGCCGCCCCGCTAGCTTTAGCCTTGTTACGAGCGCGGCTGCGCTCACCCGGGACCGCTCGGCGAGATCGAGCCGCGGTCGGACCGGCAAAGTTCCAAGAACTCTCAAGGAGGATCATTCGATGCAAGCGAAGGGATTGAGATTGGGCCTGGCAGCGGCGGGCGCGACCCTGCTCACGCTGGTTGTGACCGCGGGCGCCTGGGCGCAGGGCGTCTTCTATCGCGAGGTGGCGAAGGACGGGCGCATCTACGTCTTCAACAACATGCAGCGGTTCGAGGCTTGGGACAAGAGCGGGGAGACTGGCGTTGCCCTCACGCGCCTGGGCGCAGGACCGAACAACGAGACAGTCGTCTTCGACACCGAGGAGGCCGTCAACCTGTACAACTTCAAGCACAACTTGCCGGGCGAGGTCTTTGCCAAGCCGAAGGAAGCGCCGAAACCGCACGAGGCTTCCTCTGTGAAGGTCGGCGGCACGATCTTCACCGACCTCACGTACAACTCAGCGCCGTCGATCGCTGACTCCGACGGCAACTCGGTCAAGAAGGGCGAGTTCGACGTGCGGCGCGCCTACCTCAACGTCACCGGCAACATATCGGACCTCGTCTCCTTCCGCATTACGCCGGACGTCACGGGGCGCTTCACGACCACGGGCACGGGCCTGCCGTCCGGCGCCAAGGTCAGCACCACCACCGACGGAAGCCTGGTCTTCCGGCTGAAGTACGCCTTCGGACAGTTCAACCTGGACAAGCCCATCTCCCACGGTTCCTGGATCCGCTTCGGACAACAGCAGACGCCGTACGTCGACTTCATGGAAGGCGTCTACCGCTACCGCTTCCAGGGCACCATCTTCCCCGACCGCGAGGGCTTCCTGAGCTCATCGGACGTCGGGGTCAGCGCGCGACTCGCTTTGCCGGATGACTACGGCGACGTGCACGTCGGCTACTACAACGGCGACACGTACTCCAAGGCTGAGGCCAACGATCAGAAGGCGTTTCAGATTCGCGGCAGCCTGCGTCCGTTGCCGAAGGAGAAGGACCTGAAGGGACTGCGCTTCACGGGCTTCTACGATCACGACGCTCCGGTCAAGGGCGGTGCGCGCAATCGCTTTATCGGGGCCGTGACCTTTGAGCACACCTACGTGAACCTGGGCTTTGAGTACCTGAGCGCGAAGGATCAGGCCAGCGGCACCAAGCCCGCGCCGGTCAGCGCCACCGGCTGGTCGCTCTGGGCCACGCCGCGCACCACGGTCGGTCTCGAGGGGCTCCTGCGCTACGACAGCCTCAAGCCGAACAAGGACGTCGACGCCAAAAAGAACCGCACTCTAGTCGGCGCTGCGTACTGGTTCAAGATGCCCAAGTCCGGCCTGGCAACGGCGTTGCTCCTGGACTACGAGCAGGTCTCATACGACTCGGCTCTCAACAAGCCCAACGAGAAGCGCTACGAGCTCAAGGCGCTCTTCAACTTCTGAGACGGCAAGGGTTCACACGGAGTTAACTCGGCTGAAACATGGCGTTTTCGGGCGTCGCATAGATTGAAGGTGACGCCAGCGGGTGGATCCACCCGCGAGAAGGAGAGAGTCAGATGAAGCGTCTTCTGTTCGCGCTCGGCGTTTTCGGACTAGCGGCGAACCTCGCCGCTGAGGCAGTAAAGGTCGATCCTGCCATCCCCGGTTACCAGAAGGTCAGCGGGGTTTCCGGCTCAATCGGAAG
>Ga0302321_100003899_pt1 | contig 12859 bp, 12 predicted proteins | sample Fen_T0_1_FD_202505 | JGI IMG/M metagenome (GOLD analysis project Ga0302321, IMG submission 202505) | Peat permafrost microbial communities from Stordalen Mire near Abisko, Sweden - Fen_T0_1 | ecosystem: Environmental > Terrestrial > Soil > Wetlands > Permafrost | place: Sweden: Abisko...
TCTTCTCGAAGAAATACGGACTCACCGCCACCGACGCGTTGCAGGTGATGCAGGATCTCTACGAGCGTAAGCTCCTAACTTACCCTCGAACCGATTGCCGCCATCTTTCCGAGGACTCGAAAGCAGAGGTTTATAACAACGTGAGTCGTGCGCTGGCTCGTTTGAAACAGCTTAGGCCGAACCTACAACTATCGTCTCAGGAGATGATGCCGCGCGAAGTAGCCTACGCCTCACGTGCTTTCGATTCCACGAAGATCACCGATCACAGCGGCATCGTGCCGACGGAAAGCGTTGATGGTCTCGAATCGCTTTCTGGGAATCATCTTATCGGCTATCTCGCGGTCCTACAGATGACGCTCATGGCGCTCGACGAACCTGCCACGTTCAACGTCTTTACGAAGCGTTGGGAGCAAGTAGGTGGTTTGGGTATTTACGCGCCGGCCATCTTCCGCGCGGGCTACGAGGAACCTCGGACCGAAGGGTTCACCCGTTGGCAGCGCAAAGGCGAAGAAGGCGAGCGCAAGACGTTGCCCAAAGCGGCGGCCGTCCTCGTCTCGTTCGAGAAAATCACGCTGAATGAAGGCAAAACCAGTGCGCCGAAACTTTACACTGATGCCACGCTCCTTGACGCGATGAAGTACGCGGGCGAGTCCATCGAAGAATCAGGCGATCCAATCGCAATCGAGAAGATGATCGAGCTACTCAAGGACAAAGGCCTTGGCACCGCGGCCACACGCGCGAACATCATCGATACCCTGGAAAAGCGTAACTATCTGGAACGCTCCAAAGCTGGTATCATTATCACGCCGAACGGGCGCATACTGGTTCAGGAAATCCGGAAGCGTGCGCCGATCATGATCTCGGCGAAAACCACGGGCGAGTGGGAGATGGTGCTTGATCAGATGCGTCACGGACATTCAGCGGTGAACCGGGGGCAGTTCCTAGATAAACTGCTTCAGGAGTTCCTCCTTGCGAAAGAGCTCTTTCTGAAAGGCTCCAATCGTTCTGCCGCAACCGGTCGCAAGGTTAATATCACGGAAGGGACGCCGCTCGAAGGCGTGCTTTGCCCGAAAGCCGCACAGCCGATTTTGGATCGTGGCGATTGTTTCGAGGCTCCTGGATTTCCGGGAGTGTTGTTGTGGAAAACGGCGTTCGGTCGTCCGTGGGAAGTGATGGAGTACATCGAACTCCTGAAAGCCGTCCTTGAGAAGAAACCTTATCGTGCCAACAATCTCGTGCGTTTGGACAAGTCGAACTATTCGGCAGATCTATTTATTGATTACACCGCAAAGCGCGTCGATTTCTACAAACCCGAACCAATAAAGGTGAAGGACGTGAAATGCCCGAAATCGAAGAAGGCGATCATGGATTGCGGCAACTTTTTCGAAGCACCGGGCTGGCCCGGCTTGAAACTCTACAAGTCGGCTTTCGGGAAAACGTTCGCGCCCGCCGATTGGATCGCGGTGCTCGAAGGCTGGGTGAATGGGCAAGCGATCGTGGTCAGCGGACTCGTCTCCAAAAAAACCGGCAACGCCTACAGTGGCCGCCTGATCTTCGACGCAGCGAACAACAAGGTCGGCATCGAGTTTAACTGACGCTGAACCGTAGGAAAAAGAACGGCTCCTAAGGAGCCATTCTTGGCCAGACTTATCGTAGGGCTGACCCAACGTCCCTAGATAAGTTGACCATAGCAAAACGGTTTGCGGAAGGGTGCAACCGCCGCGTACGCCGTAACCATGCAGTAGAGGGTGGAGTCTGTTATCTCTAATACCAACGCCACTTGAGGATTAGACTTTATGCTTGTGATCGAAGGTAGGGACAATGCTCCGCATTGTCCGAGGCGGATGGAGTCATTGCTCGGGGCGAACATTGCGCTCATGCCGACAATTTCGGACTGGCGGCAATCAGTGGCAAGGGCAGGCAGCCCATTTGTTTGCTCCGATGGGGATTGCGATGCGGCTCACAACCTTACCGTGAAAATTTACGAAAACAGATTCGACTTCGCTGAGCCTTAAATCTCCGCTCTTACTTCTAGGCGTGAACGATATATCAAATCCATGAAGTCGCTGTTTTTGTTCTCAGCATCAATTACTCTGTTTACTGGTTATGCTGCTGCCCAGACACCAGAAGCCTCACGAAAGCAGCCCTCTCAGTCGCCTGCTCGGTCCCCGATATTTGCTGAGGATAAAGTTGGTAACAAGAATGTCGGCGCCGCAGGGATGGATGCGCGATGGGCCAAGTATGGGGCTTACCTCCAGCGCATAGTAGATACTGTGCAAATCCAGTTCGAAGCCATTATTGATAAAAGAGGCATCTATCCACCCGTCGGCACCGTGGTAACAATAAAGTTCCAGCTCGATAAAAATGGGGCGGTCTCAAAAATTATCAGCGTAGAATGTTCGAATGACAGTGAAGGGGCAAAGACGATATGCATAGATGCAATCAAAGCCAAATCGCCATACGGCAAATGGACAGACGCCATGGTTGCCGCGCTCGGAGACTCTCAGGAGTTTACTTGGAAGTTCTATTTTGGCAGTCCGTAACCACAGGCAAGGAATTGTATTTCATTCACCCGGCTGCTTCGGTCGAGGTATCTGATCCATGCCACGCGGCGACGTCGCCCTGGCTCCTCAGTAGTAATCACCAGAAAAACACACATGAATTTTTGGGACATTTTCTAAACTAGGTACCATCGATAAAAACAGGGTCGATGATTTATGGCCTACCGGGGGTTCAGGAAAGGAAGTCAAAAAGGACCCCGCATTACCCGATTGTCGAAGTCAGCTGGATCGAGCAGTAGGACCTGTTTTTCGTGTTCACAGTGCTGATCGATGCCTGATGAGCGATAAAACCCACAGTCGGGATAGGCACGTTATCCCGTCGCCAGGTTTAAGTAGGGGACGTCTCTGCTTCGCTCGTGAGTGCAATCCGTATTTGCTAGCCACGCCTTAACGTGCCGTGGAGATTGGTAATCACTGTTCGCCATCGCTTCGTCAAACCCATGCAAAAAGATATAACGGTATCACAGTACAAGAATACTTTGACCAACGCCCGTTTCGGAAAGCATCAATTGGAGTCGGTCTATGCTCTATTCAGTCTGCCTGGACATGAAGGCACTGCCGGTCAAATCGCAACCTTGCTTGGGTTCGATGAATCAAAATACGGAGTAGCGAACTTGGCGTTGGGAAAGGCCGGCCATAAAATATTCGACTGTGTTGCGTGTAGTTCTCGTTTGGGACACGACGAACGTGATGGTTGGTTCAGCGTTGCTGCTTCATGGAATCCCAATAAGGCCGCGTGGCGCCTTCACTCCAATCTCGTGAAGGCTCTGGGCGAACTGCCTCAAAGGTACAAGTTCATCGAACTGAATGACGATGAAACTAGTTGCGCCGAGAGCTTGACCGAAGGTCGTAAGTTACGGGTCTTCGTTAGTCTTTATGAAAGGAGTGCTGCCGCGCGTCGGCGGTGTGTCGAGATTCATGGACCACAATGCAAGGTCTGCGGGATGGATTTCCAATCGGTCTATGGCGAGTTGGGAAAGGCATTCATCCACGTTCATCACGTGGTTCCGTTGAGTGGCATTTCTGAGAAATATGTCGTCGATCCGGCTGCTGACTTGGTTCCGGTCTGCCCTAACTGCCATGCAATGCTGCACCGGAAAATTCCACCCTACACCGTTGATGAGTTGGGTAAAATGATTCAACCGGGGAAATAAAAAACACCAGGAGGTACAATTGGACCATGCTCGGATTTTTCCCAATGGCCGAATGCGTTCGCTAGGGAAGGGTGCAACCGCTGAAACGGTTTCCATCGATGAGTTTCAATTTTAAGCCCGTTCAGTGGCGACCTTTTCTTGGCTCAAGGTTGCCTGAATTTGGTACGCTCTTGGTACGCTCGTCTTTTTTATCACGTAAACCCCTGCTAAACAGGGGGTTAGAATGGTGGCACGGACCGGAATCGAACCAGTGACACAAGGATTTTCAGTCCTCTGCTCTACCAACTGAGCTACCGTGCCATTCACGAAGGGGCGAAGTTAAAGGGGGCGCCGTTTCAGGCGTCAATGGGAATTTCTCAGACTAATTTTTAAGCGGTGAGCAACGACTTGAGATCGGCGAGCGAAAGCTTGGCGGAAGCGGCGTCGCTGGCCTCGAAAACATCGGCCAACAGTGCGCGTTTGCTTTCCTGAAGCTGGAGAACTTTTTCCTCAACCGTGCCGGTGCAGATGAGTTTGTAACTAGTAACGACGCGGCTCTGACCGATGCGGTGCGCGCGGTCGGTCGCCTGGGCTTCGACTGCAGGATTCCACCACGGATCGAAATGGATGACGGTGTCGGCCGAGGTGAGATTGAGACCTGTGCCGCCTGCCTTGAGCGAAATTAGGAAAACGGGGATGTCGGTGGAGTTGTTGAAACGATCGACCTCGGCCTGGCGGGCGCGCGGCGTCATCGAGCCGTCGAGGTAGCAATGTGCGAGCTCCTGCGTTTCGAGTTCGGTGCGTAGCAGAGCGAGTAGCGAAGTGAATTGCGAGAAGACGAGCAGGCGATGGCCGTCGTCGACCGCCTCGGCGAGGATTTCGCGGAAGGCGTCGAGTTTGGCGGAATCGATGGTGGGCGATGCGTTGGGCAGAAGCCGTGGGTCGCAACAGGCTTGGCGGAGGCGCAACAACTGCGTGAGCGTGGCGAGGCGTATTGAGTTTTCGGATGCGCCGCTGGCTTCGAGGTCGATGAGGGCGCGTTCGGACTCCTCCTGTACGCGGCGGTAAATCGCGGACTGCGCGGGCGAGAACTCGCAATAGAGAATTTGTTCGATCTTGGGCGGAAGCTCGGGGGCGACGACGGTTTTGGTGCGGCGCAGAATGTAGGTGGCGGTTTTAGCGCGGAGACGTTCATCGTACCAGAGGCGTTCATCGCCGCGCAGTCCGGTCGGAACTTTTTCGATGTAGCCGGGCATGAGCACTTCGAAGAGCGAACGCAGATCGTCGAGGCTGTTCTCCAGCGGCGTGCCGGTGAGCAGGAAACGTCCACGTCCACGGAGCGAGCGGAGTGTTTGCGCGTTTTGCGTGCGGCGATTCTTAAGATGCTGGGCTTCGTCGGCGATCAGGCAGGCGAATTCGATTTCGCCAAAGAGTTCGCGGTCGCGGGCGAGCGTGCTGTACGAAGTGACGACCAAATCGTAAGCGGCAAAATCGCTGGCACGTGCGAGCCGGTTTTCGGCGTGATGGGTGAAAACGCGAAGCTGCGGCGTGAAGCGTGCGGCCTCGCGGCGCCAGTTTTCCACGAGCGTGGCGGGGCAAACGACGAGAGAAGGGCGAAAGGCGAAAGGCGAAGGGCGAGGGGCGTTTGGCGTTTCGGCGCGTAGTGCCGCAAGTAATGCAAGGGCCTGCAATGTTTTGCCGAGGCCCATCTCGTCGGCGAGGATGCCGCCGAGGCCGTGCCGAAACAGGTGCCAGAGCCAAGCGGCGCCGAGCCGTTGATAAACGCGGAGCTGGGCATCGAAGTCGGCGGGCACGGGCGCGGGCGTGAGTTTTGAGAGATTGCGGAGCGCTGCGCTGCGTTCGCGCCAGGCGGCGGGCGGTTGGAAGTGCGGTGCGATTTCCTCGATGATGGCCTCGGCTTCGGCTAGGCGCGCAGTGCTCACACGATGCGTGCGGCGTGTGGTTAGGCCGACGCCGGTGTCACCGGCGAGCGCGCGTTGGGCGCTGGCGAGTTGTTCGAGTTGTTTGGGCGCGACGAGGAATACGCGGCCTTCGGACTCGACGTAGCCGCGATTTGAGGCGGCGGCGGAGAGGAGTTGATCTTCTGGAACTTTGCCCGCGCGGAGGGCGACGGTGACGTTGAAGCCGTTGCCGTTGTCGATGGCGTCGCAGACGATTTCGGCCGGGACGATGCGGGCGGTGTTTTTCTCGAAGTTGGGCGTGAACTCGGCGCGGAATTCGTTGTGCAGGCGGTCGCCGTGGGTGGCGAGAAAGTTGAGCGTTTTGTGCCGGTCGCGAAGCCACCATTTGCGGTTGGAGGGCTCAAGGGCGAAGCCAGCGGCTTTGACCAGTTCAAGGGCGGAGGCGTAGGCGATGTGTTCGCGCGAGGGCAGCGTGATCGTGAGAAAGTGCTCCGAACCGTCGATGGTGAGCGGTGTGGAATAATCTTTGGCGGTAGCTGATGGGTTTTGTTTTACGCTGACACTGCGTGCGGTGCCGGAAGTTTGGGTGATCGGTGGAATGTAGGCGGGGACAACGTTTTTTGGCGCTTCGGGATCTGCGATATGTTCGCTGACGCCGCGCAGGAGCGGGCCGACCCAGAGCAGGGGAGTTTGCGGTTGGTTAACCCAGAAAAAAACGGGTTGCCCGACGAGCAGCATGACGAGCTGGCGAAGTTGCGTGCGCTTGAGTTGGAGGAAGGCTGGTGGTTGTGGTGTGCCGCACCAGCTTTGGAGCAAGGCGAGAGCGGGCAGGATTTCCTGCGAGGGTGCGACGCTGAGGTTCAGCTCAACCTTGAGCGCGATCGCGTCGCGGGGCGCGGCGGCGGCAAGATTGGGCGGAAGAAGAAGGCGGAGCATCGCAGTCCAAGGAGTTTCGCCCGACGGCTCATGGCGAGACGAAAATCATCTGCGTAAAAACTCCGGGAATAAATCGCGGGACGGTTGCTCTGACCTGAGTTGGCGCTTGTTTGCGTCCGCTTGGATGCGGCGACCGACAGTTCTCCGACAGACAATATCGTTATGACAAAATCGACCAAAACACTCCTCGCTTGCGCGGCCATCGCTGGCATCTACTCCGGTTCACTCGCTACTAAGACCTACGGTGCCTCACACTATTCCGACGCTGGCACCAAACTCCAGCAAGTCGCCGACAAAGATAAAGCGTCCTGCTCAGGGAAAGACGGCTGTGGTGCTGCCGACAAAGACAAGGCGAGCTGCAAGGGAATGCACGATTGCAAAGGCAAGAACGACTGCAAGGCGCAGGGCGGCTGCAAATCCAGTGACAATGGCTGCAAGGGGAAAAACTCCTGCAAGGGCAAGGGCGGTTGTTCGACGGCCACGAAGCACACGGATGCGCCGAAGGCCTGAGTGTCCACATTTCAACTTCATCGGCGTCGCTGCGAGTTGGGCGACGCCGAGAATTTCACTCTTCCAAAGTTAATCCTTAGCTCGATCGCTCATGCCTGCAAATCGTCACAATGGCCAGACCGAGTATGGCATAGGCCTCGGCCTGCGCGTACCACATTATCGTCACATTCTAGCCAACAAGCCCACGTGTGCGTGGTTCGAAATCATCTCGGAAAACTTCATGGTCGATGGCGGTCGTCCGCTGGAAGTGCTCGATGCTATTCTCGAACAGTACCAAGTCGTACAACACGGTGTGTCGATGTACTTTGGTTCGGCTGACAAGCCGGATCGGGCGCACTTGCGGCGTCTGAAAAATCTGGTGAAGCGTACCAAGACACCATGGCTTTCCGATCATCTCTGTTGGGGCAGCGTCGATGGCACTTACACCCATGACTTGCTGCCGATGCCTTACACAATGGAAGCGGCTAAACGCACGGCGGAAAAAATCCGATACGTGCGCGACTTTCTCGAAGTGCCGATCTGTGTGGAAAACGTGAGTTCGTATATGGAGTTTCACGCCTCGGAGATGACCGAGTGGGAGTTTCTCACCGAGGTCGTCGAGCGTGCCGACTGCGGAATCCTGCTCGATGTGAATAATATCTACGTCTCTTCGCGCAACCACGGCTTTGATCCAATGGACTACGTCAACGCCGTGCCGCACCACCGCGTGGGCCAGATGCACATCGCGGGACACACGAAATTCGAGAAGTATATTTTGGATACACACGACCATCCAGTTCTAGATCCGGTATGGAAACTTTATGCTCACGCTACGAAACTCTGTGGTGTGACGGCCACGTTGCTCGAATGGGACGACAAAATTCCGTCGTTTGACGAGGTTCACGCCGAGGCGCTAAAGGCCAACGAATACATTGCCGATGCCCGCACCGCGCAAAATGGGCAGAACTAAAGCTATTTTTAACTCGAACCTACGAAAAGAGGCAAAGGTAGGGACGACCCGCCGGGTTGTCCGCAAACGTTTCCTACCGCCAGTCCCAACCAACCGGACGGCCCGGCGGTCCGTCCCTACCATCCAAAGCTCAGAGCTTATTATGCGTTCGAAAAAGAAAAGGCATGAAACGCCTCCCGCGCCCGACCTCGCGCCGCGCGATCTACTGGCGTGGCAGCGTACGATGCACGCGGCGATCACGCGTCCGCTCGCGCCGGGCGATCGCACGCAGCGTCGCTGGTTCGATGGATCGTCGACGGCGGTCGCCGTGGCGAAGCTGGTGAAACCGAGCCGTACGTTGCGACCGATCGAACGAGTTGAAATCTACAATCGTATGTACTGGTTTCGGCTGCTCGACAGCATGGCGCAGGATTTCCCTGGACTGCGTGCGTTGCTGGGCGAGAAGCATTTCTGGCCGCTCATTGAAAAGTATCTGACGGCCTATCCATCACAGTCATTTACGCTGCGCGATCTCGGATCGCGACTGGAACGATTTATTGCGCATGAACCCACGCTTGTCGCACCCCATGGCGCTGCGGCACGCGATCTCGTGCGTTTTGAGTGGGCGCAGATTGTCGCTTTCGACGGGCCGTCAAAACCACGGCTCAAAAAAAGTCAGCTGACCGGCGTGCCAGCCCATAAGCTTCGGCTGTCGCTGCAACCGTATCTAACGTTGCTGACGTGCCGGCATCCGGTCGATGAATACGTGCTCGCGGTGAAACGTGACGGCGCGCTCCGGACGGAGGCGAGTAACGCGATTGGGGCACGCGCGGAAACAGCGGTCGGCTCGGCGCGATTGGAGCGAGGTGCGGTGCTACATATCGCCGTGCACCGGGTGGATAATCAGCTTTATTACAAACGGCTCGAACCGGAGGCCGCGCGGCTCTTGCGCGCACTCAAAGCGGGACAGACTTTGGCTGAGGCCTGCGCGGGGGCTTTTGTCCGCTCAAAATTAGAGCCTGAAGAGCAGGCAGAAAAAATCCGTACCTGGTTCGCGCTCTGGATGCGACTCGGCTGGCTCTATGCGCGGGAATAAACCGGCCGCGGTCGACTCTCATTTTAAACACGATGCAAATTACCAAATACTATTCCCGCTTTCAATCTGTGGCCGACTGGTTGCGTTCACCGGTTTTGCTGGCGATGCGCCTTTTTTGGGGCTGGCAGTTTGTTCAAACCGGGTGGGGCAAGCTCATGCATCTGGAGCGTACGACTGGGTTTTTTCAGAGCCTTGGTATCCCAGCACCACAGTTAAATGCGATCATGGCGGGTGGCACGGAATGTCTTGGCGGTTTATTGTTGGTTGTTGGGCTGGGCGCGCGGGCTGCGAGTATTCCGCTGATCGCGACGATGGCGGTGGCCTATGCGACGGCGGAGCATGAAGCTCTGGCGGCGATCGTTTCTGATCCCGATAAATTTACCTCGGCTGCACCGTTTCTATTTTTGCTTACGGCGGTCGTGGTGTTGGCGTTTGGGCCGGGATTTTTTTCGGTGGACCATTTGCTGAATCGCAAAGAGCCCATTAGTAAGGAGGCGTGACCGCGCCGATGTCCGACGACACTTTCAGTCAGCTCGTGGATCAATACTATCCATCGCTCTACCGATTCGCGTTGAGTCTGGCGCGGAGCGAGGCGGATGCGTGTGATCTGGCGCAGCAGACTTTTTATGTTTGGGCGAAAAAAGGGCATGCCCTGCGCGAGGCGGCCAAGGTGAAATCGTGGTTGTTCACCACGCTTTATCGGGAGTTTTTGCGCGGACGACGTCGTGGAGAGCGTATGACGGCGCTCGATGCGTTGCCCGAAAACCAACTCGAAGAGGCAACGCTTGAGCCCGAGACGGTCGTGTCGATGGACGGTGGTGTGGTTATGGCGGCCTTGCGGGAGGTGGATGAAATCTATCGTGCTCCGCTTACGCTGTTTTACCTTGAGGATTTATCGTACTTGGAAATTGCTGAGGCACTCGATGTGCCAGCAGGAACAGTGATGTCGCGGCTGTCGCGCGGCAAAGCCCAGCTCCGTGCGCTTCTGGCCTCGCGATCCATCACGAGTTCGTCCACTGTCGTGCCGTTCCAGAATCCCAACAACAAGGCCTCCCATGGATAACCAAGAGGCAAAATTTATTCTCAAAGCTTACCGTCCAGGCGGTGCCGACGCAGGCAACGCCGTCTTCTGCGCTGCGCTGGCTCAAGCTCAGCGTGATCCAGATCTGCACGCTTGGTTCGATCGTGAACAGGCCCGGGACAAAGCCGTCGCGGCAAAACTCAAAGCCGTGCCGATACCGGCTGGTTTGCGTGAATCGATTCTGGCCGGTGGGAAAATGAGCACTGCGCGTCGCTCGTGGTGGCAGCAGCCAGCCTGGCTCGCGCTCGCAGCTTCGGTGGCGATTTTAGTGAGTGCTGCGGTTACCTGGCAGTCGCGGGCTCGGGCTGCGCGTTTGGATTTGAACCAGTTGACTGCTCAGATCCTCGACGATGCGGCCCACGGCGAACGTCATGGTTCCCATGGCCAGAGCGCGAACCAACTCGTTGCCTACCTCTCGCAACCGACGACGAAGCTCGCCTTGCCGTTTCCGCTCGATCTCGGCCGCCTTAAATCTGATGGCTGCCGCACGCTCAACGTCGCAGGCCACGAAGTGATGGAGGTTTGTTTCGAGCGAAATGGTAGCGAATTTCACCTCTATGTGATGGCGCGTCCGTCGTCGCGTGATCTGCCGAACGGCCCGCAGTTTACCGCGCAAAATGGCATCCACTCGGTCATGTGGTCGGGTGATCATCACCTGTACGTGATGGCATCGGAGAAAGGTGAGACGGCGTTGAGAGCACTGCTTTAACGCCGTCGACAGAGCCCGAAGTTTTTGCCATCGCTAGGTCATGGCCCAACCGATCCGATGCCTCATCAATGCCGGTCCGACGCGCGAGTATTTGGACCCGGTGCGCTATTTGAGTAACGGTTCCAGCGGCAAGATGGGTTACTCGCTCGCGATCGCTGCGGTGGCGCGGGGTTGGACCGTTGAGCTGGTGAGTGGCCCGGTGGCATTGCCCGCGCCGGCTGGAGTGCGCCTGACGCGTGTGATGACAGCGCAGGAAATGTTGGACGCTTGCGCGACGCGTTTTGCCGATTGCGATGTGTTTATTGCAGTGGCGGCGGTGGCGGATTATCGGCCACGATTTCGAGCGGCGGAGAAAACAAAAAAAACTAGCGGCACGCTCACGCTCGAGCTGGAGCCGACCGTGGATATTCTCAAAACCTTGGCGACGCGCAAAACCCCGCAGCAGACCGTGGTGGGTTTCGCAGCCGAGACACGCGATATCGAGGTGTACGCCCAACGTAAACTGACCGAAAAAAAACTCGATTGGATCGTGGCCAATGACGTGAGTCAGGCCGGCATCGGTATGGACGCCGAGGACAATGCGGTGGTGATGTTTTCACGTGATGGCGAGCGCAAGGAATTCGGGCCGGCACCGAAGCGTGCGGTGGCGGATTTTATTTTATGGCGGATCAAACCGTGAAGACGTGAGCCTGTTTTGTGTTCACACTTCTGATACGCCGAGAGCGCACTTGAGAAAGCGCTTGCGGCCAATGATTGAAACCTGAAGCTCGGTCCGCTTCCAGCCCCCGACCATGCGGTCAAATTACTACCTCGAATCCGAGACAAAAACTAAAGCCCGCCTTCCGGTCGGGCTGTCGGTGTTGGCTGGCGAGACGGAGGAGTCGCTTTTTCGCGTGGCGAATCCGCGCGGTGTCTGTGGGGAGTTTTCGCTACGAGAAGCTGGCCGCTGGATTGTGGGGTGTGCATCGGTTAAGGTTGAGGCCGGGTTGGATGCCGCGACGCGGCAGTTGTACGAGAATCTTTTTGTCGCAGTGGATGGCCTGAACCTTTGCCGTATCTGGCATTACGTGCCTCGCATCAATGAGGCTGGTGCGGATGGGCTGGAAAATTACCGCGCGTTTTGTCTCGGGCGCTCGCTTGCCTTTGAGAAAAAATATGGCGCGGGTTTCAAGCAGCGGTTGCCGTCGGCATCGGCGGTGGGCACGGAGGATGGTTGTCTGACCATCGTCTTCGCCGCGTGCGTGGCTGAGCCAAGACATCTAGAGAACCCGCGCCAGGTGCCGGCCTACGATTATCCAAAAAAACATGGACCACGGCCGCCGAGTTTTTCCCGGGCGACAGTCGTACCGATGGAAAATGGTTTGGCTGACATTTTCATCTCTGGCACGGCTGCGATTGAAGGTCATGAGACGGTGGCTCCCGGCGATACCGCCGTGCAGGTTGAGCGGACGATTCGTAATCTTGGCCTTATTGCCCACACCAGCGGGATTGGCGAAAATCTGGGCGCGAAACTCGGCGGCGAGCGGCATTTCAAGGTTTATATCCGCCATCAAGCCGATCTGGCTGTGGTTAAAGCTGCGCTCGAAAAAACGCTGTTTGTCGCTAGCGACAAGGTCGCCTACCTGCGCTCTGATATCTGCCGGGCCGAACTGAACGTGGAGATTGAAGCGACTGTGTTGGGTGTGCGGGTTGGTTAAACTCGTAGCTTAATCCGCCAGCAGCTTTTCCAATTTCCGACGGTCGATTTTGCCGCGCGAATTGCGGGGGAGTTCGGGCAACACGAGCAGGCGTTCAGGGATCTTCCAGAGGGCGGTGCGGGTGCGTAATTCGCGCCGGAGGGCGTTGGATTCCATATCGCCTGCGATGGCGGCGGCGATGGCGTCGGCTCGCGAGGGATGGATCATCGCGTGGGCTTCGCGCACGCCGGGGACGGAACGGAGAAGTTTTTCGATTTCACCGAGATCGATCCGGCGGCCGGCTATT
>Ga0302321_100003904_pt1 | contig 12854 bp, 9 predicted proteins | sample Fen_T0_1_FD_202505 | JGI IMG/M metagenome (GOLD analysis project Ga0302321, IMG submission 202505) | Peat permafrost microbial communities from Stordalen Mire near Abisko, Sweden - Fen_T0_1 | ecosystem: Environmental > Terrestrial > Soil > Wetlands > Permafrost | place: Sweden: Abisko...
CAACTGCGACGCCCCCGCGAAGACGATCACCGACATCCCCAGGGTCTCGAAAAATGTCAAACCGACACTTGCCGCCGCCACACCAGAAATCATGGCAAAGGGAATCACCCCGATCAAGATGGGCAGCGCCCCGCGTACCCCTGCAGAAAAATCCTTATTCATGCGCATTGTTTTATATACCAATTTTTCCTTGTTTTTTATGTGAGTGTACCAAGTACCAAATAAAAAAAATAGAGCGGGGTTTTTCCCGCTCCATTTTTTCAAAACCAACCCCTCCAATCTACCACTCGCAAAGTGCGTTCGGGTACGGTGTCCCCTAAAGGGGGGCTTTTTTACACTAATTATTGTGAGTTGGGCAAATACTTGTCGGACAGTAAACTCCCAAAGTGTAGTCCTTCCCCCTAAGTGGGAAGGTGCCGAAGGCGGATGGGGTGTATGGTGTCAGAAGATGTGAGACATAAAGAGCGAATTGCTAAGGTGCAGATTTCCCGGATGGTTGGGATTATACACATACAATGCCTGGCCTTATTTCTTTGCGTGACAAGACAATGTCATGGAACCAGTACGCCTGGTAAAAACTTTGACTCTTTCTTGACGCTCTGCCCCATCTTCTTGTCCCCTATTTGACCTTCAACTGCATACACTAAAGATCGAATGGAGACTCATATGAATGATTTGATTTACATTGGACTCACACTATTGTTCTTCGCAATCACCTTCGGGTTGATTGTTGTCTGCGAGCGATTGATGGAGGAGAAATAATGAATGTGTTGTATATCATCACAGGTGTCATTACCCTGATTTTATTCGTATACCTGGTGTTGGCGCTTCTCAAGCCGGAGTGGTTCGGATGAATATTTATAGCTGGATTCAATTGGTCTTTTATATTGTCCTCCTGCTGGCAATTGCAAAGCCACTGGGTAGTTACATGGCGAATGTCTATCAGGGAGAGCATACCTTTCTGGATCGCGTGCTGGGTCCCGTGGAAAGATTTATTTATCGCATCTCAGGCGTTGACCCGAAGACCGAAATGGACTGGAAAGTCTACGCGATTGCAATGCTAGTTTTCAACGGACTTGGCTTATTTCTGGTCTATGCCCTGCAAAGATTACAAGGTGTGTTGCCAATAAATCCGCAGGGACTTGTAGCCATCACACCTGATTCCTCGTGGAATACGGCGGTCAGTTTTGTCAGTAACACCAACTGGCAGGGATATGGCGGCGAGACAACCATGAGTTACCTGACACAAATGCTCGGTTTGACGGTGCAGAATTTCCTTTCCGCTGCGACAGGCATGGCAGTGTTGGTTGCGCTGATTCGCGGGATCATCCGTCATACGTCCAAGGGGATTGGCAACTTCTGGGTGGATATGACCCGCTCTACACTTTATATTCTTTTGCCGCTTTCATTAGTGTTGGCATTGGCGCTGGTTTCGCAAGGAGTAGTACAAACTTTCAGCGAGTACAAAGCCGTTTCGCTGATTCAACCGTCTGCGGGGACTGAGGCGCAAGTCATCGCTGTGGGACCTGCCGCTTCACAAATCGCAATCAAACAACTCGGCACGAATGGCGGCGGATTCTTCAATGTCAATTCGGCTCACCCGCTTGAGAATCCAACTCCCTTCTCGAACTTTCTTGAGATGTTGTCCATTCTGTTGATCCCCGCCGCGTTGGTCTACATGTTTGGCAAAATGGTCGGGGATACGCGCCAAGGCTGGGCGTTGCTCGCTACGATGACTATCATCTTCGTTGCCTTACTGGGAGTTGCAGTTTGGTCAGAGCAAAGCGGAAACCCCGCTTTCACCAGGCTCGGCATTGACCAAACCCAAACCGACATTAACCCAGGAGGCAATATGGAAGGCAAGGAAGTCCGCTTCGGGATTGCCAACTCGGCGCTGTGGGCAACCGCTACGACTGCCGCATCGAATGGATCGGTCAACGCCATGCATGATTCGTTTATGCCGCTCGGCGGGCTTGTTCCGATGTGGCTGATGCAGTTGGGCGAGATCATATACGGCGGTGTCGGCTCAGGTTTGTATGGAATGCTGGCTTTCGTCATCGTGGCGGTGTTTATCTCTGGCTTGATGGTCGGACGCACGCCTGAATATCTAGGCAAGAAGATCGAAGCCTTTGAAATGAAGATGGCTTCTCTCATGCTCTTGATTCCGATTCTGCTGGCGAAAGTTGGTACGGCTATTGCTGTGGTAACCGCCTCAGGTCTTGCGACGATTTGGAACACAGGTGGTCCACACGGATTTAGCGAAGTGCTGTATGCCTTCTCTTCAGCAGCCAACAACAATGGGTCAGCGTTTGCTGGTTTGGGCGCGAATAATCCCTTCTACAACACTGCGCTCGGCATTTGTATGTTCTTTGCCCGTTACTGGCTGGCAGTCCCTGTGCTGGCAATTGCAGGCTCACTTGTTCAAAAGAAAAAAGTCCCTGCCAGTAGCGGGACACTACCGACGCATACGCCGCTATTTATTGCATGGCTGATCGGCGTCATCATGATTGTCGGCGCGTTGAGTTTTTTACCCGCGCTGGCGTTGGGTCCGATTGTGGAACACTTGATGGTTTTCAAATAAAAGAATAACCACGAAGGAGACAAAGGAGCACAAAGGAAGAACTAAAAGTATTTCCCCTTCGTGTAACTTCATGACATTTTGTGGTTTAAAAAAGAGAAACTCCTATGACAATTCAAACAAAGAAACAAACTACATTCCGCCGTGAAATATATCAACGCGCCATCGCGGAATCCTTTATCAAACTCAACCCGCGCTGGATGGTGCGCAACCCCGTCATGTTTGTCGTGGAAGTTGGGAGCGTGCTGACTACTGCATTGTGGATCCAGGCTTTACTCGGTCAGGGCGAAGCGCCGACAGGTTTCATCGGGGCAATTGCACTTTGGCTATGGTTTACTGTTCTTTTTGCTAACTTCTCCGAAGCCGTCGCTGAAGGACGCGGCAAAGCACAGGCTGAGTCGCTTCGCAAGGCAAGGCAGGATACTCCCGCAAAGAAAATAAGTTCAAAGGGTGAAAAGTTTGAAGACCTTGCCCTGAGCTTATCGAAGGGTTCAAAGGTTGAGCATGAGACCGTTTCATCTACTGCCCTTCGCAAGGGTGATTGTTTTCTCGTTGAGACAAATGACATCATTCCTGCGGATGGCGAGATCGTGGCAGGAATCGCGTCGGTGGATGAAAGCGCGGTGACGGGCGAATCCGCTCCCGTGGTACGCGAGGCGGGCGGCGACCGATCCGCTGTCACAGGCGGCACGCGACTCCTTTCAGATTGGCTCATCATCCAAGTCAGCGCTGACCCTGGTCAGGGGTTCCTCGACCGTATGATCAGCATGGTTGAAGGCGCGAAACGTCAGAAGACGCCGAATGAAATCGCGCTCAATATTTTGCTGGCTGGCTTCACGATCATCTTTTTGGTTGTATGCGCCACGCTTCTGCCCTACTCGCTTTACAGCGTAGACGCTACGGGTCAGGGCACGCCCATCACCATCACGGTCTTGATCGCGCTGCTGGTCTGTCTCATCCCCACCACCATCGGCGGCTTGCTTTCTGCAATTGGTATCGCTGGCATGGACCGCATGATTCAGCGCAATGTCATCGCCATGTCGGGTCGCGCAGTGGAAGCCGCTGGCGATGTGGATGTACTGCTGCTCGATAAGACGGGCACGATCACGCTTGGCAATCGTCAGGCTGTGGAATTTATTCCCGTGAATGGAATCAATGCGCGCGATCTGGCAGAAGCTGCGCAACTCGCTTCCCTTGCTGACGAGACTCCCGAAGGTCGTTCTATTGTTGTGCTTGCAAAAGAAAAATTCGGTCTGCGCGGACAAACAATGGGCGTCAGCGAAAAAGCTCCACATGGAATGCACTTCATCCCGTTCACAGCGCAAACGCGCATGAGCGGCGTGAACTATAACGGCACGTCGATTCGCAAAGGCGCGCCAGACACAATGATCGCGATGATTCAGTCGAATGGAAATACGTCCGTGTCTGACCTCAAGCTGACAGTTGATTCGATTGCCCGAACAGGCGGCACGCCTTTGGTTGTCACGCGCAACGACCAGGCATTGGGCGTGATTCACCTGAAGGACATCGTCAAAGGCGGCATGAAGGAACGCTTCGCCCAACTGCGCAAGATGGGAATTAAAACCGTCATGATCACAGGCGACAATCCGCTGACTGCCGCCGCCATCGCCGCCGAAGCAGGTGTAGATGATTTCCTCGCGCAAGCCACGCCCGAAACAAAACTAAAACTCATCCGCGAATATCAAACAGGCGGACGATTGGTTGCCATGACTGGCGACGGCACGAACGATGCGCCCGCGCTTGCACAAGCCGATGTGGCAGTTGCCATGAACACGGGCACACAGCCCGCGCGCGAAGCCGCAAACATGGTGGACCTCGACAGCAACCCGACAAAATTAATTGAGATCGTTGAAATTGGAAAGCAACTCCTGATGACTCGCGGCGCGTTGACCACATTCAGTCTCGCCAACGATGTCAGCAAATACTTCGCCATCATCCCAGCTGCGTTTGCTTCGACCTATCCCGCACTTCAAGCCCTGAACTTCATGCGGCTTGCCACGCCAGAGAGTGCCATTTTGTCCGCAGTGATTTTCAATGCGCTCATCATCATTGCGTTGATTCCGCTGGCGTTGCGCGGCGTGCCATATCGCGCAGTTGGCGCGGCACAGCTTTTGCGTGACAACCTCTTGATCTACGGCGTTGGCGGTTTGATCGCTCCATTCATCGGCATCAAGTTGATCGACATGCTGTTGGTCGCGCTTCATTTGACATAAAGGAATAAAAATGACATCACAATTACGCCCCGCGTTTTTTATGCTTCTGATCTTTACTGTCATCACAGGAGTTATTTATCCGCTTGCGGTGACAGGCATCGCGCAAGTCCTCTTTCCGCACCAAGCCAACGGCAGCCTCATTGTTACTAAAAATGGAAAAACTGTTGGCTCTGAATTGATTGGTCAGCAATTTAATGATCCAAAATATTTCTGGGGGCGTCCCTCCGCTGCTGGCTATAATGCCGCCGCATCATCGGGTTCAAATTATGGACCGATGAATACCGCTTTGATTGATTCTGTTCAAGCGCGGATCAATGCCCTCAAAGCGGTGGACTCGAATAACACGCTTCCGATTCCTGTTGACCTGGTCACTGCTTCGGGGAGTGGACTCGACCCGCATATCAGCGTCGCCGCGGCGTTGTACCAGGTCCATCGCGTAGCATCAGCTTGCGGGTTGAGCGAAGCGGATGTTCAATCCCTCGTGGAAAAATATACCGAAGGACGTCAATTTGGCTTCCTCGGCGAGCCGCGAGTTAATGTATTGAAACTCAACCTTGCGTTGGATGGTGTTAAGTAGAACAATTAGTCAGCGTGCTGAAAAACAAATCTAAATTTGTTTTTCAGCACGCTGACTAAAGGATGAGGAAGCAATATGAAAACACCTAACCTGTCACGTTTATCCAAACTTATAAAAGAATCTTTTTTCGCCGTATTGACCATTTCCATAACAGCTTTTGTTCTTATGTTATCCCAGCGAGAGCTGATCGGGGAAGGCGTCATCGCCATGGTTTTTCTGCTTTCAGTCGCCTGGTGCGCCTATCGCTGGGGACTGGGCGCGGGTATGAGCGCGGCTTTATCGGCTGAGTTGATGTTCAATTTTCTTTTCATTCCCCCGTTCTATACCTTTACCGTTGCCAGGCCGGAGGGGATTTCGAGCCTTGTAATTTTCTTTGTTGTGACCATCGTCGTGGTGGAGCGTATCCAATCCACTCTCTCCAAAGCGCGTACAAGTGAACGGGAAGCCGTGTTGATGTATGAGTTCACCACTCTTTTGGAAGGATTGCGCTCCCTGGACGCCATAACTCGCAGGGTAGCGCAATTCATTCGTCAGCGATTCATGGTCGAATCGGTTGTCGTTTTCATTCAGCCGAAAGGCCTTGCAGAACCCTTCAGCGCGCAGGAGCCGCAAGGCAAAACCATGAAAACCAAAACTGACTTTATACTGCCCCTTCTTAATTCATGGGGTCTGATCGGTGAGATGCAAATCTGGCGCGGTACAGAGATTGAACTCCCCTCGCCCGAAAGCCGTCTCTTTCGCAGTATCGCCCTCCAAATTGGCTTGGCCATCGAACGGGTGCAAATCACCGAGTATGAGTTTCAGCGCGCGAAGCAGGAAAAAGTTCAGGAGTAAACCCGAATGCCGTCAGTTTGGTTTCGAGGAACGGAAATCCACCGCCCTTGACAGCATCTTGACTTGATTTTGTCGTTTCTTGCCCCCTTTTTGACACGCAAATGAATAAACTGTAATTGTCAAAAAGGAAACGAGTCATGAAGAAAAAACCAGTTCAATGGATCGAGCAAATCGTAATCTACTCACCGCTGGCAGCGATTATCGGCGCGTCTTCGTTCTTGAATCTGAGCGCTTTTCAACATCAACTCTTAATGCTCTTCTTACTTGTCTGGGCAAATGCTTTCTTTCTTTATAAATCCTGGATGACCCAATAATCAGTATTACATAATTCTGGAGTCCATCAGTTTACTTGCCCTGTGGGTGCTGATGGGTTGAGATTCAAATTTTAAGCACAACTCCCCCTGCCATATCGCTATATTAGAGCAGATTTTACGGGTAAACATCCACGAATCAATATTTCTTTATTTCCTGTGTCAAACGGACAGCAAGTTGTCCGACTCCAAAATTCATTTCATAAAAAGCATCTTGACACTTTCTTGACGCTTTGGGGGCAATTCTTGCGCCTAAATTGACACGCCCAACTTTAGAATGTTGGGCGTTCTTGATATTTTCTTTATGGCGCCTTGATGTCCACTATTTCAGACCTCCCCTTGAAAATCCTTGTCGTAGATGACGAGCGCCCCATCAGACGTTTTCTGAATGCTTCGCTTGGGAATCGCTACACCATTTTGGAAGCCGAAAACGGCGAAGGAGCGATTCAGTCAGCGGCTATTAACCATCCCGATCTGATCGTGCTGGATCTGGGCTTGCCCGACATGGACGGTACCGAAGTGACCCGCCGCATCCGTGAATGGACGGATGTGCCTGTCATTGTCATTTCGGTTCGAGACGGCGAACAGGATAAAGTTGCCGCCCTTGATGCGGGCGCGGATGACTACCTCACCAAGCCCTTTGGTGTCAGTGAATTATTGGCACGCATTCGAGTCGCATTGCGCCGTTCCAACAAAACTGAAACCGAATCAGCGGTCTATGAGAACGCTGGTTTGAAAGTTGATTTGATGAAGCGTGAGGTGCGGGTCAACGAAAATCCTGTCACCCTCACCCCAACCGAATACAACATCCTGAAAACACTTGTGAATCACGCAGGGAAAGTGCTTACCCACCAGCAATTGATCAAGGAAGTTTGGGGCGGCAACTACGAGGTGGATTCGCACCTTCTGCGCGTTAACGTCAGCAATCTGCGGCACAAGATCGAGAATGACCCGTTGAAGCCGCACCACATCATGACCGAGCCAGGCATTGGGTATCGGCTCAAGGAAACCTAAAAAACATGATAAACAATATAGTTTCACATTTAAAGCAGGAATACGAAACTCAAAAAACATTATTCGAAAACCAACCTGTCATCGTCCAACGTTTTCTGGAAGGGCAGGCGCAGAGTATCGCAGATGCGTTGGTGTCAAAAACATCCCAGGTACGTTTTGCACTGCCAGACCATGTTGTAACGCATATCACTCAGGTCGGACAAAACGGAACAATCACCATCCCAGAAGCGCAAAGGCAACATATGGTCGGAGGTATTCTCCAACGTGACGTGCGCGAGTTGTTAATTCATCGGCTGAACGAGTTGGAAAAATCGGCCGACCAGGCAATTGCCGTCAGCGCGGGGTTGCTGCGCTATGCGACCGCCATGCATATGATTTACAACCTCCTGCCATCTGGACGCACGGTAACCTATCGCGCCGATGACGATGACCAAATCGCAACCATCCCCGTGGAAGACAACGCTCTCGAATCTGCCATTACACAGGCAAGCGATGCAATTGTCGAAGATGGAAATACTGCCGACCGCGGCGAAGTGCAAACGCCATTTGTGCCAGCCGCGCGGAAGTTTTTCCTGCCGCAGTGGGTGGCTTTCGATGACAAGGAGAAATTGCTGGTCGGCTCTGTCAAGGAAGCCGATGCGCATGTCCAGTCCATGCAGCGCTACACAACGATCCTGCATCGTGCCTTGTCACTTGCGCCATATATATCAGCCAGTGGGGAATATCAACTCAAACGCTATGGCATTCTCGGACAGTTGATCAATCAGGGACGCGCATTGGCAAACTTCAAAACAGCGGAGATCGTGCGCGAGATCAAGACACGGGCGGAGAAGCAAACTTTGAATCGCGGATTGAGCATCACCCTGCCATACTTTGATGACCAAAATCTACAAATGGACAAGACCAATTTCGAGGTCATTCCTGCGGGGCGGATCATGTTCGTCTCAGCATTTGTCGTCCGTGCCTCACAGGGCGAACAAGCCAAGGTTGCGCAGGATACGCGCTTGAACTCGTCCACGCGCAAACATTTACTCGGTCAACTAAAAACGCTTGAAACAGCGTTTCAGTCATAAATAATCTTGAACGAAAGGTAAATAACATGCTTTTTTCCATCGGTATTCTCATCGTAATTGTTTTTCTAGCATACAAAATTTCGCCTGTTGAAAAGGAAGAAAACGCTCATGTCCATGGCGCGGGTCAAATCGGATTGCTTGCAGCTATCGCTTTGTTCGGCGTGGATTACTTTACATCCTACTTCTATGCCACAGGCGAGATGATGCACGCCCTGCACCCTTACGGCATTCAACAATGGGGTTACGCTGCAGCGGCAATTATCAGTGTTGCCAATATCGTTTTCGGCGTACTGTATATGTATTCGTTGGGAATTTTCAACGAAGGCGGTGGATCATACACAGCGTCCATGCGCTACCTTACGCCTGCCTTAAGCCTTGTCGTGGCGGTGGTGTTGATCCAGGATTATATTTTCACCATCGTTGTTTCCGCGCTTTCAGGCGGTGACCAATTACTCTCGGTGCTTGGGCAGTATGGCGCAAACTGGTTCTGGCATTTCCTCATCGGCGGGATACTGGCGGCAATCACCTGGTATCTTACAATCCGCGGACGCGGCGAATCAGCGCAGGTGGTTTTTACCTTGCTGGGAATTTTTGTCATGATGACCCTGCTCATGGTCGGCGGTTTGATCTACGCCAATGTGCAGGGCGTTGCGGCTGTGGAAGTGCAGGAAACCATCAAACAAGTATCGTTTAGCCAGGCGCTTTTTCACCTGTTGACGGCTTCCATGAAAGGTCTGGTGGCGCTGACTGGACTGGAAGCCATGTCCAATGGAATCCAGTTTGTTATCAATGAAGATGCCGATATTGTAAAATGGGGCAAAAAGCGTTACCCGAAACTTAATGGGATATGGGAATTTTACAGCGGCAAAGCTGGGATCGGACGCTTTGTGCAAACTTCCTTCCTGTTCTACGGCGGCATTACCACGTTCATGCTTTCGTTCTTTGCCATCCGCTTCAATGTATTTGATGGCACATTGGGACGTACACTCGTGGGCAACCTGGCTTATATCGGCTTTTCCCAATTCCCTGGCGGCGAAATTATGTTCTGGGTGTATCAAATTCTGGCAGTGGCATTACTGTCCGCCGCATCCATGACTGCCTTTCAGGATTTACAAGCCACGGAGTGGCGCGATGTGGCGATTGGCGAACTTCCAGAGTTCATTGTTTACCGTAACGAGCAGGGAACATTTACCCGTTCAGTAACGATTGGCTTTATTGCTACGATTATCATCATGCTCCTGGTGCGTGGGCAGACTTCCGTGGCTGTACCATTTTATGGCGTAGGCGTGTTCATGCCAATCATGGTCATGGGACTTGCCATCCGCAAGCATATACTTGCGCATTACACGGGTAGAAAGCGTGCCTGGGGTGCATTTGCAGCATCCTTTGCAGCGGGATTATCAGCAATTGTATTCGTCGGACAAATTGTCGGTAAATGGGCAGAAGGCGGCTGGATGGTGCTGATTTCTTTTAGCGTCCTGGTCATCGCCGCCAATGCCATGCTTATCTCACCGATTGGTTTTCGTGACCCGAAACAAATCCACCGTATTGTGCGTGACAAGGCGCGCATTCAAGGCGCAATGGCATCCATCGTGGAGTGGCAATCGCTTCGTATGCAGGAATATCGCCACTCGCTCCGTAATCAGGTTATAGTGACAATTGTGAACTTCTTCGAATTGTTTGGTGTCCGCCGTCCTGTTAGGTACGAACCTGAACCTGCCGTTGCTGGTGACTATGATCACGCCCTGCATGTGGATCATCCTGAAGCGCCCTCACTACTGGAACAGTATCTTGAAAAGCCACAGCCGAAAGTTGGCGGCGCACCGAAAGAAACAGAACCTGCTCCACCCAAAGCGGATTAACGAGAAAGGCTGTGTGAAGAAATATCACACAGCCTTTTATTGATTTCTGGATTCCATTAGATCACTTGCCCTGTGGATGCTAATGGAATTTTCAGGCAGCAAGCTGCCTGACTCCAAGATAATTGGAATACAATAGGTAGAAATGGAAACCCGTCCTAATCCTGATGAACTGCTAAAACAAATCAAGTCTGAAGAGACAAGCCGCGGAAAACTAAAAATTTTCCTTGGCTATGTGGCAGGCGTAGGAAAGACCTATGCCATGCTCGAAGCCGCGCATCAACGCAAAGCGCAGGGATTGGATGTAGTTGTCGGCTACATTGAAACACACAGCCGTGCTGAAACCGAAGAACTAGTTGCAGGGCTGGAAGTATTGCCGCGCAAGCAAGTCGAATATCACAACGTAATTTTGCCTGAAATGGATGTGGATGAAGTGATCAAACGTCATCCCGCGCTGGTGCTTGTGGATGAATTCGCACATACCAACGCGCCTGGTTCACGTCACCCCAAACGATTCAAAGATGTGGAAGAAATTCTCGATGCAGGCATTGATGTGTATACCACGCTCAATGTTCAGCATCTCGAAAGTTTAAACGACGTTGTCGCGCAAGTGACAGGCATCGTCGTGCACGAGACCATCCCCGACCGCGTAATTGACGAAGCATCGGAAATCGAAGTCGTTGACCTTCCTCCCGATGAGTTGCTCATGCGTTTGCAGGAGGGCAAAGTTTACATCCCCGAGCAAGCCAGTCGAGCGATTCAAAAATTTTTTCGCAAAGGCAACCTGACCGCCTTGCGTGAAATGTCACTGCGCCGCGCCGCCGAACGTGTGGATGGACAAATGCGCTCATATATGCGGACGCGTGCCATCTCTGGTCCGTGGGCCGCAGGCGAACGTCTGCTTGTCTGCATCAGTCCTAGCCCGCTTGCCGAAAAACTAGTCCGCACGACGCGCAGGCTGGCAGATGAACTCAACGCAGAGTGGGTAGCCTTATATGTGGAAATTGCGTCCAAGCCTGAAAATAATCCCGCCAATCGGGAACGCATCGGTCGGACCCTTCAACTGGCTGAAGAACTTGGGGCAAAATCCATCACCCGGGCAGGACGCTCCATCCATGAGGTTGTGCTTGATTATGCACGCAGGCATAACATCACAAAAGTCGTCATTGGCAAACCGCTCAAGCCACGCTGGCAGGAGATCATCACAGGCTCTGTCGTTGATCAACTGATTTATGCCAGCGGCGATATTGATGTATATGTCATCAGCGCGCGAACAGGGGCAAACACGCCCATCATCCCAACTGATTGGCAGCCACACAGCCCATTAGGACGCTACTTATTCAGCCTTGGTCTTGTTGCCGTTTCCACTTTATTGGGAATTTTCGTACGCGGAATCCTGGAGCCAGCCAATATAGTCATGCTCTATCTGGCATCAGTGGTTATTGCCGCAATCTTTCTTGGTCGTGGTCCGGCTCTCTTCGCTACAATTGCAGGCGTGCTGGCTTTTGATTTCTTTCTTGTCCCGCCATATCACACCTTTGCAGTTGGTGACACAGAATACCTTATCACCTTTCTTATGCTTTTTGTCGTAAGCCTGGTGATCAGTTCACTCACAGCGCAGGGTCGTGAACAGGCCGAAGCTGCCATTCGCCGTGAATCACAAACATCCGCGCTCTACAACCTCAGCCGCGACCTGACCTCAGCCACAAATCTTAATCAAGTAGCGAATATCATCATCTCACGCATTGGGCAGGCTTTTGGACGTGAAGTCGCCATCTTCCTCCCCGAAAATGGACACGTTCAGCCCTTTGCAAGTTCGCCCAACTATCAACCCGATGAGAATGAACTCGCGGTGGCTTCATGGGCTTTCGAGCATGACCAGTCTGCAGGTCGAGGCACAGACACATTGCCTGCGGCCAGTATCCGCTGTCACCCGCTAAGAACGTCAAATGGATTGGTTGGCGTGCTTGGAGTTCATCCCAAAGAATCAGGCAGTTTCCTCACGCCCGAACAACGGCAAACATTAGCAGCATTTGCGAATCAGGCGGCGCTCGCCATCGAGCGCGCCATCCTTGCCGAACAGGCGCGCCAGGCTGAGCTATTGCAAACTGCCGAAAAATTGCAAACCGCCCTGCTCAATTCCATTTCACATGACCTGCGTACGCCTCTCGTTTCCATCACTGGCGCACTAAGCGCCCTCGATGATGATGATGGCACGCTCGATGATGCATCGCGCAGTGCTTTGATCGAAAATGCCCGCGGCGAAGCAGACCGCTTAAATCGACTCGTGGGCAACCTGCTTTCGATGACGCGTATTGAAAGCGGCGGCATCAAACTCCATCTCGAACCTGGCGATATCCAAGACTTGGTCGGC
>Ga0302321_100003906_pt1 | contig 12849 bp, 8 predicted proteins | sample Fen_T0_1_FD_202505 | JGI IMG/M metagenome (GOLD analysis project Ga0302321, IMG submission 202505) | Peat permafrost microbial communities from Stordalen Mire near Abisko, Sweden - Fen_T0_1 | ecosystem: Environmental > Terrestrial > Soil > Wetlands > Permafrost | place: Sweden: Abisko...
CTCGCCGCCGGGTTCGTCGCCAAGGAGATCGTGGTCTCCACGATGAGACAGACCATCGGCGGCCGTGCCGACGACGACGCTGACTCTCACGAGACCGGGCCAGGGTTCGCCCGCGGGCTGGCCGACGTCGGTAGCGGGTTGGTCCGCGCCGTCGGGGGCGCTGTGCTCGCCGTGCCCGGCATCGTCGGCCTGCACTTCGGTGGCCCGGCCGACGAGGACGCGGACCCGAGCACCGAGCACGCGCTGCAGCGTGTCTTCGACGAATCGAGCGGCGGTCACGCCCAAGCGGCGGCGGCGGCGTTCCTGGTCTTCGTGCTTCTGTACGTCCCCTGCCTGGCCACCGTGGCCACCTTCGGCCGGGAGTTCGGGCGACGCTGGGCCGCCCTCAGTGTGACCCTCAGCCTGGTCGTGGCCTGGATCGCCGCCGTCGGCGTGTTCCAGATCGGTCGGGCCATGGCGGCGCTCCTGCGATGCTCGCTGAACTGCTTCGCCTGGTCGAGTCGGCGCGCACGCCCCTGACCTGCGGTCAGCTCGCCGATCGCCTCGGTGTCGACCCCGCTGTCGTCGCCGGGATGCTCGACCGATTGTCCCGCCAGGGTCGCCTGCATGCCGATCCCACCGGACCGGCGAAGGACGGCACGTGTGATCCCTCGGTGTGCGGCGCGGCCGGGCCGTGCGGTGCCTGCCCGTTCGCCGCGCCACCCGAGACCGGGCGCCGTTTCCTGGCTATCCGTCCGGTCTGCCCGTGAAGGCCACCGAGGCGCCGGCGATCCCTGACCCCACCGCCAACGGTCACCGACCGCCGGTGCAGCCTCCGGCGCACGACCCGCGGCGCCCCGGGTGGCTCGCGGGTCCCGCTGCGATAGCGGCCGCCGCGGCCAGGCTGGTGGGCTCCCCGATCGAGCGCTGCGGGTCCTGCGGGACGCGGCTACCGGCCCCGGCGGCCGCCTGGGGGGTGGGTCGGCGACGGACACCTGCACGTCGCCATGCACGGGTCGACCCGAAGCACCACCCGACCGTCGTCGCGCCCCACGCCCCGCACCCGGCCTCCACCCGGTCACCGCCGAGAAGAAGTCCCCGATGAGCACCGAGAAAGCCCCACATGAACATGGAGGGCATGACGTCCACGCGAACGGCATGGACATCCACTACGTCGAGGCCGGTGCGGGGGAGCCGCTCGTCGCGCTCGAAAACGGCATGATCTCGATCAGTCCCTTTTCAGCCCGCCCACAGGCACCCGCCCTCACCCTGACCCGGCAGATACTCGGCGGCAGCCCCGAGGCGACCCACGCCGACCCTGACGCCGTCGCGGAGTCGATATTCCTGGGACCAATTGTCGAGCTCACGCGGGCCGACTACGACCTCAGATAGCGAATCCGACTTCGTTTCGTCCCATTTCTAGATTTAGGGGACCAGCATACTTTCGTCCGGTCGAATCTCAGCTCCTCTGCCGCCCCTCCGTGTTCCATGATTTCTGGTTGTTCACGCGGCGGCCGAGCCGAGGACTTCCGAGGGAACGCACGGTGATCGGTACCAGTTCGGTACGCGGTTACTCAACGCGGCCACGTGGACCGTTTGTTGGTCGATCATCGCGTTGAGCGTTCAAACCGTTGTCGAATGGATGCCGACGACGCGAAATCCTCCACGCTGCAGGCGATCCCTTCGGCCGGGCCCCGACAACGTCCCCCGTCGCCGGACACATGGGCGAAGACTCCCGCGTCCGCTGGAGGCCGCCCGGCTCTGGCCGGTCTTCTCGACACCCCTTGCCTCGCCATCGCGGTGACAGATGAATCACGGGCGTGAGAACTCGGAGGCTTTGGCTGCCTGCGCATCGGTGGGCCGCACACCGGTGTAGAGCACGAACTGTTCCACGGCCTGCAACGCGATCACCTGCGCGCCGGTGATGACCTTCTTGCCGGTTGCCGACGCCACCTGGACCAGCGGTGTCTGCACGGGCATCGCCACCACCTCGAAGACCGTTTCCGCGGCGTGCACCACCTCGATCGGACAGGGCAGATCGTCGGCCGCCGGACCGCCGGCCATTCCGATCGGAGTCGCATTCACGATCAAACGCGGCCTCAGCGCGCCGATCTCGGGCACCCAGTCGAAGCCGTACTGGCCGGCCAGCCGGGTTCCGGACTCCTCGTTGCGAGCGACCACGTGCCCGGAGCGGAAGCCCGCATCCCGCAGAGCTGCCACCACGGCCTTGGCCATCCCGCCGCTGCCGAACACGGCCACCGGGTCGGACGACGCGACCTGGTTCGACTCCAAGAGCCGGGCGATCGCGATGCAATCGGTGTTGTAGGCAATCAGCCGCCCGCCCGTGTTGACAATGGTGTTGACGGAGTGGATCTCGCGCGCAGACCTGTCCATCTCGTCGACCAATGGGATGCAGTCCTCCTTGAACGGCATCGACACCCCGCACCCGCGGATCCCCAGGGCGCGGATCCCGGCCACGGCAGCCGGCAGATCCGTGGTCGTGAAGGCCTTGTAAACAAAATCCAGGCCAAGCTCGTCGTAGAGCCAGTTGTGAAAACGCGTGCCGATGTTGCTCGGCCTAGCGGCCAGCGACAGGCACAGCGTGGTGTCCCGGTTGATCGATGTGGTGGTCGGCATCGTGTCCTCCTCGGTCGTCGGTTGTCTCTTGTAGGGAACGATTCAACCTGCTGACGGTGCACTCGACCGATATTCGAGAGCGGCGCAGAGCAAGCGGCGCAGGACGACCGGCGCGCAAGTCGGCCGGGGGGATCGCTGGTGCCCCGAACCCCATCGCCAGCGACTGCACCGCCGCCAGGGTCCCGGGAACGATTCACCCTGCTGACGGTGTACTCGACCGCACCGCCGCCAGGTCCGGTCGGTACAACCGGGTTCGAGCTGTCAATGGATCGCCGAGCCTGCCCCTGACGCCGCCGTTGACGATGGACGTTGCTGGTTACTGCGTCGCTGCAGGATGACTGACGAACCGGACACCGATGCTGCCCGCCGCGACCACCCTCGTCGGGCGGGTCGCCGTCATCGCGGCCCGGAACGGCCGATCGTGCATACCGAACTCGGCCAGGTATGAAACACATGGTCCGTTCACCAACGGCGCCGTGTCGCACTACCAGCGCCGGTAGCCGGTCGGCCGCCGATCGTCCCTGACGGACGGGTTGGCGCCCAACGGCCGTTGCGCCCGGCCGTCGTCGGTGGGAGTCGGTCCCGGTTGGCAGGTCGGACAGTAGAACGCCGGACGCTCCTTGAGCGCCGGACCGATCTGCGCAACCCGCACGACGGTGCCGCAGCGTTGGCAGGGCCGGCCCGATCGGCCGTGCACCCAGGTGCCCAATCCGCGGCGGGGATTGCCCGTCGTCGTCGGCGATGCCTGGGTCGCTCCGCGCAGCAGCTGCCGCCGGGCGGTGAACAGCAGGGCCGGGACGTCGACCTCCCCGACCGGCGTCCACGGCGAGACCCGTTGCACAAAGAGCGATTCCGCCATGTACATGGTGCCGATGCCGGCCACCGCGGTCTGGTCGAGCAACGCCGCGCCGACCGGCCGTTGTGGATAAAGGCCCAGCCGGCGCAGTGTCTCCGCAGCGCCGGCCGGCTCGAAATCGTCGGCCATGATATCCGGGCCGAGGTGACCGATCAGGCTGCTTTCCATGCTGGTCGGCACGAGGTCAAGCAGGCCCAGCCAGCTGCCGATCGCGGTCCATTCGGCGCCGCCGAGGACCGCCCGGACGCTGACCCGGTTCCTCGGCGGCCAGGGTTCGGCGTCCCGGGCATGGACGTACCAGCTACCCTCCATCCGCAGGTGCGATCGGAGGGTGAGCGGTTCGGGCAACACCGTGGGAATGCGCGGGCCGGGCAGCGTGGGATCGGCGGCCGCGATCCTGGTCAGGATCTGCTTGCCGTGGGCCACGACCTCGGTCACCGTCCGGCCGGCCAGGTCGGCCTGGCCAAGGTCGGGCCAGCGCAGCTCCGCCCGCACCAGCGGCCGCCCGGCCAGCGCCAGCTGCAGCCGGCGCGCCGTCCGCAGCACGGTGTCACCCTCGGGCATCGCTCACCGCACGACGCTCCGCAGTCGCAGACCCCTGGGTGTCATGGCGAATCCGGCGGAGGTCAGCGCGAGCGGCACCGGCCCGCCGACGGTCAGGGCGTCGGCGCCGTCGATCCGGTTCACCGTCAACGACCCGATGCGACCGGCGGCCACCCGGCCGGCCAGGGCCGTCGCCGCCGACTGCAGCGCCCCGACGTCGGAGGTGAACGACAGCAGCGACCGGGCGCCCCGCTCCGCGTACAGCACAGGAGCGCCGTCGACCAGGACGACCAGCGACCCGGCTCGGCGGGCGGGGCGGTGCCGGTCGGCTTGCGGGTCGGGCGGGCGGGCCGTTCGCTCGGGCCAGGGCAGCGCGGCGCCGTACGGATTGGCCGGATCGACCGCCGCCAGCACCAGTCCGGGCGATTCGTCGGCGTCCTGGTCGGGCCGGCCGGCGAAGGCCCTGACCCGATCGACCGCGCCGGCCGAGGCGAACTGCGCCGCACCCAAACCCTCGACGAAGTAGCCGCGCCGGATACGGCCGCTCTCCTCGAGCGTCGCCAGTACCCGGTAGACACCGGCGAACCCCCCGGGAATGCCCTCGGCGACCACCGCACCTCGGGTGACGATCCCGTACCGGTCGAGCAGCACCTCGGCCGCCGCCGCGGCGCGCACCGTCGGGTCCATCTCGGCGTCGGGCACGAGCGACCACCGCCCGACCGCCGACGGCGGCGCGGTGCGAAGGCCGGCGCCGGAACGGAGCCTGGAACGACCGCCTCGTCCGGCGGACAGCAGCGCCAGGCCCGACGGACCGCGCATCCGGGCGGACGGCGAAGCCGCACGTGACCGGTGGGTCGTCTGGCCGCCGGCGAGCCTGGCCCGCAACGGGGCCAGCGTGTCGCTGGTCACCAGACCGGCGAACACCAGGTCCCACAACGCGTGGACGATCGCGGCGTCATCGATACGACGCACGGTTCGGTCGCCGGACACATCGTGCGGGTTGCCGGTGGTCGGCGGCGGCACAATCGCTGCGCCGGCCAGCGTGGTCCCGAGGGCATCGGCCATCGACCGGAAGAAATGGGCCCCTCCGCCGGCCAGCATTTCCAGGATCGCGCGGTGCAGCCCACCCCGGGACGGCTCGGCCACCGCGCCGGTGTCCGGCAACGGCAGGGTGAGCGGCGCCGTGTCCGCGAGGTGCAGCGATATCCACCCGTCATCGCCCGGCAGGGTGCCGTGGGCGGTCCAGAGCACCTCGCCCGCACTGGTCAGCTCGTCCAGCATCGCCGGCGCGTACCCCGGGATTCGCGCCGGCAAGATCAGCGACTCCACCGCGGAGGCCGGTAGAAGGGCTCCGGCCAGCTGCTCCACCGCCCGCAGCAGCCCCGCGCTGCCGCGCAGCACCCCGGAGCCCCGGGTCACGCCGATCCCGTTCCACGCCGGCACGAAACGCGCCAGAGCCTGCGGTTCGACCGGTTCGACCTCCGCGCGCAGCGCGGCCAGCGATCGGCGGCGCAGGAGCCGCAACACATCGGTGTCGACGAACTCCCGGCCCGGCGGACCCTGCACACTCGCTGTCCCCAACGGTCGGAACTCGCCCTCGGCAAGCCGTCCCGACCCGGTGAGCCGACGCAGGGCATCGGTGACGACCGCGACGCCCAGTCCGAACCGGGTGGCCGGTTCGGCCGGAACGAACGGTCCGTGGGTGCGGGCGTAGCGGCCGAGCAGCCGGCCGAGTGGATCGGGTACCTGCTCGAGCAGGGAGTCCGCGATGCCCGGCGGCAGCGCGGTCCCCAGCGCGTCGCGCAGCAACGCGGCGTCGGTCGGGTCGGCCCAGCGCACCTCGCCACCGATCCGGATCTCGATCGCCCGACGATGGCCCGCCAGTTCGGTCAACACCGATCCGACATCGTCGACCGCACTGCGCAGGTCCACCTCGGACGTCGTCAACGGCCCGAGAATCCGCAGCAGGTCGGCGATCTCGTCGGAGTTGCGGGCCCGGCGACTTTCCGATAGGCGCTGCAGTTCGGCCTCGATGTCGGCCAGCGCCTGCGGATCCAGCAGATCGCGCAGGGCCAGCCCGTCCCCGTGGCCCAGCAGTTCGGCCAGCAGCGTCGGGTCGACGGTGAGTGCGGCGGCCCGTCTCTCGGCCAGCGGCGAATCCCCTTCGTAGAGGAATTGCGCGACGTAGCCGAACAGCAACGAGGACGCGAACGGCGACGGACCGGCGGTGCTCACCTCGGCCACCCGGACGGTGCGAGCGCGCAACTCGCGCATCACCTCGACCAACGCCGGAACGTCGAAGACGTCGGACAGGCATTCGCGGACCGCCTCGGCGACGATCGGGAACGACGCATACGCCGAAGCCACCTCGAGCAGCTGGGTGGCCCGCTGACGTTGCTGCCACAACGGCTGACGCCGACCGATCTGCCGGCGCGGCAACAACAACGCCCGCGCCGCGCACTCCCGGAACCGCGAGGCGAAGACCGCGGCCCCGCCGATCTCCGCGGTGACCTCCGCCTCCACCGTTTCCGGATCGAGGATGAGGAACTCCGAGAAATCCGGTGGACCGTCCTCGTACTCGACGTCCGGCAGGCGCAGCACGATGCCGTCATCGGCGTGCATCGCGGCGACGTCCACGCCGTACCGTTCGCGCATCCGAGCAGCGATGATCAAGGCCCACGGCGCGTGCACGGCGGCTCCGTAGGGAGAGTGCAGGACCACCCGCCAATCTCCCAGCTCGTCCCGGAACCGTTCCACCACCAGGGTCTTCTCGTCCGGGACGATGCCGGTGGCGTTCTGCTGCTCGGTGAGGTACTCGATCAGGTTGCGCTGCGCGAACTCGTCCAGACCCGCATCGGCCAGCGTCTTGCGGGCGACATCGGCCGAACTGGTGGCGATCTCCCGGACGAAGGAGCCGTGCGCCCGTCCGAGTTCGGCGGGCCGGCCGAGCGTGTCGCCCTTCCAGAACGGCAGCCGGCCGGGCAGGCCGGGCGCCGGCAGCACCAGAACCTGGTCGTGGGTGATGTCGACGATCCGCCAGGCGCTGGAGCCGAGGGTGAACACGTCGCCGACCCGGGACTCGTAGACCATTTCCTCGTCGAGCTCGCCCACTCGCCGGCCAGCGCCGCCCCGGGTTTCCCCGGCACCGGCCAGGAACACCCCGTAGAGACCCCGGTCGGGGATGGTCCCGCCGGAGGTGACCGCGAGCCGTTGCGCGCCGGGGCGTCCGACGAGTTCACCGGTGACGCGGTCCCAGGTCAGCCGGGGACGCAGTTCGGCGAACTGCTCGCTGGGGTAACGGCCGGACAGCATGTCCAGCACCGCTTCCAGCGCCCCCCGGCCGAGTGAGGCGAACGGTGCCGACCTGCGCAGCAGCTCGTGGACCTCGTCGACCGTGATCGGATCCATGGCACAGATGGCGACGATCTGCTGGGCCGCGATGTCCAGCGGATTGGCGATGATCGAGAGCTTCTCGATCGCACCCTGCCGCATCCGTCCGGCGACCACCGCCGCGGAGATGAGGTCGCCGCGGAACTTCGGAAACATCACCCCGTGGCTCGGCACGCCGACCTGGTGCCCCGCCCGCCCGATCCGTTGCAGGCCGCTGGCCACCGACGGCGGTGATTCGACCTGGACCACCAGGTCGACCGCACCCATGTCTATGCCGAGTTCCAGGGATGAGGTGGCGACGACCGCCGGCAGCAGCCCGGTCTTCAGCTCGTCCTCGATCTGGGCGCGTTGGTCCCGGGACACCGAGCCGTGGTGGGCCTTGGCCAGCAGCGCCGGTGCGCCGACCGAGGTGCCGGACTGGGCCATCACCTGGGCGGCCGGGCCGGACCGGTCCGAGGTGGCCCGCAGGTCGATGGCCTCCTCCAGCCGCTCGGCGTGGATCTCGTTGAGCCTGGCGGTGAGCCGTTCCGCCAGCCGCCGAGAATTGGCGAAGACGATGGTGGAGCGGTGGCTTTCGATCAGGTCGACGACCCGCTCCTCCACGTGTGGCCAGATCGACGAGCGCGCCACGTCGCCGGCGGCCTTACCGGTCAGGTCGTCGGTGGCCGAACCCATGGCGCTCATGTCGGGCACCGGCACGACGACATCGACGTCGATCTGCTTGCTGGACGGGGGCTGGACGATCGCCACCGGGCGACCGCCGGCCAAGAACCGGGCGACCTCGTCGACGGGCCGGACGGTAGCGGACAGGCCAACCCGTTGCGCCGGGCTGTCCAGGAGGGTGTCCAGCCGGTCAAGGGAAACCGCCAGATGCGCACCTCGTTTGCTGCCGGCGACGGCATGGACCTCGTCGATGATCACCGTGCGGATCCCGGTCAGCATCTCTCTCGCGCGGCTGGTCAACAGCAGGAAGAGCGACTCCGGCGTGGTGATCAGGATGTCGGCGCCGTCCCGGGCGAAGGAGCGCCGGTCACCGGACGGGGTGTCGCCCGACCGCACGGCGACGGTGATCTCCGGCAATGTCACACCACGCCGGGCCGCGACCGCCCCGATCCCGGTGAGCGGCGAGCGCAGGTTCCGCTCGACGTCGACCGCGAGGGCCTTCAGCGGGGACAGGTAGAGCACCGAGCACCGCTGGGCGGCGGAGGCCACCGACCTCGGGGCCGCCGGAGACCCTGATGCCTGCTCAGGCTGCCGGTCCGCGGAGCCACGGGACACCAGATCGTCGATGGCGGACAGGAACGCCGCGAGCGTCTTACCCGACCCGGTCGGCGCGACCACCAGGGTGTGATCTCCCCGCCCGATGGCGTCCCAGGCGCCGGTCTGGGCGCTGGTCGGTGCCGCGAACGCGTCGGCGAACCAGTCGCGGACCAACGGGTCGAATCGACGCAGGGCCGATGCCGGATCCTGCGCCGGCAGGCCGGTGCCGTTCCCGGCCGGCGGATCACACCGGGGCGGCGGCGGGGTGCTCATCCCGCCATTGTCCCGGCCAGCACCGACAGCCGGTCCGACGCTCCGGCGCTGCCGGCGGCTGAGTTCGGCCACCCCGACCGGCCGGCGGATGCCGGGTCAGGCGTAGACCGCGTCCAGCCAGCTCCGCCACGCCTTTTCGGCCTGCTGCGGGTCCGTATCGTCGGCCGCGTCGCTGGCACCGGAGCCGTCACCGAACAGGTGCATCGCGATGCCCACCGGCGCCCCGAAGGCGTTCCGGCCGAAGAAGCGGTACATGGCATCGGACGTGCGGATGCCGACAAAATGGGGTGTGAGGTAGTCGATGACGCCGTCCACGTCACCGACCCCGTTGATGTCCAAGCGAACCCGGTCGTCGACCGCCGACGTCGCGGCCAACCCGAGAGCGGCGCGCAGCCGCGCGAATCCGTCCGGTGCGTTCGAGGCCGGCGGCGCGTCGGCCGAGAACCACGCCACCGGTCGGTGACTGAAGTGCTGCAGGTACTGCGACAGGGTATGCAGGTAGAAGTCGGTGTGCTGGTTTGCCCCGTCGTACTGGTTGTCCCAGTCGTCGGTGAACACCCCGCTATGCACGTAGCGGACGAAGGTCGTTCCTCCGTCCCGCGCCTCGATGACGTTCTCCAGCTGGTTGAACCAGCCGTTCTCGCCCTCGACGCGGGTGACGAGGTGGTGCGGCGGTTCCCAGACGGTCACCGCACCGCCGAACGGCGCCTCGCCACCCGCCCGGGGCTCGTACTCCATGGGCCACAGCCAGCCGCCGGTTCCGGTGGTGACGGCGTCCCAGACCTCCTGCGGTGTTGTCGCCAGCTCGGCTTCGCGGACGATTTCGAATTCTCCGGACATGGTCAGTCCTCCGTGGTGAGACTGGTGCTCGGATCGGGGGTGTTCTCGGCCCCCGGTGGATGGGTGATGCTCGGGTGCAGGGCCGTGATGAGGCGGTGCCGCCGACCGCCGCCGGCGCTCTCGTCGTGGTACTTGGCGATCAGGCCTTCCAGGGCCGCACCCAGTTCGGCGGCGAAGGCGGCCCGCTCGGCGGCGGAAGCGAATCTGATCTCGCTGTCGATCGCGAAGGTGGCCAGCTCTTTCCGGGCCGCGGCGGCTCCGGCCAGCAGTTCCCCGACCTCCTGCACGATGCGCGCCGCGAGGCCGACGAGCCACCGGGCGGACAGCTGGTCGGGGCAGCGGTCGGGGTCGGGCGCGACCGCGGCCAACGCCGTCGGCGAGATGACGTAGGAGGCCGCAGTTGCCTGCATCCACCGTTCGATGCAGTTGCCCTTCTTGCGCTCCTCGATGAGCTCGACCAGGCCGTGCCGCTCCAGCGCGCGCAGGTGATAATTCGCCTTCTGCCGGGTCAGCCCGACACCGGCGGCCAGCGTGCTGGCCGAGCCGGGCTCCGCCAACGCCGCCAGCAGCCGCGCCCTGACGGGATCCAGCGAGACCTCGGCCGCGGCCGGGTCGTCGATCACTGCGACGTCCAACATCGACTCAATCTCCCACCGAACAATCTTATTGTCAAGGTACCGATAGTTGTCGGCAGCGAGTCCACGGACCTACAGCCCTCGGGGCTCTCGGCGTTCGCCCAGAGCAAACAGGCTTGTGAGTGAGCGCTCACTCAACTATCGTCTCCGACCGTGCCCCAACCACCCACGCGAGCCACCCCGCTGCCGCCCGAAGCGCGCCGGGCCGCGATCGTCGCCGCCGCCGTCCCATTGGTCTGCGACCATGGCGCCGCCGTCACCACCCGAGAGATCGCCGAGGCGGCCGGCATCGCCGAGGGGACGATCTTCCGGGTCTTCCCGGACAAGGACGCCGTGATCACCGCGGTCGTCACCAGCGTGCTGGATCCCGCTCCGTACGTCGCCGAACTGCGCCGCATCGACCCTTTCGGATCCCTGGAGGAGGTGCTCACCCAGGCCGTCGACGCCATGCGCCGCCGACTGGAGAGCGTCTGGCAGATCATGTGGATGCTGCGCATCTCCGGACCTCCCGGTGCCGCCCGGGACACCTCGCAGTTCGCACCCGGCAGCAGGCCGGACCTGACCGACGCGACAAACACGCTCGCCGCGCTGCTGCAACCGCACGGCGCCCGACTCCGACTGGAGCCGGCCGAGGCGGCCCGGATGTTCCGCCTGATCACGTTCTCCAGCGCCCACCCCGCCATCACGGAGGGCCAGACCCTGTCGACACCGGAGATCGTCGACCTGCTGCTGCACGGCATCAGTGCTCCCGCACCCACCGCTGACGAAACCGTGTCCGCGCGGTCCACCCGAGGAACAGAATCAACCGCCGACCCGGCCCTGCACGACGCCCACTCACTACCTGTCGGAGCCCCGTGATGCTGATACCCCTGTTGCGCCGCTACCTTCAGGCCTACCGCGGGCCATTGACCGCCGTTGTCATCTTCCAGTTGATCGGCACCATCGCCTCGCTCTACCTGCCGACCCTCAACGCCGACATCATCGACCAGGGCGTGGCCAAGGGCGACACGGCCTACATCGTCTCGACCGGCGGCATCATGCTCGCCGTCACGGTGCTGCAGATCATCTGTACGATCATCGCCGTCTATTTCGGCGCCCGCACGGCCATGGGCTTCGGCCGGGACGTCCGGGCCGCCCTGTTCCACCAGGTTGGTTCCTTCTCCGATCGGGAAATCGCGAAGTTCGGTGCACCGACGCTGATCACCCGCAACACCAACGACGTGACGCAGGTGCAGATGCTGGTTCTGATGACCTGCACGCTGCTGGTCGCGGCGCCGATCATGTGCATCGGCGGCATCTTCATGGCGCTGAAGACGGATCTGGGTCTGGCCTGGTTGCTGCTGGTCAGCGTGCCCGTTCTGATCGTTGCGATCAGCCTCATCGTCGTCCGGATGATCCCGCAGTTCCGCAAGATGCAGGCCCGCATCGACGTGGTCAACCGCGTTCTCCGCGAACAGATCTCCGGCGTTCGGGTGGTTCGGGCATTCGTCCGCGAGCCGTTGGAGACCCGCCGGTTCGCCGACGCCAACCAGCAGTTGACCGATACCGCGGTCCGGGCCGGGCGGCTGATGGCGCTGATGTTCCCGACCGTCATGCTGGTGCTCAACGCGTCCAGCGTTGCGGTGCTGTGGTTCGGTGCGGCGCGGGTCAACAACGGCGACATCGAGATCGGCTCGCTCATCGCGTTTCTCAACTACCTGATGCAGATCCTGTTCGCCGTGATGATGGCGACCTTCATGGCCGTCATGGTGCCTCGCGCGTCGGTCAGCGCGGATCGCATCACCGAGGTGCTGCACACCGATTCCTCCGTGGTGCCACCCAGCACACCGATCTCGCCGACCACGAGTACCGGCGAGGTCAGCCTGGATGCGGTTCAGTTCAGCTACCCTGGAGCGAGCGAGCCGGTGCTGCGGGACATCTCGCTGCAGGCCCGGCCGGGGACGACCACGGCGATCATCGGTTCGACCGGAGCCGGGAAGACCACCCTGCTCTCGCTGATCCCGCGGCTCTTCGACGCCACCGGCGGCGCGGTCTCGGTCGACGGCGTCGACGTCCGGGATTACGACCCCGAGAACCTTTGGGACCGGATCGGTCTGGTGCCGCAGAAGCCGTTCCTGTTCACCGGCACCGTCGCGTCGAACCTGCGGTACGGGAACCCCGATGCGACCGACGAGGACCTGTGGACGGCGCTGACCACTGCCCAGGCAAGGGATTTCGTCGCTGCGATGCCGCAGGGTCTGGAATCGGCGATCTCCCAGGGCGGTTCCAATGTGTCGGGCGGTCAGCGTCAACGGCTGGCGATCGCCAGAGCCCTGGTGGCCCAACCGAACATCTACCTGTTCGACGATTCCTTCTCGGCGCTCGACCTGGCCACCGACTCCCGGCTCCGGGCAGCGCTGCGGCCGACGACCCGGGACAAGACGATGATCATCGTCG
>Ga0302321_100003907_pt1 | contig 12847 bp, 12 predicted proteins | sample Fen_T0_1_FD_202505 | JGI IMG/M metagenome (GOLD analysis project Ga0302321, IMG submission 202505) | Peat permafrost microbial communities from Stordalen Mire near Abisko, Sweden - Fen_T0_1 | ecosystem: Environmental > Terrestrial > Soil > Wetlands > Permafrost | place: Sweden: Abisko...
CGGGCATCTGATCAAGACCCAGCTGCTCGAGCCGCACTGGGAAAAGAAGGCGGCCGAGGTGGTGGCGCTGGAGCGTGCCACGCTCTACGGCATCGTGATCTACAGCAACCGGCGTGTGAATTTCGGCACCGTCGACCCGGTGGCTGCGCGCGAGATCTTCATCCGCGAAGCGCTGGTCGCCGGCGAATGGGAGACGCGGCTGCCGTTCCTGGACGCCAACCGCAAGCTGATCGCCCAGGTCGAAGAGCTGGAGCACAAGTCGCGCCGGCAAGACGTGCTGGTCGACGACGAGTTGATCCATGCCTTCTACGACCAGCAGCTTCCGGCCGATGTCTGCAGCGGCTACACGCTGGAGCGCTGGTACCGCGAAGAGGTGAAGCGGCAGCCGAAGCTGCTGCTGCTGACGCGCGAAGAGTTGATGCGCCACGAGGCCGCGGGCATCACCACCTCGGCGTTCCCGAAGACGCTGCGGCTGGGCGGCGTCGATTGCGTCGCCAGCTACCTGCACGAGCCGGGCGACCCGAAGGACGGCGTGACCGTCACCGTGCCGCTCTTCGCGCTGAACCAGGTGAATGACGAACGCTGCGAATGGCTGGTGCCCGGCATGCTCAAGGACAAAGTGCTGGCGCTGGCGAAAAGCCTGCACCAGCGCCCGCGCTCGCGCCTGGTGCCTCTGCCTGACTATGCCGACGCCTTCATCGCCGACGTGAACGAGCGCAATGCCTTTGGAAGCGGCCCGCTGGTCGACGCGCTGCTGAAGAGCGTGCGCGACAAGACGCAGATCGACGTCAAGCGCAACGACTTCAAGCTCGAGCAGCTGCCGCAGCACCTGTTCATGAACTTCCGCGTTGTCGACGAGCACGGGCGGCAGCTCGGCACCGGGCGCAACCTCGCGAGCCTGAAGGCCGAGCTGGGCGGGCAGGCGCGCTCGGCTTTCCAGGCCCTGGCGGCGCTGCGGCCGGGCCTGCCCTCGGCACCCCCGGTGCAGCCCGCGTCGCCGGCGCTAGCGAAGGCCCAGCAAGCCGAAGCGGGCAAACCGGCTGCCACTGCGCCGGCCGAAGCGCAATACACCGACTGGACGTTCGGCGAGCTGCCCGAACTGATGGAGGTGCGGCGAGGCAGCCAGACGCTGGTGGGCTTCCCGGCGCTGATCGCTCGCGCCGACCATGTGTTGATCGAGGTGTTCGACGAGCCCGACATCGCAGCCAGCAAACACCGCGCAGGTTTGCGTCGCCTGGTGTCCCTGCAGATCCGCGACGCACTCAGGTACCTGGAAAAAAACATCCCGGATCTGCAGAAGATGGCAATGCTCTTCACGCCGCTCGGCAGCGCCGAAGACTTGCGCGAGCAGATCGTCGACCTGGCACTGGACCGCGCCTTTCTCGCTGATCCCTTGCCCACCGATGCCATGGCCTTTCGCCGCTGCATCGACGAAGGGCGAGGGCGCCTGACGCTCATCGCCAACGAAGTGGCTCGCAGTGCGCTGCTGGTGTTGACCGAATACGCCGCTGCCTCACGCAAGCTCAAGGATGCGCGTGCACCCAAGGACGTGGCCGACGACGTCCTGGCGCAGCTCGCTCGCCTGTGCCCCAAGCGCTTCGTGGTCGACACGCCCTGGGCCCAGCTGGCGCATTTGCCGCGCTACTTGAAAGGCATCACGATGCGGCTAGAGAAGCTGCGCTCCGACCCCGTGCGAGACGCAGCGCGCTTGAGCGAGCTGCGGCCGATCGAGCAGCGCTATCTGCGCCTGGTGGCCGAGCGACGCGGCGTGCATGACGCCCGCCTGGATGAATTCCGCTGGCTGATCGAAGAGCTGCGCATCAGCCTCTTCGCCCAGGAGCTGCGCACGCCCCAGCCCGTGAGCGTGAAGCGGCTCGAGAAGACCTGGTTGCAACTCAATGCCTGATGGTTGACGAGAAAGCGCGCGCAGGCTGGGTACAATGCGCGCTTGTTCGGGGTGTAGCGCAGCCTGGTAGCGCAACTGGTTTGGGACCAGTAGGTCGCGAGTTCGAATCCCGCCACCCCGACCATCCATCTTGTTTACCTCCCCACGCTTCAGGGCGTTCCCGGTTGCATCTTTAGAATGCCCCAGGTTTCGATGCGGCGGTAGCTCAACCGGATAGAGCACCAGCCTTCTAAGCTGGGGGTTACGGGTTCGATTCCTGTCCGCCGCGCACTTTACTAACTTTTTCCGGCAGCGGATTTTAGTTTACATAATATACATTGTCGCGTATTTGCGCACCATAAAACTGATGCGTCGACCCGCGGCCACATGGCCAGTGCATGCTCCCAAGAAAGGCCAAGGCCCCTCTCGGTTCATCGCACCACGCGCTGGTGCGAGCAAAGCACTCAGGCTTCGTCGGACTCTGATTCGGCGTCGATCGCGCTGTCGTACTCGTTCATGTCTGCTTCCTTGCGCGCGATCAGCGGCTTGTCGAGCGGGCGGCAAACGCGGCGCTGCAGACGGTCGAGGCGGTTCGAGCGCTCTAGCGCCTCGAAGACCTCGTTCGGGTTCATCATCAGGGAGAACGGGTTTGCAAGGATCTCGGCGGTCTGCATGGTCAGCTCCAAAAGAACTGTGGGGGTGCAAACAATGTAGGCGCGAGCGTCTTTGCGCAGCAGTCGGCGGGGCACCAAAGCGAGGGTCGGAATTTCCCTGACAAGCGCGTCAGGCAAGGCACCTCGACAGAGTATTTTGAAATCGATGAAAGTCTTTTATTGACAGGGCAATAAAGGACTTATCTCATGTTTTGCATGAGGAACGAAATCACGCTTCGGCGATGGTATTTTTCACCGGAAAAAGCCGCTCGAAATTGCGACTGGTGTGCTCACCGATGAGTTCGGCGCTGCAACCCTTCAACTCGGCCACCTGCCTGGCCACGAACTGCACGTAGGAAGGGTTGTTGGTCTTGCCTCGGTAGGGCATGGGCGCAAGGTAGGGGCTGTCGGTCTCGATCAGGCAACGGTCGAGTGGCACGAAGCGCGCAACCTCGCGCAGGTCGGCTGCGTTCTTGAAGGTCAGGATGCCCGAGAACGAGATGTAGAAACCGAGGTCGAGCGCCGCACGGGCAACCTCCATCGTCTCGGTGAAGCAGTGGAAGACACCGTTCGAGGCGCCCTCCTCCTTCAGCATCGCGATCGTGTCGTCGGAGGCGCTGCGGGTGTGGATCACCATTGGCAGGCCGGTGGCCTGCGAGGCGTGAATGTGCACGCGAAAGCGTTCGCGCTGCCAGGCCATGTCGGCGATAGAACGGCCATTGAGGCGGTAGTAGTCGAGGCCGGTTTCGCCAATGCCGACCACGCGCGGGCGCTGGGCCAGCGCAACGAGTTCGGCCACGCTGGGCTCGCGCACGCCTTCGTTGTCGGGGTGCACGCCCACCGTGGACCAGAAGTTGTCGTACGTTGTGGCGAGTGCATGCACGTCGTCGAACTCTTCGAGCGTGGTGCAGATGCAAAGCGCGCGATCAACCTGCGCGGCGGCCATGGCCGCACGGATGTCGTCGAGCTTGGCTCGCAGCTCGGGAAAGCTCAGATGGCAGTGGGAATCGACGTACATCGCGCAAGCTGTGGGCTCAGCCAGGCCGTCAGATGGTCTGGGTGGGCTTGGACGAGGCAATCGAGGTGCCGAGGATCTCTTCGATTTTCAGCTTGAGCAGCCGAGTCTTGTCGTCGTTGGGGAACTTGACGCCCACGCCCTGCGTGCGGCCACCCGAGGCATTGACGGGCGTGATCCACGCCACCTTGCCGGCCACCGGGTAGCGCTGCGGGTCGTCGGGCAAGGAAAGCAGCAGGTAGATGTCTTCGCCGAGCTTGTACTCGCGGGTGGTCGGCACGAACAAGCCGCCGTCGGTGAACAAGGGGATGTAGGCCGCGTAGAGCGCGCCCTTTTCGCGAAACACCAGCTGAATGACGCTGGGCCGCGTGGAGGCTCCTGGCGCAACAAGGCCAGCGGTTCGAACGGGGGGGACGGGCGCTTCGCTCATCGGCCGGAGTGTACCGAATGGCCTCTGGCTGAGGTGGGCGCAGACAAGGCTTGTTGCGCCTGAAGTACCAAGGATTCCACCATCACGGGCAGATTCCACGGGTGTTCGGCATGGCGAACGGTCTGGCGCAACGCGCGCGACCAGGCCACCAGTGCCGGCAAGGCTGCACCTGTCGGCAAGGACGCCAGCGGAAAGTAGCGCGGCGGCGCGCCGCAGGCCAGGCACATGGCGTCATGGCAGAGCTTGTGCAGCGCGTCGACCAGGCGCGGCAGCGGCCACGAGGCCAGCGTGCCGACCTCGCCCGTGGCCAGTTGCTTGGGCAGGCGCGCCCAGGTGACAGCATCCACGCCCTCACGCACCCATTCCAGTGCGTCGAGCGGCTGCCCGCCTGCAGCGGCGAGCAGCACGTCGGGCTGCGCCACCTGCTGCCCGGCCAGCCAGGCACTCGCGACGTCGGCCGGCGGCAACGCCAGCGGGACGGCCTGACAGCGGCTGCGGATGGTGGGCAGCAAGGCATCGGGCGCGCCGCAACTCAGCACGAAGCGCGCGGCGCCGGGCGGCTCTTCCAGCGTCTTCAACAAGGTGTTGGCGGCGATGGCGTTCATGCGCTCGGCAGGGTGGATGACCACCACCTTGCGACGCCCGCGCGCCGAGGTGCTTTGCGCAAATGAGACTGCAGCGCGCACGGCCTCGACCTTGATCTCCTTGCTGGGCTTGGCTTTGGACGCCTTGCCCTCGCCGTCATCGCCCTCTTCTGCGCTGCCCCAGCCGAGCGACTCGCGCAGCGCTTCGGGCAGCAGCACCAGCAGGTCGGGGTGCGAATGGGCCTGCACCAGGCGGCAGCTGGCACACGTGCCGCAGGGCTGTTGCTTCGGGTTGGTTTCGCACAACCAGGCCTGGGCCAGCGTCAGCGCCAACTCGAACTGGCCGATGCCTTGCGGCCCGTGGATCAGCAGCGCATGCCCTCGCTGCGTGCGCAAGGCCTCCTGCAGCGGCGCGCCGAGCCAGGGCAGCGGCAGTTTGCCGTCTTGCCCTACCACCCGCGCTGCTCCATGTGCGCCACGACCTGTGCCCAGACCTGATCGCGCGGCTGGGCCGCATCGATCTTGGCAAAGCGCTCGGGGGTTTTCAGCACCCTAGCCTCGTAGCCTTGCCGCACGCGGTCGAAGAACTCCACATCGAGCTTCTCGAAGCGGTCTGGCGAACGTGCCGCCATGCGGCGCTCGGCGGCCACCGCAGCGGATACGTCGAACAGAAAAGTCAGGCTCGGTTGCAAGCCTTGTTGCACCCAGGTTTCCAGAGTGTTCAGCATGCCGACATCGAAGCCGCGACCCGCGCCCTGGTAGGCAAAGCTGGCGTCCGTGAAGCGATCGCAGAGCACGGTGCGGCCCTGGGCCAGTGCCGGTTTGATCACCTGTTGGATGTGGTCACGCCGCGCGGCGAAGACCAGCAAGGCCTCGGTCAGTGCATCCATCGGCGAATGAAGCACCAGGTGGCGGATCTGTTCGGCGAGCGCCGTGCCGCCTGGCTCGCGCGTGCAGACGACCTCGTGCCCGGCTTGGCGCAGGCGCGCGGCCAGCGCGTCGATGTGCGTGGACTTGCCGGCACCGTCGATGCCTTCGAATGTGATGAAACGGCCGGTCATTCTGTGGAAGTTCAGTCAGCGTTGGTATTGGTTGACCGCCCGATTGTGCTCGGCGAGCGATTCACTGAACTGACTGCTGCCGTCGCCGCGCGCCACGAAATACAGGGCCTTGGTAGCGTCGGGCTTCACCGCGGCCAACAGCGAGGCGCGGCCGGGCATGGCAATCGGCGTGGGCGGCAGGCCGCCGCGCGTGTAGGTGTTGTAGGGCGTGTCGGTCAACAGGTCTTTCTTGCGCAGGTTGCCGTCGAAGCGCTCGCCCAGCCCGTAGATCACGGTCGGGTCGGTCTGCAGCGGCATGCCGATGCGCAGGCGGTTGACGAACACGCCGGCAACCAGGCCGCGGTCTTTGGCGGCGCCGGTTTCCTTCTCGACGATCGAAGCCAGGGTGAGCGCGTCGTTCGCGTCGCGCAGCGGCGTGTTGGCCGGGCGCTCGGCCCAGGCCGCATCGAGCTGGCGCTGCATGGTGCGGTAGGCGCGCTTGAGCACGGCCAGGTCGCTGGCCCCTTTGCTGAAGGCGTAGGTGTCGGGGTAGAAACGGCCTTCGGCGGCGATGCCCGGTGCGCCGATGGCCGTCATCAGCTCGGTTTCACTGAGCGAGGCCGTGGTCTGCTTCAGGTCGGGCGCGCGCGCCAGCTCGGCGCGAAACTGGCGGAAGGTCCAGCCCTCGATCAAGCGCACCGTGGCCATCACCTGATCGCCACGCACCATCTTGTCGAGCAAGCCGCGTGGCGTGATGCCGGTCTCCACTTCATAGCTGCCCGCACGGATCTTGCGCGCCTGGCCCGACCAACGAAACCATTCGTACAACAGGATCGGGTTGACCCGCACGCCGGCCTGCACCCAGGCCAGCGCCACATCGCGCGGCGTTGTCTTGGGCTCGATCGACACCTCGACCGCGTCGCCGGCCAGCTCCAGCGGTTGCTCCAGCCACCACATCACCGCCGCTGCCGAGCCTGCCGCGGCCAGCACGGCCAGCAGAAGCAGGCGGCGCAGAAACTTCACAAGCGATGGTGGGTTGCGGCGAAGCGCATCAACCCTGGTGGCAGTTGGATCATGGGGGCTGATGATAATCGGCGCATGACGACCCCCTACTCTCTCGACGGCGCTGCACCCTTGGCCCACTGGGGCGTGATCCGCGCTCAAGGCGCCGACGCCGCCGCCTTTCTGCACGGGCAGCTGACCAATGACTTCGCGCTGCTCGATGCATCGCATGCGCGACTCGCCGGCTACTGCTCGGCGAAGGGCCGGTTGCTGGCGAGCTTCATCGGCTGGAAGCGGTCCGACGACGAGGTGCTGCTGCTCTGCAGCGCCGATCTGCTGGCGCCCACGCTCAAGCGGCTGTCAATGTTCGTGCTGCGCGCCAAGTGCAAGCTCAGCGATGCGAGCGCGCAATGGCGTCTGCTCGGGCTGGCCGGCCCCTCGGGCATCGCCTGGTTGGGCGAGGCCGCACCTTCGGCCACCTGGGGCAAGACCTCGCGCGACGGTGCCGACATCGTTCGCCTGCCCGATACCGCCGGCATGGCACGCTGCCTGTGGGTCGCTCCCATCGACACCGCGGTGCCGGCACTGCCCGCACTGGATACCGCCGCTTGGCGCTGGGGCGAAGTAGAGAGCGGTGTGGTGACCATCGAAGCCGCCACCGTCGACCAGTTCGTGCCGCAGATGCTGAACTACGAGCTGCTCGGCGGCGTCGACTTCCAGAAAGGCTGCTACCCCGGCCAGGAGGTGGTGGCACGCAGCCAGTACCGCGGCACGATCAAGCGGCGCACTTTTCTTTTCGACAGCGCGTCATCGTCGGCCGTCGGCCAAGAGATCTTCCACAGTGCAGACCCGGGCCAGCCCGCCGGCGTCGTGGCCAATGTCGCACCGCTGCCAGGCGCCGCGGGTGGCAGCAGCCTGCTGGCGGAAATCAAGCTGGCAGCCATGACCGATGGCACGCTGCACCTGGGCAGCGCCCAAGGGCCTGTCTTGCGGCCGGCCGAGATGCCTTACGAAGTGACGAAAATCGCCGCGGACTGAAGAAATCAGCCGGCGGCGGCGATCTCCGTCACGGGCCTACGGTCGTGCAAGGCGTGTTCCTACAAGAATGGGGTTGAGCTCGGAATTGAGCAGGCGACATTTCAGGTTGACTTCACCAACCTGCCAGGAGCGCCCTGCTTTGACATCCCCCACGACGTGTTTCGCTGACGACATGCAGAGCGAACTTCTCGATCGGCAGTCTTTCCTCTTTCACCACAAACTGCTCGGGCACCCTGCCCTCGCTCTGCAGAACCTCGGCCGCATGATCCCGGCACTGCCCGAGTGGCAGGTGCACTACTCCAGCGGCAAGCTGCAGCCCAGCGACGACTTCGGTCGCGCACACGTGACCCACGCCAACGGGCTGTCGATTGAAGAGACGATCGAGACGATCCGAACGTCTGACTCGTACATCATGATCCGCGAGCCGAACACCGACGTCTCTTTCCACCCGCTGTTTCGAGACTTGATCCGCGACGTGCAAGGTGTGATGCAGGACTGCGGTGCGGGCCGCGAGGCCCACGACGCAAAGCTGTACCTGTTCATCTCGTCACCGAACAGCGTCACGCCATTCCACATCGATCGCTATTCCAATTTCCTGATGCAGATCCAGGGCCGCAAGGAAGTCAGCGTTTTTCCGCAATGGGACGAGCGGTCCGTGCCGAGCCGGGTGCGCGAGAGCGTCGTCGCGTATTCGGGCGAGCGGGCCACGTGGCAACCCGAAATGGATGGGTTGCGCACGGTGTACCGGCTTGAGCCGGGTGATGCGCTGCACGTCCCGTTTGTTGCGGGTCACCATGTGCGCAACGGGCCCGAGGTATCGATCACGCTGTCGCTGTTCTTTCACACCGACGCAACACGCTCGCTGACGCGCGCGATGCACCTGAACGACAAGCTTCGCCGCAGATTTGGCTTGCGGCCACACCCCGTGGGCATGGCCCCTGTGCGCGACGCCGTCAAGTCGGGTGTCTGGCGCTTCGGCCGGACGGTCGCTCACGTGCTGCGCCGAACCAGCTGAGCAGCGCCCTGCCCGCCCCGCGGGATGCGGGCGTGCGGCAAACGGTGGAAAATTACCGCGCCTCTCACAAAGGCGTGGCATCCCCGTTGATAGTTCACACCTCCTCGCTCCGCATGGCTTCAGCACGTGAGTTGTTCATCTACTATCGAGCGACGATTGAAAACGCCAGCGTCTTGCACGCCGCGGTGCTGAGTCTGCAGGCTGACTTGCAGGCACGGCACCCAGAGTTGCAGACCCGGCTGTTGCGCCGCCCCGAAGCGGCGGATGGACTGCACACCTGGATGGAAACCTACGCTGCCCCTTCGAGCGCCCATGGCATCTCCGAATCACTGCAGAGTGAGATCGAGAGTGCTGCCCATGCGAGGCTGGCTTCGCTCATCAACGGCGCGCGCCACACCGAGAGCTTCGTTCCATGTGCCTGGTAGCGCTTGCCCTCGACCAGTCGCGGCGTTTCCCGCTGGTGCTGGCCGCCAACCGGGATGAATTCTTCAAGCGCCCGGCCGCTCGCCTGGGCTGGTGGTCGTCCGGCCCCGGACTGCCCGACATCCTGGGCGGGCGTGACCTCGAAGCCGGCGGCACCTGGCTGGGCCTGACGACGCAAGGCCGCCTCGCGCTCATCACCAATGTGCGCGACCCCGGCCACAAGGACCCGACGGCACCTTCGCGCGGCATGATCGTGCCGCGCTGGCTGGCCGGCGACCTGACGCCCGATCGCTTCTGGATGCACACCGCGCTGTCGGGCCACAACGGCTTCAACCTGATCGCGGCCGACTTCCAACGCGGCGAATGCTTCTGGGCCTCGAACTTCGATGCGAGCCCGATGCGCCTGGAGCGCGGCCTGTACGGCCTGTCGAACGCCTCGCTCGACACGCCATGGCCCAAGGTCACCGCACTGAAAGAGCATGTGCGCGACGCCATCGATGCCAGCGATTCGGTCGATGCACTCACCACCCGGCTGTTCGATGCGCTTGCCGACCGCAGCCCGGCTGCCGATGCGCAACTGCCATCGACCGGTATTTCGCGCGAGATGGAAAAAGCCTTGTCGTCGGCCTTCATCCGCACGCCCGATGCCAGCTACGGCACGCGCTGCACCACGCTGGTTGTGACCGAGCGCGTCAACAAGCGCCTCGTCACCCACGTGCTGGAGCGCACCTTCAGCCCAAGCGGCGGCATGGCGCTGCTGCGCCGCTCGTTGCTGAAAGACTGGCCGCCCCGCTACTCCGAAGAAACGCCGGTCGGCGACGTGATGCAGGCGGTGGTGACCGAAAGCGAAGAGAACCCGGCCGAGCCCACACCGATCCGCAAGACGCGGGTGCGCAGCCTGCTCAAGCCGGAAGGGCCGCGCCGCCGGCGACCGACGGCGAGCGCCGTCTAGGGCCTCACAGGCTGCGCATCATTTCGATGTGCGGAATGCCTGCCTCCTCGAACACCACGCCACGGGCCACGAAACCAGCCCGGCTGTAGAACGCCTGAGCCGAGGTTTGCGCGTGCAGCACGGCCTCGCGATAACCGCGCTCCCGCGCCGTCTTCATCAACGCATCGAGCACCGAGCGGCCCACGCCGCTGCCACGCATGGCCTGGCTCACCGCCATGCGGCCGATCTTGGCAACCCCGGGCACATGCTCGAGCAAGCGCCCCGTCGCAAGCGGCCGGCCGAAACGGTTGTAGGCCACGGCATGAAGGCAGGCCGGGTCGGGGTCGGCCTCGTCCCACTCCATCTGCATCGGGATGCCTTGCTCCTCGATGAAGACCTCCGTGCGGATACTGCCGGCATCGCGACCGAGCGCGGCCCAGTCACCCACGCGCACCTCGACCATGGGCTTGCCCGCCTCGAAGCCTTGCAACACATCGCGCAGTTCCTGCGGCACCGGTTTCGACGTTTGCGTGGCCGGGTCGGCGAACACATAGACCAGCTCGCCGCTCACCAAGACCCGGTCATGGCGAAACACCGCGCAATGGAAGATCAGCGACGAATTGCCAATGCGCCCGCAGCGGACACCGATGTCGAGCAGCTCGTCGTAGCGCGCCGAGCCTTCGTACTCGACCGTGGCCTTGCGCACGAACAGGTCGCCGCCCAGGTAGGCCATGGTCTCGTTGTAGGGTACCGCGAGGGCGCGCCAATAACCGCCCACCGCGGTGTCGAAGTACATCAGGTAGTGGCCGTTGAACACGATCTTCTGCATGTCGACCTCGGCCCAGCGCACGCGCAGACGTTCGGCGAACCGGAACTCGTTTCTCTTCATGTCTCGAATGCTTTCTTCAAGGCCGTGGCGGCTGCGTCCATCGCGGCGCCGGCTTCAGGCAGCACACGGGCCATTTTGATGAAATCGTGCGTCACGCCGCGGTACAGCTCGAGATCGACCGCCACGCCGGCAGCGCGCAGCTTGTCGGCGTAGGCCACGCCTTCGTCGACCAGGGGGTCGCATTCGGCAAGGATCACGCAGGCCGGCGCCACGCCTTCGGCGTCGTCGGCGTTCAGGGGCGCGAAGCGCCAATCGCTGCGGTCTTCGTGTGCGATGTAGTGGTCGAAGAACCACGCAATGCCCTCGGTGTCGAGCAAGAAGCCGTTCGCGAACTGCCGGTGCGAAGGCGTGTCCTGGTAGGCCGTGGTGCCGGGCGTGATCAGCAACTGAAGCGCCAGGCGCAGGCCGATGTCGCGTGCGTGCAGCGCAGCCACCGCCGCCAGCGTGCCGCCGGCGCTGTCGCCACCGACGGCCAGGCGGCTGCTGTCGAGCCCGAGCGCGCGGCCCTGCGCACTCAGCCAGCTCAACGCGGCCCAGCTGTCATGCACGGCCGTGGGGAAGCGATGCTCGGGCGCCAGCCGATAGTCGAGCGCCACCACCGCGGCCCCACTGCGCAGGGCGAGTTGGCGGCACAGGCTGTCGTGGGTTTCCAGGTTGCCGATGGTGAAGCCGCCGCCGTGCAGGTAAAGCAGCACGGGCAGGCGCTCGCGGCTCGGTGCATACAGGCGCGCAGGCAATGAGGCGCCATCGGCTGCCGGAATGCGCAGGCTCTCCACACGTGCCAGCGGCGCGCGCGGCAAGTCCAGCACCTCCGAGCGGACGGTGTAGGTGGCGCGGGCTTCGGGCACCGGCATGCGATGCAAGGGGGGAACACCGGCACGCTGAATGCGGTCGAGAACGCCGCGCATAGCGGGTGTCAGAAGGGCTTGGCTCACGAGGTACCCGAGAGATGGACCGGTGGGATGTACCGATGGAACGCGGCAGTGTGCCAGAGCATACTGAGATGTCATTTCTCCGAACGTTCTCGACATGGCATTCATCAACTACCTCACGCAGATCCAACTCGACTTCGGGACCATCGCCCTGCTGCCGCAAGAGTGCGAGCGCATCGGCATCCGCAAGCCCCTGGTCGTGACCGATGCCGGCGTGCGTGCTGCAGGTGTGCTCGACAAGGCACTCACCGCGCTCGGCGCTGTACCGCATGAGGTGTTCGACCAGACACCATCCAACCCGACCGAAGCCGCCGTGCGTGCGGCGGTCGAGGCCTACAGGGCGCACGGGTGCGACGGCCTCATCGCCGTGGGCGGCGGGTCGAGCATCGACCTGGCCAAGGGCGTGGCCATTGCTGCCACCCACCCCGGGCCGATGAAGACCTACGCCACCATCGAAGGCGGCAGCCCGAGGATCACCGACGCCGTGGTGCCGTTGATCGCCGTGCCCACCACCGCGGGCACCGGCAGCGAAGTGGCACGCGGGGCGATCGTCATCGTCGACGACGGCCGCAAGCTCGGCTTCCACAGCTGGTTCCTGATGCCGCGCGCGGCCATCTGCGACCCTGAGCTGACGCTCGGCCTGCCCTCGTTGCTGACGGCTGCCACCGGCATGGACGCCATCGCGCACTGCATGGAGACCTTCATGGCGCCGGCGGTGAACCCACCGGCCGATGGCATCGGCCTCGACGGCCTGGAGCGGGGGTGGGCCCACATCGAGCGCGCCACCCGCAACGGGCAGGACCGCGATGCCCGCTGGCACATGATGAGTGCCAGCATGCAAGGCGCCATGGCATTTCAAAAAGGCCTGGGTTGCGTCCACTCGCTCAGCCACAGCCTGGGCGGCGTCAACCACAAGCTGCACCACGGCACGCTGAATGCGATGTTCCTGCCGGCGGTTGTCAAGTTCAACGCGGGTGCCGAGTCGATGGTGAAAGACCGCCGCCTGCAGC
>Ga0302321_100003910_pt1 | contig 12844 bp, 11 predicted proteins | sample Fen_T0_1_FD_202505 | JGI IMG/M metagenome (GOLD analysis project Ga0302321, IMG submission 202505) | Peat permafrost microbial communities from Stordalen Mire near Abisko, Sweden - Fen_T0_1 | ecosystem: Environmental > Terrestrial > Soil > Wetlands > Permafrost | place: Sweden: Abisko...
AATTCTGAGATCCGGCCTCGACTTCTCTGCGCGCCCTTTCTCTCACGGCTCGCCCCCCGGCGCTACCCGCATTCTGTGCCAGGATGGGCCCGTGGTCGAGTTTCCGTAAAGTCATGAACGGGGCGCTGCCTCGGCCGGCCACGGAGCGGGCGCCCGGGCGCCCTCCTCGACGGCTTCTCCACCGACAGGCTGCCCGCTCGCGTCATTTTGTCGACCATGCAGGGCTTTGGCCCAGGGCCCCGTTCGCGCTAGTCTGCGGGTGCAACCATGTCGGCGCCCGACGTCACCCCCGGCCAGCCACCGTGCCCCAAGTGCGGTTACCTGGCGGACACCTCCAACGGCCTCGTCAACTTCTGCCCGAAGTGCGGAAACGACCTCCGCGCCCTGGCCGAGGACGAGGAGCGCACGCTGACTCACCCGTGGGTGGGCAGCGTCATCGCCGACCGGTACCGACTCCTCTCGCTCCTCGGCGAGGGGGGCATGGGCGCGGTCTACAAGGCCGAGCACATCCGCATGGGCAAGGCCTTGGCGCTCAAGCTCCTGAGGGGCCCCTTCGCCCGCGAGGAGGGGGCGGTGGCCCGCTTCCGCTCCGAGGCGTTCATCGTCTCGCGCCTCTCCCACCCGCACACCATCGCGGTCTTCGACTTTGGCGAGATCGCGAACCAGGGCGGGTTCTACCTGGCCATGGAGTACGTGCCGGGCAAGGACCTGTCCACGGTGCTGCGCGAGCAAGGGAAGATCTCCGAGTCGCGCGCCGCGGCCATCGGCGAGCAGGTCCTTGGGTCGCTCGCTGAAGCCCACGACTCCGGCATCGTCCACCGCGACGTGAAGCCGGGCAACATCATGCTGATGCAGACCCGGTCGGGCGAGGACTTCGCCAAGGTGCTCGACTTCGGGATCGCCAAGCTGCGGGACGAGGCCCCCAACAGCTGCGATGACAGCAGCGCCGGCGCCATCATCGGCACGCCCAACTACCTCTCCCCAGAGCAGGCGCGCGGCCAGGAGCTCGACGCCCGCGCCGACCTCTACTCGCTCGGCGTGGTGCTCTACGAGCTGGTGTCGGGCCGCTGCCCCTTCGTGGCGCCCAACCCGATGGCGGTGGTCCAGTCCCACCTCCTCGACGAGCCGCCGCCGCTGTCCGAGGTGGCCCCGGGCGTCTCCCCCGCCTTCGCCGAGCTCGTCCACCGGGCCCTGAAGAAGCGCCCCCAGGACCGGTTCCAGTCGGCCGACGACATGCGCGACGCGCTGCTGGCCCTGGGCGCGGTGCCTGGCCCGGGCATGCCCGCCACCTCGCGCCCGTCTGGGCCCGAGGTGACCGGCGCCCTCCCCATCGCCAACCGGCAGGACTTCGAGGAGTTCGAGCGCCAGCTCCGCGCGCTGAAGCGCAGCCGGGTGATCGGCCCGGTGGCGGTCCTGGTGCTGGCGCTGGTGGCGGCCTTGACCGCCTGGCGCTGGAGCGACATTTACCAGACGTTACGGCGGCGCGCTCCCGGCATCGCGGCGGCCCTCCCGGCCGCGGTCCGTCCCAGCGACCTGTTCGACGGGGAGGAGCACGAGCCCAACAACTCTCCCGCGCAGGCCAACGTCCTCCCCATTCCTCCCGGCCCCGACGGCCAGCCCGCCGGTGGCGTCGCCATCATGCGGGGACACATCGGCCCCAAGATCTCCGACACCGTCGGGGACGTCGACGTGTTCCGGATCGAGGTCCCAGGGGGCCAGCGCCCGCTCGCCATGCACGCTGAGTGGAGCAGCGAGCGGCCGGGCGAGGGCATCCGCGGCCTCCACGTCGCGCTCACGCTCAACCGGGATCGCGGCCCCGAGTCGGGCCGCCTGTCGGCGCCGCTGGTGGCCAGCGTCGATCGCGGCGGCCCAGGCCGCACCGAGGAGCTGGTGGCCGCGGTCGGCGCGGGCGTCTACTACCTGGCGGTGCGCGAGCGCCACAGCGAGGCGACCGGCCCGGTGGAGAAGCCGACCGACTGGTACCTGCTCAAGGTCTGGCTGGCGGAGATCCAGCAGGGCGAGGAGGTCGAGCCGAACGACGGCCCGGATTCGGTGGAGCACCGCGAGATTCGTTACCGAGAGTGGAGAGAGGTCGCGGATCGCAACCCGCTGGGCGAGGCGAACCCGATCCGAGGCGGCACCTCACCGGAGGATCCCGACACCTTCTCCATCGCCGCGCGCAGCCCCACCGAGGCGCCGGAGCTGGTGGTCATCGTCCCTGAGCCGAGGCTCTCGGTGACGGCCCGCCTCTGGATCCCGGACGCGATGGATCTGACTCCTTCCCGGCCGAGCGATCGGGTCCGATTCGAGAAGGCGGGACTGGGTGGATTCGGCGAGCTGCTCTTTCTGCCGCTCCCCTCCGTTCCGGCGTCCAGCGCCCCCGACCTCCTCCTGCTCAAGGCGGCCGAGGGGTCTGGCACCTACACGGTGCTGGCGCTGGGCCGGGGCCCGGCGTCGAGCGCGGCCGTCCTCGCGCTGCTGGGGGAGCTCGAGAAGCAGGGGCGGAACGGGCAGGCGCTGGCCCTGGCCGCGGGATACGCGCACCGGCTCCCGGTGGCGGAGCGGCGCACCGACGTGCTTATGGCCGCCGCCAAGCTCGCGGAGCGCACCGCGGCCACGCTCAAGCCGGAGGGGCTGGTCCACTTCGCCGAGGCCTCCAAGCTCCTGGGCGCCGAGCTCTTCGAGACCAGCGGAACCCGGGTGCGTTACACGGGCGCCTTCGAGGCCCAGGTGGAGGGGCAGGGCCATCAGGCGGAGGAAGCGGCCGCTCGGCTCATCTCGCGCGGGGCGCCGTGCAGCGCGGCCGACGTGGCCAAGCGCGCTTCGGCGTTCCTAGACCGCTACCCCAGCTCGACCTTCGCGCCCCAGGCCCGGCTCTGGCTGGCGCGCGCCTCGGAGGACCTCTACTTCCAGGAAGGGAAGCGGCCCTATCTCGCCCGCGCCCTGGACCTGTACCGATCGCTGGCGAAGGCCAAGGGCGAGGCGGCCGCCGAGGCCAAGCAACGAACCAAGCGACTGGCGGGGAAGAAGCCGGCCCGCCCCAGCGCCCCGCGGATCAACTGCGCGGTCGCGCTCCGGCGCTGACGGTCGGGACCGGGTCGCCGGCGACTTGGTTCGGGTAACCAGCCCCCCTCGAGCGCGATGCCTCGGGCCGGTCGACGCAACGAGAGAGGGCGGGGGATCGCCCCGCCCTTGAGATCATTTCACGATCAGCTGAGTCCGGAGATCAGGCCTCGGGCTCTGCCTCGACCTTGACCTTGGCCTTGCCCACGACCTCGTGGTGCAGCTTCACCGGCACCTCGAAGTCGCCGACGGTCTTGATCGGATCGGCCAGATCGATGGAGCGCCGGTCGATGACGAGGCCACGCAGGGCGAGCGCCTCGGCGATGTCCAGGGCGGTCACCGATCCGTACAGCTTGTCCTGCTCGCCGACCTTGCGCTTGAGCGTGATCGGCGTGTCGGACAGGCGCTTGGCCACGGCCTCGGCCGAGGCCTTGAGCTTGGCAGCCTTGGCAGCCGCCACCGCCTTCTGGTGCTCGACTTCCTTCACGTTCTTCGTATTGGCGGCCACGGCCAGCCCGCGGGGGAGGAGGAAGTTCCGCCCGTAGCCGGGCTTCACCTCCACCAGCTCGCCGCCCCGGCCGAGGTTCTCGACGTCTTCGCGCAGAATGAGCTTCATGTCGGTCTCCTCAGGTGTTCACGACCGAGTAGGGCAGGATGGCGACGATGCGCCCGCGCTTGATGGCCGTGGCCACCTCGCGCTGGTGCTTTGCGCAGTTGCCGCTGATCCGCCGCGGGATGATCTTGCCGCGCTCGGTGAGGAAGTACTTGAGCTGGCCCTGGTCCTTGTAATCGACCTTGAGGTTCTTGTCGGCGCAGAACCGGCAGACCTTGCGCCGGCCGAAGCCGCGCCGCCCGCCCATCTCATCGCCGCCGCCGCGCATGTCGCGGTCACCGCGATCGCCGCCGCGGCCGCCGCCACCGCCGTCGCGACCGAAGCCGCCACCGCCGCCACCGCCGCCGAAGCCACCACCGCCGAAGCCGCCGCCACCGAACCTTCCACCACCACCACCCATTTCAGGACGCGCCATGGCTTACTCCTCCCCCCGATCGTCGTCGGCGTCGCCAAAGTCGTCGGCGACCGGACCGAACTCGCTCCGGTCCTCGCGCGGACGGGCCTCGTCCTCGACGGGCGTGAGCTTCTGGTCAGGCTCGACCTGCCGCGCCTCGAAGTCGACTTCGTCGGCCAGGCGGACGGAGTGATACTTGGTGATGGTGTCGATCATCTTGAGGTTACGCTCGAACTCACCCACCAGACCGGGCTTGCCGATGTACAGGCAGTGCATGTAGAGCGCACGCCCGTTCTTGGCCACCGGGAAGGCGGTCTTGCGCTTCCCCTGGTTGGTGAACCGGATCACCTTGCCGCCTTCACGCGACACCACCGCGCGAAGGCGCTCCTTCACTTCATCGACCTGATCGTCGGGCGTCTCCGGCTTCATCAGGTAGATGGTCTCGTACTCGCGCACGAGCTGCTTCTGCACTTCGGCCATCTTTACTCCCCTCGGGTTGACAGCGGCGGTTCACCCGCCGCGAGGAGCAACTCTCACTTCGCTCCCGGCCGGGCCCTATGCCCGACCAGGTCTCTCACTCCGGCCTGCGCCGGTTGAACTGGTTCATCGCCTTGACCGCGCCCTGCTCCAGCACTGCCCTGGAGGCCTGGCTGGCCCAGTCGACACACTCTTCGAACTGGCGCTCCTCCCCTTTGGGGAAGCGGCCCAGCACGTAATCCGCCGGATCCATGAGCTGCGGCGGCCGGCCGACCCCCACGCGGATCCGGACGAAGTCCGGGCTGCCGACGTGGGCATTGAGGCTCTTGAGCCCGTTGTGGCCGCCGTGCCCACCGCCGGTCTTGAGCTGGACCCGGTACGGATCGAGCTCCAGGTCGTCGTGGACCACCACCAGGTCGCCCGGCGAGAGCTTCCAGTAGCGCAGCGCCGGCCCGACCGACTCGCCCGACGCGTTCATGAAGGTCTGCGGCTTCATGAGCCAGACCTTCTCCCCAGCGACGCTCGTCTCGGCGATCTCGGCAGCATATTTGTGCAGCCCAAAGGCCACGCCCAGGGACGCTGCGACCTGATCGACCACGAGAAACCCCACGTTGTGTCGCGTCCGCGCATAATCCGGACCGGGGTTCCCGAGGCCGACCAGGAGCTTCAAAGCGTCGTCCCAGGGCCGAGTGGACCCTACTTCTTCTTCTCCGGGGCCTTGGCAGCGCCCGCGGCCGGAGCCGCAGCTGCACCCGCCTTGGCACCGCCCGCAGCCGGAGCCGCAGCCGCTCCGCCAGCAGCCGGAGCCGCGCCGGCAGCAGGAGCCGCACCCTCGACCGCGACAGCGGCCACGGGAACGACCTCCTCCTCCTTCTCGGGGATGGCCACAACGGCGACGGTGTAGTTGGTCGCGAACTTGATGGTGCAGCCCTCAGGGGCCTTCAGCTGGGCCACGTGGACCGACCCGCCGATCTTGAGGCCGGTGACATCGACCTCGATATTGACCGGGATCTTCTCCGGCAGCGCCTCGATGGAGATGCTGTGCGCATTCACCTGGAGGATGCCGCCGGCGGTCACGCCCTCGGACTTGCCGACCGTGACGACCGGGACCTCGACGCGGACGGGCTTATCGAGAGCCACCTCGAAGAAGTCCGCGTGCAGGAGCTTCCGGGTGACCGGATCGACCTGGTAGTCCTTGAAGAGGACCCGCTTCTGGCCGCCGCCCTCGAGGTCGAGGGTGATCAGGGTGTTGAACTTGCGGGGCGTCGCGATCGCCTTGATCACCGCGGCCGGGTCGAGCGAGATGGGGCTAGGCTGCCCACCGTTGCCATAGACCACGGCCGGGATGAGGCCCTGGAGGCGGAGCTGGCGTGCCGGCCCCTTGCCCTTGAGTTCACGACGCTTCGCCGAAATGGTGCTGGTCTCTGCCATGTTTTGCTCCCAACGGACTCGCCGTGGCCGTTCTGGCCTTCGCGGCTGAGGGGCCGGTGACATCGTCCCGGCCCTGGGTGTGGTCAAGCCATCAGAAACGCTGGCTTTAGCGGAGTGCGGCTGCCCCGTCAAGGGGTTCCTCGAATCGACCTCTCTTCGCCACGCTCCGATCAGACGAACAGGCTCGAGAGCGAGTCGGCCTGATGGATGCGCCGCATCGCCTCCGCGAGCAACTTTGCCACGGAAAGCACCCTGATCTTGGGGCAAGCCAGCGCCGCCGGATGGAGGGGGATGGTGTCGGTCACGACCACCTCCTCGAGGGGGCTCTTGGTGATCCGCTCCACGGCCGGCCCCGACAGGACCGCGTGGGTGCTGTAGGCACAGACCTTGGCCGCCCCCTTGTCGATCAGGGCGTTGGCCGCCTGGGTGATGGTTCCGGCGGTGTCGATCATGTCGTCGAGCAGGATGGCGGTCTTGCCCTGGACGTCACCGAGGACGTTCATGATCTCCGCCTCGTTCGGCTTGATCCGCCGCTTGTCGACGATGCCGAGGGTGGTGCGGAGCCGCTTGGAGTAGGCCCGGGCGCGCTCCACGCCGCCGGCGTCGGGCGAGACCATGACCACTTCGTTGGTCTGGCCGTCGAACTGCTTCCGCATGTGATCGAGCAGGACCGGGTTGGCGTAGAGATGGTCGAAGGGGATGTTGAAGAAGCCCTGGATCTGGCCGGCGTGCATGTCCATCGAGATGACGCGCGTGGCGCCGGCGGCCTCGAGCAGGTCGGCGATCAGCTTGGCGGTGATCGGGGAACGGGACGCGACCTTCCGGTCCTGGCGAGCGTAGCCGTAGTAGGGGATGACGGCGTTGATCTCGGCTGCCGACGCGCGCTTCAGCGCGTCGATCATGATGAGCAGCTCCATCAGGTTCTGGTTGGCGTCGGTGCAGGTGGACTGGATCACGAAGGTGTCCAGCCCGCGGACGTTCTCGCCGATCTCGACCTGGATCTCGCCGTCCGAGAAGCGGGAGACCGACGCCTTGCAGAGGGGACGCTCGAGGGCAGCGCAGACCTGCTTCGCCAGCGGCAAGTTCGAGTTCCCGGCGAAGATTTTGTAGTCAGGCAACAGCCCACTCCCGAGCACCATGACCTCTCCTCCAACCCCAGAGCCCGCTCAGCCCCGGAAAGAATATCTACCGGCCCCGCCGCCACAGCGCGACGTGGTGCCCTTCCCTCTCGTCTCGAGTGCAGCAGCCAGGCACCGGCCTGCTCCCTGACCCTCGCCTGCGGCGCGATTCCGGCGACAGACGGGTCTTATACAGGACGGGGCCGCGAAGGTGAACGGCCTCGCACAAAAAGGCCGCCGGCCACCCCACGTCGGGACGCGAGACTCCCCACCATCCCCCTACCCGCCCGAAGAGCCTCGCCCACTGGCCCGACGCCCTAGTCTTCCAGGCCGTCGGTCCCGGTCGCCACCACCTCGGAGGACACCTTGTTCACCTCGCGCTCGTACTCCGCGAGAATTCTCTTCTCCATCTTGTCGCGAGTTTCGGAGTTGAGAGGGTGCGCGATGTCCTTGAAGGTGCCGTCCTTACGACGCTTGGCCGGCATGGCAATGAACAACCCCGAGTTGCCATGGATGACCTTGAGGTCACGGACCACGAAGCAGTGGTCCAGCGTGACGGTCACGTAGGCCTTGAGCTTCTCTTCATTGACGGGGAAGACGCGGACTTCTGTGATTTCCATGACGCCACCCCGGGCTGTCGCTGCATCGTGCGCACGACAAAAAGGTCGAGCGAGGCAACTTCGGCCCGATCTCGGGCCATCGCCCGAACCGCAGATCGGGTCGCATTCCGGTCTTCAAAAAGACCGAAAACGGTTGGACCACTGCCGCTCATTATAGCTCTGCCCGCCCCTTGAGCTTCAAGCAGCTCTATCATGTTTCTGATCTCAGGGAAGCGAACGATGCAACTTTCCTGGAGATCGTTATCGAGCCAGGTGGGCTTGAACCCTGCCCGATGAATAGGCCCCAGTTTTTGGGCATTTGCGGGATCGCTGCGCGATGCATCCAGCCAGCGATAAGCGTCCGCGGCGCGGATCGCCAGCTTCGCGCTGCGCGGGTACGCGAGCACGAGGGCCAGGCTGGGTACGACTGCCGGCGTGAGCTTCTCGCCGCGCCCTCTCGCCCACGCAGGACCTGCGCCGAGGAAGAACGGAACGTCCGAGCCGACCGCGAGCGCCTCCTCCGCGAGCGCCTCGCGGTCCCGGACCTCGAAAGCCCGCGCCAGGCACCGCAGCACCGCGGCCGCGTCCGAACTCCCCCCACCCAGACCGGCCGTGACCGGAATCCGCTTCTGGATCCGGATGTCGCACCGATCGTCCACCCCGAAGCGCCGGCGAAAACCCTCCGCGGCTCGGGCTGCCAGGTTGTTTGGCCCGTCCAGCTCAGGCCTGCCAGGACATCGGCAGGAGACCGGACCCGGACGGCCGCGGGAGACTCGGACCTCCACCTCGTCGGCCAGATCCACAGGCGCCATCAAACTCTGGAGATCGTGGAATCCGTCCGGCCGGCGAGCGCCGACGCGCAGCACCAGATTCACCTTGGCCAGCGCCCGCGTGGTGAGGATCACACGATGCGTATATCAGGCGATCCAACCGACGGGAAAGCGGTTTGCGCTCGGCTGCTCTCTTCCGGGCCTATGGCGCCAATGTGGGAGAGCGGCTTTCGGCCTCGCCAACCGCGGCCAGTCCGGTTAACCTTCCCGGCGATCATGGCTCTCCCCTCGAACATCGACGTCCTCATCTCGGCCGAACAGATCCAGGCCCGGGTCAAGGCGCTCGGCCAGCAGCTCACCCGGGATTACGCGGACCAGCCGTTGACCCTGGTCGGGGTGCTCAAGGGCAGCTTCGTCTTCATGGCGGATCTGATGCGCTGCATCGCGCTCCCGCTGGTCGTCGATTTCATCGCGATCTCGTCCTACGAGGGCAAGACGTCCACCGGCGTCGTCCAGATCACCTCGGATCTGAGCCGCCCCATCGAAGGACAGCACGTGGTGGTGGTGGAGGACATCGTCGATACCGGCCTGACCATGCGTTATCTGCTCGAGAACCTGGCCACGCGCAAGCCGGCGAGCCTCAAGGTCTGCTCGCTGCTGGAGAAGCCGACGCGCGCCAGGGTCAAGTCGCCCATCGACTACCTTGGATTCACCATAGGTGACGACTTCGTGGTCGGCTACGGCCTCGACCACGACGGGCACTGGCGCAACCTGCCTTTCATCGGGCTCGTGCGGGATTGAGCCCGGCAGCCCGAACGCCCACCGCCGCCCAACGCCCATGCCGAACGACGACACCCAGCTCGCTCCCCCTCCCCGCTCCAGACCTGCGCGCGCGACCCTGGCGTGGATCCTGGTCCTCATCCTCGCCGGGCTGGTCGCCTGGCTGGCCAGCGAGCGCAACGCGCGCCTCTTCTACCTCGTCCCCGACGGCGAGGAGATCGTGGTGAAGAAGGGGATGTTCCTTCCCTTCGGCCGCCAGGCGATCCACGCCGAGGAGCCAGGCCTCAAGGCCTACGCTCCGGTGAAGCCTCCCGCCGGGTATGCCCTGGGAGACGAGCGGAGCTTCGACGACCGGGCCAGCCTCGACCAGGGGCTCTACGAGCTGCTCGCCAGCTGGGCACGCGCGGACATCACCGGAGACCAGCACGATCAGCTCGATCGAGGGCTCGCCTACCTGGCCCGAGCCGAGCAGCTCCCTGGCATCTCCGCGGCCCAGCGCGAGGATCTGCGGTCGCTGCGGGCCGAGTCGAGCTACTTCGAGGCGCGCAGCCTGCTCGAGCAGGGGTCGGAGCTGCTCCGCAAGGCGCGCGAGAAGCTCAGGGTCGCCTCCGAGGGGGCTGGCCGCCACGCCTCCCAGGCGCTGCTGCTCCTCCGGCGCCTGGAGCCCGTGGTCGAAGGGGCGGTCGATGCCTGGCGCGATCTGGAGGGCAAGCCGGCCCGCGCCGAGGCCGGGACGACGGCTCCCGCAGCACCCGCGCCTGAGCCGCCCAAGGCCGCTGCCACCGCCCGCTGAGCGGGCGCCCGGATGGGGTCGCGGCGCGACGGTCGACCCGCGCCATCCCACCTTCGCCGACACCAAGGCCGAGAGCAGGTTCGCCCCCGGGCGGAGCCGCTATCGCTCGAATCCAGCCCAACGCCTCTCGCCGAACCGCGTAAAAGCCGCGGACCCATTGTAGCATCGGGTTGCCATGGCTCATTTCTACGCTATCGGCGGCACCGGCGACCTCCTGGCCCGCTACAGCTTCATCGAGCCGCTCCTGAACGGGAGGCGCGTGCTCGAGATCGGCGCAGCCGCCGCCACCGACGGCGCCTCGGCCGCGTTCCTGGCGGATCGGGGCGCGGCCGCAGTCCTGTCGATCGACGCGGATGCGGCGGGGTTGGCGCGGGCCGAGGCGGCCGTCCGACATCCCTTCGTGCAGTTCCGCGACCTCGATCCCACCCAGCTCAAGGCGCACGCCTTCGACCTGATCCTGGTCGCGAACGGCGCTCCGCTGGCCGGCGATCCCGAGCGGCTCGCTGCCTACGCGCAGCTGCTGGCGCGGCGGGGGTTCCTGGTCAGCGCCATCCCGGCCCCAGGCGCCGGGCTGGCCCAGCTGGCCGGCGTCTCCAGCGGTGAAGCCCCTCCCGCCTACGAGAGCTTCGTCGGCGCCCTCTCCTCCAGCTTCGCCGTGATCGAGGTGGCCACCCAGGTCGTCACGGTCGGTTACATGATCGCCCCGGCCCAGGCTCAGGACGGCGCGAGCGAGGACCCGGACATCACCATCGACGGGTCGAGCGCGGGGCCCGCGGAGGCGAGCGCTTACCTGGCCGTGTGCGGGCAGGAGCCGAGCGGATTGAGTGGGCTCTGCCTGGTGGCGCTGCCGGCGGCTCCGCTCGTGGAGAGCGCGCAGGCCGCGCGCGCGGCGCAAACCGCGGGGCTGAGCGAGGCCCAGGCGGAGGTGGAGCAGCAGCGAACGCAGCTCGCCGACCTCCAGGCCCGCGTCGCGGAGCGTGAGGAGCGGCTGATCGTCCAGGACGCCCACGCCGCCGAGCAGGAAGCCAAGCTGGCCCAGCTCGTGGCGCAGTTGACGGCCGAGGAGGCCCGCCGCTCGGAGCTGGAGCAGGAGGCGGCGCGACTCCGGCAGGAACAGACGGACGCCGCGGGCCACGTCACCGAGCTCGTGGCCGAGCTGGAGCGCGCGCGGGAGGAGCTCTTCGAGGCCCAGGCCGCGCACGACGCCGCCCTGGCCAGCGAGGCGCACCGGAGCCGCGAGCTGGAGCAGGCGCGGACCGCCGCCGCAGAGGAGGGCCGCGCGCGGGTCGAAGAGCGCGATCGCCTGGCGGCGGAGCGCGACGCGGTCCAGGAAGAGCGGGATCGGTTGACCCGCGCCCTCCAGGAGCGCCAGGAGGAGGCCCTGGACTCCGAGAAGGAGCTGCGGGCCGCGCACACCGACGAGCTGCGGCGCCGCGCGCAGGAGCTGGAGCAGCTGCGGGAGGAGCGGGATCGGACCGCGAAGTCGCTCGTCGCCGCGCAGGCAGAGGCGTTCGAGACCGAGGCCGCCCTCCAGGCCGCCCGCTCCGAGGCTCAGGCCGCGCGAAGCGGCATGGACGCCACGGTGGGACGCGCCAACGCCGCCGAGGCCCGCGCAGAGGATCTCGACGAGGCGCTCGACGCGGAGAAGGCGGCAGCCGAGGAGGCGCGTGTCAGGCTCGACGCCGAGCGGCTGGCCTCGGAGGAGCTCCGGAGCTCCCTCGATGCGGAGCGGAGCGCTGCCGAGGAGCTCCGGAAGGAGCTGGACGCCCAACGACTCTCGGCCGAGGGGCTACTGGGCTCCCTGGAGTCCGAGCGGAGCGCCGCGGAGGAGCTGCGGAAGGCCCTGGACGCCCAGCGACTCTCGGCCGAAGAACTGAGGATTTCTCTGGAGACGGAGCGGCGCTCCAGCGACGAGACCAAGGCCACGCTCGACGCCGAGCGACAGGCGCTGGAGGAGGCCGAGAGCCGGAGCCGGGCCCTGGACAGCGACCTGGAGCAGGTCCGCGCCGATCTGTCCGCCCGCGATCAAGCGGTGGGGGAGGCGCTCCGGAGCGCCACCGAGACGGCTGAGGCGCTGGCCCACGAGCGCGCCGCCTTCGCCGAGCGACTGGCGTCGGCCGAGCAGGACCGGGAGGCGGGCCGAGCCGAGCGAGAAGACCTGCGTCACCAGACCGCGTCCGCCGAAGAGAAGCTGGCCGCGCTGGCGCACAGAGAGGAGGCGCTGCGCGGAGCCCAGGCGCGCATCGCGGAGCTGGAGGAGAGCGTCGAGGCTGGCAAGGCCGAGAGCCGAGAGCTCGGCAACCGCATCGCCGAGCTGGACCAGGAGATCGTGACGCTGGGCCAGCGGAGCGCCGAGCAGGCCGAGGTCCAGGCGTCGATCAAGGCGTCGATGGAAGGCGACCTCGAGCGAGCCCGCGAGGAGACCGAGCGTGAGCGGATCCATGGCAGGGACCTCGAGGAAGCCGCCACCCGCGCGCGGATCTCCCGTGAGGCGGCCGAGGAGCTGAGCCGCTCGACGCTGGCGGAGCTCGAACGCCTCCGCGCCGAATCGAGGGAGCACTCTGGCGTGCTCGCCAAGGCCCGCGACGCAGCCGAGGCCGCGGAGGGGCAGGCCGCGGCGCTCGAGGCCGAACTCCAGGCGGCGAAGTGGGAGCGGGACGAGCTGGCCTCCCGGCTGCGCGGGTCCACCCAACCGCCGCCAGTCCCAGCCTCCGGGGAGCTCTCTCGGCTCCGGGACGAGTTGGCGTCCCGCGTGGCCCAGCTCACCGAGGCCGAGGCGCGAGCGGATCAGAAGACTTCCGAGGCC
>Ga0302321_100003911_pt1 | contig 12839 bp, 9 predicted proteins | sample Fen_T0_1_FD_202505 | JGI IMG/M metagenome (GOLD analysis project Ga0302321, IMG submission 202505) | Peat permafrost microbial communities from Stordalen Mire near Abisko, Sweden - Fen_T0_1 | ecosystem: Environmental > Terrestrial > Soil > Wetlands > Permafrost | place: Sweden: Abisko...
GTCAGCGCGCGCGCTGACCCGCGTGCGTCGCGCGGCGCAACCCTTGCGCAGCAACGAACGCATTTCGTCCGGTGTGGCGCGAAAACGCGCGCGCCCCAGCCGAGGCCGCCCAACCAACGCACGGCGTCCCGGCATTCTCGTCGATCCCACGCCCCAGACCAGGTCGCCAAGCAGTCGAACGGGCGCAGCCACTGAAGACTCAATGCGCTCCCGCGCCGTCATCCCCGTTGGCCGTCGTCTTGCATAGTGCGCAAAGATGTTCCTCACGCTCGCGGCCCACGAAATGCCGCGGAAACCAAGCGCTCGCGCAGCAGATACTTTCACTGAGCGCGTGCGCGCAACGACTCGCATCCACAGCTCGCGGCTCGCTGCCCTGCGACCGTGGCATCACCCTTCTCGGTTGGAGCGTCGGCCATGATGAGCTGGCTAGCGGACCTGACCGGCACCCAACCGGTCGCCTACTCAGTCTTGATCCTGTCCGCGATCGCCGTCGCGGGCCTCGCCCTGGGCCACGTCAAGCTGCGCGGCATTCAGCTCGGCGTCGCCGGAGTTTTGTTTGCGGGCATCTTGTTTGGTCATTTTCATCTGACGATCAAACCGGAGATCCTGGGGTTCATTCGGGATTTTGGCCTGATCCTGTTCGTTTACACGATCGGCATGCAGGTCGGCCCTGGGTTCTTCAATTCACTCCGAAGGCAGGGCTTGTCTTTGAATCTTTTGGCCGCCTTCATCGTGCTCGGCGGCGCGTTCCTCACGATCGGGGCAGCGTGGCTGTTCAAGATCGACATGGCGGCCGCCGTGGGCATCTTCTCGGGGGCCACCACGAATACCCCGTCGCTCGGCGCGGCGCAGGAAGCGCTGAAGCAGGTCCCGCACTTGGCCGCCGCCCGCGGAGGCTTGCCCGCCCTGGGTTACGCGGTGGCGTACCCCTTCGGCATCATCGGCATCATCTTGTCGATGATGATCGTCCGGGCCATCTCGCGCGTGGACGTCAAGAAGGAGGTGGAGGCGTTCGAAGCAGGCCAGCGAGTGGGAAGCGATCCGCTCGAGCGCATGAGCATCCGCGTCGCCAACCACAACCTCGACGGACTCCGCCTGCAAGAAATCCCGGGTCTCGAAACGCTGGGCGTCGTGGTCTCGCGCGTGAAGCACGTCGGAGACGAAGAAGTTCACGTCGCCAACGCCGACACCATCCTGCACGAGGGCGACATCGTGATGGTCGTCGGCACGCACCGGCACCTGCACGAATTCCAAATCATCGTCGGGCAGGAGAGCCCCCAAGATCTCATGGATATACCTGGGCCCGTCACCTTCGAACGCTTCGTGGTCACCAGTCGTGAAGTGCTGGGCAAGACGCTACACGAGCTCGAGCTCACCCAGCGTTACGGCGTAACGCCCACGCGCGTGCAGCGCTCCACCGTGGAGATGACCGCGATCCCCAACCTCACGCTCGAGTTCGGCGACGTCGTCCAAATCGTCGGCAAGAAAGCGGACGTAGAGAAGGTCGCCTCGGTGCTCGGCAACTCGGTCACGGAGCTGAACCGCACCAGCTTCATCGCCATCTTCGTCGGCATTCTGCTGGGCGTCTTGGTCGGCATCTTCCCGTTCTCGCTCGGAGGGCTACCGATGCCCGTGCGCCTCGGTCTCGCTGGCGGACCGCTGGTCGTCGCCATCGTGCTCAGTCGCATCGGCCGCGTCGGCACGCTGCTCTGGTACATGCCGCCCACCGCGAACCTGGTCCTGCGCGAGCTCGGGATCACGCTATTTTTGGCTTGCGCGGGTCTGAAAGCGGGCGAGCACTTCTTCGAAATCCTGCTCTCCAGCCAAGGCCCCATTTGGATGGCGGTGGGCGCCACCATCACGCTCGTCCCATTGCTGCTCGCGGCCTTCATCGGGCGCTCCTTGCTGCGGCAGAACTTCATCAACCTGTGCGGCGTGCTGGCGGGCGCCATGACCGATCCGCCCGCGCTCGCCTTCGCGAATGCCATCAATCGCTCAGACACGCCATCCGTCGCCTACGCCACGGTCTACCCGCTCACCATGCTGCTGCGCATCCTCGTCGCGCAGCTCATGATCGTGGTGTTCGTGCGCTGAGCGCAGCGTCGATATCCGTCACCCGCAGGGCTGGTGACCAGCCACGAAAGCCGTTGACAAGGAGGCGCGGACGAGAGAAACGTTGAGCGCTGATAAGTTGCCTCGGGAGGACCATTGAAACACAATCACGGGTGGGGGCGGCGCACCCTAGTCGCCGCTGGGCTGGGCTGGGCTGGGCTGGGCTGGGCTGTACGGCCAAAAGTGGCGAGTCTTCCGGTGAGGTAAACCAAGCCGTTGTGCAGGATTTCGTGATCTCGGTTCGCGCCCCGAAAGGAGTCGCCGCGACCAAGCCAGTCATCCTCGCCACGACGAGCCTGAGTCTCACTCCACAATCTTCGGTGGCGCTGCCGCCTTCGGCTCCTGCGCCCGTAGTGGCCCTGGGCGCTGCCGCACAATCAGTGGTGGGGCCAGACGCCAAGGTCGGCGAGCTCTGGAGTCGCGGTCCAGTCGATCTTCGGGACCGCGTGACCGTGCAAGGTAAGCTGCACGCGGCGGTCGTTACCCTCGGCAATCAGGTCACGGTGTCCGGCGGCTTTGATCGCGCACCGGTGTTCGATCCGCTGAACGAGGTCAGCTGGAAGGTGCAGTGGCCGACAGGCGCGGGGCCGCTCGTCTCGCTGCAGCCGGGTGCAACGAGCGCCATCTCTCCGGGATTATTTGGCTCGGTCCACGTCGCGTCAGGGGCGCGGCTCACGCTGAGCTCAGGAACCTACTACCTGAGTGAGCTCGTGCTCGAGCCTCAATCGGTCATCGAGCTCAATCAGGCTGCGGGCCCCGTGACCGTGTACTCAGCCCAACGCCTGATTTACCGAGGTACCACCGTCGTCACAGGGGGCGGCACTCCGGATTGGCTGGTGGGCGTGTTGGGACAAGAGGATACGGTCATCGAGGCTGCGTTCACTGGCGCCCTACTCGTGCCAAACGCCCGCTTGACCTTGCGCGGCCCCGGCTCGCCCACGCTGTTCACAGGCTTCTTCTTCGGCAAATCCGTAGAAGTGAGCCCCCTGGTGACGGTGCGCTACCAGGCGCCGAATGTTATTTTGGGGGCAGCCGGGTTAGGCGTAGGTCAGTGTGCCGCCCTCGTCGCCCCCCGCTCGGATCTCACGGGGCAGGACCAGGAAATAGCCTTCCAACGCGATATCGCCCGCTACTGCTCGATGGTCGGCGCAACGCCCACGCAGATCGACATCGCCGCACGCACGAATGTCGACTACGCAGCGCTCGCTTTTTCGCTCGCGGCCGAGGCCATCACTCCGGCGCGCTACTTGGCTGTGGTCAGGGACCGCGTGCGCAAGGAGCGTGCGGCGGAAGATAACGCCACGCAAGCTGACCTCATCTCCAAAACGCCAGACGGGGATCGGGACCTGGTACCAGATTCGCAGGACGCTTGCCCAGACACGCCGCCGCTCACTGCCACGTTCGACAACGGCTGCACCGATCCGAGCGTCCCGGATGCGCCGAGCGCTTCGGACGTGAGCCGCGTGCTCGCTCACGGAGGCATTGCCATCGACCCGCGCTGCAGCGGCGCTCATCCTCTCCCCGATGCGGTAGCGGGCGCCTTCTACTACCCGCGCAAGCCCGAGCGTGGCACCTACATTTTGGCCGGGCGCGTGCTCAATCAGCCGCCCGCTTGTCCCATTTGGTACGCGTTCGATATCGAGGCGACCAGCCCGAGCGGTGTTGTACAAGTTTACCCGGTGGTCTTCGCCCAGCAGGAGTCCGCCACGTCGCTCGTGGGCCTCGGCAAGCCCGTGCCCCGCGGGTTCATTCAATTCAATCCGCTACCCGGCGATCCGGGCACGCGCGGTGTGCTGGGCAGTGCGGGCGGCAAAGGCAGCGTTCGCTTTCGCGTCCGAACGATGAACGGTGGCGGAATGCATTCCGGCTGGAGCGAGTGGAAGACCACCACTCAAGCCGACTGCTTCGCGCTCGGCTTCAAGTGTGGACAGTAGCAGGAGGGAAATGGTCATGTTGAAGCAATATCCACGGCTCATGAAAGCGAGCGCGCTGTCCGCGCTCGCCAGCTTCTTCTTCGCCTCGCTGCACGCAGCTCCCGCGAGCGCGTACAACTACAGGACCCACTCGCGCATCGCTGAGCTGGCGGTGCACGCGATGCGCACGGCACCCGCGCCGCCTCGAGTGGCACTGCCGCCTGTTGGCGAGAACATCGATGAGTGGAACGCTTACTTGACCGCCGTCCATGCCGCGCCGGATCGGCTGGCACAACTCAAGACGGGCATTCCGAACGAGCTCGATGCGAACACTTTCGCGGTCGTTCCGGGTGATTCTACCGCTGAGAAAGAATCGTTCCCCTATTCCTACAGCACTTGCCAGCTACCCGCGGCCGGGGAGCCTCGCGATCTCAAGCGACTCAAGGAGATCCGCATCATGGATCTCAACTACTTCCCCGAACGGCATTCTCCGTGCGGGCTAACGCCGGCGGAAGTGCCGAGCCTCCGCCGGCAGATGCCCGCGGGCGCTTCGCAGGCCGAAGTCACGACGCGCGTCACGGAGCTGGTGCTTGGCTGGCACGCGGCGGGGGTCGACGACCACCTGGGTGACGCAGTGCTCTGGGTTCGCCCGACGTTGGTTGGCCCCGCCGGCGCGGCGTTCGAGGCGGCGAGTCTGGTTTTCGAGTACGGCGTCGGGACGATCCTGCTTCCGTTCGCGCTGATCGCCTGCGGTTTCAAAGCTATTTTCGGGAGTGGTTGCCACCCCAAGCATGCCATTGACAGTTCCTATGCACTGGCCCGGCAGTACAACGTGGTCGATGAAATCCAGGGGGCCATTCCTGGGGTTGGAAACATTCGCGACGACAACTTTACGGGTCTGTGGCACTTCGAGTCGGTCGACGCGGGGGTCAACCGCTACAACTCGACCCGCGGCATGTGGTACCCCGGCGCAGGCCCCAGTTACCCCGGCGCCGTGGATGTCGGCATTGCCGCCGCGGGCGAAATAGCCGGGCTGTCCTTGAACGCCTATTCGGCGAATGGTCCGACCAACTACGGTGGTTTTGATCAAGTGCACCGGACCAAGCCGCAGTGGCAAGCGCACACCATCGCCACGCTCGAGTGGTCGCCGCTGCACAATCTAGCCGCCTACGGCTGGTCGGTGTTCAAGAACGACCCCACGAACGCATCTGGGCTCGGCTGGCCGCTCCACGCCATCGGTGATGCCTGCGAGCCCCACCATGTGACATCGACCAGCTCTTGGGGGCACCGCACCTACGAGGAGTACGTGGCCGACCACGAGCAAGATTTCATGCCGAGCGTGTTCTTGTACGACACGAGGAATAGCAACGGTTTTTTCGATCCGGTGGCTCAGACCGCCCTCGACGACCAGCTCACTGCGGCCCTGTACGCTGGCTTCCGATGGTGGAAACAGTTCAATAGAACCGAGGACATGGCGGCCCTCATTCATGATCTCGCGCTCGAGACGCGTCAGAAAGTCGGCGCGCAGGGTGACTGGCCCTTCCGAGACAACCCGTCAGTGGTTTACTTCGAGGGCGAAGCACGGAAGAAGGAAGCAATCGAGAGCTACGGGCAAGCTCAGATCGTCCCTCATCTCGACGACGCGCAGGGCCTCCTCACGACTTCGATCGGGGCAGCCATCGCCATGCTTGCGGTGGCTGCGAAGAAGATCCCGGATGTAGTGCCTGTGAATCTCGCTTGCCCGGCGGGGCAAGCGTTTGGCTTCGAGGACATCACCGTGACAGTGCCGGGGGACTGTCCGTACTGTGACCCAACCCTCGAGGTCTGCCCGGTGTGCCCGGACGTCGTCGTTCCCGAGAACAAAGCGGGCTGCACCGCGGGACCGAGCAACGCCCAACCCTTGTCGCTGGACGATGCAGGAGTAGCGACGATGACGAGCGAAGCGACCGGTGGCGCGAGCGGGGGCGGCGGTAGCAGTGGCGGTTCTGGCGGCAACAACGGCAGCTGCGGCACGTTGAGTACTTGCTCCGTCAACGCCCCTTGCACGGGTAGCAACGAGAGTTGCGACGCAGCCGGCTGTTGCGAGGTGGTGAAGTAGGCATGCGCTCCCCCGACCCTTGCCCGTTCACTCAGCCAGTGGCGTATAGCGCCCGCAGCCGCCTCTGCGCAGCATTGCTGCTGCTCTGCTTTGCCGGCCTCCTCGGAGTACCGCAGACGGGCTGTCTCCAGGATAACTATGTGTGTGGTACCAAGATCAGTTCCTGCTCTCTCCACCAAGCGGACTGTGAAGCTTCATCCACCTGCGAGTGGCGGCTCGGCTGCTCGTTTCCGTGCCCACAAGGGCTGTCCCGCGACGAATGCATCCAGCGCACGGGGTGCTTTTGGACTGATACGGGCTTTTGCAACGGCGATGCCTGTCGAAGACCAGGAACGATCGAAACAATCGACACCGAAGCCGACTGCAGCGCAATGGCAGGTTGCAATTGGCAACCTTCTTGTTGGGGTAAGCCGAACACGGAGTGCGACACGAGGCTGTTGGAAGCCGAATGCCGGGCGCGGAACTGCACATGGGTGCTCTCAGGACCAGCGCTCTAGGTCCAATGCCCGACGCGGCCTCACCAAAGCTCGGTTGGCTTGCCGCTCGCAAGAAGCGTCTCGCGCCGGCCGGCGCGCTCGTCATCTGGCTTGTGTGGGTTGTCCTGCCCGCCGTGTGGCTGGAAACACCCCGGACGACTTTGCAGGCCTTGGTCGCGGCGCAAGTGGGCCGGTCGGCGCCACCCTATTTGGGCAGCGCGCCGCTCGCGCTTTGCCACTATTTGGTGCTGAGCCAAGGCGCGGCGTTGGCCGCTCTCTTGGCGCTCGTTTGGGGCTTGGTCGACGAGCCCGGTCGCGGCGGCTCGCTCGCGGAGGGCATCCGCAAAACTGCGCCAGGGTTTCTTCGCCTGCTGGGTGCCTGGATCCTGCTCTACCTCGTCGGCAACGCGCTCATGGCCGTGGTCGACCTGGCGCACGGTGAGGAAGCGGCGGTGGTGCTCGGCTTTGGCGCGCGGCTTGGCTTGTATGGACTGCTCGTGACTCTCCCGCAGCTCAGCTGGGTGTTGGCCTGCCGAGCGGTGACTCGTCGCTTTTGGCTCGTGATCGTGCTTGCGGTCGTAGGCGCGGCGTTGCTAGCCATTTTCAGTATCGCGCTGGAGATTCGGCAGACCGCGTGGCCAACCCTCGCGTTTCTGCGGAACGAGCTGTTCTCCGGCATGGCTGAGCGTGTGACGAGCGGCGCATTGGGACTATCGCTGTGGGCCGGCGCACTGCTCGCGCTCGCCGTGGTGGTTCGGCTGACGCCGTTCGCTCGTCGGCAACCCAGCCGCACCGCTCCGGTTGCCGATCCCTCCTAAATCAGAACTTGGTCTTTGCGAATGCCCGTACCCGGAGAGGCTCATCGAATGCGCACACTTATCTTGTTTGCTCTGTTCCCTTTCGCTATCGGTCTGACCGCCTGCGGCAGCTCGGACTCGGGCGCCTCAGCGGCGCCTCCGGGCCGCGGCAGCGCGGCTTGTCACGAATGGCAGAGCGCGCTGTGCGACGCTCAGAGTCGCTGCGGCGCCTCAGCGGCGGTGGTCGCGACTTGTCGAGACCAGGCCGCCGGCACGACTTGCCAGTCTGACCAAGCCGCCAGCGACTGCGCGACGACGCTGGCCGCGCCCGGCTGCGCGTTTCCGGCCGAGTGCCAAATCAAGGCCATGGCGGATCCAGCGCCAGCGCTGACGGCCTGTGCTCAATATACCGATACAGTGTGCTCCGGAGCCCAGCGCTGCGGTGACGACAAGGCCACGTGCTTGGCTGATCCGACCATTGCCACAGTGTGCACCGGGGTCATCGGCTACAAGACCGCCTTCGAAGCGTGTATCAGCGCAATCAACGCTCTGAGTTGTTCGGCGCAAATGGCGCCCGCCGTATGCGAGGGCGTATTTCTCAAGTAATTCGGCCTGCGCTTGCGACCGCTGCCACCGGGGGTAAATTGCGCGAGCCATGCGTCAAGACCAGCAGTATTGGTTCGCAGCCAAGCGCTACGGTTGGGGGTGGGGGCTGCCGCTGTGTTGGCAGGGCTGGGCGGTGTTAGCGGTCTTCGTCGCGCTGCTGATGGCGGGCAGTGTGTTCCTGTCGCCGGCGACTCGCCCCGGGGCGTACTTGGGCTTCGTGGCGCTGCTCAGCGGCGCGCTCGTGGGCGTGTGTTACTGGAAGGGTGAGCCTCCGAAGTGGCGCTGGGGCAGATAGTCAGCTCTGCAAGCAACTCGGCACGCACGCGGGCCGATAGGGAAGAGTGGTAGGTTCCGATGGCCGTGGTCACTTCCAAGCTCACTGCGAATCCAGCCCACAGGCGCTACTTGCGCGAACCAGTTCCCGTGCGCTTTCCAGAGTCGGAAAGCGTGCCTGAGACGGGCGTGCACCTGCGGGTGCGGACGGCGCTTTGGTCGATGCTTCGGCTCGAGCTCGGCGACCGAGCGATCGTGGGCTCGGACCAATTTCTGTATTGGGATCCCACCGATCCCAAGCAATGCCTGGCGCCGGATGTGCTGGTTTGGCTCGGCGCCCCCGATCGGCCCTTTGCGTCGTGGAAGGTGTGGGAGCGCGGCGCGCCGCATTTGGCCATCGAGGTGGTCAGCGAGAGTGACACGCGGGACCGGCCCTGGGAGCGCAAGCTCGACGCCTATCGGCATTCGGGAGTCGTCGAGCTCGCACGCTTCGATCCCGAGAGCACCGAATCGCCGCTCCGGCTGTGGGACCGCGTTGAGGGAGATCTGGTCGAGCGCGCGGTCTCGAAGAGCGAGCTGGAAATCTCGGGGGTGGTCGGCTTGTTCTGGCTCGTGGAGCCCGCGCCGGAGCTCGGGCTAATGCTGCGGCTCACGCGGGATTCGGCGGGTCTCCAGCGCCTACTGACCGACGAGGAGGCGCTTCACACGGCGGAAGCGCGCGTCCGCGAGCTCGAGGCGGAGCTCGCGCGCCGCCCTGAACGCTGAGCCGCCACCCGGCGCGCACGAAGGCGGAGCGTTACTTGTCGAAGCGCGTGCGCGCCCAGTTGGCCATTGGTCCCGCGGGGCGACGCGGCGTGGTGGGTGCGAAGCGCTGACGCCAATCGCCGTGGGCGAGGCGGCGTTTGCCACGCACTTGATCGGCGGTCATCAAGTACGTCTCCACCGTGCTGCCGTCCAACAGACGGATGCTCTCGCGCTGAAACAGAATCGGCACTTGGCGCTTCACGTCGATCTGGCGGCGCATCTCGAGGGACACGGCGTACAACTCCCCCTGAACGCTCACCGTGCCATCCGGGATGAGCGCGGCGTACACGTTGAGCTCCACCAGCTGAAAGAGCGGCTCAGTCGCCACGGGGCCCAGCAATTCTGCGCCGGCCAGCAGGGAGTGATCACGCTCTCCAGGCAGCAACGTGCCGTAGATGAACAAACGACAGGGCTTTTCCGAGGCTGCCACTCAGCCGAGTCTAGACGCGCGCGGAGCCCGGAACCAGCGTTTGCTGGAAACGCGGAGGAATGCGGCTCAAGCGCGGCGAGCAGGATCTGAGTGCTCGCTCAAGAAGGCGCGCACGCGCGCCACGGCTCGCGGCACGTCCGCCCCGGTCTTCCAGTTTTGAACGAGCTCCGCGCGGGGCGCGAGGCGCACGATTTCTTCGGACGTTTGCGGTGGGTGATAGACGTCATTGCCGCGCAATACGAGGAGCGGCACCGGGCAAGCGGAAACGGCGCTGCGCTCGACGCTGAACACAAAATCTCCGCCGTACATGCGCTCGCGGAACGGCGGTAGCGCGTGGCTCGAGATGTCACTCCGCTCCTGCATCAGCTCAGCGCTCCAGGAATCGAACAGTTCGTAAAAGACGTCGCGGTTCGTGCCGCTCCAGCCGATCGGCTGCTGGAGCACCGCGGCGCTCACTCGCGCAGGCGCCTGCTCGATCAGCGAAAGCGCGAACGCGCCGCCGATGCAGCCGCCGAGCAAGTGACAGCGCTCGACCCCGAGCTCATCGAGCAGAGCCAGCTGATCGCCCATGTAGGAGTGCCAGCCATCGGCCTCGCTGATGGGCGCGGAGGAGCCGCCCGCGTTCCGTTGATCCATGGCGATCACGCGAAATTCGCCAGAAAACTCGGTCACCGGATGAAACGGCGCGCGGTCCCAAAACGAAATCGAAGAGCGCATCCCACCCGGTGCGAGTAGCAGCAGCGGATGCCCGCTGCCGTGCACTTCATAGTAAATCGTGGTCCGGCCACGGCTGAAGGTCGGCATGAGCGAACCTTCGCATGGCCCGGCGCGCGCGCCAAGATGGCGCAGGCCGAGCCGATTCCGCACTCAAGCAGGCTCCGCGAGGGACGCGCTGACCAACGCCAAGAGCTCGTCGGCGCCGAGCCCCGCGGCGGCGTCCCCGTCGTCGAGCAGTGCGCCGGCCACCTCGCGCTTGGACGCATGCAGCTTCACGATGCTCTCTTCGATGCTGTCTTTGGTGATCAGTCGGTACACGGTCACGGGGCGCTCCTGGCCGATGCGGTGTGCGCGATCGGTCGCTTGAGCTTCCACAGCCGGGTTCCACCAGGGGTCGGTGTGGATCACGTAGTCGGCAGCGGTGAGGTTCAGCCCAAAGCCCCCCGCCTTCAGGCTAATCAAGAACAGTGGCGCGTCCCCGTCTTGAAACGAGGCCACCCGCGCTTGGCGCTGCGCCTGCGGCGTGCTGCCATCGAGGTACTCGTAGCGAATCGCGCGCTCGTCCAAGTGCTCGCGTAGTAGCGCAAGAAAGTCGACGAATTGGCTGAAGACCAAGGCGCGATGCTGATTTTCGCGCAACTCTTCGACCAGCTCCAAAAAGGCATCGATCTTCGAGCACTCCCGCGGTGCGTCAGGGAAGACCAACGCCGGGTGACAGCAAAAGCGCCGGAGTCGCATGATCTCGGCCAGCACTTCCAGCTTGCTCGTGCGCTTGCCGTGCACGGTGTAGAGCTTCTGATGGATCTGCTTGCGAAGCAGCGCGTAGCGAAGGGTCTCTTCCTCCGACCAGTGCACCAGGTGCGCGACGTCCGTGATGGGCGGCAAGTCCGAGAGCACCTCGCGCTTCAGGCGCCGCAGCAAGAAGGGCTTGACCAAGCGCCGCAGGAGCTCCGTCGACTGCTGGCCGGCGTCACGCTCGACCGGCATCAAGAAGGTGTGCTTGAAGTGCAGCCAATCGCCGAGTAGGCCCGGGTTCAGGAAGCGAAAGATCCCCCACAAATCACCGAGGTGATTTTCGACCGGCGTGCCACTGGCTGCAATGCGCTGCTGGGCGTTCAGTGAGTAGGCGGCCTTTGCCCGCAAAGACTGAGGATTCTTGATGAACTGCGCCTCGTCCAGCACGACCGTGCCCCACTCGAGTAGGGCGAGCTCGGCTTGATCTTGTTGAAGCAGCGTGTAGCTACAAACGACGACGCTGCGAGCCCCCGCCGCGCCCCGGAGCGGCGCGAGCAGCAAGCTGCGGTCTTTGCCGACGTACTCGATCGGGGTGAGCGTGGGCGCAAAGCGCACAATCTCGGCGATCCAATTGCCGCACACGGAGGTGGGCGCCACGACGAGCGTCGGCCCCGCCGCTTCCGTCACCCGTCCGAGCAGCAACGCCAAGATCTGGATCGTCTTGCCGAGCCCCATGTCGTCGGCCAAGCACGCACCCAGGCCGAGCTCGCACAGCTGTGACAGCCAGCGATAGCCGTCCACTTGGTAGGGGCGGAGCGTGGCGCGCAGTGCTTCGGGGACTTCGTACTCGCGCTCGGAGAGCCGCTCGGCGCGTTCGAGGAAGGCGCGACTTTCCACGTCGATCTCGAAGCCGCTCTCCGGCTGTTTGAGCTCGGACAGCGCGAACAGCGCGCTCCTCGGCAGCCGCAGCGCGCCCGCAGCGGGCTTGGAGTTGGTCGCCTTCAAGGCCGCGAGCACGCGCCGCACGCGCGCCTCGACCTCCAAAAAGTCGCCGTTTTCGAGGCGCACGAAGCGCCCGCCGCCGAGCGCGGGCGCTCGCATCAGCTCGCTCAGCGACACTTCGGTCACGGAATCAAGGCGCATACCGCCGGTCACCAGGTACCAGCCCTTGTCGCTGCGCAGCCGCCCGTGAAGCGTGCTGCCACTGACGTGCGCGCTCAGCTTGAGGCCGCCCGATTCCGGCCACTCGAGGGCGCAGTCGAGGTTCGCTGCGCGGAGCTCGCTCAATAGCTCGAGCACGCCGAGCTCGCCCAAGGTCCAGCTATCAGGCGCGTCGAACGACGAGACGTCGTCCGGATCGCGCGGGGCCGCGAGCGTCGGGCACGCGCTCCGCAAGGCTTGGCTTCGACGCTGCTCGAGCTCGAGGTTCCGTTCGCAGCGCAGGCGCTGGCCTTCCTTGTACAAGTTGAGGCTGCTTCGGCCCACCCCGGCCAGAAAGAACCGCCCCTGCTCGGAAAACGGCCGCACGCCGAGCTGCACGAGCCAGGCCCCGGCGTGAACGGCAAAGCGCAGGCACGGCGTGGCGTCCGCAGGGACGGTGCGTTCCTGGCCCAGCTCCGGGCTGCGAACCTCCACGCTTTCTGCGAGCTTGCCGAGCACGCCGAGCAGCTCGCGCTCGTGGCTCTTCGGGATCCGCACGCCGCCGCGGAGCGCCTCGCTCGCGCGATGAATGGCCTCGGTCACTCGATAGACGACCAGGCGCGTCTCGCTCTCGGCTACCAAGTTCACGCCGAGCACCGCGTCGGGCGGCTCCACGAAGACCTGCACGTGGCCGCGATCCTCACGGGTTTCGATGCGCGGCGTGCCGCGCGCCACTTG
>Ga0302321_100003912_pt1 | contig 12839 bp, 11 predicted proteins | sample Fen_T0_1_FD_202505 | JGI IMG/M metagenome (GOLD analysis project Ga0302321, IMG submission 202505) | Peat permafrost microbial communities from Stordalen Mire near Abisko, Sweden - Fen_T0_1 | ecosystem: Environmental > Terrestrial > Soil > Wetlands > Permafrost | place: Sweden: Abisko...
CCGCTAGCCTTTCACGACCCCGTATCGATGCTGGCCACGTTGAACGGGTGCACGCATCGGCAGAGCCTCCCCTCAGCGGGCGGCTGATCATCGATCATGATCGTCGGCTTCGGTAGGAACGACACGAAACAGTCTTCGAGGCCGACCTCCCTTGCGGAGTCACGCGCGTACTCGGCGCCGCCAGTGCTCCAGCAGTACAGCGTTGCGCCCGCTTGCTTCAGCGCGCGGACGCGGTCGACCACAGCGGAAATCGGCAAGCGCTTCGAACCCGCGGAGCGCACTAGCGTATCGTCCACATCGACGAATACGATTTCCGATGCGGGGCTCACCATGCTTGGAAGGTACACCACGCTTGCACGCGGGATGTCCTGCTGACGAATCGTCAGACGCCGGGTGCGTTTCCCGGCGTCTGATGATTAAAAAATTAAGCAATATCAGTGTCTTACGGTGGAGGCGCCGGGATCTGCGTGCACGCCACGGATTCAAGACGCCGGACGCAATCGCTCGGCGCGATGAACCTGCTTGGAAGGTACACCACGCTTGCGCGTCGGATGTCCGTCTGACGAAGCGTCAGACGCCCGGTGCGTTCTCCGGCGGCTGACGATTAGAAAGGATAGCAACATCAGTTGGGCACGGTGGACGCGCCGGGAATTGAAACGGCCAGCACTCCGCGGAGAAGCCCAAAGCGAAACGCGATTTTGACCGACACCTCCGCGGAGTTGCTGATGAAGATCGATCCCGTGCGAAAATCCGCAGCTCCAACCTTGAAACGCGCGATCACTCGGCAAACACGCTGCGCCTCCTCCAACCCGACGCCCCGCGCATCGGACAAGCTTTCAAGAGCAGCCGCGATTGCGGCACGATCCGCCGGCCTTGGGGTCCTCGGGCTCTGCCGTATTTTGCTGGCGAGACGGTTCCGGTTCCGTCTGCAGGGTAGACGCACGCCGACGGAGTACACCCCGTCGGACCACTTCGGCTACGCTCTCATGGACCACCATGAGCGGCCAGGGTTCCAGGTTATTCTTCGTCAGGCCCTGGCTGCTCGCGGGGGCTATCGGGGGCGCGGGACTCACCTGGTATCGGTCACCCCCTGGACGCCTCGAGGCGGGCCCGTTGCTCTATTGCATGGCAGCGGGGCAGCTCTTGCTCCATGCGCTAGGTAATTGGCTCTTTGCTCGGTGGTATCCCTTCCCGCGCGAGCTGCGGGGCCTGCACGCACTCGAGACTGCACGAATCGCCTGGGCCTCGGGGGTGCGATTCGCCGCACGGCGGCAGGGCACGACGGCTATGTTGTTGCACGCCTCCCGTGCAGCCGGATTCGCGAAGGTGAGAGCCAAGCTGGAACGCGCCATTCTCGCGATCGCGACGCAGGCGACAGATGACGACGAGTCCTCTGCGAGTGTCGGACGAGAGATCGACGAATGCATCAGGGAGCATGCGGCGCAGTCCATCCGCCCGCGCCAAGTCCCCGACGTGCCCTGGCCAGTTCGCTTGGCAGAGTTGGAGCCAATCAGGATGCTGGCGGCGGGTATCGCCATTTCGGTCCTGGCCTGGTGGTTGCTCGGACTGATCGTCTCTCCGACTTTTGTCCTTGGCGAGCGAGCGCCGCGCCTCGCACTGGCCGTCGCTTTCACTTACACGATCGTCTGGCCGATCGTGCTGTGCTCCGCGCTGCGCGAGAACTACGGAAGGCTCGCACGCTTTCGAACTTTACTGGTGAGCGATCGGGCTGCCGACGATCCAACGACCGCTCGCCTGGAGCGCTCGCTTTCCGTACTCGGGGAGGTGCTGTCGGTGATGGTCGTCGACGAGCCCGGCGATGACCGCCCGCCGACAAATTTCGGTCTACGCACGGCAACCGTCGAACGTACCAAGTTGCCTCTCGTCCTGGACGCTCACATGCAGCACACCGACCTCGTCGTTGCCATAACGGAAGACAGTGGCGTGACCAGCGCGATTGCCGGACGAAGCCCACTCCCGAGTGCCAGGCACTGGCAGGTGGCCGAAAAACCGCATCCTGCATTTGCCCCGCTCTCCGAAGGAAACGTGGCTGCAGCGGCGCTCATCTCGCGGCTTCGCGAGCAGACCGGGACAGCGCTCGGCGAAGTAGCCGGATTGGCCTCGTCCTACGCTTCGTGGCGTCTCATCTATCTCAGTTCTGGTGCGTCCCTGTTGCTCGGGATCGCTCTCCTTCCCTTCCGGGCGTGGACGTTCGTCGGCGCGCTCTACGTTTTGGCTGGCGTCTTAGGGGCATTCCCGAAGTACCTCGGTACCCGGCGCCGCGAGCTGCGCGGCCAAACAATTCTGCGCGCACCCCGGTTTCTAGGCCTCAGCCACTACCTCAGCAACCACGTGCCCCTCTGGCTATCGCTGCACGTGACCGGCATCCTGTGTGCCTACTCGGCGTACCGGGTCGCGATCGACACTACTGGGACAGGGGGTTGGACGAAGACTCTGCTCTGGGTGACGATGTTGCCTGCGTACCTCACCGTCCAGACCATGCTGGTCCCCGGGTTAGTCCGGGCTATCAAATGGGGCGTCGACTGGAATTTCAGGATTGTCGTCCTGCGCCGGAACAGCCCCCATTCATCTGGATGGCACAAGTCGATCGTGCTGCCGATCTGTGGCGCCTACGGCCAGGTGCTCCTCATCGAAGACCGACATTTCAAGGAGGGGAAGGTGCCTATGTGGGGTACCGAGGTGCATGAGGCCCTCGCCGAGACCTTCTACACTCTGACCGTGGATCGAGACGTGGAAGACTGGCGGTCCTTGATCGAGCGTGAGCTCGAACGAACCGACTTCGCCGTGTTCGATTGGTGCAGTGAAGTAACACCCGCCATGCGCTGGGAGCTGGATGAAGCGCTGAGGCTCTTGCCGGTCGACCGAATCCTCATTCTGTGCAGCACCACGAACAAGTTAGAGATCGCGGCAACGTTGCTCGGATCGAAGCCCGACCAGCAGGTCATCCTACTCCTCGCGCTGCCCGGTTCCAGCTCCGCAGCCGCGAGCACGCTGCGCACCCTGCTTCACACCATCATGGCAAGGTTGTCAGCCGAGCCACGGATTCAGGCTCCCCAGAGACCAACGTCCCCACCGTCGGCAGCTACCGGCTAGGACGGGCCGTGGCTACTGCGGCGCGGCGGTGTTCCGTCGCGTCGACGCTTAGACGACTGGGGCCACCATGCGTGGCGCGCCAGCCCTTTCGATCCAGCGCTTGGCCGGTCACGTGGACGTAGCCACGACGCTCGGCTACATGCACCACGCCCAGAGCGAGACCGACCGAGCAATCCCGCTGCTCGACATGGCGCCACCGGCCAACGCGGAGGCCGCGAACGCGCGAACGCGCGGGATGCCGCTCTGAAGCAAGTCACGGCAACCTGACGGCAACTGACCTCGTCGCGGATCAGAACACCGCGATTTGATTCAGGAAACAGGGTGGAGGCGCCGGGAATTGAACAGCGTAGAGAGCGAGCAATGCTCCGCAATCTACGTACAAACACCGCAAACTGAAGTCGCCACCGAACCGAGATTTTGCTCGGAGATCGCGGATCACGCCGCGGAGTTGGCCGCGCGGCAATGTGTTGAGCCCGCTCTCGCCGATCTCGATGTGGACGCGGCGCTGAAGAGGTTCGAAGGGCGCGTGGTGGCGCTCGCGCCGCCGATGGGGGAACAAGGTGCGTCGGGTGCGCCATGACGGCGGCCCTCCAGGACCCGCGACTCTGGGAAGTTCAGCGGCGGCGCTTTCCAATCGTGATGGAGTGCGCGATGCCGCCCGGCCACGAGCGATGCACCCAGGTCCGGTGCCGCTACCACCTGGCCCTAAAGGGCTTGGGTGACCACCGTCGGGAGCCGACCCGTGACTGCGCCCTGGCCGTAGCCAACGAAGGCCCCCGCTACTTAGACGAGGTCGCCGCCATCCTCGGCCTAACCGGCGAGCGCGTGCGGCAAATCGAGGAACGCGCCCTGCGAAAGCTGCACAGCAGCGCTGCACTGCGGAGGCTATTCGATGAGTCAGACTAATGGCCGCGACTGGACCCGAGAACGTTGGCGCAAACAATACGTCCGCGAGCCGCTCCAACACCGCGCCTGGCCCGTCATGGCCCGCGGCCTCCGCGAGCTCCTGAACGCCCTGGCTGAAGACGACGGCACCCTCGTCCGCGACGTCGACGACCCCGCCGAGGCGCTGCTACGCGGGCTGAATCCGCAGGAATACGAGCGCGAGCTCGTGCAAGCGGCGCTCGAGCTGCTGCTCAGGGACGGCTTCTTGGCTGGAGACGAGCATTCGATCTGGATCCCCGACCTGCCTCGGGCCCAAGCACAGCGAGACGCGACCACTCCAGCGCCCGAGCGGACGGCAGCACCAACCGACGCGCGCCAAACGTCGACGCAGCGCGTGCGCGAGTTCCGTGCACGGCAACGCGAGCGAAACGCCGACGGCGTTCCCGACGCGCCCGTTTCTGGGGTTGCAGGGAACGTTTCACCCGAGGCAGGCAGCGTTTCAGACGCCGTTTCATCCGTTTCACCGGCCGTTTCACCCTCGCGCGGTGACAGTGATCTCGATCCATCAGAAAGCTCTGAAATAGAGAGAAAGAAACAAAAACCAGATCATCCTCACCATCCTTCCGGCGCGCGCGAGAGCGTTTCATCGCGCGCGGCCGACGTTTCATCGGAGCTCGTTTCAACCCATTGGATGGACGAGGAGGTTTCAAAATTCTCTCGAGATCCCGAGCGAGCGCTGAAACTGCCGGTGCACGAGCGCGCCGCGTTTCTTCGCGCCCACCCCCGACTCGCCGACGCACTCCAGCCCGAGCATTGGCCCGAGCTGGTCGCCGTCGGCGCCGCCTTCGCCGAAGGCTCAGGCCAAGGCAAGCAGTACCTCGGCAGCTACGAGAAGGACGAAGGCGTGCGCCGCGTCGTCGAGCTGCTGGCGGTCGGCTTCCCCCAGCACGGTCTTGAATACGTGGCGCGAACGGTGCCAAAGCAGGCCTGGTGGACGGCGAGCGGCCGCCGCTTGGGTCTGTCGTCGCTCAGCCCTGAGGTCGTACGCCGCAATATGCCGAGCGAGGACGGCCGCCCGCGAATCCTGAGCCCGCGCGTCGCCAAGGTCCTCGAGACCGCCAAGCAGGAGCGAAAGGCCAATGGGGCAGCCTAGCGACGCGCCAGCCGGTGCCGAGGCCTATCCGTTCGACCCGAGCGTCCGAGCCGAGCAGCAGCGCGACCTTGAACGCTTGCGTGGCATCCCCGACCGGAAGCTCGCCGGGTACTTGTTCGACCTGTATGTCTTGGCGACCAACAACTCGGCTACGGCTCCGAGAGCGGCGATGCCGCAGCCGACTCGGGTCGAATCCGCACGCGCGCTCGCGCGACGCGCGTTGGCCGGCGAGCTCGGCGCAGAAGCTCGCGAGCTCGCGGAGGTGCTGCTGCTCGACGCGACGGGGCGCGAGCGCGGCGATGAGGCGAGCGTTCGTGCTTTCGCCAAGGCGTTCAGGGAGCTGAAGCGCGGCTAGCCCTTCGGGGGTCTCGCCAATCGTCGCAGCAGCGCTGCGACAATTGGCGGACGACAGGCCCACGGCAATTGTGTCAGCAGCGGTGACACAATTGCCGTGAGGATGCTCGCTAAGCCTTTTCCTCGGCTTTGGCGCGCTCGTTCTCTGCAGCGATCAGGCTTTCTAGCTCCTCGTCGCTCGGTTCAAGGTCCTTCGCGAGCGTGTCTACGCGCGTGATCGGGTCCAGTCTGGTGGCGTAGTCCTGAGCCGATGCGAACCACCGTTGGTCGCGCGCCGTTCGGCGTTCCGCGGGTAGCGCACGATCATACGCTGTCAGGAACTCGCGGAGCTCATTGGCTTTCTTCCGGGCAGCTGACATTTTCGCGAGCTCCTCAGCCAGCCAGCAGAGATACCATTCGAGACGCTCGCCGCGGAGGCGCTTCCTCTCGGCATCGCGACGCTCGCGTTGGACGCGCTCCAGCTCCAGGTGCTCGTCGCGAGAAACTTGCGCCGCGGTCTCGAAGGCCAGCACCGCCTGGCCGAGCAAGTCGTCGAGGCGCTGGTTCTTGGTGTCGGACCAGCTCTTTCGGCCAACGTACTGGTAGTGCGCCAGGTCGAGGCACAATTTGAGCTCGCCGCTTGGGTAGTAGTCGTACTTGGGCGCTCGGTCCCACGTACCCCAGCCTTGCTTCTGCCATCGCTCCTTCTCGTGCCGTTCGTCTTCCGTGAGCACGTGAGGACGGCGGCCGAGCTTCTCTTCGATCGAGATCGAAAGCGTCTCCCCGAAAGCCCCGACGAGCATCTCCTCATGCGACGAGTTTGTGCCGCGTACGCCCGCTCGAACGTCATGCCCCCGCTGCTCGAGCGCTCTGCAGAGCGCGTCGATGATCCGCAGCGCTCGTTCTCGACACTTGGCGCTGACCACCGCTTCGGGATGCTCGCGAAACCCGATCACGAGGCGCCCGTGCCGGTCAGTTTCGGCTCTACGTAGCTCGCCTTCGAGCCAGACTACGACCGCGTGCGGGTCTAGGAGCTTGTCGGCGACCACCACAACAGGAGCGGCGACATTCGCGCTCTCACCCAACGCTGCCCGATTCTCAAAGAAGATGTGCTCGAGGCTGATGTCGGCGGGCGGCAAGTCCACTTTCTCTGGTGTCTGGCCGGCCGCGATTTGCGCCCAGTACCCCGCGCCCGGCGTCGGGATCTCATGGTTGTGGCAGCGCTTTCGGAGCGCCACGTCGGACATCCCGAAGCGCGGCGCGAGCTTGATCATTGGAGTCGACCAAACCAGGTCGTACAGCTGACGGCGAGTGAGCTTCTGTTGCTCCATGCGCCCATGTTAGGCGCGACTTCCCCACTCGAAGCAGATCCAATGCCCGGACAAACAATGTCAACCACGCCCGTGGCGGCACGCTATCCTGGACACTAGGAGCTCGTGGTGCACAACGTTGTCGAGATCCGCGGGTCCACTGCGCCGAGGTCTCTGTCGCCCGCAGTGCCTGCAAGTCGGCGCAAGACTTCTGTAAAAACTACTATATCGAGAACACAGGCCTCGGTGGGGACAGCTGGGTGCAAGACCCAACGGGCCCCGATCCGACACTTCACACGGGCGTGTGAACCAGCATACCCTCGGCGGTTCTATGGACAGCCGCGTCTAGACGGATCATGGGGCGCAAAAAGACTTCAAACACGCAAAGGGACCAGTACGCCGTTTGGAAGGCGGTGGAGATCGCCATCGAAATGATCGACTGCGAAGAGCTGGATAGACACGGCCCGCGGAAGATTGTCCTCGAAGCCATCGACGCCGCCTCCTGGGACGACATTGTTGTCGACGGCTCTACACAGCATGGTGAAGAGCCGCGGAGTTCTTGGCAGATCAAGCGACAGAACGTTCCCATTGATCACGCGGCGGTCGAGAAGCTGTTTCGCGATCTTGATACCGCACTCAAATCTGCCCGCGCGACCGACCGTTTTTGTTTCGGTACACCCGCCGAGATTCAGCTCGATTCACCGGATGGCGAACAGAGGTCGTTTCGAGTACTCCGTGACCTCTGCGAAGCGGCGCGGAAGGCCGGCGTCAACCCAACGACTCTGGTTGCACGGGGGCATGCCAACGAGAAAGCCTGGTGCAAGTTTCTGAAGACATGCATCACGGACACCACAAGCCAGGGCGTGACAAGCTTTCTGGGGCGGCTGGAGATCGCCGAGCTTGGGACTGAGTCGGATCTCCGTTCGCGGTGCGTTGCACGCCTCCAAAGTGGCTACCGAAATGCCTCGGACCTAGTCGATCGAATATTCACGCATCTGGTGCAGCATTCGGATGGTCGGATCGAGATCACCTATAGCGTTCTCCACAGCGCGATTCTGGACCAGCACGGGATTCGGGAACAGACACGCCTCCAGTGGCTGCGAGCCACGCGATTGAAGTCGTGGGGGCAATGGCATCTCTCAGGCCCCATCGCGGTCTCTCAGGCTGTGACTGCCGCTTGGTCTCCGACTTCAAGCGCTGCGGTTGTCCGACTCGCCGCGACTCCCCAGGCATCCGGCGACGACGTTGAGGCTGCATTGCTTCGGTTGATCGCGCATCGTTCCAGAAATATTCGTGCGGAGGCGAGCGATCGCGAAAGCTGGCTGCGCTACGCCCGGAAACGAACGGGCGGCACGTTAGGTTTCAGTTCAGACTGTGGTGACGTCGGCTTGCTGGACCCGCCCGACACACTCCCGGATCCGTCCACGGCGCCCACGCTGCCGAAGCAGTTGGCGGACGACCTGCAAGGGCACATGGCGGAGCACGCGTGGAGCAGCCTGCAAGAAAAGATAAACGCCGTCCTCGCTGATCCTGCGCCGCATGGCCTCGAGATTCACGTCGATATTGTTGCCGCGATGGTACCACTCTGGAGATCGTGGGAGAGCCAGCTGCAGACAGACGCTGAACTCCGGGAGAAATTCTTGGGAATGTGCGTCGCGACCAACGAGGAGTGGTGTCGAAAGGAATTCGACCGAAATGTTCGGGTGGGACAAGCGTCCGTCGATGCAATCGCGAAGGCTGTCTCCATCACGCTGGCGATAGGCACGGTGTTCGCCGAAAAAGGGCTGACGCTACAACCGGCGTCGCCTGAAGGTGGCAATCTGACGATCGGTACCATCTCCCTGCATCTCATTGCTTTGTCCCATGCGTCCAAGCCGGGCAGCACCTTCGGCGCCAAGATCACGGATGCGGCGCCCCACTTCTTGGCCGAGGAAGATGGCTGCACGATTTTGGCGGCAACCGAGGCGCCGCCGGAGGATCTTGAGCTAACGTCGGAAGGCCAGGCCGTTCCGTATCACATTGCGAAGGCGGCTCGGGCCGACTACCAGTCATCGTACTCGCCCAGGCCGCTGCTGACGAATGAAGTCGCTTTCAGCAGGGCCTTGGCGGCTGGCCCGCAAACGCTGCGGCAGTTTCTGGCTGATAGGTTCGCCCGCTTCGCGGAAGCAGAATGGAATTTCCTGCGGGAAGCGGTGGAAGAGGAGGGGGCAGCGCAAGATGCAACCTGACGCAATCAACGCAGCGCTTTCTGCGCTTTTGGCGGAGACGGAACTGCGTCTCCAACGTGTCAACGGCAACAAGGTCGTTGAGCAGCCGGAGCTTGCGGGTCCAGATGTGGCGATCATCTCGGCCACCGCATCCGCGCTACTTTCTGCCGGCGATACTGGGCATCGTGCTCCCAAGTTGCCGGAGTTTCGGTTCGCCTACACCATGCGGCCATATCCACACTTGGTCGTAGTGACTGCGCTCGACCCATCGTCCGACGAAAAGGCTGAGGTCGCGCCTCTGCTCTGGTGGATTGCCTGCGTTCGCTCACGCCTCGGTCCCGTTCAACGGGCCGACTTACACGCTTTCATTCTGATGGATCAACGAGACAGCTCCGCTGCACGTTGGCGGAGTTCGTTGGAGGGTGACGACCGCTTCTGTCGCAAGCTCGTCTGGCTTGTTCCGCAATCGGTCGACGAACTCCGCGATTCAGCAAGGGCGTTTTTGGATCGAACGTTCCTGGCGCAGCCGTGGGCAGACGAAGAAAAAATAGCTGCGCGCGGACTAGATCCGTTTGCGGACCTCGCGGAATCGTTGTCCGCTGGTCTTGAATTTCCACAGGGCACGATTCACGATTGGCTCGCGCTCCTGGCGCGCCCAGACCTTGCTACCCGCGACCTTGCAGAGGAAATGGTTAGAGCTGCGGAGGGCGCCAATGGAACCTGACCGGCGCGTTTGGCTGAAGTCTGTCCAAATCGCCAATTTTAGAGGCTACGGACCGGACTTTGAGCTCGACCTGCCGACGCAGGGATGCGTAGTCCTCCTAAGCGGGGCGAACGGTCTAGGCAAGACGTCCTTCTTTGAAGCAATTGAATGGGCGCTAACTTCCAAGATCGCGCGCCTGGAGCGCTTCAGCAAACCCTCCAGGCTCGAACTGATTAGGAAGAGCTCGGACATTTCGAAATGCGAGGTGGCCCTCACGTTTCTCGATCCCGTTTTGGGCGCCCGCATGGTCGAACGACGGTGCGTCCTATCGGAGGCAGGCGAAATGGCATCTGGCACTCATCCAGACGCCATCGTCGCGCTGCTGCGCAACGCGGACCAACAATGGGCCGTCAGCCCAGAAAACCTCATCCGTTACCTCTTTTTGACGCATATTCACCCCCAGTCGGCGCCGCTTCGCCTCGTGGCTCGCTCTGCGGAGGATCGCTGGGGCTGGGTCAGTCAGCTTGCCGGCACGGAGCGTCTGGAGACAGTCCGTCAGCATGTCCGAGCTAGCAAGAACAGCCTCACGCGCTTGGCGGGCGACCGCGAACAGGCGCTCAAGTCGCGGATACAAGAACGGGCCGACTGGGACGCCTGGGTGGAGCAGTATGTGCAGCTTCGTGAGCAAGCAACAGCACTGAGCGGAGCTGTAACGCCGGACGACGCTCTAGCCGGGTTACGTCGCCTTAGAGCTGCGCTCAGCAACCAAGCCGTTGACCTCGGTGACGGCGGTGATGGCGCCGCCATGGCGGCCGTCGTCGACGCGACGGCGACGTTAGACTCCCGTAGAAAGGAGCTCCAGGCTGAACGTGTCCTGCTCGCTTCCCAACGCGAAGCAGCCTCGCGTTGGGCGGTCCTGCAAGGCGAGATTCGCGCCAAAGTGGCCTTGGCGGACGATGTTAGCAAACGCTTGGTGATGTTGCGGGAAGACTTGGGCAAGCGTGACGTTGCGGCGGCCAAGCACCGATCGGCATCCTTGAACGCGGACGCTGCAGAGCAGGGACTCAGGCGCCTCGGCGACACCATCGCAGAGGTATTGGAGGCGCGAAGGCAAAGACTAGCAGCATCGGAGACCGTTGAACGCCTGTTAGGGGAGATCCTGTCACGTGAGCGGCAACTCGAGGAGCACCGCGCCGCAGTAGCGCGGGCTACCCAAGACCTGGCGACTCGCCACGCCTTGGAGCGCGAGATCGGCGAGGCGGAAAGGCAGCGAGCGACGATCGAGACTACGCGCAAGGAAGCAGCTCAGCTTCCAGCGCTGCGGCAGGAGTTGGGGCGGCTGGTCGAGAGTAGCCAGGCGCTGCTCTCTGAGGCCCGTGATATCGAACGCCAGCAGGCGGCGACACGAGAGGCCTTGAAGGTCGCGTCTGCGGAGCTCCAAACGTCGGAGCAAGAATTGAACGCGGTTCAACGAGCAGCAAACGCTGTGAGTCAAAGCGTTGCCTCCATCGCCGCGCATCTCCACGAGGAAGACAAGGAATGCCCCGTTTGCAAGTCGACGTTCCCCGAGCCAGGTACTCTCAAGCGGCTGGCCGAGGGCGCGGCGACCTTGCTAGATCCGGCAATCGCTGGCGCGCAGACAAAAGTTAGCCGGCTCGTCCAGGCCGTTGAGGCGGTTCGAGATCAGCTTTCCCGACTCCAGCGCGCGGCTTCGACGAAGACCGCGGAGATCGAAAGTTCTTCTAACGTACAGAGAGACCTAGAAGAGAAGGTCGCAGCGGTCCTTTCACTACCGTTGCTCGTGGGGCTGCCGGAGGCGGAGATTGCGGTCGCGTTGGAGCGGCGCGAGTCCTCATCGACCGCAACACTCGTGCAGCTGAACGCGAAGAAGCGAGAACTTGAGCAGGAAGAATCGCTCGCACGGAAGCTTCGAGAAGCTTCCGTGGAGTTTGGTGAGCTGACCCGAATTCAGGACAACGCTCGAGCCGAGGAACTAGCCACGCGAAGGCGGATCGCTGAGCTCGCAGCAATCGACGGAAAGCTGACCGAGTTTCAGATCGCTGCCGACGAATTGGAGGCAGCACTTCAAGCACGCCATGTTTCCGCAAACGCAGCCTTTGGTGCCGCGAAGGTGGAGAGCGACCGGCTGCGCAGTGTCTTCAACGAGGCCTCGCAAGACCGAAATCAACTTCGAGACCAGATGAACGCCCTGGTCGCGCAGGAGAAGCGGACCAGGGAAGAAAGCCGCGACCTGGGTGAGAGAGCCGCTGAACTCGTTAAAGGATGGCCAGTGCGGCTTGGCGAATCTCCCTCGGAGCTGGCGATCGACAAGGCAGAGGCGCAGCTCGCGCAGGATGGCGCCGCGCTCGATCAACTCACCAGCGACCTGCAGCGCATCGCATCCGGGTTACAGGAGTGGATGCGGGCAGAGCAACTGCGGGACCTCGAGAGACGGCTTCGCAATAGGGCTGGGACGCGCACTTTTGAGGAGGAGTCGGCCCGGCTCGATACGATGATTGTGGCAGCGCGTCGGGATCATGAGACGGCGCTTAAAGTGCGTCAGGCCGCTGACAGGCTAGGAGACGCGCTGCGAGATCGCACGTCGTCGTTCAACCAGCTGGTCCTGGAACCAATTCAGGGATTGTTTGCTCGATATCTGCGAGCTCTGATCCATGATGAGCGATTCCACCATGTCGGCTTTGAGCCCCAAACTGGTTCGAAGGCGGGCTCGCTGCATTTTCAGCTCCGCGTGCCAGACTGGGAAGCGTTGGAAGACGTCGAGGCCGAAATGATCTTGAGCGAGGGCCAACTCGCCGAACTATCCCTCGCGGCGCTATTTGCTACGAGCTCGGCCTACAGGTGGTCTGACTGGCGAGCGCTTCTTCTTGATGACCCGACTCAGTACAATGATCTCGTGCACGCCACTTCGCTTCTCGAAGTGGTCAGGAACTTGGCGTACTTCGAGCAGTATCAAGTATTCATTTCAACGCATGACCTTCAGCAAGCCGCGTTTTTCCGGCGAAAGCTCGAAGCAATGCGTGTCCCCTGGGTCGAGTGTCGGTTCGACAGCCACGGCGAACAAGGGCTAGAGTACGCGGTCACGTCGGCCGGAGAGGGCAGTGGGCGCTAAGGGT
>Ga0302321_100003914_pt1 | contig 12823 bp, 11 predicted proteins | sample Fen_T0_1_FD_202505 | JGI IMG/M metagenome (GOLD analysis project Ga0302321, IMG submission 202505) | Peat permafrost microbial communities from Stordalen Mire near Abisko, Sweden - Fen_T0_1 | ecosystem: Environmental > Terrestrial > Soil > Wetlands > Permafrost | place: Sweden: Abisko...
TCCACTACTCATCCTCGCTCTTACACATTCTCCCGCTCAGGCAGGGATCGCGGCGGCACTGCGGTCCTTGCCTTATCTGGCCCTGAGTCTCCCTGCTGGTGTCCTGGTGGATCGATGGAATCGCAAGCGGGTGATGATCTTCTGTGATCTCGCCCGGTTCTTGAGTGTCGCGAGTGTTCCGCTGGCGCTGTGGCTGGGCTATTTGACCCTGGTTCAGCTTTACCTGGTCTCCCTCCTTGAAGGAATCCTCTCCGTTTTCTTCGATCTTGCTGAAGTCTCCAGCTTGCCCCAGGTTGTCTCGAAGCAGCAAATCCCTGCGGCAAGTGCACAGAATATTGCGGCCTTCAATATCGCGGTGCTGCTCGGCTCGCCGTTAGGGGGATTACTCTATGGGGTGGGCAGACTCTTGCCTTTTCTCGCCGATGCCTTTTCCTATCTGTGTTCTGTCCTCTCATTGCTCTTCATTCAGACCGCCTTCCAGCAGAAACGAAATGTCCCCGCACGCTCTTTGATTGCTGAGGTCAAAGAAGGGCTGAAGTGGCTCTGGGAGCAGCGACTTGTGCGTTCACTGGGCCTGTTGCTTTGCATCTGCAATCTGATGACTGAGGGGCTCCCTTTGATCGCTATTGTGTTAGGGCAACGCTTGCATGCTTCGGCGGTCGATCTGGGTCTCCTGTTCTCTGGCACTGGCGTCGCTGGGGTCCTGGGTGCTCTCGTTGCCCCGTTGCTGCGTCGTCGTTTGAGCTTCTTTGCCATTGTCATTAGCACGCTGTGGGCAGAGGCGCTGCTCCCCTTTTTTCTGATCCTGGCTCCCAATCTGCTCTTGTTGGGAATAGCTTTCGCCCCGTTCTTCTTTCTTTTTACTCTTTTCGATGTACTCCAGCGCGGCCAGCGGATGGCTCTGCTTCCTGACGCTTTGCAAGGCCGTGTCAATAGCGTCTACCGGCTTTTTGCCCTGGGTAGCCGTCCCGTGAGTATGGCGCTGACTGGGCTCCTGCTTCAGTATAGTGGGACGACGCTTACCATCCTGCTTATGGCAGGTGGTCTGGTGCTTAATGCCCTTTCAGCCACGCTTAATCCGCATATACGTGGGGTAGGGTAGGGGCCGAAAGAGCCTTCGGGTGAAGATGGTCGCTTGCAGTTACAGATGAAGTTTTGGCTCTCCACTATTGATACAATTGGCCGCTGCAAAAGGGAAGCTGATCTGTTAAAGTTATGGAAAAGCATAAGGCGGAAGGATGGATCTATATGGGTATACAGAGCAGGTTTTCGGCGGCGGCGGACCTGTTTCAGGTGCGCTCGGATATTACGTTTTTAAATCATGGCAGTTTCGGCGCTTGTCCGCGCCCGGTTTTTGAGGTCTATCAGGAGTGGCAGCGTCGTTTAGAAGCTGATCCGGTTGATTTTTTGGGGCGTCGTCTCAATGGTCTGTTAGATGAGGCGCGTGCACCTCTGGCGGCGTATGTTGGGACGCAGACTGATGATATTGTTTTTGTTGAGAATGCGACGCTTGGGGTGAATATTGTGGCTCACTCTCTGCCGCTTGAGCCGGGCGATGAGGTGCTGGCAACTGACCATGAGTATGGCGCAGCTGACCGTACCTGGCGCTTTATTTGCGGGCAGCGTGGGGCTCATTATATTAATCAGCCTATCCCACTGCCGCTTACGAGCGATGAGGAGATGCTTGAGTATCTCTGGCGCGGGGTGACTCTGCGTACAAAGGTGATTTTTGTGAGCCATATTACTTCGCCGACTGCGTTGATCTTTCCTCTGGCGAAGATTTGTGCGCGGGCACGCGCCGCTGGGATTATTACGGTGGTGGATGGGGCGCATGCTCCTGGACACATTCCTTTGCAGCTTGATACGTTGGGGGCGGATTTCTATACAGGAAATTGTCATAAGTGGCTCTGTGCTCCCAAGGGTGCTGGCTTTCTCTATGCACGTTCCGAGCGCCAGGCGTTGCTACGGCCGCTGATCGTTAGCTGGGGCTGGGAGAGTGAGACGCCGGGGCGCTCGCCATTGCAGGATTACTTTGGTTGGGTCGGTACGAAAGATCCCGCGTCTTACCTGAGTGTGCCTGCTGCGATTGCTTTTCAACGCGAGTATGATTGGGACGCTGTGCGCCTGGCATGTCATGAGCTGGCTTTGTCTGCATACCAGCAGATTATCGCTTTGTTTGGTGGTGAGCCGATCTGTTCTGATGCGTGGTGGGGGCAGATGTGTGCTATCCCTTTGCCAGCTGGCGATGCTCTTACTCTGCAGCAGCGCTTACGCGAAGAGTGGAGCATCGAGATTCCTGTGCTCTCCTGGCATGATCGCCGCTTTGTGCGCCTTTCGCTGCAAGGCTATAATGGTCCTGCCGATGTCGAGCGTCTGCTGACTGCCTTAAAGGCGCTCCTCTCAATAGTCTTGTAATGGATGCGGCCTGTCTTGTATTTGTGAGGATATGAAAGAGAAGACGCGTTTCTCGTCTTCTCTTTCAAAAGAACTCTTTTCCTTGAAGGTGCCGAATTTATCGTGCACAGACCGGATTAATCCGGAGGAATCTACCATGCTCGGTAAATACACGAATATCCCTATTATCATGACTCACTTCAAGATATATCGTAATTTATTCTTTTACATTGATGGCAAGCCACTGGCGCTACGCGGGAAGAACCGCCACATGAACCGGGTCGGTCCAGTAGCGCCAGTGGCTTGCCTGGGCTCTGGCTCGTACGTAGTGGTTGCCGTCCTGGCTCGGGCGTTGCTTTGTCTCTTGCACTCTTTGTTAATCCGTGCTATATTATTTTTGTACCCCCACCCATAGGGTAGGGGAAGGAGGGGAGAACACACATGCATGCTGATAGGCAAGAGGTCCTGAAGCGACTCAACTATATTGATGGACATCTAGGCGGCATTCGCAAAATGATCGAGGATGATAAATATTGCGTTGATATCTTACGGCAGACGTATGCGGTGCGTAAGGCGATTGAGAAGCTGGAAGGGTTGCTTGTAGAGGCTCATCTGCACACGTGTGTGCCCGATGGTATCGCTGAGGGTCGTGGTGATAAGATCATTGAGGAATTGGTCCAGCTCTATAATCTGGCTGGAAATCGTTGATAGATGTCGCGTCTCGCTGGCTCGTGGTGATAAAGCGGAGCGACGCCGTCACGTTTGATGGAGCATTATCTTGGTGCTGCATATATAGCTGTGTTGCATCATTCTATTGTTTTCATCGTGGCGTGGCTCTGCTGCGAGCGAGCGGCTTGAATCCTGGTTGAGGTCAGTTGTGACCTTGACCGCAGACTTTTATAATAATGGAGCAATTACGATGACAGAAGTACAAGATGTTACGCTTTCCGTCCCTGATATAAGCTGTGAGCATTGCGTGAAGGCTATTAATGGCGCATTGGGTACCCTTACTGGTGTCGAGTCTGTCTCTACTGATATCCCAACGAAGACCGTCCATCTGCGCTATGATGCGGGCCAGCTTTCGATGGAGCAGATTGAGGCGACTCTCGATGAGGAAGGTTATGCTGTTTCTAAAGAGCTAGCTCCTGCCCCTCGCACCACTGGTAAGCCACTCAAGTTGTTCTAAAGTGCATGTATAGATTTAATACTGCGTTGAATGATCTTTAACTTTTTAGCCTGATTTACATCAGGCTATTTTTTATGCGCTTAATAGTGGAGCTTATAAAGCGCGCGCTGCATTAAATTTGGAATTGCATTTTGCCGACGCTGGTATGCGCGAGCAATTTCTGGGCGTTCTGCCAGAAGAGTTTCTGGCGTGCTTCGGGTTTGAAATATGTGAGTGGCTCAAAATCTTTTAGCCAGCGTTGTGGCGTAATAAAAGGATAGTCTGAGCCGAATAGGAAGCGGTCCTGCATGCGGTTGGCGGCTTCGCGTAGCAGGCTTTCAGGGATATAGCGGGGCGACCAGCCGGAGAGGTCGTTATAGATGTTGGTTTTGTGTTGCATGGATGCGAGCATCTCATCATGCCAGGGCCAGGATGGATGTGCGCCGATGATGGTCAGCTCTGGGAAGTCAGCGGCCAGCGAGTCGAGGAAGATGGGCCGTGTGTAGTCGAGCTTGATGCCCATGCCGCCGGGTGTGCCTGCGCCCAGGCCGTTTGTGCCAGTGTGGAAGAGAGCTGGTACGCCCAACTCCTGAATCTTCTCCATGAGTGGATAGAAGGCGCGGTCGTTTGGGTAGAATGCCTGGACGCCGGGATGAAATTTTGCTCCGGCCAGCCCTAGATCTTTGATTGCACGTTCCATCTCTTCGACGGCTGCCTTTCCTTTATGGGGATCGACGCTGGCGAAGCCTACAAATTGTTCGGGATAGCGCTGCACGATTGCTGCAACATAGTCGTTGCTCAGTGGCGGGCGGCCAGTTGCGGTCTCCGCGTCCCAGGCCAGTAGGACGCCAATCATGTCCAGCTCGGCATAATCTGCGGCGATCTGCTCGATATCCTTGAGCTTTACCTCTGTGCGGAAGTGGCGCTCGGCTGCTTGGGCGTAGGGGCCTAGCGTTACTTGCATGAACTCCGTCGTTGGTAGGTGAACGTGAAAGTCGATAGCTCGTGGCATTGTATTTCTTTCCCTCCTTTGCTATCAGTATACCGCGCTCGGCACCTCTGCTTCGAGCATATTTTTACTGCATGAGTGGTATTTGCTTGCGTCAGTCTCTATTTACCACGTAGCGGCCGTGGAAAGAGACTGCTACCTTATCTTTTGTGGGGATGGTGGCATCGATCTCCAGGCGTGCGCGACCATGGGAGCGCAGCATACGCTCGAATCTGGCGATATCAGTTGCCTCAGGTTTGTAGCAGTAAGCCGAGAAGTCATGCGTCACTGGCTGCAGATAATTGCAAGAGCTGTCCTGGATCACGATCTCGCCCTGCAATTTATTTTCGCGCATAATGAACCAGACGATCCCCCAGCCAGCCAGCGTCAGCAGCGCGCTTAGGCTGCCGCCGAATGCCGTGCCAGCGTGGTTGATGTTTTCAGACAGAGGAGCGTCCAGGCGTAAACAGCGCTCATCGTAACTGCCTACCGTTAAATGGAAATGTTTGGTTATCGGAATCTCTTTATAGAGAGTATCTTGTAATTCAAATAAATGGTCTTGCACGTCGTATACCTACCTCTTACCGCGAGAATACCTTGCGCTTTTGTAAGCTCGCTCTAATTTTAGATAGCGAAAATATTTTGTATCGCATGTACAACCATCTCCAAGATAACACACTTTGTCTATATGTGAGTATCGGAGTTTTGAGTGGTTAAAGCCTTCCGCTTTTCTTCTCTGTGGCTCAAATATGCTGCATCCACCTCCCTGTATACGTGAACGAAAATGTAAACCTGGCTGGCGGTTTTATCGGTGTATATGCTTTATGACTGCTGATGATATGCTCTTGGAGCTTGAAAAATCAGAACGGGGTGCAGAGTAGAGAAGGTGAGTAAGAGGAGATACCTATTAAGAAATCGTTAAGATTGTGAGGAAAAGGGAATATAATTTGAGTTTTGGAGGTGAACCAACGTTTATATGTTTAGGAGTGGGAAGGAGGCTCTCGTATTAGTTCTTCAATTTTTTATGTTACTTCCTAACGCAGTTCCCTCTCCTCTTTTTTTACCCCCTGATTCTTGTGCAATTTGCCGTGTGTAAGTGCTAACCCGGCACAAAATCAGGTGATCTGGCAGCTAAAAGTTTCACAGAAGCTATATCATCGAGAAAGTTCCTCCCGGCTCTGTTATAATATATGTATTGCAGTACTTACTTCCTGCAATACCCTATTTTTTGCCGTGCAGTAATCCGCACGGATCGGGGAAATGAAGAGAAGCTGGTGCCGCTTCTCTCGCGTTCTGATATGTAGTACCATAACAGAATGATGCCTTACATGTCAAGTGGTTTTACGCCAGGAGCATGTAGCCTGATTATGAGGAACGTATTATTATTTTGCTTAAAAATGGAAAAGCACGATTAAAAGGTTAGCGTTATGGCAGCAGATAAGAGAGATCTTGTTGGTTCTATACTGGGGGAATGTGAGCTGGAGAAGGTCATTGGGCAAGGTGGCATGAGTTCTGTCTATCTCGGGCGGCAACGACGACCTGCACGCTATGTTGCAGTCAAAGTCTTGGGTTCACAGATAAGCTCAAATAGTGCAGAAGATTATCAGATGTTTCTGACTCGCTTCCGTCGCGAGGCTGATATCGTTGCAACATTAGAGCATGCAAATATTATCCCACTCTACGCATATGGAGAAGAAAAACACTACGCTTATATAATTATGCCCTACATTAGCGGTGGTAGCCTGAGTGACGCTATTAGTAAACATGGCCAGCTTTCACTTCAACAAACATTCGTCTATCTTCAACAAGCCGCCGCCGCCCTCGATTATGCACATGCACGCAATATCGTACATCGCGACCTCAAGCCCAGTAATTTCCTTCTCTATCCCGACAATAACCGTCTGGTCCTGGCCGATTTTGGCATTGCACGTATCGCAGCCGCGAATCCCTACGCTACGCAGGAGACCACATTGACCCAGGCAGGAGCCACACCCGGCACCCTGGCTTATATGGCTCCCGAAATGTTGCGTGACAGCAAAAACATAGATTATCGAGTTGACATCTATGCGTTAGGCATTGTGCTCTACCAGATGCTCACCGGCGAACATCCATTCACCGGAGATCTCTTCGCCGTCATAAATAAGCACCTGTCTGAGCCTCTCCCGCCCCTGCACAAGCGCAACCCGGCCATTCCAGCTGCCATCGACGATGTGCTGAATAAAGCGACCGCCAAAAACCGCGAAGAACGCTACGCAACAGCCGGCGATCTCTTTCATGATTTTTGTATAGCCATGGATGCGGCCAGCATAGGGAACATTGCCAGGATGCAAGGCTGGGATAAACCAGGCGCACCTGAGACGCCTGCACCTGACAGGAATAGTTTTGTGCAGCCAGCTTATGCTGTGGATGATACGCTGGCTGCCAGGGGAGAAACGGCAAGAACCGAATATTCAGTGCCTGTGCGCGACAACGTCGTGGCAGAGGGAAACAGTTATCCCTCTCTCACCAGTCAATCTGGCAGTGCGCTTCCTCCACCTTCGCGAGTATACAGAGGCGTCAGGCCTGCTGAGCCATCGGCTCCCAACTCATCTACAGCAGCGCAGCCGCAAGCCTTTCCCTCTCTCACCGGTCATTTATTGCAGTATCCCGTGACGGATCGAAGGAATGAAGAAAACCTGCCGTCGCTTCCCACCTCTCCTGATGTAGGAGATAGTAACAGAATGATGTCGAATAGGTCAAGTGGTTTTGCATTAGGGAGTGCGCTTCCTCCACCTCCGCAGGGATACAGAGGAGCTAGACCTGCGGGACCACTGGCTTCCCACACCTCTACAACAGCTCGTCAGCAAAATTACGAGCATGGTGGTGCGCCGCGAGCCTTTCTGTCACGCCAGAGCAGCGTGATGCAAGATGTCTCAGGAGCAGAACATAACCGGTACCGCAGGCATGGCCTCCGGCGAGCTATTATGACAATTCTTATAGCCATAGTACTGTTGGTCGGGCTAAGTGGTTATTGGCTGATCTCGACGCATCGTGTGCATATGTTGCCGCCGCCGCAGCCTGTTGCGGGGCCTCCTGCATCAGTGTCGGAGGCTGAACACGTCATACAAGAGTACTATGAAGATATAAATGAGCACAATTATAGGGCTGCCTTTAATCTCTTGACGCCTGAGTTCCAGCGGTACCTGGGCTATAGCAAATTTGTAAGTGGTTATGCTAATACAAAGCATGACGATATCAGTTTTGGGGAAGCCAGAGAGGTCTCAGATGGTAATGTGAGCGTTGTAACCGCTATACGTGCCCTTGAGGCCAGGCCGCAGGGCGATGTCACTACTCCCTATCATATTACATACACCGTTGTGCGTACCCATGGTGATAATGCTAATCGAGGGACTTGGAAGATCCAGGGTGGTGTTTCTACATAAAGAGCTTCTTGAGGCAGAGGCCCTGGTATGCATGTGTAAAGATAGATAACTGCAAGCTTAGAATTTCTGGCCCTGACTGCATTATGTATAAATATATGCTTTAGAGCATTGAAAAGGATGCAGCGCTTACGTATAATGAGGAATGTATTAGTCAGAACATTACAAGCCTTCTTATTTTTATCTGACAACTAGCACAGTCAAATGTAGAGGTTATTGTTAATGGTAACCAACAGTGGAGATCTTGTTGGACGTGTATTAGGGGGTTGCAGGCTCGAAAAATTAGTTGGGCAAGGTGGTATGAGCGCTGTCTATCTGGCACAGCAGATGCAGCCTGAGCGGCATGTGGCGGTGAAGGTGTTGATGCCTCGTTTTGACATATCGGGCGAAGATTACAAAACATTTCTAGCGCGTTTTCGTCGTGAAGCCAACATTGTAGCGAAGTTAGAGCATATAAATATCGTGCCGTTGTATTCTTATGGAGAGGAGAGCCAGCTTGCCTATTTGGTGATGCCCTATGTTGGCGGTGGCAGTCTTGGCGACGTTCTCGATGAACAGGGCAGGCTCTCGCTGCCGCAAACTTTCCATTATCTACGGCAAGCGGCTGCGGCTCTGGATTATGCGCATGCATGCAATGTGGTGCATCGTGACCTCAAGCCCAGTAATTTCCTTCTGTATCCAGGTGACAATCGGCTCGTCCTGGCCGATTTTGGAGTTGCACGCATCACCGGCGAAGAGCTCTTTGGAGGCTACGAAGCTGCCCTCACGCAGACCGGCGTTACTCCGGGTACGCTAGCATACATGGCTCCCGAAATGCTGCAAAATGCCAGAGGCGTCGATCACCGTGTGGATATCTACGCTCTGGGCATCGTGCTCTATCAGCTGCTGAGTGGCCGTCTCCCATTCACTGGCGACCTGTTCGCACTCGTCAATAAGCAGATGGAAGAGGCTCTTCCTCCTCTGCACCAGCGCGATCCTGCCATTCCGGCAAGCATCGATAGTGTCCTGCGTAAGGCAACCGCCAAACAGCGCCTGGCACGCTACTCCTCGGCCAGTCAGTTCGCCGCTGATTTTCGTAGAGCTATGAGCGGTGATGCTGTTGTGCAGTTGGGCGGTGCTGGAAGGAATATAGATATAGATGAGGATGTCAATAATGAGGTCGCGGGTAGAGGGGCAGGGGATGATGGGGCGAATGTGGGGGCTGAAGGAGAAGAGGATATTGCTAGAGTGGAGATGGCTGATGAGGGAGGCGAGGATAACAATGAGGTAAAGGTGGTGGATAGGGTGGAGGAGGATATTGCTAAGGTTGAGACGGCGGGCAATCTTCGTAGATTGACGGATAGAGCCTCAAAGAGATCTCCTTATACAAATACGTCGGCCAATACGCAGATCATAGGAACGAGGGTTGTAACGCCGCCTCCATTGCGTGATCGTGCGGAAGATAGAGGCGCGCAGCCTGCGGTGGCAAAAAAAGGCCGGTCCAAAAAGTGGTCGCGTAAGATATGGCTTTTACTTGTTCTATCGGTATTGCTGGTTATCGGCTTGTCCGGTGGTGGTATATGGATAGCTTACCGCGCCAATATACCTTCTCCAGAAGTAGAGCAAGCGGAGCAAGTCATTCAACAATTCTATGCAGATTTGAATCGCCATGACTATCATGCTGCCTATAATCTCTTTGCACCCGAGCTTCAGAACCGTATGAGCTATGACATGTTTATGCAGAACTATGCCAATGCGATACATCTCGATGTAGCAATCGATCATGCCAATCAAAACACCACGGACAATGTCAATATATTGGCAACTATACATGCTTTGAGGATGATGCCACGGGGTGAAGTGACTACCATTGTGCACTTTGGGTATCATGTCATACGCCGCAACGGCGTCTGGAAGATTGCCACGAACAGGCGGCAGCCGCAGTCACAAAATGACGTGACGCTTTCTGATTAGGTCATGCATCAATGGCCACCAATGTAAGAATTGTTGATCTTATGAGGATACGAAAGAGGTATGGTTTTCCCCTTGAGTTTTCCCCCAAACACGTCTCTGCCTCAATCGAGGTGGAGAAGTCGAGACGGATGATTTCTTCAGTTCTCAATGACGCCAAAGGAGTGACCTGATGGAAACGCCATGGAAGCAGCAACTCTTTCAACTCATCAAAGAGGAGTGGCAAGGACTCCCTGTTGAATGGAAGCCGTGGGGCGTCTGGATCACGCTTCACACGCCCCTTCCAGCGGAGGCTGATGGCCTTGTTCAGCCAACACGCACGCTTTGTCGTACTTGGTTCCGTGAGGAGAGTACGAGCAGACCACAAGAACGAAGTATCTGGGCTTTTACCCGCTTCTGGATCATGCATTTTGAGCGACCCTGGGATGCTGCAGGTTGCGCACGAGGTGATCCTCGCTTTTCTGCTCGCTGTTATCCTATTGGGATGGCCGCTTTCGCTCCTTATGCAGATACTCCTGACATCTACCTGCAAACCATCTGGGGAGGGCTCTGGGGATTTGGTCGGCGTCTGACGGCCACTGCTGATGGACGGATAGAGCCTCTCCAGGGCCTTTGGATCGCATAGCTCATCGTGCCTATCAGGCATGTAGCACTCGTTGCCGGAGCACATCACACTTTCGCTCGTCCGCCAATTTTGCGGCTCTCTGTTCAAACGTATTTCCAGAATCGACAAATTTGGCGCTACATATTCGGATACAAGCCCGACCTGGAAGAACTGTCCGAACATGCTGGTCATGTTTGCTCACATTCATAGCGCCTGGAATTACCAGAAACGATGCATCGTCAACGGCTCCAGATGCGGTTTCTCAACCAATCAATGGTTGTGTTGCTCAAGTGGGCGGGCAAGTGCTCATGCCGGAGGGCCAAACACACCCATGTCGCAAGTCATTTACCATTTACGCATTTCGGCCTAAACTCGCTACGAGTTATGAGTGGGTCTCAGTCTCAGGGCTTGACAAGGAAGCTGTGGCTGATTATTCTTTTACTATCCGTTTAGTAAAAGAATGTTGTGCTTATAGAATCGCCCATTATAGGCCATGGAGCGAGTAAGGAGAACGAATATCGCTAGAACAAAACAGGTAGAACAGCGCCAGCAGCGGACCCAGCAGATTTTACAGGTGTCGGCCCAACTTATTCAGGAGAAGGGCTTTCAAGGGATGACCCTGCAGGATGTGGCGGAGAAGCTTGATTTTACCAAGGCCGCTCTCTACTATTATGTGCATGATAAGCAGGATGTGCTGTTCCGCATCTTTATGCAGACGCTGGAGATGGCGTTAGAAGCAGTCAAGAAGATTGTTGAAGGCGAGCTGTCGCCGCCCGAGAAGCTGCGTGCATTTATCGATCATCAGGTGCATATGATTGCTGAACATCCTGAGCTATTTACCGTGTATTTTAATGAAAAGACTCAGCTTACTGAGGAGCATGCGGCAACCGCATCCGCTATGGAGCGCCAGATAGTCGATGCCATTGCGGTAGTCTTTCAGCAGGGGGTCAAAGAGGGCTACTTTCGCGATGTCGAGCCGATGGTGGCGGCCTTTGCGATTATGGGCGTGAGTAGCTGGGTGTATCGTTGGTATCGCTCGGAAGGGCACCTGTCCATCGATGCGGTCTCGAAGATTCTGCAGATCGTTGCCTTTAGTGGGCTGGAGCTGTCAATGTCCAGTAACATGATCAAGAAATAGAATACTTGCCTCACCACTCCACAGAAATGATGCTTCTTGACAAACAAAGATTCTCGTGTTAATGTGTGCATATACACATAATAGATAGCGAGGAAAAAACCTTTATGGATACAAATAGCATGGCCTTTGATGAGAGTGATTTTGCAGCGGTGCAACGCTGTGTGTGCGCCAGTATTCGGCGTACAGATCGTGCTATTACGCAATTCTATGATGCGATCCTCGCTCCCAGCGGCCTGCATATCACGCAGTTTGGACTACTCGCAACCATCGCAAAGGCTGGCCCAATCACAATCAACCGTTTGGCCGAGTTTATGGTCATGGATCGCACAACCCTGACACGCAATCTCGGCCCACTCGTCAAACAGGGATTAGTCCATACTGAAGAAGGTGAAGACCGCAGAATGCGCTTTGTCCGGGTTACCACGGCCGGTGAGGAGACCCTGAAGACAGTGTTGCCACTGTGGAAGAAGGCCCAGGAGCATATCCTGAAGAGCCTGAGCCAGGAACGCGTCGATGCCCTGCTGGCCGAACTCTCAGCCGTCGTTGCTGCGAGTCAGTAGGCGGTTCTTTTTACTTATTTAGGTGTATATACACTTATACCTTAGTCAAATAGCAAGAAGTCTCGTTAGCGCTATGTGGGCCGGGCGCAATTACGTTTGATGGAGTTAGCATCATTATCCCGTTGTCATTGTATGACTTTACAGGGGGATGAGAGGAAATTTCTATGTTTGCAGTTGATCGAGCCAGGAAAATCTCGACGTTGGTTATTACATGTGTTGGCTTTTTTATGGTGTTGCTGGATGCGTCCATCGTAAACGTTGCACTGCCGACGATTCAAAGGGACCTGCATGCGGGCTTAACGGACCTGCAATGGGTCGTCGATTCCTATACCTTACCATTCGCCGTCCTGCTGCTCACGGCTGGCACGCTGGGTGATCGCTTTGGGCGCAAACGCTTCTTCCTGATCGGTCTGGCCGTCTTCACGCTGGGGTCAGCGCTCTGTGGCTTCGCGCCGACGCTGGGATGGCTGACTGCAGGTCGGGTATTGCAGGGAGTTGGTGGTGCATTTCTTTCGCCGGGCAGCCTCTCGGTGCTTGCCTCGGCTTTTCCTGAGCCGCGTGAACGGGCGCAGGCCATCGGCATCTGGTCAGGTATCTCTGGCATT
>Ga0302321_100003915_pt1 | contig 12823 bp, 11 predicted proteins | sample Fen_T0_1_FD_202505 | JGI IMG/M metagenome (GOLD analysis project Ga0302321, IMG submission 202505) | Peat permafrost microbial communities from Stordalen Mire near Abisko, Sweden - Fen_T0_1 | ecosystem: Environmental > Terrestrial > Soil > Wetlands > Permafrost | place: Sweden: Abisko...
CTTGTAAAATTTCCACGCCGAACTTGCGTGCCTGCTTCACCACGCGCTCTGAAAATTCCTGTCCGCTGATGCCTTCGGGGAAACCGGGGAAGTTATCCAACCCAACGGTGATGCCAGCCTGTCCGCCAAGACCAGAGCGTTCGATCAAGAGACAGTCAGCGCCTTCGCGCGAAGCGTAGATGGCAGCAGTCAATCCGGCGGGTCCGCCGCCAATGATGATCAAGTCATAATACGTTTTCTTCGCTTCAGTTTTCAATCCGAGTTTTTTGGCGAGTTCAGCATTCGAAGGTTCGACGAGGAATGTGTCATCTTCAAACACAATCGTGGGAATGATACGTTTGCCGTTATTGCGTTTCAGCACATAAGCTTCGCCATCCTTATCCTGCTCAATATCCACCCAGCGAAAGGGAATGAACTGCTCGCCCAGAAATTTCTTCGAGCGGCGGCAATCGGGACACCAATACGCGCCATAGATCGTGACTTTAGGTTCGGTCATTTTGCATCTCCTTTTATTTCCATCTTTTACCAAGACGACAGAGCTGTGGATTTACTTTCTTCGAAATTATTAACAAACTATTTCATAAAGGTCATCTGAAATTAATATTGTCGTACAATATCTACGCTATCGATCATCACACAATGGATCTCATCGAAGGCAGCTTGATATTCTTATGTCACAATCTGGATTAACACTTCTATTTTTAGGTATTGCAGTGCTGCTACTCTTCGGCAATGTTTTGCGCGCTGACATTGTCGCACTGATGTTAATGCTGGCACTGGGTTTGAGCGGCATACTAACTCCCGTGGAAGCCTTTTCGGGGTTTAGCCGTTCGGCAGTCATCATCATGTTATCTGCCTTCATTCTGGCAGAAGGACTGCGTCGCTCTGGTGTGACCGAATGGTTGGGCACCTTCATCATCAAATTATTTGGCAGGGGTGAGCGGCGCTTGATCTTCGGGTTGATGACTGCCTCAGCCCTATTATCGCTCTTTATGAACAACATTGCAGCAGCATCTTTGCTGTTCCCATCCTTATCTGGAGTTGCGCGCCGTTCCAAAGTTTCGCCGTCAAAATTACTGATGCCATTGGCGTTTGGAACCATTCTCGGAGGCATGGCAACTTTATTGACCACCACAAACATCATCGTCAGCGGTTTGTTACATGACCAAAAGCTTTTAGGGTTCACACTCACCGATTTCGCACCCATTGGTCTACCACTGACCTTTGCTGGAATCATGTTCATGGTTATGTGGGGACGCAAGTTATTGCCTAACCAATCCCCTGCTCAGCGCTACGAAGGGACTGACGAATCTGACGATCTGCTCAACACCTATCAACTCTCTGAACGATTGGTGAGAGCTAAAATATGTAAAGACGGAAGCTTGGATGGTATTGCGCTTGAGAACAGCGGCTTGCGGGAAAAACATCATCTCAATGTGATCGCCATCCAGCGCGGAAGATCGACACCGCCTATTCATGCCAAAACCGTTTTGAGAGGCAATGATATTCTTTTGCTGACAGCCCGTCCTGAAGACACGATCCCGGAGACCTTGACCGATATGCTGGAAATTTTGCCTTCTGGTCAATGGCAACAGGATTATCTTGCCACGCCCGATATGAAGTTGATCGAAGCCGCCATCGCGCCACGCTCGCATCTTGCCAGCCAAACATTACAGGATATGCGCTTCGAGCAAAAATTTGGAGCGACAGTTTTAGCAATCTGGCGCGGCGGACGCTCCATCCGCACGCGACTTGCACATTTACCGCTTGAATTTGGCGATGGATTGTTGTTGCAAGGTACAGAAAAAAACCTAGCCTTGTTAAGAACTGAACCTGGCTTGATTTTGTTGGCAGAATCTGCACCGTCCACGCGCATTACACTGCGCGGTTGGTTGACCACTCTGATCATGGCTGTCACTATGATCCTGGCAGTGGCTTTCCCCGACTTGATTGCAGAGATCATGTTAAGCGGTGCTGTTGCGATGGTATTAACTCGCACCATGAATATGGATCAAGCCTACCGCGCTGTCGATTGGCGCAGTTTATTTCTCGTTGCTGGAATGCTGCCCGTGGGTGTTGCCATCAATAAAACCGGTTTATCCACCCTGTTTGCAAATGCAATTCTTGGGTCACTCGGTGGTATTGGACATTTGATGCTACTGGCTGGGTTTATTTTATTAACCGTCGCATTGACTCAGATCATCAACGGCGCAGCGGCGGTCACAGTCATTGCTCCCATTGCAATTGCAACGGCACAACAGATCGGGATGGAACCAAGAAGTGTTGCGATGGCTGTGGCATTGGCGGCTTCGATGGCATTCATGTCCCCGCTTGGACATTCTGTCAATGTGATGGTGATGGGCGCAGGTGGATATACTTTTCGTGATTATGCCCGCGTAGGTATACCCTTAACGATTCTACTCGTGATCATACTCTTGGTTATTCTGCCGCTCATTATGCCAATTGGTTAATGAGCGGCAAACTTTCATTATCTTAGATCAACTGATTCAAACGAAAAGATAAGATCATCGCAATAATTGCCAATAGCACGGCGAAAGCTGTAAAGTATGCGCCAATCTCGGTAGTCTCGTACGTCACGACCAGATAATTCGGTAAACTATGAAAGGCAGCTTCCAATTCGCCGGCACTCGAAGCAGAATAATATTTACCGCCGGTTAAGTCTGCGATGGAGGTTAATGTCGCTTCATCAATACCTCTTCGAAAACCGCCTCCACCAAACGGATTATTAAACCCACCGCCACCAAATTGATCGTTCCCTTGGAACTGAAATTGATCACCACAATTCATGGGCGCTGATGGATTAGCAGTACCAAACCCGATCGTATAAACGCGCACGCCACGCTCCGCAGCCTGACGCGCTGCAACTAACGGGTCGGGACCCGCATTGCTTGCGCCATCTGTTAAGAGCACAATAATATGGGGTACATATTTACCTTTAGGCACTGGTGTGACAGCACCATTCGTTGTACTAGGGCTACCTGTATCACTGGATGTGACATGACTATCTATTTCGGCGATCGCGTCCAGCGCGCGCAGGATGGCACTGCCTATGGCTGTACGTCGGGCAGTCGTTAAATTTTGAATGGCGTTCTTGAGCAAAGTCTGATCAGTGGTAGGTGGTTGCACTAATTCAGCAAAACCCGCAAAGGCAACAATACCGATATGCCGGCCATCAGTCCCTTGTTTTTGGATAAAGGATAAGGCTGCATTTTTAGCCGCTTCCAAACGAGTCGGTGGAATGTCCATTGAGCACATACTGCGGGATACATCCATCGCAAGGATGATCGTGGCGTGATTTGTAGGAACTGCCACGTTAGCAACAGGTCTGGCAACAGCCATGATCAAGCTTGCCAAGGCAAGCAGAAATAATATAAAGGGCACATGTCTGCGTAACCAGGATTGACGCCCCAGTGCTTCGCGCACCAACGAGAGACTTGAGTAACGAATCGCGAAACGTCTACGGCGCCGCAATATCCATATGTAAACAAGGATAATCAACGGAATCAGTAAAAATAAATAAAGAAGGGAAGACCATAAAAAGGTCATGGTACACGTCCAAACCACAGAAGCGATAACGCGCCTGCTATCAGAAAAAGAAAAATGCCTGCGCCTGCAAAAAGCGAAGTCACTTCAAGCTGTTCAGTTTTGATGGATAACTTTGGCACAAGGTCACGATATATACGAAGCAGGTCTTTTTCATTTGACGCATTGTAATAATTGCCGCCGGTGATCGTTGAAACATTTTGCAATAGGGCTTCATTCAATTGCGTATGGACCGTGAACCCATCCACTTTAAGCGTGGCACCGATTGGGCTTCCAATACCAATGGTGTAAATGCGGACTCCCAAATTCGCAGCAACATCTGCTACTGATTGTGGGTCAGGCGATTCATTATTCTCGCCATCGCTTAACAAGACAATGGCTGAGGCTGGGTACCAACCGGTTGGCGCAGGAACAGGCGTCGGCGTAGTGGAAGGAGGCGCGACACTACTCGTCTTCAAGAATGGCGGATCACCTGCGCCGACCGCAATCGTATTCAGCGCAACTAGGATCCCATTTCCGAGGCTTGTACCGCGTCGTGGCACAAGCCGATAAATGGTCTCCAAAGATTTAGCTTTGTCACTTGTGGGAGGCTGGACGGTGATACCGCCATCACTAAACGCCACCACGCCGATCAAAATATTGGAGGGTTGTTTCTTCACGAACTCAGATGCAGCAGCCTTGGCGGCTTCCATCCGCGTGGGCTTGAGATCATCTGCTGCCATGCTGCCTGAAACATCGAAAGTCAGAATTACCGTGCCTTGATATTTCGGCAGGCTGACTTTTGCCTGCGGACGCGCGACTGATACAAGCAGGATAGTAATTGCAATTAGAAAAATAAATGCGGGAATATGCCGTCGTATACCAATCGAGTTTTTCGTTGGGTCATTCACAATACCTAGGCTGCCATAGCGCGCGGCAACATCACGCCTGCGTTTCTGTGCTCTGAAATACAACCAGAACAACAGCGGCACAAGCAATAAAGCGTAAAGCAGTGAAGACCAGATAAATGTCATAATTTTTATTTAAAGAAATTCCGCTAATCTTCGCTAATCTACACTAATCTTTTTCAATTCGCGAGGATTAGCGTAGATCAGTGGAAAATTATTTTCGTGCCTGTTGCCTTCGTTTTGCAAAACGCAAGATCGCACGTACAAGATCGTCTTCTGTTGAAAGCGATAACGCATCGACGCCGGCGCGTTTGAAAGCGGTACTCAATTCCAGCTCACGCTTTTGCGCGGCATCGGCAAAACGTTTGCGAAATTTTTTATCGTGCGTATCCACAAACAATTGCTCGCCAGTCTCAGCATCTTCCATCAGCACCATGCCAACGTCCGGCAATTCTTTCTCACGCGGATCAACCAAACGGATCGCCAACACTTCATGACGCTGCGCCAGCAAACTCAATGGCTTTTCCCAACCCGGTTCACTAATAAAATCGGATATGACAAACACCAATGAACGCCGCTTGATCGAATTCAACGCGCCATTCAAAAACGATTTAAGATTTGTAATAGATGATTTCGACAAACGCGGCTGATTGAGCATATCGTTGACAAGCCGCAACACTTGCAGCCGTCCGCCTCTAGCCGGGATCGTGTGTTGGATCTTGTTCCCAAACATCATCGCCCCGACTCTATTTCCGTGGCGAGTTAACAAACGCGAGATCACCGTCACGAAATCAATGAGCATGGTCCGCTTTTCGGTTTGGGTTTCCGTTGTTCCAAAATCCACCGAGGGACTCATATCGAGCAAGAACCACGTGGTGATATCACGGTCTTCATGATATTGCCGCACATATGGTGTATCCATGCGCGCGGTGACATTCCAATCAATATAGCGGATATCATCTTCAGGTTGATATTCGCGCAGATCAGCAAAGTCCACGCCAAAGCCATAGAATAAGGAACGATAATCGCCTTGCAATAAACCATCGAGGCGGCGAATGACGTTCCAATCGAGGCGTAGGAGAATACGCTCAGGCGTTGCTGTCGACATGCTCATGTAATGGCACCACCGGGATCGGAATACGGTCGAAAATCTTATCCAGAATATCATCGCCGGTCACGTTATCAGAAAGCGCTTCATAAGAAAGCACAATACGATGTCGCATCACATCGAGCGCCATATCCAGCACATCCTGTGGCAAGGCGTAGTTGCGTCCGCGCACAAATGCCAGTGCGCGACCGGTGAGAATCAAATTGATCGAAGCGCGCGGACTTGCACCAAACATGATGTACTTCTGCAAATCGTTCAAACCAATATCTTTGGGATTACGCGTGGCGGTCACCATACGCACGGCATATTCCATCAACGCCGGGTCAACATAGACTTTGTCAACTTCTTTTTGCAAGGCAAGCAATTGATCAGTAGTCAATATTTTCTGAACGCTCTGCAACGCCCCAGTCATTCTCTCAACGATCACGAACTCTTCCGTTGGCGAAGGATAACCCACCAACACTTTCAACATAAAACGATCTACTTGCGCTTCAGGCAGGGCATACGTGCCTTCAGTCTCAATTGGATTCTGAGTGGCTAGCACAAGAAATGGACTCGGCACTTTATGAGTCTCGCGCCCAATGGTCACTTGCTTCTCTTGCATCACTTCCAACAAAGCGCTTTGCACTTTAGCAGGCGCGCGATTAATTTCATCCGCCAACAACAAATTCGTGAACACAGGTCCGAGTGACGTATCGAACTTGCCAGTCTTCTGGTTATAGATGCGCGTCCCGATCAAGTCAGCAGGAACAAGATCCGGCGTAAATTGGATGCGCTTAAAGTCACCACCAATTGAATCAGCCAGAGTCTTGATCGCCATCGTCTTCGCCAAGCCCGGCACACCTTCCACAAGGATATGTCCGCGCGCCAACAACGCCACGATCATCCGCTCCAAAAGATGATCCTGCCCAACGATCACCTTCTTCACCTCATATAAAACTTTTTCCATGGGTGTCCGATTTTCAGAATTTTTATTTTGCGCCATTGATAGTCTCCTTTTAGAAAGTGCGACGTACCTGCAAGTTAATACGGCGGCAAACCAATGCCACCCGCGGCAGTCGTGATCGGCGTGACAAACGCGATCCCAATAAAAAAGTTGTCTTTCGTTGGATTCACAAGCCCGGTCACGATCCCAACCACCTGACCATATCGATTCAACATCGGGCCGCCTGAATTACCCGGGTTCACAGCCGCATCAATTTGAATCAAGCCCTTCAGCGTAACATTGCTGGTCTCTGGTGTGAATGTGCGATCAAAGCCTGAGATCACACCCGAACTCATTGAACTATATAAACCAAAAGGATTGCCAACCACATACGCTTCATCCCCCACTTGCAACGCACCCGGACTCCCCAATGTGGCGGGCACAAACAATTGCGGCATGACAGTCGCGTGCAAAACTGCAATATCATGTTCAGGCTGTGACGAAGTCACTACCCCATCAGAGTGCGTACCATCCGCAAACACGATCGAAATTTTTGAAGCACCCCTTACCACATGCAGGCTTGTCAAAATATCACCGGCATCATCAATAATCACGCCGCTCCCCAAACCTTTGTCATGATCTTTCAGATCCACCTCGATCAAAACCAGCGAAGGTTGAATGATCTGATAGACACTCGTTGAAAAAGCCGGGCGTGGTGTGGCAGACGCCATTGCACTTGCAATCGCAGTATCCACTTGACTCTTCGTTAACTGATTTACGGGAAAAAGAAAATGATACAGAACTAAAGCCAGCAAGGTTGCCAGCACACCCGACGCGAACGGAAGCATCCCTCTAATGCGTTCGCGAAGGCGAACCAAACGATTTCGTAATATGTCTTTACGTGAACTTGACGGTTCGTTCATAGCCTTCCATTCATACACTGTTTAGAACAGTCATTCAACGAACAGCACAAAGAACTTTACCGAATCAATGTTACTGGATAATATGAGGTTTACTGATTAGACTAATATAAGAACAAATCGGTTAATCGATGAATTTACTTTAACCGATAATAAACTTTGACGCAACAAAAACAAGGATACTTACCCAACGAATCCCCTACGCCTCAAACTGGACCTTCAACCTGTCACCGTCCGAATTACTTTTGTTTATCCTCTAACAATTCTGCCAACGCTCTCAGCCCGAGCAAATATGACCTCCAACCGAAGCCACTGATCTTGCCCTTACACACCGCCGAAACCATCGAAACATGCCGGAATTCTTCGCGCGCGTACACATTCGAGAGATGCACTTCCACAACAGGAATCACGATGGCACTGATCGCATCGCGTAAGGCAATGGATGTGTGAGTGTATCCGCCAGGGTTGAACACTACACCGCTCGCCCAAGTCCGCGCATCGTGCAGAGCATCGATCAATGCGCCTTCATGATTTGATTGCAGGCATTTGACTTCAGCACCCAATTCTTTACCAAGTTCGATCAGCTTATTATTGATATCATCGAGAGTCATCGAGCCGTACACTTCAGGTTCGCGCGTGCCGAGCAAGTTTAAGTTGGGTCCATGCAAGATTAGTATTTTCATAATTACTCCAAGACACTCTCTAAGTCACTCACATTCACCAACTCCACTTTGCCAATCTTCACTGGCAAAGCAAAACGGATCGCTTTTGCAGTCTTCTTCTTGTCTACTCGCATTGCGGCGATGATCTTCTCGCGCGGCATTTCATCTGGAATCTGAATCGGCAATCCCAAAGCGGACATTGTCCCTGCAATCTTATCAGCTAAACCTTTTTCTGCGATCCCGATCTGTTCGGCATACTTCGCTTCAACAACTGTTCCAATTGCAACCGCTTCACCGTGTCGCAAGTCGAATTTACTGGTTAACTCAACGGCATGCCCAACCGTGTGTCCCAAGTTTAACGCGGCACGAAATGCTCTTTCATATGGATCTTCCTCGATCACTTTTATCTTCACCGCCATCGCACGTTTGACAATCTCTTCAAGATTGGCTTTGACCCAATCCATGCCGCGCGAACATAGTTCGAACAATTCAGGGTCAGAGATGATTCCGTGCTTGACCACTTCTGCCATGCCAGAGATCAACTCGCGTTCAGGCAGGGTGAGTAAAAGGCTTGGGTCTGCAAGAACCAGCTTCGGAGGATAGAAAGAACCGATGAGGTTTTTTCCTTCGGGCAAGTCAATACCAGTCTTGCCTCCCAGCGATGCGTCCACCATCGAGAGCAAAGTCGTCGGGATGCCGATCCAGTTGATGCCACGCATGTAGGTAGCAGCGGCAAAGCCTGACATGTCACTGATCACACCGCCACCGAGGGCAATGACCGTACTCTTACGGTCTAATCCATTTTCGAGAAAAGCTTTCCACAAACGAGAAACTGTTTCGAGATTTTTATGTTCCTCACCAGCAGGGATGATGATAGCTCTTGCCTCCACGCCAATTGCCCGCTTGATTTTTTCAAGATGATGTTTCGCTATGTTTTCATCGGTAACGATGATCGAGTTTGCATAAGGCAGGGTTTTAATTTGCCCCACCTGAACGTCATACTCCCCCATCGCGGAGAGATGATGCCGTCCCAAGAGAATTTGAATCTCACGGGCAATTTGCTCGGGCGTCTTTCCATCCACCTGAACTTTGAAGAGAAAAGAACCATAATGATCAGCGCGCCTATCAAGATACGATGCAAGTTTCGATTGCAAGTCACCCGCCAGAAGTGGGCGCTCATTCGGATCATTTTGCAATCGTTCGATGAGCGTTGACAATTCTGCGCTCAACAAAATCACCCGTCCGCCCTGCTCAACCAACGCACGATTCTCATCACGCAATAAAGCACCACCGCCCAATGCAACAACGCATTCGCTGCTATTTATGATCTGTTTCAGAGTGGTTGTTTCCAAGTCTCGCACAGTTGGCATGCCTTGTTCTGTCACAATTTGTGGAATGGATATTCCTGCATTCTGTTCAAGCATTTGATCAGAATCTACGAATGGTAGATTGAGATTGCGCGCAAGGACTTTCCCAATTGTGGATTTGCCTGCGCCTGAAGGACCGTAGAGGAAAATGTTTAACATAAGGATATATGGTTCGTATTACGTGTTCTGTTTGGGTTGGCGGACTATATCATAGATATCAGCAAAGATATAGCGAGGTTGTGCTTGGAGTTTATGAATCACCGTGAAATACAGCCAGCCAAAGATTCTAAAGATTCCATAACCGATAAGTACACCCATGGCATTGAGTATGACATCATTGACATCCACAACGCGAAACGAACTTCTTATTGCAAAAGATACGACGAGTTGAGAAAGTTCGAAGATAAATCCAACTGTCAATGCCAGCCAGAATATATTTTTAGATTTGACACGGACAATAAAACTAATTCCAAAACCGAAAGGGATTGTAAGCAGGATGTTTTCATAAAGATTCCTAATACAAAGCGAAAGAACACGAGGGTCACAATAACCAAAATCAAAAGGAATAAGATTTATATCTGGCTTGAAATTTGCATTGGACATGTTGATCGGAAATGGAAAGACGACCACGCTGACCACGCCCATCATATATATCCAAAATATAGTAAAGAAAAGCAGGTAGGAAAAACTTTTCTTTTGTGTCCACAAGATAATCAGAACAATTACAAGAGCAACAAGTCCAATAAACAAATGGATATTACTAAAGTAAACCATCATCAGCAAGTTATTCCCAAAACACGTGAGAGGTGTTATCCATGGGCAAATCTCCTAACGTAGCTTTGCGCAGGGATTCAAATCTTGGCTTCATCTCGTTTATTGAGTCGCCGCCAAGTTTTTCAATAAGCGCCTCAGCCAGCACAAAGGCGACCATCGCTTCCAAGATGGGAACTGCGCGCGGCACTGGACAAAAATCAGAGCGTTCGTATTTGGTGGGAGCGTTCTCGCCAACAGCAAGGTCGACGGTTTGTTGTGGCACAAGAGTTGTAGCAATAGGCTTCATCGCCGCACGGATGATGATGGGTTGTCCATTTGAAACTCCACCTTCCGTTCCGCCCGCTCGATTTGACAAGCGTTCAACGTTCAGCTTTTGATCATCTAACGTGATTGGGTCATGAGCGAGTGTGCCAATTCGTCGGGCATTCTCGAACGCATCCCCAACTTCCACACCCTTTATGGCTTGCACGGACATAACCGCCATCGACAGTTTGGCTTCGAGGCGACGGTCCCATTGCACGAAACTACCGAGCCCAACGGGAAGATTGAGTGCAACAATTTCAAGAACGCCGCCCAACGTATTTTTGCCGTGAATGGTTTTTTCGATTTCATCTCGCATTTTCGATGCCGATGATTCGATGGGACAGCGCACATCCGATTCTTCTGCACGAGTGAAGCGTTCTTCATAAGACATGTCGCCAAAATCCGCCTGGACTTCACCGATGGAGGAAACATATCCGCCAACGATGATACCGAACTGATTGAGGAAGTGCTTGCAGACCGCTCCTGTGGCAACACGCATGGTTGTTTCTCTGGCGGAGGCTCGTTCAAGAGCGGGACGTAAATCCTTGTAACCATATTTGACTGCGCCTGTTAAGTCCGCGTGCCCTGGGCGAGGGGCAGTCATCGGTTCCACTTCTTTGCCTTTCCATTTGACATGGTCATCGTTATTTACAAGCAAGGCAATCGGTGCACCAGTGGTCTCGCCAGCCATGACTCCGCCAAGGATTTGCACAGTGTCTTTCTCGATCTTCATGCGTCCGCCAGAACCGTATCCCTGTTGGCGACGGGTAAGGTCTTTGTTGATGATGTCTGGTGTAATGGAGAGTCCAGCGGGCATGCCATCGAGGATGGCAGTTAGCGATGGTCCGTGAGATTCACCGGCGGTGAGAAAACGTAAAGGCATACAAAACTCCAATCATCAAATAGCGTAGGAATCAGTCATCTTGCTGGAAACAAAAGCCATCTCCAGTGCAAAGAAACATTGAATGAGAACCATGAGCGGAAGTTGCAGTGGGAGAGGCAAGGAATACACTACCAATGTTCCGGGAATCCAAGTGAGCCAGCAACTTACCATCATGGGGATAATCACTTTGAGAATCCAATCATCTTTCAAAGCCTGTCTGAGCGCCTTGAAGTCATAGTTCAAGTCACGGAAACGAAGTCCAATGGCAATATGTTGAATGCTTAAAAACGGCGTGAAGACGAATTGGTCGAGAAGCATTTTAGCAATCACAATTCCAAATATGACCGAGGGTCCCCAAAACCAATCTTGAAATCGATAAAAATAATCGATCCAGATTATATCGGTTGCCCAAACGAGAGAAGTGAAAAGCAGGTCAAGATATCCACGTTGGTTGCGTCGGTTCTTTCCAACAATCATCAAATACAATCCTGGAATTAAACCGGCTCCAATGGCACTGGTTAGCATCGAGAATCCCAATCCCCAAGAATCTCGCAGAGCCTGCAACCCTTCCAAGGCTTCTCGAACAGAAGCAAAGGCATAATAAGAAGCAACCAACAATGCCGCAAAAAAGATGATCACCAGTCCGGGGATAAAATTTTCTTTAGCGCCCAACCAACCATCATGTGCCGCTTCAAGGATGCGCTTCATGCGACCGCATCTCGCATAGCGATTCGATCTGCGTTTGCGCCTGTCCATATTTCAAAAGCGAGAGCGGCTTGTTCGATGAGCATTCCCAGTCCTGTCGCAGCGGACAGTCCTTGTGAATGGACGTCTCGTACCAGTTTTGTTTCTCTGGGATTGTAGACTAAATCGTAAATAAAAGTATTTGAAGGCAATGATAAATTTTCTGGCAAAGGCGATTGATCAATATTTGGGGTCATGCCAAGGGGAGTGGTGTTGACCAACAACGAGAAAGTAGAAATTAGAGATTGAAGATTTTCCAAATCTGTAACTAGTAATTGGTAATCAGGAAATGAATTCGCAAGTTGCTGAGCTTGTTCGATACGGCGGGTAGCAACAGTTACTTTCCAGCCAGCATTGAGCAAAGCATACACGACTGCACGAGCAGAACCACCTGCACCAAGGACTAATGCAGAATACGGAATGTGGAATGAAGAATTTGCCACTCGTTTGAGATCAGATAAGAAGCCGTGCACGTCGGTATTATCACCGATGAGTTTTTTATCTTTCAAATAAATCGTGTTGACCGCACCGATGGCTTTGGCTGTTGGTGTGAGTTCGTCCATAAATTCGATCACATTTTGTTTGTGAGGAATAGTGACGTTGAGCCCGTTTATCTCGCCAGAACGGACACGGTTAAGTAAATCTTTCAGTCCCAGCTTGTCATCAGGGTGGATAGGGAATAAGGA
>Ga0302321_100003916_pt1 | contig 12817 bp, 12 predicted proteins | sample Fen_T0_1_FD_202505 | JGI IMG/M metagenome (GOLD analysis project Ga0302321, IMG submission 202505) | Peat permafrost microbial communities from Stordalen Mire near Abisko, Sweden - Fen_T0_1 | ecosystem: Environmental > Terrestrial > Soil > Wetlands > Permafrost | place: Sweden: Abisko...
TAGCCGTTGCGGGCGAAGTGCTCGACCAGCATCGCGAACTCCTCGGGCGTGCCGAGCCGCTTCGGGAACGGCACGTTGGCCACCAGCCCGTCGCGCATGTGCTCGGGCACCGCCATCATGATCGGCGTGCCCATGGTCCCCGGGGCGATCGTCATCACCCGGATGCCCACGGCCGCGAGGTCGCGCGCCATCGGGAGCGTGAGGCCCACGAGCCCGCCCTTCGCGGCGGCGTACGCGACCTGGCCGATCTGGCCGTCGAACGCGGCGATCGACGCGGTGTGCACGAGGATGCCGCGCTCGCCGCTCTCGTCGGGCTCGTTCGCGCTCATCGCCGCGGCCGTGAGCCGGCTCACGTTGAACGTGCCCACGACGTTGAGCTCGACCACCTTGCGGAACGCGTCGAGGTCGTGCGGGGTGCCGTCGCGGCCCAGGGTGCGCGCCGCGATGCCGCCGCCGGCCACGTTGACCACGATCGACAGGACGCCGAGGTCCTGCGCGGCGGCGATCGCGGTGGACACCGCGACTTCGTCGAGCACGCTGCCGCCCACCGCGGTGGCGTTCCCGCCGATCTCCGCGGCCACGACGGCGGCGCCGTCGGCGTTCATGTCGAAGACGACCGTCGGTACGCCGACGCTTGCGAGATGACGCGCGGTGGCGGCGCCGAGCCCGCCCGCCGCGCCCGTGACGATGGCCGACCGGCCCGCGAGCTCCATCAGCGCTTGGAGGCCCGGAGGCCGTCGGCTCCGGCGGCTGCCGCATCGCGGTAGCAGCGGTCGGGAACGGTTCGGTCGTACATCTGGCCTCCGGGCGAGTGGAAGATGCCGCTGGCGAGCTTGGCCTTCACGGGATGTGAAGCGGGGCAATGATCGCCGTCGGGCTCGACCCATGGCGACTCGGAGTCGGGATCGGAGCCGGCTGTGATGGTTGGGGCGGGCTCCGGGGTGTGGGGCACGGGCATGGGCGGCGAGAGGAACGACTGGGGTGTCCACTCGAGGGTGCTGGCGCGGGCCCGCTCGTCGAGCACCCGCCACACGGCGTACGCGGCGCCTGCCATCACCCCGGCACCGAGGATCCGCTTCGACCACGTTCCCATCCGTTCATGCTGGCAGGTCGGGGCCGCGCGACCGCGCAACCCGAAACCGCCACGCGGTGCCGGCCGATCCGGTATCATGACGATCCGTATGAACGAGGAACTGCGCCCGACCCACCGCTCCGGCCTCCTCCTTACGTAGACGCGGGCACCCTCCCGGTGCTCGCGGACGCCTCCTCGGCCTTTCGGCCGGGGAGGTTTTTCGTTGCACGAAATCCCTCATCAGTGAACGAACACGGCAAGAAGACGAACCCCGAACACGGCGGCATCCGAGCGAAGCGAGGGTGCTCGCCAGCGAGCGACCGAGCGTCCGGTGGGCGCGACCACACCTGACGGACCGAGACCCCCGAACCACAAGAGCGAGAGAGCGAGCGAGAGCTATGGACCAGGTACGGATCTTCGACACCACCCTGCGCGACGGCGAGCAGTCGCCCGGCATCTCCCTGGACGTGGGGGAGAAGCTCGAGATCGCCGACCAGCTCGCGCGCCTGGGCGTCGACGTCATCGAGGCCGGGTTCCCGATCGCGAGCCAGGGTGACTTCGAGGCCGTCGAGGCGATCGCCAAGGCCGTGCAGGGCCCGGTGATCGCCGGGCTCTCGCGCACGGGGTTCAAGGACGTCGACCGGGCGTGGGAGGCGGTGCGCCACGCCGAGAAGCCGCGCATCCACGTGTTCATCGCGACCTCGGCCATCCACATGAAGAAGAAGCTGCGGATGACCGAGGACCAGGTGAAGGCCGAGGCCGCCGCCGGCGTGGCGCGGGCGGCGGGCTACACGACGGACGTCGAGTTCTCTCCGGAGGATGGCAGCCGGTCCGACGTCGACTTCATGTGCGAGGTGCTCCAGATCGCGGTCGACAACGGTGCGACCACGCTGAACATCCCCGACACGGTGGGCTTCGGCGTGCCCGAGGAGTACGGCAAGCTGATCCGCCACGTCATCGACCACGTCACGGGCGACTACGTGGTGTCCACCCACTGCCACGACGACCTCGGCCTCGCGGTGGCGAACTCGCTGGCCGGCGTGGCCGCAGGCGCCCGCCAGGTGGAGTGCGCGATCAACGGCCTGGGCGAGCGCGCCGGCAACGCCGCGCTGGAAGAGGTGGTCATGGCCATCCGCACCCGGGGCGACTACTTCGGCGACATCGGCGTGAACGTCCGCACCGAGGAGCTGGCTCGCACGTCGCGGATGGTGTCGCGCCTCACCGGCTACAGCGTGCAGCACAACAAGGCGGTCGTCGGCCGCAACGCGTTCGCCCACGAGTCGGGCATCCACCAGCACGGTGTGCTGGCCGACCGCGAGACGTACGAGATCATCGACGCCGCCGCGGTCGGGCAGGAGGCGGCCCAGATCGTATTGGGCAAGCACTCGGGCCGGCACGCGTTCGCCGACACGCTGGAGAAGATGGGCCTGCGCTTGCAGGGCGACGCGCTGAACCAGGCGTTCGTCCGGTTCAAGGAGCTGGCCGACCGCAAGGTCGAGATCACCGAAGCCGACCTCGAGGCGATCGTGGCCGAGGAGCTGGGCACCGGCGCGGTGCACCGGTTCGAGCTCGTCGACCTGGTGGTGCAGGGCGGTACGCAGACCACGCCGAGCGCGCACGTGGTGCTGGCCGACGGCGACGCCAGGGTCGAGGCCGACGGCACCGGCAACGGCATGGTCGACGCCGCGTGCGCTGCGATCGCCGCCGCGAGCGGCGTGGCCGGGAAGGTGCTCGACTTCAAGGTCTCGTCCGTCACCGGCGGGCGCGACGCGTTGGGCGACGTCGTGATCCAGCTCGAGGCCGACGGTCGCAAGGCGTCGGGGCGCGGCGTGTCGACCGACATCGTCGAGGCCTCGGCCCGGGCCTACCTGAGCGCGGTCAACAAGATCGTCCGCGCCCACGACCAGGAGCCGCGCGAGCGGACCGTCGGCCCGTGAGCCGCGATGCGAGCGGTCACGAACGAGCGGCAGCCGCACCTTCCGGGGATCCGCGAGCGAGCGACGCCATGGTGACGGAGGTCAATCGGTGGAGTGAACCCGGGTGGGCCCAGCGGTACCTCGGCGAACGGTCCCGGATCCCGCACCGGGACGAGGGCGTGGCCGCGCTCACGGAGCTGCTCCCGGCGGCGCCGCACCGTGTGCTCGACCTGGGTACGGGCGACGGCTACCTGATGGGCGTGATCCGGGCCGCGCGCCCGGGCGTCTCGGGGATCGCGTGCGACTTCGCCGACGAGATGCTCGACCGCGCCGAGGCCCGGTTCGGCACGTCGGCCGAGATCGAGATCGTGCGCCACGACCTGGACGACCCGCTCCCCGCCGACTGGGGCGCGTTCGACCTCGTCGTGTCGTCGTTCGCGATCCACCACGTCAACGACGCGCGCAAGCGGGCGCTCTACGGCGAGGTGTTCGCGCGGCTGGTGCCGGGCGGTCGCTTCGCGAACCTCGAGCACGTGGCGTCGCCCACGGAGGAGCTGCACGACGAGTTCCTCGCGTCGATCGGCAAGACGCGCGAGACCGACGACCCGTCGAACAAGCTCGCCTCGGTCGAGGACCAGCTCACGTGGCTGCGCGCGGTCGGCTTCGCGCAGGTCGACTGCCACTGGAAGTGGCTCGAGCTCGCCCTCCTGGCCGGCCGCAAGCCCGTCTGACGTGCGTCTCTGAGCGTCCCTCACCGTGAGCGACGCCGAGGGACGCACGTCGGGGTGGGTCAGGCGGCGGTGGTGGGGAGCCAGGCGGGGCGGGTGGGCTCGTAGGCGGTGATGTCGTCGGCGCGCTGGAGCGTGATGCCGATGTCGTCGAGCCCGTTGATCAGCCGGTGGTGGTGGAACGCGTCGAGGTGGAACGGCTCGTCGAGGTCGATCGCCGGCGCTGCCACCCGCAGGTTCTGCACGTCGACGACCACCTCGAGGTTGGGGTCGTCCTCCACGGCGCGCATGAGCCGCGCGACGACGTTCTCGGGGAGCTCCACCGGGACGAGCCCGATCTTCAGGCAGTTGTTGCGGAAGATGTCGGCGAAGCTCGGCGCGATGATCGCGTCGAAGCCGTAGTCCTCGAGCGCCCACGGCGCGTGCTCCCGTGACGAGCCGCAGCCGAAGTTGGGGCCGGCCACGAGCACGCGCACGTCGTCGCCCTGGAACTCCGCGCGGTTGAGCACGAAGTCGGAGCTCTCACGCCACTCCGAGAACAGCCCCTCGCCGAATCCGGTGCGCTCGACCCGCTTGAGCCAGTCGCTGGGGATGATCTGGTCGGTGTCGACGTCGCGCCGGTCGAGGGGAACGGCCCGGCCGATGATCTCCGAGACAGCGTCCATCAGGTGAGGTCCTCCGGTGCGGCGAAGTGCCCGGCCACCGCGGTGGCGGCGGCGACGGCGGGGGAGACGAGATGGGTGCGCCCGCCCTTGCCCTGGCGCCCCTCGAAGTTGCGGTTCGAGGTGGACGCGGCCCGCTCACCGGGAGCGAGCTTGTCGGGGTTCATGGCCAGGCACATCGAGCAGCCCGGCTCCCGCCAGTCGAACCCGGCGGCGGTGAACACCTCGTGGAGGCCCTCGGCCTCCGCCTCGGCCTTCACCCGCATCGAGCCGGGCACCACCAGGGCTCGCATCCCGTCCTTCACCTTCCGGCCCCGCAGCACGTCGGCCGCGGCCCGGAGATCCTCGATGCGGGAGTTGGTGCACGACCCGATGAACACGGTGTCGACGGGCACCTCGCGCATCGGCGTGCCGGGCGTGAGACCCATGTACCGGAGCGCATGCACCGCGGCGTCGCGCTGGCCGGGGTCGGGCAACGCGCTCGGGTCGGGCACGACGTCGTCGATGTTGACGACCTGCGCGGGGTTGGTGCCCCAGCTCACCGACGGGCGCAGCGTCGCGGCGTCGATGTCGAACTCCTGGTCGAACACCGCAGCCGGATCGGTGACGAGGCCGCGCCAGTCGTCGAGGGCCGCCTCCCACTGAGCGCCCTTCGGCGCGAACGAACGACCCTCGAGGTAGGCGAAGGTGGTGTCGTCGGGGGCGATCATCCCGGCTCGGGCACCCGCCTCGATCGACATGTTGCAGACGGTCATCCGGCCCTCCATCGAGAGCGTCCGGATGGCCGAGCCGCGGAACTCGATGACCGAGCCGACCCCGCCGCCGGTGCCGATCTTGGCGATGATCGTGAGCACGGCGTCCTTGGCCGTGACGCCGGGGGGAAGGTCGCCGTCGACGGTGATGGCCATGGTCTTCGGGCGGGCCTGGGGGAGGGTCTGCGTGGCGAGCACGTGCTCCACCTCGCTGGTGCCGATCCCGAAGGCCAGCGCGCCGAACGCGCCGTGGGTGGAGGTGTGGCTGTCGCCGCACACCACGGTCATCCCGGGGAGGGTGAGCCCCTGCTCGGGACCGATCACGTGGACGATGCCGGTACCCGGGTCGCCCATCGGGTAGAGCTTGATCCCGAACTCGGCGCAGTTCGCGACGAGGACCTCCACCTGCTTGCGGGAGATGGGATCTGCGATCGGCTGGTCGATGTCCTGGGTGGGGACGTTGTGGTCCATCGTCGCGACGGTGAGGTCGGGCCGGCGGACCGTGCGCCCGTGGAGCCGCAGGCCGTCGAAGGCCTGGGGCGAGGTCACCTCGTGCACGAGGTGGAGGTCGATGTACAGCAGGTCGGGCTGACCGGCCGCGCGGTGCACCACGTGGCGGTCCCAGACCTTCTCGGAGAGCGTCTGCGGCATCCGACGATTCTGGCACGGCCCGCGCCCGCGGCTCGCCGGGAAGGCGGAGCCCCTCTTACAACCCGCGGATCTCCACGACCTCGACGGTCATGGTGCGGGTGCCGCCGCTGCGGGTCTGGAGCTCGTAGGAGACCTCGGCCCCGACCTCGCTGCCGAGCAGCGCCTGGCCGAGCGGGGACGACATCGAGAGCACGTCGAACTGCTCGTGGCGCTCCTCGATGGAGCCGACGAGGTACTCGATCGGCTCGGTGTCGCCGTCCATCAGGATCTTCACCACGACGCCGGGCGCGACGACGCTGTCGCCGGTGCCCTCGACGATCACCGCGTTCTTCAGGAGCTGGTCGAGGTGGCGGATGCGGGCCTCGTTGTGGCCCTGCTCGTTCTTGGCCGCGTCGTAGTCGGCGTTCTCACGGATGTCGCCGTGCTCGCGCGCCCGCTCGATCCACTGGGAGATCTCCTGGCGGCGAAGGCCGCTGCGCCAGGCGAGCTCCTCTTGGAGTCGCTGGTGGGCCTGGGGAGAAAGGTGCGTTCCGTCCACGGCGAGCGAGGCTAGCGGTCGGCCCGGGGCGGGCCACTTCCCGTTTGCCCGGAAGGCGGCCCGCCTGCGAGAATGGTGGACCCATGGATCTCCGCCCCACCTCCTTCATCGTCATTTGCTGACGGACGCCGACCCCCGGCGTTCGCTCGACCGTCCACCTCGGTGGGCGGTTTTTCGTTGTCAGCAGAAAGGCAGCTCGTGACCCATCGCATCGGCATCATCGGCGGCGACGGCATCGGCCCCGAAGTGGTGGCCGAGGCCCTGAAGGTCGTGGACGCGGCCGGCGTGGCCTACGAGCCGGTTCCGTTCGACCTCAGTGGGGCCCGGTACCTGCGTGACGGTGTGGTGATCCGCGACGAGGACGTCGAGGCGATCCGCGGCCTCGACGCCGTCCTCCTCGGCGCGGTCGGCACTCCCGACGTCCCGCCGGGGATCATCGAGCGGGGTCTGCTCCTGCGCCTGCGCTTCGAGCTCGACCTGTACATCAACCTGCGGCCCTTCGTTGCCGGACCCAGCACCTACAACGACGGCGTCGACATGATCGTCATCCGCGAGAACACCGAGGGCACCTACGCGGGCGAGGGCGGGTTCCTCCGCAAGGGCACGCCCCACGAGGTGGCCACCCAGGGCTCGGTCAACACCCGGATGGGGGCCGAGCGCGCCATCCGCTACGCGTTCGAGCTGGCGCGGGCGCGGGAGCGCAAGCACGTGACGCTGGTGCACAAGACGAACGTGCTCACCTTCGCGGGCGACCTGTGGGAGCGGGCCTTCAATGACGTGGCGGCCGAGTTCACCGAGGTCGGCACCGCGTACAACCACGTCGATGCCGCCTGCATCTACTTCGTGCAGGACCCGGGTCGCTACGACGTGATCGTCACCGACAACCTCTTCGGCGACATCCTCACCGATCTCGGCGGCGCGGTGTCGGGCGGGATCGGCCGGGCCGCGTCCGCCAACCTCAATCCCGCACGCACGGGTCCGTCGCTGTTCGAGCCCGTCCACGGCTCGGCCCCCGACATCGCGGGCCAGGACAAGGCGGATCCGCGCGCGGCGGTCATCTCGGCCGCGATGATGCTCGAGTTCCTCGGCGAGGCCGGGGCGGCAGAGCGGGTCCGTGACGCGCTCGCCAAGACCGATGCCGTGACCGGCTCCACCGGCGAGATCGGCGACGCGATCGCCGCTGCGCTGTAGTCGCTCGACCCGAATACCGGCGACCTGCACCGAAAGGCAGTTCCGATGCCCATCACCCCCACCGAGAAGATCTGGATGGACGGCAGCCTCGTCGACTGGGACGACGCGCAGGTCCACGTGCTCACGCACACGCTGCACTACGGCTGCGGCGTGTTCGAGGGCATCCGCGCCTACGAGACGGACCGCGGCCCGGCCGTGTTCCGCCTGACCGACCACATCCGGCGGCTGTTCGCGTCGGCCAAGATCTTCATGATCGACATCCCCTACACGGTCGAGGAGATCGTCGAGGCGACGAGGGAGACCGTACGGGTCAACGGCCTGCCGTCGTGCTACATCCGGCCGATCGTGTACCTGGGTTACGGCGAGATGGGTCTCAACCCGCTGCCCTGCCCGGTGCAGGTGTCGATCGCGGTGTGGCCGTGGGGCGCGTACCTCGGCGACGAGGGCCTCGCCCACGGCGTGCGCATGAAGGTGTCGTCGTGGCAGCGCCACAGCCCGAACGCCATGCCGCCAGCGGCCAAGGGCACCGGCATGTACATCAACTCGCAGATGGCCAAGATCGAGGCGTTGAAGGCGGGCTACGACGAGGCGATCCTGCTGTCGCCCCAGGGCTACGTGAGCGAGTGCACCGGCGAGAACATCTTCCTCGTCAACGACGGCGTGATCACCACTCCTCCCACCGCCGCGGGCGCGCTCGAGGGCATCACCCAGGACTCGGTGGCCACCATCGCGCGTGACTTCGGCTACGAGGTGCACGCGGCCAACATCCTGCGCAGTGACCTCTACACCGCTGACGAGGCCTTCCTCACCGGCACCGCCGCGGAGGTGGTGCCGATCCGCTCGGTCGACGACCGCGAGATCGGCGACCCCGGCCCCGTCACCCGCAAGATCCAGGAGACCTACGCCGCGACCGTGCGCGGCCAGGTCGAGAGCTATCGGGGCTGGCTGGACCATGTCTGACCGGTCCGACGTCCCCGACGCGCCCGACCCGGGCGAGCGCCCCTGGCCGGCCAAGGTCGAGATCTACGACACGACGCTGCGCGACGGCTCGCAGCTCGAGGGGATCTCGCTCACCGTCGACGACAAGCTCCGCATCGCGGAGCAGCTCGACTACCTCGGCGTCGACTTCATCGAAGCGGGCTGGCCGGGCGCGAACCCCAAGGACGACGAGCTGTTCCGGCGCGCCGCCACGGAGCTGACGCTCGAGCACTCCACGCTGGTCGCGTTCGGCTCCACCCGGCGGGTGAAGGGCAAGGTCGACAGCGACGACACCCTGCGCCACCTCCTCGAGGCGAACACCGGCGTGGTGTGCATCGTCGGGAAGAGCTGGGACTACCACGTCACCGAGGCGCTCCAGACCACCCTCGACGAGGGTGTGGCCATGGTTGCCGACTCCGTGGAGTACCTCACCGGCGCCGGTCGCGAGGTCTTCTTCGACGCGGAGCACTTCTTCGACGGCTTTCGGCGCAACCCGGAGTTCAGCCTCCGCGTGCTCGAAGGCGCGGTGCAGGCCGGAGCCACCCGGCTCGTGCTGTGTGACACCAACGGCGGCACGCTGCCCCACGAGATCGAGCGCACGGTCGGCGCGGTCGTCGACTACTTCGGCCACGACGTCGGGATCGCGGTGCACCTCCACGACGACGCCGGCACGGGTGTGGCCAACGCGATCGCGGGCGTGCTCGGCGGCGCGATCCAGGTGCAGGGCACGATCAACGGCTACGGAGAGCGCACCGGCAACTGCAACCTGACCACGATCATCCCGAACCTCACCCTGAAGATGGGGATCGAGACGATCCCGGCCGACCGGCTCGACCGGCTCACGCCCGTCGCGCACCACGTGGCCGAGCTCGTGAACATGGCGCTGAACCCGCAGGCCCCGTACGTGGGCGAGTCGGCGTTCGCCCACAAGGCGGGCCTGCACGTGAGCGCGATTGCGAAGCGGCCCGACGCCTACGAGCACGTGCCGCCCGACTCCGTGGGCAACGGCACTCGCTTCCTCGTCTCCGAGCTCGCGGGCAAGTCCACGATCCTGCTCAAGGCCAAGGAGCTCGGGCTCGAGCTCGACGGGCCCCAGGTGAACGACGTGGTCGACACGCTGAAGACGATGGAGCACGAGGGCTACCACTTCGAGGTGGCCGACGCGTCGCTCGAGCTGCTCATGCGACGGGCCACCGGCTGGAGCCAGCCGTGGTTCTCGGTCGAGTCGTTCCGCGTCATCACCGACGACCACCCCGGCGGAACGTCCAGGGACGTCGGGAGTGAGGCGGCCGGGGTCTCCACCGAGGCCACGATCAAGGTCCACGTGGCCGGCGAGCGGGTCGTGGCGACGGCCGAGGGCAACGGTCCGGTGAACGCGCTCGACGGCGCGTTGCGCAACGCCCTCGGCAGTCAGTTCCCCGGACTCGACCGCGTCCACCTCACCGACTACAAGGTGCGCGTGCTCGACACCGCGAAGGGCACGGGCGCGGTCACCCGTGTGCTCATCGACTCCACCAACGGCGACCGCACCTGGACCACGATCGGGGTGAGCGAGAACATCATCGAGGCCTCGTGGCAGGCGATGTACGACTCCATCGTGTACGGCCTGCTGCTGGCGTCGCAGACGCCGGCCGGCTCCTGAGCGAACCGCGCCGAGCGAACCCCGCCGAGCGAAGACCCCCGAGACCCGGAGGAACCAGCACCGATGCCCACCGACCCGTTCGTGTACGGGGGTACCCAGGCGGCACCCCGCAACGAGCCGACGCTCGCTCCCGGTGTGGTGCTGCCCCCGTCGCGCGCCTGGCGGGCCGACCGCCCCGGCGACCTCGTCGACGGCGTGCAGCCGGTCGGCGACCTGTTCGGGTCGCCCGGACCGAACGTGGGGTTCGCGCTCCGGCTCGTGCACCGGGCCAGCGGCGACTTCGTGCTCGCGCCCCACGAGCACCGCGAGGATGCCGAGGCCGCGGTCGCGGCGGTGGCGATGAAGCGGGCGTCGTCGTACGGCCGCGCGCCGATCCGGGCCGACGTCGACCGGGCGGTCGCGTTGCTCGGCTACCGGGGCGGGGCCGACGCCGACTTCGTCGCGTGGCGGGTGGGTGCGGTGGCCGGCGCGCACCACGAGTACGGCGCCACCCGCGCCGTGGCCGACGCAATCTCCCTCGACGAGCTGCGCGGGCTCTGATGTCGAACTTCGTTCTGTCGCCCGAGTACGAGGAGCTCCGCGCGGCGCTCCGCCGCTTCGCCGAGGAAGGGATCGCGCCGAACGCGGCCGCGGCCGACGCCGACGGGGAGTACCCCCGGGCGTCGTTCGACGCGTATCGCGACTCCGGCTTCATCCGGCTCCCGTACCCCGAGGAGTACGGCGGCGACGGCGGCGACATGGTGGCCTACGCCCTGCTCGTGGAGGAGGTCGCCCGCGTGTGCGGGTCGTCGTCGCTGTTCGTCATGATCCCGCGCCTCGCGATCGAGGCGATCCTCATGTTCGGCAACGACGAGATCAAGCAGCGCATCGTGCCGAAGGTCGCGTCGGGGGCGTGGCAGGGGAGCTACTGCCTCTCCGAGTCGAACGCGGGCAGCGACGTCGCGTCGATGCGCACCCGCGCGGTGCGCGACGGCGACTCGTACGTGATCACCGGCTCGAAATCCTGGATCACCAACGCCGGTGTGTCCGACTTCTACACCGTGTTCGTCAAGACCGATCCCGAGGCCGGGCACCGTGGCATCAGCGCCTTCGTGGTGGAAGCCGACCGCCCCGGGTTCTCGGTCGCCAAGCTCGAGTCGAAGATGGGCATGCGGGGCTCACCCACCGGCGAGATCCGCTTCGACGACGTGCGCGTGCCGGCGGAGAACCTGATCGGCGAGGAGAACCGCGGGTTCGGGTACGCGATGGCCGCACTCGACGGCTCGCGGCCGGTCGTGGGCGCGCAGGCGGTGGGCATCGCGCAGGGCGCGCTCGACGCCGCCACCCGCTACGTCACCGAGCGTCACCAGTTCGACCAGCCGGTGGCCGAGTTCCAGGGTGTGCAGTTCCTGCTCGCCGACATGGCCACGCGCGTCGAAGCGGCCCGGCTGCTCGTGTACAGCGCGTGCGGCCGCATCGACGCCGGCCTCCCGGGAACGTCGAAGGCATCGGCGATGGCGAAGCTCTTCGCGAGCGACACCGCGATGTCGGTCACCACCGACGCCGTGCAGCTCTTCGGCGGCGCCGGGTACACGAAGGACTTCCCGGTCGAGCGCATGATGCGCGACGCCAAGGTCACGCAGATCTACGAGGGCACCAACCAGATCCAGCGTGTGGTGATCGGCCGTCGGCTGCTCGACGAGGTCGGCACGCTCGGATGATCCTCGGCATCGACGTCCGGGCCGCGTTCTTGCGGGTCGCGACGACGGCGCGTGCGGTGATCGCGGCCCCCGAGGTCGCGGCCGGCTGGGACGAGCCGAGCGCGCTGGCGCAGTTCACGGTGCGCGGGCTCACCGGGCACCTCGGCCGGTGCGCGTGGATCGTGGAGCAGTACCTCGATGCCGGGATCCCCGTCGACGCCGTCGACGTGGGCAACTCGGTGGGCTACTACGCCGCCGTGGTGCTCACCCCCGATCTCGACGATGCGCTCAACACGAGCATCCGCGACCGCGGGGAGGACGAAGCCGCGTCCGGTCGCGATGCCGTGCGCGAGCGGCTCGACGCGACGCTGGCCCGGCTCTCCGACCGCCTCGCCACCCTCCCTGCGGACACACGCGTCGCGGCGATCGCGGGGGTCACGCTCGACCTCGACGAGTACCTGGTCACCCGGATCGTGGAGCTCGTCACCCACACCGACGACCTCGCCGTGAGCGTGGGCATCGGATCACCGGAACCCGACCCCGATGCGGCGACCCTGGTGGTCCACTGCCTGGTCGAGGTGGCCCGCCGCCGCCACGGGGATCTCGCGGTGGTCCGGGCCCTCACCCGCCGCGAGCGCGACCTCCCCGGAGCGCTGCGCGCCTTCTGATCCCCGCCTCGGGCCGCGGGGCGCCGGTTCCTAGACTGGACGGCTCATGACTGGCCCCCGCGTCCGCTTCTCACCCGCCCCGACCGGCTCGCTGCACGTCGGATCGGCTCGCACCGCGCTGTTCAACTGGCTGTTCGCCCGCCATCACGGCGGCACGTTCTGCCTGCGCATCGAGGACACCGACCGTGCCCGCTCACGGCACGAGTGGGTGGTCGGCATCCAGGAGACCCTCCACTGGCTCGGCCTCGAGTGGGACGAGGGCCCGGTGCTGCAGAGCGCGCGGTTCGAGGAGTACCTGGCTGCGGCCGACGATCTGCGTGACGCTGGCCGGGCCTACGAG
>Ga0302321_100003918_pt1 | contig 12816 bp, 12 predicted proteins | sample Fen_T0_1_FD_202505 | JGI IMG/M metagenome (GOLD analysis project Ga0302321, IMG submission 202505) | Peat permafrost microbial communities from Stordalen Mire near Abisko, Sweden - Fen_T0_1 | ecosystem: Environmental > Terrestrial > Soil > Wetlands > Permafrost | place: Sweden: Abisko...
TCGACCATTTCGACACGGTAGTAGCGCCACCTGATTGCGTGAGAGGAAGTATCGAGGAGATTCTGTGCAGATTCCGTGCAGAATGGCCACAATCGCTACGTGCGAATAGGTGCCCATTCCCAACCAATCCGTCGGGTGAAAGAGGCCCTCTCCGCCGATAAGAAGAGAGGCGTACCCGCGTAACAAAGTTGAACCAGTGCTCCGGGCGACTATCCAGCGCCCTAGACGCCAGTAATAAAGCCCTACAGGTGTCGCTTTGAGTGACATCGTGAGCCGTATCTCTTGCGCCAACGCGGACTGTAAAACGCTGACGATTGCTAGCGTTGCACGAATTGGGCGAGAACTGTCGCCAATTCCGCAAGACACCGCACCCCGTGTATCCGCAACCACGCCATCCAGTATCAACACTTGCCGCCAGCAGTAGGCCCGTACATTGACAGTGCGGCCTCGCCCAGTCTACTGTCAGCCTTTGCCATGTCGACCTGGGTTGGAACCATCGTAGCAACCGACGGGATATCCGAATTCTGGAAGAAAGCCGCCGAACACGGGGTGCAACAGCTCGCTTTCGACGTCCCGCCTTTTGTCCTCATCGATTGCAACGTCGGATTCGACTTTCAGGCTTCCGTACGGCTTGCGGAGGCCTTGTCCCGTGACTTGTCGACGATGGCTATCGGCTTCGTCGTTCAAACGAATGCTGACGTTCACGAGCTGCACACGTACCATCGGGGAAATTGCATGCGCAGGTTGGTTTACTCCCGGGATGAGGGCGGATGGATCGTCGCTGAGGGAGAACCGCAGAGTTGGGAGCACGCCTACTTCTTTGACGATGTCTCGACGGGCGAACCTAGCACTTGGCCAGATCTGCTCGATGATGACCTATCTGAGGACGACATCAAGCGTTTCGAAGCGGCAAAGACCGCATCCGACCCAATGCCGGTCCTGTCGCTCTTTCACCCTTCGTCAACAGCCCCGATGTTGCGGGTATGCGGCGCCCTCGGAATCGAAGGTGACAAGCCCGCGGCCAAGTGGAAGAAGCCTTCGTTCTGGACGCGTCTATTGAGGCGAGCTTGAGGCGAGGAAATCCATCGACGCGTGCCGCCAATCCGGTCCACACACCAGACTCACCCCCTCACCGCGATCCGAGTCGCGACCCACCGATTCCCCATGTCACCCCGCCGCGATCCAAGTCGCGACCCACCGATGTGCCCTGTCACCAGACGTGACCTAGGTTCAGCCCCGACGCATGCACAGGTCGTTTGCGCGCCGCCCAAGACACCCGAAACCCGAAACCCGAAACCCGAAACCCGAAGGGTATTGCACTCTCGGGTGACCTAAGTCTCGATTTTGCTCAAATCAAATGCCCAAAGGGCCGTCCAAGATCTCGAAATGCGACGTGCCTTTCCCTTCGGTGCAACTCGGATCGCGAGCACCCGCAAGGTCCATCCACTTCCGCGCGACTTGGATCTTGATTTTCGACATGTTCATCGGTCTTTGGTTGATCCAAGTCTCGAATGGCGACATCCCTTTCGACCCGGGCGCGATCCAAGTCTCGTTTTAGCCGATTTCCCGTGCTTCGGGCAACCGCGAAGTCTCGCTGAGGCAGGGGCGCGTTGCTTCTATACTGCCGCGGCCCGGGCGGTCTCGGATGATTTGGTAGCGTTGCCAAAACTCAGTGCAACAGGTGGTGTGGCGTTGGGGCAGGGGTTGCTCACTGCAGCTAAGGCAAAATCGCAGTTGCCGATCAGGCGGTGCTGTTCCCTACCCGGCTCAAGTTCACCAAGCTTGCCTACAAGCTGGAATGGGCGGAGGCGGACGCGCGGCTTTCGCGCATTGCGCAGGATGGGTATGACAAACAGATTGAACATTTAGAGGCGGCTCATCACGCTTACGGTGAGGCTCTCGGGATCACGGCGGAGGGTTTGGATAACAGCACGGGTGGTGTGCGGGAGCCGCTGGCGCTTTTCCTCGCCAAGCTCCGGGCTTATGTTTTGGCCGTCGCGGCTCACGCAGATGATGCGGACGAAAGTAGCGTCACGCAAACGGAATCACTGCTCGCCCCGTTGCATCAGTGGAAGACGCGCCTTGCAGACTCGACGGTTGAAGAAGACCCCACAGCTACCACGTCTGCACCCTTGGCGTCACAGGTCACGGCCAGCCCTGCTGCCGTCACTTCCGCCACGGGTTAGTCACACAACACCAAGCTTCGCATCTGACGGCTATTACAGCCATCTCCGAGACGTTCGGGGGTGGCCGTTGAGTTTGATGGGCGCCGCGAATTTTCACGCAAGCATCAGCAACCTGGGCTTAGCCCTAAACGTATAGCTATGTGGGGTGACGCCTACCGCCCCCAGATTATTCTCTGAAAATAGTTGTCCTCGGCGAGGGTCGGCTTTCGTCATTGGGTTAGAACCTGGAAAGGAAGTTCCTCATGAGTGAGTTCGTTTATTTGTATCGAAACGGCGAGAAGATGTCACCAGAGCAAATGCAGCAACAAATGGGGCGATGGGTTGCCTGGATGAAGGATCTGGAGACGAAGGGCGCCCTCAAAAACCCAGGGCACCCGCTTGAACGTAGCGGCAAGGTCGTGAGCGGAAGCAACCGTGCCGTGAGTGACGGCTTGTTCGCGGAGGCCAAGGATGTCATTGGCGGCTTTACTATTGTGGAGGCCAGGGACGTCGATCATGCGGTGGAACTGACGGCGGGCTGCCCCATATTTCTGGTAGGTGGCGGGGTTGAAGTGCGCCCAATCATGAAGATGTAATTCAATTGTCACTCGCTCTCGATCCTCACTTCTTCCGGCATGAATGGGGCCGACTTGTCGCGGTACTCGTGCGTGCCTTCGGCGTGCAGAATCTGAATTTGGCGGAAGATGTGGCGCAAGAAACGCTGTGGCGCGCCATGGAAGTGTGGAAGCGGCAGGGCACACCAGACAACCCCTCGGCGTGGCTCACAACCACTGCCAAACGCCTTGTCATTGACGAGCTGCGGCGTGAGCGCAGTCGGCAACTCGCCACTCCGGAACTGGGAAGGCTCCTTGAAAGCGAATGGACACGTGTCCCCGTGATCGAGGAGCTCTTCGCGCCGCAACCACTGCGCGACGACGAGCTTCGGATGATGTTCTCCCTATCGCAACCGCGGCTGTCTGAGGAATCGCGAGTAAGTTTGGTGCTCCATGTCCTCTGTGGTTTCCGCCCGGAGGAAATCGCAGCCGCCTTCTTAACCTCGACGGACGCCGTCGCAAAACGTCTGCAACGGGCAAAAGCACTCGTGGCCGCGTCGCGTTCACTGTTTGAGCTCACTGACGCCGATCTTGAGCCGCGGCTCGAAAGCGTGCAGCAAGCGCTCTACCTCTTGTTCAATGAGGGTTATCATGGTGCAAATCCCGAGGCCGCTGTGCGCGAAGAGCTCTGTGGCGAAGCGCTGCGCCTTGTGGAGCTGCTCACGGGTCATCCCCTCACCCGTACGCCAAGCACGCTCGCCTTGTCGGCACTCTTGCACTTGCACGCAGCAAGATTGCAAGCTCGGCTGAATGCCGAGGGAGAACTCTTGCCATTCTCGGAGCAAGATCGCTCGAAGTGGAACCACGCACTTATCGACAAGGGCCTCCAGCTGCTCGAGCAGTCGGCAACGGGTCCGTCGCTTTCCGCTATGCATTTACAAGCCGCCATCGCCGCCTGCCACGCCACTGCGGCAAGCGCAAAGGACACGCCTTGGGCACACATTGTTTCACTCTACGATACAATGATGCGGCTTCATCCCTCGCCCGTTGTCGCCTTGAACCGCGCTATCGCCGTGGCTGAAGCGGAGGGCCCAAGGCAGGGGTTATGCGAATTGCGAGCCATTGAAGGGGCTGATTCGTTTTCGCGCTATCCCTTCTACGAAGCCGCCTTCGGTGAACTCTCGCTACGTGCCGGTGATGCCACAGAGGCCGCCGTGCATTTCAAGGCTGCAATGGCTGTCGCGCGTAATCCAATGGAACAGCGCTTCTACGAAGCCAGATTGACCGCGGCGCGACAGTTGGAAGCGATTGGGCGTGGTGATTCAACTCCGGCAAGTTCCCTCGAAGACAATCCGTAAAGGACAGCTTTGCTGCGTTCCGCGGACAACGGCAGTGTGACTTACTGCAGCACAGCTTTGAAATCTAGCGGCTTGACCATCACCTTCTTTCAGCGGAGCGCAGCTTAACGCGATGGTTCGATACTCATGACGTGGGCGGAAGGCCCGTGCTTTGCGTCACATTCCGGCTCCTAGAAGAATTCAATGTCCCCAGCATCAAGATTGGTCTGCTGCACGGAGCGGTGTTGGAGCAGCGCAAATTGCTCAAGCGAAGCTTCCGAAACCGGGTCCTTCGCGTCAACCCCATCAGAGTTTCCACATTGTGCGCCTTTACGCAACACCGAGCATGCGCTGAGTCGGGTGTCGGCGGCCTCGGTGATTTGTCCTACCAAGTCGTCGAATTGCAGACCTCTCAAACATCGATTGATCCCGGAATGAATTGAATCCCCGATGTCCTTAGCCTGGTGAAGAGAACGATCCAAATCTTGTCTCAGTGCCATGGAGTCATTCTGAATGCGAAGCAAATCACTTCGCGAGTGCTTGACGAGCTGCTGTCCGCGTTCTGCCGCAGCAGAAGCCGAAGTGACCGTGCGCGTGAGTGTCGCTCGCGATTCCTCGATCGTGTCGTTCACTTGAGTAGTCAGTCGTCGAAAGTCCTGAGAGAGCTCACGGACGGCGGAAGCGACAACACCGAAGCTTCGACCAGAGCTGCCTGCGCGTGTGGCTTCAAGATCCGCGTTTAGCGCGAGGATCCGGATCTGTTCGGATACGCTCAGGATTGACTGGGCAATCTTCGCCAACTTGCGAAATGCCGAATCAATGCCCGTAAGTTCTGTCGCAATCCCCTGGGTCTCCTGGCTTGCGACCTCAAGGTCCTCCGTCACCCGGCTAACCAAAGCCTCGTTATTCGAAAGAAATCGGGCAATGCTGGTGTCGCCAGTATTGCCGCTGATGCCTTTGCCAACCAGAGAAAGGAGTCCTACAAGAAGTGCTTGTTGAACCTTGCTCTCCTGCGCAATCTGTTGGAACCCCTGGGTTAGCTGACCTACCGCATCGCCAACCAGGGACCTCACTTGACCGAGATCGCGATTGACCTGATTAAGTTCGTCCCAGACGAGCGCGTCCGGTGTTCGCGCTACCTGTTCGTCATCTTTGCGCATCGTTCAACCCCGTTTCAGTTGGCGCCAGTTTCGCAACGAGACGGGCGGGACGCTGTCCTGGCCAACGTGGGACGTACAGACGGATCCGATCAGAGTTGGGCAGGATCTCGAGCCTGGTGCCGTCCGGAACGACCTTCACCACCGTCACCTCGATCGAGAGCTTTCGCAGTGCATCGTTTGCCTGATTTACGGAGTCCAATTGTGCGCCAACGAGTTTTGCGCGACACCCGCTGAACTCGCGTTTGGTCAGTCGGCACATTCCGGCAATCTCGCTAACCAATTGTTCGATAGTACCCCGCACGCTTTCGCCCGCGCCAACCTCAACGTGACTTACTACGAAAGAATTGATGTGTATGCATCGCAGCATGAGAAGTAGCGAGTGGTCCAAGGTTGCGATGGCGTTGCCCTTGGCCCCGCGGCGAGTCTGACCGACGGTGAGAACTTCCCCTTTTCGAATGGTTCGTTTTGCCGGCACCTGGTGCGCCGGTTCAACTGCGCGGACAGGCACGTGAAGTGCGGAGGGATGGTCGCCCTCACGTTTTGGTGCGTACACCGCGTGCGACACGGGCCTTGCGGACACTTCAAGACCATTCAGACCCTCGGCATGGCCCAGGAAGAGCAGACCATGGTCCAATGTGCGCCCCAGCAAGCGCGTAACCACTTCTTGTTGCGTAATTCGATCGAAGTAAATCAGTACGTTGCGACAAAATACAATATCGAACTTTTCCCCTACGGTCCAATGTGGAGCCATTAGGTTTTGCTGGCGGATCGTCAAACGTTCTCTGAGTTCACGGCGCACCCGGTACTTATCACGATATTTGCCGGTACCCTGCACGAACATTTGCATGCGATGACTTGGGTCCACTGTTTCGACGGCGGCTTTCGAGTAGATGCCACGGCGAACCGATTCAAGCACGGCCGTGTCAATATCCGAAGCCACGATCGACACTCGAGCATACTCATGCGCCGGCAGCGCCTCGCGCAGAACCGCAGCAATCGTGTACGGTTCTTCACCAGTCGACGAAGCCGCACACCAAATTCGAAGACCGTCCCGCCGGGCGTTTTGAACCGCGGTCGACGGTTCTCGGAGCCAACGGAGGAGGACGCGAAAATGCTCGGGCTCACGGAAGAAATCAGTCTTATTGGTGGTAACCGCGTTGATCAGTTCCTGATGCTCACCTTGATGAGTCGGTGCCCGTGCAACGAGCTTGAAGTAATCGCGAAAGGAACGGCTACTCGTAGCACGCAGGCGCTTTAGCAGCCGCGAGACGAGAAAGACGCGTTTCGCATCAGACAGCTTGATTCCTGCAGTATCATGGACCACCGCTCGAAGATCCTGCCACTCGGATTCGCTCAGTTTCGTGGTCAGGCTTGGACCAAGGCTCGGCGTGATTGGAGCGCGCACGACCGCTAGATTTCCTCGAAGGCTCGGTCAAGCTCAGCGTCACTATCCGTACCCGTAGCGCTCAAAGGGTCGGCTCGCTCCGCGCTAGACGCACCTGTCCTCGGAAAAGTCGAGGACGTAGCGGCATTGCGACGTGGAATTGTTTGACTACGTTTTGGGCGTGCTATCGCGCTCGTTGGTCTGGTGCGGAAACGCGGTTCGAAGTCTGCCCCGGGACGGTAGGACCCATAATCGGCGGTAAGGTGGAACTGGTCAACCACAACGCGTAGGCGCTCGGCCTGAGATGAAAGGCTTTCGGTCGTTCCAGAGAGTTCTTCGGTCTGCGACGCATTGCCCTGCGTCACCTGATCCATTTGGGTAACGGCCTTATTGACCTGATCAATTCCTGACGATTGTTCTCGAGATGCGGCCGCAATCTCACCTACAAAGTCAGTGACTCGCTTGACGGAACTTAGGATGTCGCCTAGCGCTGCGCCCGAGGTTTCTACAAGACGGTATCCCGATTCTATCTTCGCAGCGGAGTCTTCAATCAAGCTCTTGATTTCCTTGGCCGCTGAGGCTGACCGTTCCGCTAGGCTGCGAACTTCGGAGGCTACCACCGCAAAGCCGCGCCCCTGTTCGCCGGCGCGCGCCGCTTCAACCGCGGCGTTAATGGCGAGGATATTGGTTTGAAATGCAATCTCGTCGATGGTGGTTGTAATGTCAGCAATTTTGCGCGAGGAGAGGTTCACCTCCTTCATGGCGCCGACCGCCTCGCTCACGATGCGCCCGCCTTTCTCAGCGGTTTCACGGGACGCGGTCGCCAATTGGGCCGCCTGCTGGGCGCTATCGGAATTTTGCTTGACTGTGGAGGTGAGCTCTTCGAGTGTTGCCGCAGTTTCTTCAATGCTGGCCGCTTGTTCTTGTGCGCCCGCCGCAATCTCCTCGGTTGACGCAGCAAGTTCTTTCGCCGCACGGGACACTGAATCGGCAATCTGTGCAGTTTCCGTCAGCGCGCGCCCGAACCAGCGGGCAAAGTAGAGCCCAATCATGAGCCCCATTCCGCCGGCCAGAGCCATGACGCTTAGGGCTACGTTACGCGAACTTTTGTACTGACTGGCTGCTGTGTCGCGCGTTAAAGCTCCGATAGCCTCTTTGCGCTTACAGATATCGGTGAAAAGTTCATCAGCCCTCCAACCGTGCTCGGCATGTGCAGTGAGCACAGCAAGCGCTTCTGCCTTCTTTCCAGCCAGGCTAAGCTCGACGCTTGCGCGTACGCCCACCATGTACTTGTCGATTTCCGTCTTCGCCTGTTCTGTATTCCTTCGACCTTCCTCCGTCACCATGTTCTTGGCCGCACGGTTCATGCCATCCCGCATGATTTCGTAGCTCGTTTCGATCTTGCGCTGTGATGCGCGCACGGCGTCGGCGTCTTTGTCGAGGATCGCCTGGCGTACCGAGCGGGCAATGACAAACATGTGTACGTTGGCTTGCCGAATATCCGCAAGACCTCGAAAGTCACGTTCAAAGAGCACATCTAGGTTTTCGTTGATTCGACTTGCGTTGGAAAGCCCAACGTATCCGACGACGAGCGTAAACATGGTCATCAGACCGAAGCCGAGCATTAATTTCGTCTTCGCACTCAGACTCTCGATGAAGGTCATGGGTATTCCTCGCTATTCAGCCTGCAACCAAGTCGATCTCGTCATTGCATACCCGGCCCAGCTCGACGCTGAGCAAGTGATCGAGGTCGAGAAGTAAAACGAGTTCCTGTGCGCGATGGAACACGCCAGAAACGAATGACAAATCCACTCGCTGTCCGAAGTCAGGTGCCGGTGCAAGCTCACTCGGGCTTACGGCAAGCACCTTGGGCACGGCATCCGCGATTATTCCGCAAATCTTGTCCTGAACGTTCACCACAAGAATGATGGCAAATCGCGGATCCGCGTTAGTCATGAGGCCAAAGCGCAGCCGCAGATCGATTACGGGAACGATGATTCCTCGCAGATTGATCACGCCACGGATATGTACCGGGGCGTTGGGAATGGGCATAATCGCGCAAAGCGGACGGATCTCCTGCACCCTGAGGATTTCGACCGCGAAGCGTTCGCTTCCAAGCGGAAAACTAAGATACTGCGTCTCAAGGCGTTCTTCGTGGGCCTCGGCACGCCGCGCATGACTAAATTCTCCAAGATGACGCATAGCGTGAGCTTTCTTCAGGCAGCTTCGGTTGCACCGCTCCGGGACCAAGCAAGGCGCACAAGGCCAGCAACGTCAATAATGAACGCGACTTGCCCATCGCCCAAGATGGTGGCGCCCAGCACGCCATCGACGCGGCGATAGTGGGTTTCGATGCTTTTGACAACCACTTGGGACTGGCCCAGCAAGGCATCGACGACCAAACCCACCTGCCTGCCGTCTGCCTCGACCATGACCACCAGTGCCTCACAAGGGTTCTTCGGTGTGTCTGCAAGGTGTAGTTGGACACCGAGATCCACCAAGGGCAAAGCCTGGTCACGCAGTAGCGCCACGAATCCAGCGCCCGTCACGGAGCAGACCGCATTGGGTTCGGGCCGAAAAGCTTCCGTAACGGCCAGGAGTGGCACCACATAGGTGAACAGCCCGACTCGCAGCAACAACCCGTCTAGGATCGCAAGCGTCACAGGCAGGCGGATTCGAATCGTAGTCCCCTCTCCACGTTTGGTCCCAATAGTTATGGTGCCATTGAGTGCATCGACACAACTGCGCACGACGTCCATCCCGACGCCGCGCCCGGAGAGACTTGACACTTCCGATGCCGTCGAGAATCCGGGCTCGAAGATAAGAGCGTTAACCTGTTCGTCCGTTAGGGAATCCCCGGGACGCACAAGGCCCTGCTGTTCCGCCTTTTCGCGAATCCTCGTAGCGTCCAGTCCGCGACCATTGTCCGAAACCTCAATCACGATCCCGCCAGCAACATGTTCGGCGAATAGCCGAATGGTTGCCGGTTCCAATTTACCAGCAACGTTGCGTTCTCTGTCGGTTTCGAGGCCGTGATCGAGCGCATTGCGCACCAGATGTGTGATAGGGTCAGCAAGTCGCTCCACCACGGCTTTGTCAATCTCCGTGTCCTGACCTTCTATCTCTAAAGTTACTGACTTGTTGAGCAATGTGGCAGTGTCGCGCACAATTCGCGAGAATCGACCGAACAGCGTTGCAACGGGAACCATGCGAATCCCCATGATACGTCCCTGCAGCTCTTGCATGTTGCGTTTCATGCTCATGATGGCATCACGCATCACTGGCGTTCGCTTGACGGCCTGTTCACCAAGAAGCTGCAGAACCACGGACTGTGCGATGACGAGTTCACCAACCAGATCGATGAGTGAGTCTACCTTTTCTGAGCTGACTCGCAGGGTCGCGCTCTCGATTGCCGCAGGCCGTCCCTTCCGAGCAACAGCTGGTAGTTCGAGGCTGTTCGGGCTGCTAGGTGCAAGCTCGATTGCGGTGGTTCGTACTTCGCAGTCATCCGCGACGAACAAAAAGACATCTTGCAGCTCTTGATCAGCGGCAGTTGTTTCGAGTCTGAACTTCCAGGAAATGTTGCAATCTGTGGGTTCCAGCTCCGACAGTCGGGGAATCGATGTTACATCACACGTGACATCACTCAGCGTTCCGAGGGCTTCTAAGTCCCGAAACAACAGGATTGGGTCAAGTCCGATGGCGAAGAAGTTGCGTTTGGGGTGGATCTCAAGCTGTAGTCTGCGCGACCCAATCATCTGCGTCTCGTTCGCCGGCGTCTGTGGCCCGCGCGGCGACGAACTACTGCCAATCCGTTCTACGAGCGCCGCGAGCTTCGGCGAAGAGCTGTCTATCGAGCGGTTGTCTTCCACTGCGTCAACCAGGTTTCGCAGTTGGTCCGTCGCTTCGAGAAGCGTGGAGATGTCGGACTTTTCCAAGACGAAGGTGCATTCCCGAACCGAGTCAAGCACCGACTCGAGCTGATGTGTAAACCCAGCAATTCCCGCAAATCCGAGGGTACCGGCGGCTCCCTTGATGGAATGTGCGGCGCGGAATACCTGGTGGATCGTATCCTCATCACTTGAATTGCGCTCGAGCGCAAGCAGCCCCCGCTCAAGGGTTGCCAGGTGTTCGCGCGCTTCTTCCAAGAAGGCTGCTTGAAACACTGAGAGATCGATGGTCATCGCACAACCTTTGCTACCACGGCCATCAAGCGATCCGGATCGAAGGGTTTGACCATCCAGGCCGTGGCACCTGCGGCCTTACCTTGTTGGCGCTTGGATTCCTGGCTCTCTGTAGTCAGCATCAGAATTGGTGTATATCGTTGGAGCGGATGCTTGCGCGCGTGCCCAATGAAGGTGACCCCATCCATGACGGGCATGTTCAAATCCGTTATGATAAGGTTGTAGGTACCAGCATCCAGTTTTCCGAGGGCCTGTTTGCCGTCGCCGGCTTCAGTGACCTCGAACCCTGCCTCGCGCAACGTGTAGCCAACAACCTGTCGCATCACGTCCGAGTCATCTACGATGAGAGCTGACTTTGCCAAAGCATGTCCTGGGTTTTAGGCTGATTTTAGCGCCACTTCCAGCCCGAGTTTGGCGGCCGTTCTGCGGATACCATCGTTCAGGTGCAGTAGCTGCAAGGAGATCTTTCGCTCTACGCATTCGAGCTGCAGCGCCCAAAGGAACTGCAGTGCGGCGGAGTCCAAGTAAGCTAGCTGATGACAATCAAGCACGATGACGTCATTCGCGCTGATTTCTGCAAGAACTCGTACTTTCAGCTCATCTAGCGCCAACACCGTTACTTCGCCGAGTAGCTCAAGCACGCAGGTTTTCGCGTGGTGGTGCTCATGCGAACGTGTTTGCGCCATTTGTGTACGAGTCTTCATACGTCAGGAATCCGAGTGAGGTTAAGCGACTCTTTTCGGGAACCTTGATTCTTCTTCACGGCTTATCCCGCTAAACAAAAGGGCCTAGCTAGTCGTACTCTCGGTTGTTCGCGAACCGACCTATTGGTCTCTGGCCGGCATCTAGATGTCCAAAACCCGCGTGCTTATTGTCGACGACTCAGCTCTCGTTCGGGGGCTCCTCACCCAAATCGTCAACTCGGATCCGGCCTTCGAAGTGGTTGGAACTGCGTCCGATCCCTACGAAGCGTGGCGCAAGATAAAGTCCTTGGAGCCGGACGTCCTGACGCTAGACGTCGAGATGCCGAGGATGGACGGCATCACGTTTCTAGAACGCCTCATGCATTTACACCCCATGAGAGTTCTCATGGTCTCATCCCTTACTGAACGCGGTTGTGCAACGACGCTACGGGCTCTCGAGTTTGGTGCGGTTGATTTTGTAGCAAAGCCAAAAGTTGACCTTGAGTCCGGTGTGCGCTCACTATCTGGTGAATTCTTGCAGAAGCTTCACGTTACGTCGCGTGCACAGGTGCGTGGCACGAGACGTGCGGACGTCTCCGGAAAGGTGCATGGCACGAAGCCGAAGGCCATGTTGAAGACCACCCTAAAGCTGGTTGCAATTGGCGCCTCCACCGGTGGAACTGAGGCCTTGAAGGACGTACTATGCCTGCTTCCACCTGACAGTCCCCCAATAGTAGTCGTGCAGCACATGCCGCCCGGTTTCACTTCGACTTTTGCCGCAAGACTAAATGATCTTTGTGCCGTTCGGGTCAAGGAGGCCGTCGACGGGGACCGATTGATGTCAGGTCATGTCCTCATCGCACCTGGTGATTTCCACATTGCATTGACGCGCAGTGGAGCGGTCTACGGTGTGCGGGTCCTTTCGGCGGAGAGAGTAAACCGGCATCGCCCGTCAGTCGATGTCCTGTTCGACTCGTTTGCAGACCATGCTGGCAGCAACGCGATTGGCGTCATCCTGACAGGTATGGGTGACGATGGTGCGCGCGGCCTGAAGAAGATGAAAGACCATGGTGCATCCACAATCGCCCAAGACGAAAGCACCTGTGTCGTCTTTGGAATGCCGCGTGAAGCCATCGCACTAGGTGCCGCCGATAGAATTGTTCCAATAGGGCAAGTAGCCAGCAATATTCTTGAGTTGTGCGGGTAGCGGAATCACTGCACGCCCCGCTACATCAGTAGAAGACCCGTGTTGCACACTGTACGGTTGAAGAGAAACCCACGGCAGCCACGTCTGCACACTTTGCCTCGCGTGTTACGCTCAACCCCACTGCCGTCGCTTCTGCGATAGA
>Ga0302321_100003920_pt1 | contig 12806 bp, 7 predicted proteins | sample Fen_T0_1_FD_202505 | JGI IMG/M metagenome (GOLD analysis project Ga0302321, IMG submission 202505) | Peat permafrost microbial communities from Stordalen Mire near Abisko, Sweden - Fen_T0_1 | ecosystem: Environmental > Terrestrial > Soil > Wetlands > Permafrost | place: Sweden: Abisko...
GGCTAGCATATCGTCGATCTTCTGCAGCAAGACGCTGCGGGGGAATTGACGGTGGAATCGCGCGGCGGCGTGGCGAGCTTCGCTGCCGCGGCCGAGTCCGACCAGGGCCTTCACCCGCAGCACCTCGCGCTCTTCCGACAGCCGCCCGGCAGGATAGCGATGCTCATGGTCGGCCACCATGGCGAGCACCTCGGCATAGTCGCCGTGCGCGTCGGATTGTCGCGCACGACCCAGAAGCTGAAGCTCATCCATCCCACTATCGTGTTTGCCCGCGACAAGCGGCCGGTGGCTCGGGGCCGACGCCCGCGCTGGGACGACCGCGGCAGCTGGCGTGGTGTCCGCTGGTTCGACTTCCCTGCTTGGTGCGGGCACTGGATCTTCCGAAGGTGGCACCGGTTGTTGCGTGGCCCGTGACATTCCCTTGTTGGTCGGCGGGGTCGGCACGGGCCGACCCACAATCTGAAACGCAGCCGCAACGCCCGCGACGAGCGCGATACCTGCGGCGGCAGCGTAGAGCGGCCAGCGAACGGGCGTCGGTGAGACACGTGGGGATTGGGTCGCAGCAGGAGCCCCGCGCAACGCCTCGCGCGCCCGCGCTAGGGCGCGGGCACGAACCATTTCGGGCTGCGAAGGGACAGCACGTTCATGCACCAACAAGGCCTCGGCCGAGGGTGACAGCGGCGGAGGCATTCGGCCTGAGTCGTCGGCGTTCATCGAATGTCGCTCCCTTTCTGCATATGCGTGATGGCAGTCTCGAACTCTTGTCGCGCCTTGCGCAGGCGCGAATACGCGGTGAAGAGCGGGATGGCGAGGGTCGCGGCCACCTCCTGCACGGGGATCTCGTCGAGGTCGTGCATGACCAACACCACACGACGGGGAATGGGAATTCGTTGAAGCGCAGCGAGGACGAGCGCGCGGGCCTGGTTGGATTCGTAGGCTTGGTCGGGGTACGGGGCGCGGTCTGGCCCGTCAACGACCGCGAACGATACTTCCCGCCAGTGCCGACGCCGGTGGGAGGCGGCCACGCGGAAGGCAATTCCGAAAAGGTAGGGCTTGAGCGGACGCGTCGGATCGTACTCGTCCCAGTTGCGCCGCAGAACCAAGAACACCTCATGGGCCAAATCCTCAATGTCGCTCGCGTCGACGCCCAAGCGCTGGAGCGTTCGCATGAGGTAGTCCAGCTCCCGCTGGTAGGCCTCTAGACAGGCATCATCGATCGTGTTGCGCGACACGTCTCTTAAGCTCGGTTGGTTGGGGGCGAGGTATAGCTGATTCAACGAAGCACTTCCGACACTATGTCATTGCGCCGGAGCTGCCGTACTTGTCACCGAAAGCGCACAGAGACGTCGATTCCAGCCAGTGCGCCAAGTCGGGGCATCTCCCACACCCCGACCTTGTTTAGGTCCACCGTGCACGGCGTGAGCAGACCAAGCGCATCGAGGTGGGCCGTCGCGGACCACGAACCACCCAGCGCCAAGGTCGCAGCGATACGGAGACCAGCATGAACGACATACCCAGTTGGCGAGCGCGGCTGGTCCACACCCAAACCCGAAACACGAACCTGGCTTGCTTTGCCAAGGACGCAGGCCGAGAGCGACTGGCGATGCCCGCAAAGCGCTGCGCTGGCGCCCAACAGACTCTGGCGAAATCCGCTGCCGTCCCATTGACGCTCGGTCGAGGGGTAGCTTGCTTCTGCGCCAACCTCGATCGAGAGATCGCTTCGCCGAGCTCCAAAGAACAAGCGTGCACTTCCCGTGGCGGAGGGAGCAATCCCCATTGCCAACGACGGGCCAATGCCAAGCCACATGGGCCAGTGCGAGAAATCAGGGCCCGTCACAGCTTCAACCTCCGAGCTGACCTCGGCGCTCGGAGGACGCCCTTTCTCCGACGTGGCGATGTCCGGCTTTGGCGCAGTCGTGGGAGGGCCTGCTGGGGGCTGTGTGGCCGGGGGCGGTGGAGGCGGTGACGAGGCGAAAGGTCGCGTCGCAGCGCCGGTTGTCAAGATGGATGCGGAGGCGGACGAGGTGGACCCGCTTCCTGCGGAAGAAGCGGCCCCACCTCCCGCGAAAGAGGCCGCCCCATCTCCTGCGGAGGAAACGGTGTTGGCCACGGGTGCTGCCTTGGGGCGCAACAACTCAATTTGCAGCCCAACGGCGAAGCTCATCTCCGTCAGGAGTCGCAAGCAGTTGCCGTCCTTGGCGACAAAGCGGCGTTCGCCCATGCCTACGCCATCGGCGTTCCGCCACTCGACCTGGCCATCCACCGCCCGTGCGGATCCGCCGACACGAATCGAAACACGAACGGAAGCACTGTCACGAAACGGATCGTAGCCAACGCGGTGGACGACGCTCCGGCGGAATTCGGCCTCGTCCCAACACCGCCCTACCGCCCCATCAACCTCGTAACGGAGGTTGACGTAGAGGTCGGCATCGGCCGCAATGGCTCTGCCACCTGGCTGAACTGCGACCGTCAGCACGCCGAGGGCGGCGACCATGATCAGCTTCGACGGCCAGCGCATGTGTCTACGGTTGGGCAAGTGCCGCCAAGGCGCACGCCCATACCTAGGCATTTCTCGTAACAAGATCTGGTTGCTCCGGCAATCAAGAGACATCTACCACCGATTTGCGACCGGAACGATACTCCTCGGCGCGGGTTCGATCCTTGGGTTTGTTTCCAGTGCTACTCCGTGATTCGCAACACCGCGTCTTCCCCTTTCGTCGCTCTTGCAGGAATCGACCTGGCAGCGCGGTTTCTGGTGACAAGTCCAGCCCCGTCGGAACAATGTCATACAAGGAAGCAAGTCACTGCCAAGGGACTCATCGTATGAAGTGGTATCCACCTAGTTTGGCACTTTGCCTAGCTCTCGCGGGTTGCGGAAATGGGGCTGGCGTAGCGTCGCCGCAAGCAGGCGGCAGTTTGGGCGGCGGCGGCGGTGTGGCTAGCGGAGGAAGCATTGGCACCGGCGGCGTGGCAGCCAGCGGCGGCAGGGATTCAGGCGGCGCGACCAGCAATGGCGGAAACGCCGGGCCAGGCGGCACCTTCGTCCCCGGTGGTGCCATGGGATCGGGCGGCGTAACAGTCTCGGGCGGCACCACCGCATCGACCGCAACGGGAGGCACCGGAGCGGGCGGGGCAGGAACTAGCGGCGCCACAGGCAAAGACGCAGGCGCTGGCGGCACAACCACATCGCCAGGAACCGGGGGCACCGGCGTGGGCGGGGCAGGAACTGGCGACGCCACAGGCAGAGACGCGGGAGCTGGCGGCGCGACCGCATCGATCGGAACCGGAGGCACGGGTGCTGGTGGATCAGGACCTGGTGGAGGCGCGGGCAGAGACGCGGGAACTGGCGGCGCAGCGGGCGGGACGACTGGGCGCGATGCTGGAGGTGGCACCGGCGGCGCGCTTTACCAGCCCTGCCCCTCCACCGGAAATCCCTGCAAGATCCTCCCTCTTGGCGATTCGATTACCTACGGCGTGAACGACGAAGGTAACGGCGGGTACCGTGGTCCGCTGTTTGCGTTGGCGGTGGCTGCTCAGCAGAAGATCACCTTCACCGGATCGCTCTCGAACGGCCCGAGCACTGTCTCTGGCCAGACCTTCCCCAAGAACAACGAAGGCCACAGCGGCTGGGGCATTTCGGAGGTCACTCCCTACAGCGGCGGCAATGCGGGAATCGCGACGGTGATCCCCAACCCAGCTCTCAGCAGTGGCAGCGGTGGCGTACCGAACATCATTCTTCTGCACATCGGCACCAACGACTCGGGTAGCTTTACCGCCGCACAGATGACAAGCGACCTGTCGGGATTTCTCGACAAGCTCATCGCCAACGCACCCGATGCCTTGCTGGTTGTCGCCCAGATCATCCCACTGGGCTACGGCACCAACGACGTCATCAAGGCCTACAACCAGGCCATCCCTGGCCTCGTTCAGCAACGGGCCGCCGCTGGCAAGCACGTCGTTCTCCTGGATATGTACACGGGTTTTACCACGTCGACGATGCTTGGTTCGGATAGCATTCACCCGAACAGTACCGGCTACAAGTTCATGGCCGACCACTGGTACGCCGCTATCGGATCGTTGCTGCCCAAGTAGCTGGCAGGAGCGACTTAGGGGCCCGCCGGTAGGAACGCAGCAATGGCGCCGTAGAACGACTGCCCGAGGATTACGTAACCGGCGTCGTTCGGATGCAGGCCATCGGCCATCAGCGCTGTCGCGTAGTTGGCATTCTTGGCAAAGGCCGCGTAGTTGTCGAGGAAGACTACGTGCTTGCCGGCCGCGGCGCGTGTCTTCACCAATCCGGGAATGGCGGCATTGTATGTCTGCACCCGCTGGTTGGTATTGTTGTCAGCGGTGGGAATAATCGAAGACACCACCAGCAGCGCCGACGGCGCATTGGTGGTGATCTCGTCGATGAGCTTGCCAAGCCGGGTCGGCGCGTTGGCGATATCGATACTGCTATTGATATCGTTCGTCCCAATCTTCAGGAGCACGATGTTGGGATGGTAGTTCGAAAGAGCCTGATCCGTGATCTGCCCGGAGATTCCGTTCTTTCCACCGAGCGTGTCGATGGTGTAGCCGCCATGCCCCTCGTGGTGCTGAGGAAACGTGCGGTTCTGGACCGTGCTCGGTCCGTTCGTCGCCGACCCGACGAAGGTAAGGTTCTTGCCGTTCAATACCGATTGGCGGAAAAGTTCGATGCGGTAGCCGCCCATGGGGGCCGTGCAGCAGCCCTCGGTGATCGAGTCCCCGAGGGGCAACACTGCACAGGCGGTCCCCGCGGTGGTGGAACAGGGCGTGTAGGCGGCCCCCGCGTCGACGCTACCATCCGCAGCGGCATCCGGGGTCCCGCTGTCCGGACGCGCACCACCGGTACCCGATGAGTTCCCCCCGGTGCCGACAGCGCCACCCAAGCCGCCGCCAGCTCCGCCTGAACGTCCCCCTGCGCCCCCGCCCGTGCCACTGTCGCCGCCTCTTCCGATCGCGCCGCCTGTGCCGGAAGTTCCGCCATTGGACGAGCTACCGCCGGTGCCAGGCGTTCCGCCACTCGCCGAACTACCGCCCACGGCCGAAGTGCCACCCGCTCCATTCCCGCCATTCATCGAACGGCCGCCCGTCGCACTGCTGCCGCCGATGGCGCCACCATTCACCGTGGTGCCGCCGCTGCCAGAGGCGCCTCCCGTTGCACTGCTACCACCAGTCCCGGGTTTTCCGCCGCTGCCGTTACCGCCCGACGCAAGCGTCCCACCCATCGATATAGCGCCGCCGGATCCTTGCGCTGGGGAACCGCTTTGGCTCTTCCCACATCCGATCAAGAGGGCCACCGCCAACACCGCCATCGCCCCTGCTCTTGTGTTGCGTCTCTTCAGCGACATACCGAGGCGCGAAACTCTGCAAAGGCCAATCGTTCCTGTGGCAGATCGGGAGTGCATGGGTGGTGATTGCTTGAGCGGCCAAGTCTTGTCACGAAAATCGGCCCCCCCCAGCCACAGACGCATACGCAGGCAAGACAAGCTGCTCCCTCACACAGCGCGGACTACGGCACGAACTTGATGTTGGTGAAGGTCGCGTTGACCGTGCAGCTACTACTGCCGCTAGAAGTGAACTGCCATTGCATCCCGACGATCTGCCCAGCCGCGGCCGTTGACCAGTTGGTGAAGCTGGCCAACGTGGCGGATACCGTCTTCGGCGTTGTGATGGTGGTGGAAAGATCCACGACCTTGCTCATCACGGGGAATTTGAAACAGCTCGAGCCGCCGTCAGACTTGCAACCGCCGGGCGGGGTCTGGTCGGCGGGACGTTGGTCGAAGGTCTGGAGCTGGAGCTCGATGGCACAGTTCGGACTTCCGCCGTATATGTCGAACTGGACCTTGGTGTAGGAAGCCACCGTCACGCACGACAAGAACGTGATACCGCCACCACCGTAGTTGGACGTGGGCACAGTGCCGGTCAGATGCAGGCCGGGGGGCGTGCCTTCCACTTTCGCCGTGTTCACAGTCGCGCCGCTGCCGGCGTACTGATAGATGTTCCCGGTCAAAGTGCCCGAACCCCATGTCGAGGTGGTGGCGTTCCAGTCGCTGAAGTTGGTGACCATGCCGCTCGCCGGTACGATGGCACTCGCGCAGCTATACCCAGTCGCACCGCCGGTTCCAGGCGATCCACCCGTGCCGGTTGCGCCGCCCGTTCCTACTGTCGTGCCGCCCGTTCCGACCACACCACCAGTGCCAGTTGCGCCACCCGTGCCGGTCTCGCCGCCCGTGCCGACCTTGCCACCGCTGCCCACGCCACCGGTGCCAAGTACGCCCCCCGTTGCGACCGGGGCATCAGGCGTCGCGCCACCCGAGCCAGACGACGCGTCTATTGGCTTGCCACCCGTGCCTGTAGCGCCGCCGGCCGCGCCATCTTGGACTACGACGCCTCCCGTGCCGACGGCTCCGCCACTACCCAAGGGGGCGTCGGGGATCGCGCTGCCATCGCTGCCAGCGACGCCATGAGCATCCGGCTGCAAAGTGGCTCCCCCCGTGCCGGTCATGCCAGCAACGCCCGTTGCACCCGCACTTCCAGTTGCGCCGCCACCTATCGCGCCACCAGTATCGCCACCCTCTCCCGCTCCGCCGGTGGCGCCGATAGCGCCGCCGGAATTCAAACCATTGCGGTATTTCACCACCTCGGGCGGCGGGGTGAGATCCACGCAGGCGAACCCGAGGGTGAGCCCCCACAACAGCACCAGCGCGCGGCGCACAGCCCCCCTTTTGCCACAAGACTGCGCGGTTTCAATCCGGTGGTTGCGAGCTGAACAGTTTGAATTTGCCATCATCGACCTAAGCTGCGACTGAGAAGGGGTCGTGCCAAGATCGAGCAAGACCCAGCACGCGTGTCATTATGATGCCACAACAATGATCATTCCCTACCAGAGATTGTTTGTGGTTCTGTAGCTGTCGTTCCATCGCGACGGTGATCACGGCGACAAGTCACCTATTGCCCTACATCTATCTCTTTATCCTACTTGCTACTTACTACTTGCCAATGACCACTTGTGTGCCGAGGCAATTGCGAGCCTACACGCTGAAACGGACGGAGTGTCCCCTGTAGGGTGCAGAAGTGCAGAAAGATGTCAGCCGATTCTGATTGCGAATGTCGGTTTCAACCACGCAGCCGCACCACGCCGACGAACTGCCGATTGGCCGGGCCTTCGGAGGGCAACTTGTCAACGACAGCCCTCGAAGCCTAGTGGTTGCTCCAGTCTTGGCCTTCGCCGGTTTTCAAACGTCCGTCTGAAGATGTCTCAACGCTCAAGTGCGTCGCGCAGCTCAGGTGGTAAGTGTCTGATGAACTCCTGGCGACGAGCGAGGGCGCGTATTGTGGTCGCACGCGCCTCAGGTGGCGGCATTGGGAGACTGTTGCCGTCCGTGCCCCAGCAGGCGGCGTCCCCATTCCGCCGCACGCCGCAGGTGCTCCAACCACCCGCGGAGATGGAGGAGAAAATGCCAGGGGGCGGTGTCGCTTGGCCATGATGATTTCTTCCCCAGCAAGCGATCGTGCCGTCTAGCCGAACGCCGCAGGTATGACCGTCGCCTGCGGCGAGGGAGGTGAAGATGCCGCTCGGGGGCGTCGCTTCGCCGAAGCGGTTGTGGCCCCAGCAGGCAATGCTGCCGTCCGTCCGAACCCCACACGTGTGGAATCGACCCGCCGAAACCGAGGTGAACCAGCCGGCCGGTGGTTTTGCCTGGCCGTAGTTGCTGTTGCCCCAGCAAGCAACGGTATTGTCGGTGGTGACCCCGCAGGTGTGCTGTTCGCCGGCGGAGACCGAATCAAAGCTCCCGGCAGGCGGTCGGGCCGGGCGCCAGTTCAAGAATCCCGGACGTACGCCCCAGCAAGCGACGGTGTCATTTAGCCGAACCCCACACGTGTGCCATTGCGCTGTGGAAACAGAGGTGAACGTTCCGGCTGGTGGCTTGGCCGCGCCCTCGTCGGTAGCACCCCAGCAAGCGACAGCACCGTCGGTCATGACCCCGCAGACGTGAGACTCGGCAGAGGAGACGGTGATGAACGCGCCGGCTGGCGGGTTGGACTGACCTCGGACCTTCGAAGAAGGGTTCATTTCGCCGCTGCGGCCCGATCCCCAGCAGCTGACGGTATTGTCTGACAATACGCCGCACACGTGCCAGCCGCTCGTGGATACCCAAACATAGTTCGCGACGCAGTTCCCGCTTCCGTCGTCATGAGACCTGTTGCCGCAATCCTTGGGCGGGGGCCCCTTGCAGACCATGGTTTTGTCTGCCTCAAGTCCACAATGCCAGCCGCCCTCCAGAACGGTAACGAATCTCAAATTCCCAGGGTTCTCGCCGCCTGCCATCTTAGCCGAGGCAGGCTCAGTCTGATGACCGTCTATTCGCTCTTTGGTGAAGCTACTGCCGCCACGACACGCAGCGATCATCAAGAAGAAGGCGATAGTCAACGCAGTCGTCCAGGTCAATATCGTCCGATCTTCGTCTTTGTCCGTGGGCATGGGCATGGGCGCCCGCGCATTCTATCGTCCCCGAAGGTGGGTGCCAGAGTCTTCACAGCACCACCAAAGAAAAGAGCCCGACGTGAGACGCCGGGCTCTTCGCGCTCAACCAGAACTAATTGAGAGTTGGCGTCGTCCAGTCACTCCAGTCAGACAACTTACCAGTCGCACTGCTTGATGCCTTAATCGCACCTGCAGCAGTTCCGGTCTTCAGCAAGTACCTCTCAATATTGTCCTTCAATGGCTGGGCATACTCGGTCCTTACGGAGCAGTGATTGCCGTTTGAAGTATCTGAATGGTAGGAGATTCTGTCCGCGTACCCCAGCGCCTTGTACACTTCCGCTCCACCCAGAGCTGCCACGTGCGCAGACTTGGGGCCAAGGTTCGCGATACTTGGATTATCCAGAATAAGGAGTCCGCGCGGGGCAACCATCGCCACCACTTCATGCGTGTCCAAGGGCGCCTTCGTCGGGTCACTGGTAAACGCGCTGAACGCATCGCCAAACCACGGCTGCTCACCATAGGCGCTGCTCAGACTTTGCGCGCCTTCCCCCGGAATGCCACGCCAAATGGGAACGCCAGCGCTACCGGACTCCATCGGTATGGGCAAAGCGATCCGCTGATCCATGACACCGATGACGAATGCGCCCTTGCCGAAGCGAGAGCATCCGGTGACACCGATGGCATCCGCCTTGAGAAGCTTGCCATCCGATTGCGCGATAACATCGATGATGCGGCTAACGCCCCAGCCCCACGCCATCAAGAGGCCAGTCTTGCTGGTGGATCCGTTGATCGTGTAATACACGCCAGATTTGCTGGTTCGTCCCGTGCCTTCTGCCCCAATCGCGTAGGGATCGTAGGTGATAAAGGCCACGCCTTCGCTGCTTACAATGCTGGTGTCAATTCCCACCATGCTCGATAGGCCAACGATTGCCGGGTAAGGTGCGGTTCCCGTGCTGGGCTTTGTCCAAGTAACAGAGAAGCTTGCGGTCTTGCCTCCCTGAGATACGTTCACAGTGATCTTGCCGTCGGTCACGGTCCCAGTCGTCGTGGGTGTCCCTTCCTTGGCGCCATAGGCAAACGTCTCGGCCATCTTCAGTATCTCTTGTCTTCGGCAGCGCCATTCGGCCTTGGTGGCCATGATGGTACCGTCAAGCTTCTTGAAGGGGTTGGGTAGCTTCGCATTGGCGGTGGGAGTCGGCATCGCGCCAACCGTACAATCCGCGCCGTCATTTTCGACGAAGGTTCCCGTCGTCCCGGCGGCGCCGCCATCGATAGCCTGGCCGCCCGTACCTGGAGCCGCGCCGCCTGTGCCAGGAGCCGCGCCCCCTGTGCCCTTGCCGCCCAAGCCAGCGTCACCCGTGGTCGAACCGCCCGTGCCCGTCGTCTTTCCGCCGGAGCCAACCATGCCACCGGTGCCACTGGTTTGTCCGCCTGTTGGGATGGTGCCACCGCTGCCAGAGGAATGCCCACCTGTACTGCTGGCGCCTCCTGAGCCGCCTACCCCCGCGCCCCCCGAACCAGGGGTGCTGGTCGTTCCACCGTTGGCGGACGTTCCGCCCGAGCCAACACTGCTCCCACCGCTTCCGGACTTTCCTCCGGTGCTAGTTGAACCGCCGCTGCCACCTTTTCCAGGCTGGCCACCACTTCCACCGCCGGTTGATGTGTCGGATGAGCACCCCATCAGAAGGATCCCCGCCGAAAGAAGACCTGTCATGAGCGCAAAAGATCGTGAGTTCATGGCCTGTAGTGTCCACCAGACAGATTTTTCGGCTCACGCCCCTACTGCTATTTCGCCGCCAGCGGCACGACGGTGGCCGCCGTTCCGAGAGGAATGACGAAGGCCTCGCGCTCTTTGGTGAAAGTCCCCGTGGGCGCGTAGGTGCCCACGCCGGACACCGTAGACGGCTGCTCGACGCGCAGCCGGGCCGACGGTGTGTAGCTATCCGATGGCGCCAGGGTCACCTGCACCGCGTGCGTTTGGGAATCGAAGTCCACCTTCTGAAACTGGCCGGCGTCAAGGGTCAGCCACAGCCCGGCTGGCGCCAAGTAGACGCGTCTGCGTAGCGAATCGAGCGGCGTCACACTGATGCTGTTGCCGCTGACGGCCAGATTGCCGCCAAAGGCCTGCCAGCCGAAGTCGGGATGGTTGACCAAGTAGGTGGCTGAATTGTAGACGTGACCGAAGACATTCAAACCAACGTCACCCGTGATGGGATCCCACTTCAGCGTATCGGGGAAGGTGTGGAAGGCCATCGAAGGGAACCCATCTTGGTCGATGTTGGACAGCGTACCCATCATGCCGCCGTAGCCAATGCGCAAGAGGTAGAGGTCGTCGGGGTGATCTCGGTACTCGGTGAGGATTGGAATGGCGTTCAGGCTCGAACCGTAGTGGTGGATCATGCGCTCTAGACGATCGGTCTTGGACCCGCCATATTCGAAATCCCAGTAGCGGCGGGCGCAACCATTGTAGCCCCAGTGCGGAACCGTGGGCATGTAGCCCGTGATGGCGTCCACGCAGACCTTGGACTTGGCGGTGTAGCCGAAGTTGCGGGTCCAGGCGTAGACCTCTTCCTGCCCCGTGGAATCCCACGCCATCTCGCTGGCAAAGGGATAGGCCTCGGTGTTCCACTTGTCGGCGCGAACCTTCATCTTGGCCTCTAGGTCGGAGGCCTGCGTGGTCAGCGCCTCGCGTTTCAGATCCTTCAGGATTTCGAGGAAGATGGTGCCATCCATGAGCCCATACTGGGCGTAGTCGCTGCCAATCGTCGTCATGGCGACCGCGGTCTTGTAGGCCTGGTTCAGATACCAGTCCCACGTGTGGTTGCTGACCAGTCCGGTGTTGTTGCGGGCAAGGCGGTACATGGACCAATAGAGCGCAGCCACGTGCGGGTAATTGTACGAACGTGGGACCTCCAGGATGTGGGCCTTGTTCCATGCCCCCCAGAAGACGGCGCCTGTGGAGTCTGTCCATTTCACGCTGCTGCTGTAGGCACCGGCCGGCATCGAGCTAGGTTCATAGTAGAAGAGCGTTCGCTTCACCCCGTACTGGAGCGTGCCCGAGCTGTACTGCAGGCCGCCCCAGATCACCTTGTCCACGAAGTCCTGGTACTTGGTCACCTGTGCGCCGTCGGGCTGCCCGAAGAGTTTCATGGCGCCGGCCAGCCACGTCGCACCGCCGTCGTCTCCCAGCCCGCACACCCAGGCCTCGCGCGACTGCGTGACGATCTGGCCAAGCTCGTGGTCGTAGGTCATGACCGACGGGCTACGGCCAAAGGGATCGCTGGCATCCACGTACCAATCCTTGGTCGTGAGGAATGTTCCCATGTCGCTGACCACTTGGTTCGCCGCCTTGGTCACGTAGTAGTGAATGGTCTGCACTGTGCCGTCGGCGTAGGTCACGGTCACGCGCGAACGGCCCCAGGTCTTGGCCGCCACCGAATACGCCTTCCAGCCGCTGGCGGTATCGCTTTGGCTGGTCAGGGTCAGCGCCCCCGCCGGCTCCACCACGGTCGAGCTGACTGCCGCGGGATACTTGAGATAGAGCTTGCCCTCCAAATCGGTGGGCAAGATGTAGCCCGGAATGCCGACAGCCACAGGCCGTTGGTACTTGGTCAACGTCTTCTCGATGTTGCGGATGGAATCCGAGAGCACGAAAACCACGCCGTAGGTCTTGCTTTCGCCTGCCGCGAGCGTGAGATCCGTGGCCGGATTCCACGGCGTGGCGTTCGACCACTCGCCATCGGCGTAGGCCTTGCTATGGACCATCCACTCAAGAAAGCCCTCGAAGGTCTGTCCGCGCGGCGTGAGCTCGGTGAAGATCGCCACCGGATCCTTCGAGTCGGTCTTGGGCGCATTGAGGATGGGATTGTAGGCTTCGAAGGGCGTCTTGCCGTCGGGCAGGACCAAGAGCGCAGGGCTTGCCCCGCTCAGCCGCGTGACCTGCAAGTAGCCGGCATCGCGACCGATGTAGGGATCGGCGAACGAGCACTGGGCGTGGGCCTGGTCGAGCGTGCGATCGGTGATCACGTTGCCAAACACCATGGGAATGCCAAGGGCGCCGATCTGCACCGACGAGGTGGACTTGTTTTTGATGTCGAAACGCATGACCAGCCGTCCACCCTGGTTGACGTACGAGCGAGTAACGGAAACCGGGAGGCTGGAAGGAAGCGCAGGCGACAGATCGGCCGCGGCGAGCACGTCGCCCGACGCGGTTTGCGCGGTCACGGCCGTGCGCGAGGCCGAGGTGGTGACGTTCTGCCAAGTGCCGCTCGTGCCGGTGCGCAGGCGCAGGGTGATA
>Ga0302321_100003921_pt1 | contig 12802 bp, 7 predicted proteins | sample Fen_T0_1_FD_202505 | JGI IMG/M metagenome (GOLD analysis project Ga0302321, IMG submission 202505) | Peat permafrost microbial communities from Stordalen Mire near Abisko, Sweden - Fen_T0_1 | ecosystem: Environmental > Terrestrial > Soil > Wetlands > Permafrost | place: Sweden: Abisko...
ATTACCTGTTTGACCGCAATCTCGTGTGGCGGCGATAACTTGGATGTCGTTCAGGATCTAGCCCCTATGTCCGGCGCCACACCGGATGCGGCAGTCTTTACAGACGCGCCTGCGACCGTTCTTAACTCGAACCAGACCAGCACGGTTCGGGATAGCAACGGCGCTGAATCCGGTGCCTGCGGGAACCTTCTTGGCACGCCCGAGGAGATCGCCTCTACGCCGCGCGCGTACCGAAGTGTCGAGCTGGCTGCCCTGAAGGTTGACGGCACTTTTGTTGCCAGTCAATGCACCTATGATCGGATCCTGGCCGACGTGACTGCCATACGGCCCGGATACATCGCCAGCGACAACAGCGCTTCGTTGGCGGGGCAGTCCGACTTTGAGTTCCCGCTTGAGCCATACGGCTACATGAACGGAAAGCAGATTCGCATCTTTGTGGATGCAGATACCAGCGCCAGTATTTCTGCTGGCACCTACACAGCATGGGACTGCCTCAACAACTACTATGGTATTTCTGATGTCTTCAACGCTCTAACGGCTACTCAGCCCTTTGTCGAGCTGGTCCTCAAGGGGCTCTACAACACGGACCTACTGGCAAGTCGCTATAAGAGCTTGCCAGGTGTCATCGATGCTGTAGCAAGGGTGGTCATGACGGGGACTACGCCTGGGATCTACGCGGACTCAAAGATGTATGTGGCGAGGTCGGCTGACCGGTACCAATACGCATTTCGCTTTCAGTCCTCACCTTGTGTTTCAGGCCAAGTCTGCGACGCTTACTATTGCTATCAGACGGATGCACCAGGAACGGTGACACCGCTTGGGAGTTGGTCGTATGCCCCTGATGGCCCTGACGCCGGCCAGTCGGACTGTGTGACTTTGTACAATCAGCTTTGTCGGCAGTACAGTCCGTATTGTAATTAGGACTTTTGAGGAGAAGGGACTCGGAACCTAACTAGACCGGCTTACTGAGGTAGCTGTTGATGCCGACCGCGGCTTTCTTGCCGTCGCCCATGGCCAGGATGACGGTGGCGCCGCCGCGTACGATGTCGCCGCCGGCGAACACGCCCGGGATGCTGGTCATGCCGTTTTCGTCGGCGATGATGTTGCCCCACTTGTTGAGCTTGAGATCGGGCGTGGCCTGCGTCAGCAGCGGATTGGACTTGGTACCCACCGCCTCGATGAACACCTGGCAAGGAATGTCGAACTCGCTGCCCTCGATGGGCACGGGACGGCGGCGGCCCGAGGCGTCCGGCTCGCCCAGGCCCATGCGCTGGCAGCGCACGGCCCGCACCCACCCGGCCTCGTCGCCGAGAACCGCGATGGGATTGGTCAGCATCTCGAAGCGCACGCCTTCTTCCTTGGCGTGGTGGACTTCCTCCACGCGCGCGGGCATTTCCTTTTCGGACCGGCGGTAGACCAGGCACGCGGGCTCGGCGCCCAGGCGGCGCGCGGTGCGCACGCCATCCATGGCTGTGTTGCCGCCGCCCACCACCACCACGGCATTGCCCTTCAACACCGGCGTGTCGGCTTCCATGCCCAAGTAGGCACTCATCAGATTCACGCGCGTGAGGTATTCGTTGGCCGAGTAAACGCCCTTGAGGTTCTCGCCCGGAATGTTCTGGAACACGGGCAGTCCTGCGCCGTTGCCCACGAACACGGCGTGGAAGCCTTCTTCCTTCATCAGGTCGTCGATGGTCATGGTGGCCCCGATGACCACGTTGCACTCGATCTTCACGCCCATGTCTTGCAGGGTCTTCACTTCCTGATCGACGATGGCCTTGGGCAGGCGGAACTCGGGAATGCCGTAGACCAGCACGCCGCCGGGCCGGTGCAAGGCTTCGAACACGGTCACGTCGTGACCCATCTTGGCCAGCTCGCCCGCGCAGGTCAGGCCGGCGGGGCCGCTGCCCACCACGGCGACCTTCTTGCCCGAGGCTGGGGCCAGCTGGATGGTGCGCTTGAGGTTGGTGCGCGCCCAGTCCGCCACGTAGCGCTCGAGGTAGCCGATGGCCACCGGCTTGCCCTTCTTGCCGACGAGGCACAATTCCTCGCACTGGGTTTCTTGCGGGCACACGCGACCGGTGATGCCGGGCAGTACGTTGGCCGCGTACAGGATGTTCGCCGCGCGCTCCAGATCGCCCTCATCCACGGCCGCGATGAACCCCGGAATGTCGATGCCCACCGGACATCCCGCCACGCACTCGTGGTTCTTGCACGCCAGGCAGCGCTTCGATTCCATCGACGCAACCTCGGGCGGCAGGCCCAGGTTCACCTCGCGGAAGTGGTGCGCCCTTTCGTCGGCGGGCGACTCGGGCATGGCTTGACGCTGGATCTTCATTCGTTCAGACGGCTTCATGGCGGCAACCTCAATCGCTAAGGATAGTTCGTCAGGAGCTACTGTGCCTTGGCTTCGGCCATGGCCGCTGTCAGCTTGCACTGATGCTCTTCGTCGGTCTTCAGGCGCGCCCACACGCTGCGCTCGTGATCCTTGTAGGCGGACAAGCGGTCGGTGAGCGACGCGAAATCCACCTCGTGGGCGTTGAATTCCGGGCCGTCCACGCAGGCGAATAGGTTCTTGCCGCCCACGGTGACGCGGCAGCCGCCGCACATGCCCGTGCCATCGACCATGATGGGGTTCAGCGACGCGATGGTCAGGATTTTCTTCTCGCGCGTGACATTGGCGATGGCCTTCATCATGGGTACCGGTCCGGCGGTGATGACCGCGTTCACGGGCAGCGCTGGATCGGCGATCAGCTCGGCCAGCTTGCCCGTGACGAAACCATTGTAGCCGTAGCTGCCGTCGTCGGTGCAGGGGTAGACCGCATCGCAATGGGCCTTGAGCTCTTCTTCCAAAATCACGTACGGCTTCGAGCGCCCGCCCATGACCGCGGTCACGCGGTTGCCCTTGGCTTTCAGCGCTGCGGCCTGCGGGTAGATGACCGCCGTGCCCACGCCGCCGCCTACCAGCACCACGTGGCCGAAATTTTCGATCTCGGTGGCCTTGCCCAAAGGTCCAACCACGTCGGTCAGCGCGTCGCCTTCGCCCAGCGAACACAAGCGTTCGGTGGTGGCGCCAATGACCTGGATGACCAGCGAAATGGTGCCGCGCTGTTTGTCGCTATCGGCGATGGTCAGCGGAATGCGTTCGCCGCCTGCGTAAGCGCGAACAATGACGAAGTGACCTGGCTTGTGACGGGCCGCGACCCGCGGCGCTTCAACCTCAAGTCGACGAACTTTGGGAGCGAGCCAATGGGATTTCAGGATTCGAAACATCGGGATACCTCTTTCAAGCACTGAAAGCGCAGGCACTTTACTCCTCGCGGCCACCGGCTTTCACGCAAAATCGTGGGTCAGTGGCTTGACGGGTCAACCAGATCCCAGAAGAAACAGCCACATCCTGCGCTGTTCGCCCGTCTGGAGCAACTGACGGGATGACCACCAATTTCGCACAAAGGGGCAGACGGGATAAACTCGCTGCGACTATTCGTGAAATAACCAGAGGCTATCTTGCTGCCACCGGATGATGTCCCCCATGAGATAGACCAGCGATTCCGCCTGGAAGGCGCGCGCATTGCCGGCGGCATGGGCATGGTCTACCGGGGCGTCGACATGTCGACAGGCGAGGTCGTGGCGGTGAAGATTTCGTCCAGCTTCGGCTCGCAACTGGGCGAGCGTTTCCAGCAAGAGGCGAACTGCCTGGCCGCCATCGCCCATCCGGCCATCGTGCGCTACATCGCCCACGGCAAGACCGCCCACGGCGAGCACTACCTGGTTATGGAGTGGCTCGACGGCGAGACCCTAGAGGATCGGCTGGCCCGCGGCTCCATCAACCTGGGCGCCACCGTGCGCATGATCCGCCGGGTCGCCGAGGCCCTGGCCGTGGCCCACCAGCACGGGGTCATTCACCGGGACATCAAGCCCGCCAACATCTTTCTGCCGGGCAAGGACGTTTCCAAGATCAAGCTGCTCGACTTCGGCATCGCGCGCCGGTTGTTCGACCCGGCGTCGTTGCGCCTGACCCAGGCCGGCTCGGCGCTGGGCACGCCCATGTACATGTCGCCCGAGCAAGCCCAGGGCTCGCTGGACGTGGACGCGCGCGCCGACGTGTTTTCCCTTGGCTGCGTGTTTTTTGAATGCCTGACCGGCTCGCCCCCGTTCATGGCCGAAAGCACGACCGGCACCCTGGCCAGGATCACGGCCGACGAAAGCATCGACGTGGATGCCCGCTGCATCGGCGTACCGCCCCGCCTGACCGATCTGCTTCGCAAAATGCTGGCCAAGCGGCCCGACGAGCGGCCATCCACCATGGCCGACGTCCTGGGCGACCTGGGCAATGTCACCGAAGAGCTGAAAAGCAGCGGCTTCTACGCCGTGGGCCCCAGGCCGCGCCGCGCGCCTGGGGGCGCGGCCCTGCTGGTGGCCACGGGCGAGCGCAGGTTGGTGTCGGTGATCGTTGCTTCGGCGCGCACCATGCCGGCCGACAAGCCGAAGATCGACCTGGGCTCGACGGCGGACTTGGGCAACCTGCTGGCGCGCAATCTCTCCGCCGCCGAATTCGACGAAGCCCGTCTCAAGCTCCTGTCTGAAGACATCGCGGCCTTTGGCGCGCAAATCCGGCGCCTGGCCAACGGCTCGCTGGTGGTCAGCATGACCGGCGAGGCGCAGACCACGCCGCTCGATTTGGCGGTGCGGGCCGCGCGTTGCGCGCTCAAGGTCAAGCTGGCGCGGCCGGACTCGTCGCTGGGCATCAGCATTGGCCACGCCATCAAGGAAGGCGAGCTGCGCACCGACCACCTGGTCGACAGTGCCGTGCATCTGGTCAGCAAGCAGCACCTGGGCTCGATCCACATCAGTGACGAGATCAAGCGCCTGCTCGACGCGCGCTTCGAGATCGTGGTCGAGCCCGACGGTCACGCGCGCCTGTTGTTCGAAAAAGGCCTGCGCGAGGCCCCGCGCACGGTCTTGGGGAAGGAAATTCCCTGCCTTGGCCGCGATCGCGAAATCCGCGAGCTGGACAGCCTGTTCGAGGCCTGCGTGGAAGAGCCGCTGGCCCAGGCCGTGCTGCTCAGCGGCTCCGCGGGCTGTGGCAAGTCGCGCGTGGTCTACGAGTTCCTAGAGCGCAAGCGCGACAGCGGCCACGGCTTCGAGCTGCTCATCGGCCGCGGCGATCCCATGCGGGTCAACGTCTCCCTGGGATTGCTTGCCCAGGCCCTGCGTAGCGCCGCCGGCATCAGCGGCACCGAACCCGACGACATCCAGCGCAAGCGCTTGCTGGCCCACACCACCCGCTATTTGCCTTCCAAGAGCGCGGCCACCACGGCGGCCTTTCTGGGCGAGATCGCCAACATTCGCTTCCCCGACGACGAGCTGCCCCAGTTGCAGGCCGCGCGGCGAGATGCGCGCTTGATGGCGGATCAGACCATGGCGGCCTGGGTCGACTGGCTGGAAGCCGAGGCCGACCACCATCCCGTGTTCCTGTTGCTGGAAGATCTGCACTGGGGCGACTTCGCCAGCGTCAATTACGTCGATTCCGCCCTGCGCGTGCTGCGCGACAAGCCCCTGATGGTGCTGGCCCTGGCGCGTCCCGAGGCCGACGAGCGCTTCTTCGGCCTGTGGCGCGAGCGGCACGTGCAGCGCATTTCGCTGCCGCCGCTGGGCAAGCGCGCCGAGCAAGAGTTCGTGCGCCGGGTGCTGGGCGACGTGCCGCCCGAGAAGATGGACTGGCTGCTTGACCACGCCCAGGGCAATCCCTTCTATCTGGAAGAATTGGTGCGTGCGGCGGCCGCGGGCGGCGATTTGTCGCAGATCCCCGACACTGTGCTGGGCACCGTTCAAGTCCGCTTCGACGCCGTGGGCGAGGGGTCGAAGCTGGTCCTGCGCGCGGCCAGCGTCTTTGGCCAAAGCTTCCTGGCCGCCGGGGTCAAGGCCCTGGTGGGCGACATGGCCGACGAGGACGTCGACCGCTGGCTGCAAATCCTGTGCGACAAGGAAATCCTGTTCTCCCGCCCGGCCGGCGCGCTCCGCCAGCACGTGTTCCGCCACGGTCTTCTGCACCAGGCCGCTTACGCCATGCTGGCGCCCAAGGAAGAGGTCAACGGGCACTTCCTGGCCGGCCATTTCCTGGAAGAGCAGGGCGAGCGCGACGCCATCGTGCTGGCCGACCACTTCGAGAAAGGCCAGAAACCCGAGCGCGCCGTACGCTGGCTGCGCGTGGCCGCCAACCAAGCCATGGAGGTCGACGACCTGAAAGCGGCCCTTGACCGCGTGGACCGCGGCGTTCGCCTGGGGGCCAAGGGCGATGATTTGGCAGAATTGCGGATTGTGGAGTCGGAGGCGCGTTTCTGGAAGGGCGAATATGTGGAAGCCGAGCGTGCCGCGCGTGAGGGAAGAAAGTGCACGGATCCCAAGCTCGCACTTTCAGCGATCAGTGCTCTCATTGAGGCACTCGGGCCACAGGCCAAATACGCAGAAATCATCCAGTTAGCCCGAGAGATAGAAACCAGACCCGCACAACCCGCGTTGCTTAATGCATGGCTTCTTTGTGAGGCGAACTGTGCGGCCCACCTCTCCAGTGCTGGGCAGTCCGAGGCGAGAGTGCGCATCTTGGAATTGTTGGAGGCAGAACGGGAGAATCTAGATCCGATCCTTGTCGGACGAATCGAAACCACGCGTGCGCATCTCGCACGCGCAGCGGGCCGTCCCGCAGACCAAGTGGCTGGCTTTCTGCGGGCGTGGGAGTTCTTCGAGAGCGCTGGCCACGGCCGCGCAGGTACGGAGGCACTGGCGAATGCTGGTGTTGCCCTCATGGAGATCGGTCAATTAGAACCTGCAGAGGTGCAGACGAGAAAGGTATGGGCCGTTGCGGAAAGAATGGGCCTGAACTACTTGATGGGCCCGACACTATGTTCTCTCTCCAGTATTCTCGCCTACCGGGGGTGTCTTGATGAGGCCCGCGATTTTGGCGAACGCGCAATCAAATGGACGAGTGATAGCAACGACCAGTACATTGGCAGCTATTCGCGGCTGTATATGTCCGTGATTGAGCATCTGTCGAAGAAATATCCATCCGCCGAACAGCATGCTCGTGATGCAATGGAGATGCTCGCGAACAATCCTTCATTGCGGCCATTTGCCCTTGCACTATTTGCCCGGGCTCTTCTCGGTCAGGGTCGAATCGACGAGGCGCTTTCACGCGCGCAGGACGCATATTCACAACTTGAGGCACTTGGCCAGGTCCAGGATGGTGAGGCAACAATACGCCTGGCCTTTGCTGAATGCCTAATCGCTTCGTCAGATCTCGTAATGGGGAAGGAAGTCATCGAGAAGGCCATCGGGTGGCTTCGCATCCAGGCCAGTAGCATCGACACTCCTGACTGGCGTCGCGCCTTCCTGACCCGTATTCCCGAGCATGCCTCCATTCTCAAGCTAGCCAGGGAGTACGATATTCTCGAAGTGAAGGAATTGGACAGTTAGGCAATTACAATTGCACGACTGAGCAACCGATCCTCCGCGACTGCAGAAATGCAGAACGCCGTCCCGAAGGTACGGCGTTCCCAGTAAGTCGGAGTGAAGCGGGTCTTCTAGTGAGGCAAATGGACACCACCGCTACGAACCTTGGTCTTGACCTTGAGTCCTGCTGCTTTTTTCATGGTCTTTCTCCTTAGGTTGGGGTGCCTATGCACTACCCAATTCTAGTAGACCATTTGGTGTTGCTAATTGCAAGTCAATTGTGTGGCAATTAGACATGTTATTGACGATTGTTTTGATTGTTGCGAGGTTTCATCAATAAAAACCGGGTATGTCTGTTGTGCGCAATTGTCACAATTGGCGCTGACGTCAATAGACTGGCTATCAGTCAAAGAATTGACGGCCCAGTAGTTTCAATCAGTTAATTGGCTCCGCCTTGGCGAACGTCAAAAGAATGACACCTACATGGCATCTTGTTCTACACACGGACACGCATCGCGCTACACGTCGTTCCAAGGCTGGAAATGCGTCGCGGCATCTGGCGATCGGGGCCTACGTTTTTTCTTGCAGGGGCGATCTGCAGCCACCATCGGTGGTCCACCGGGGCCTGCCGATGCAGCTTTTCAGCCTTGGCCATCGCGCCCATCGAACGTCCCTGGGCAAGCCTGCTGGGCCCCTCGTCACTCGGCGAGCTTGCGCCTGCGCGAGGCCCGGGCTATGAATCGAGCGTTCCGGGCGCGTAGCTCATCTGGATAGAGTACCGGCCTCCGAAGCCGGGGGTAGTGGGTTCGAGTCCCGCCGCGCCCACAGCAAGTGACGGGTGGTTGCGTCGGCTCTTGAGTGCAGGAGCCAGGCTGCCCACAACCGCGGTCGCTTGCGGGCTGGCAGTCCTAGGCCGCGGCACAGTGGCTTGGCGGAAGCTCTCCCTCAACTCGCAGCGCACGGCCGCTAGCGCTTGGGTGAAGAGGTGAATGAGGAACAGGTCCAGTCAGCGCGAGCCGTGCTCACAACCCTGTGGTCAACGACACAAGTTGTGCGGCTTCGCTGGCGCTTCCTTGCGCGGCTACTTCTTCTCGGCCTTGGCTTCTTCCTTGGCCTTCTGTTGCTTCGCCGCCGCCAGGCGGCTGTCGAGCTCGCGGCGCCGGGCCTTGTAGAAGGTGACTTCCTTGGGCGGGGCCCAGCCCAGGCCTGCCTCGGGCGCGGTGGCGCCGCTGTACTTGAGGCAATCGTCGAGCACGGCATAGCGGCTCTCGTCGGACTTCATGGCCGGCAAGGCTTTCTTGCACAAGGCTGTCAGTTCGGCCGGTTGCTTCTGGGCCGCGTAGAATTTCGCCAGCGGCGCGAAACCGCGCAGGGTGGGGTGAATGGCGATGGACTCGCGCAGGGCACCCGCGCCTGGCTCGCTCTTGCCAGCCGCCAGCAAGAGCTCGCCCTTGCGCACCAGCAGGTCGGGGGCGTCGTCGGGCTTGGCTTCCTTGGCCTGGTCGAGGCACTGCACGGCCTCGTCGACCAGCGTGGCTGGTACCGGCCGGCGCTTGGAAACCCCCTGGGTGAACAGCATGGTCACGTGCGAGGCGAAGTCCGAGGCTTCAATGGAGCCACCAGGCGCGGCCAGCGCACGGGCCCGCATCTTCTCGGTGCGCTCGACGATTTTTGCGTCGTTGGCGGCGGCAGGGTCAGAGGCACCCGCGGGCTGTTGCGGGTGCTTGGTAGCACACCCAGCCAGCTGAAGTCCGACGAACAGACCCGCAGCGATGAAACTTCCACGGATGCGGTTTCTTGGTTGATTTGTCACCGGCATTCTCCTGCGCATAAGGATGGCGTCCGCGGGGGGTGGGGTGGGATAGGGTACCCACGGCCCACACACCCTAGCAGAACGACACGCTAGAATCGAGCGGCCGGCTTGGGTTGCCGTGCAGCGGAGTCGAGGTGGTGAACGGCCCCTGATGGGTCTACCATTGGTGCTGGGGCGTCGCCGTTGGTGGCAGGCGTCTTGGAGCGATGGCTGTGCCTACCTGGAAGAATTGGAAGCGGTGGCTGGTTTCGGATCCCAGCTTGCCGCTGGAGGACCAGTTCTTCCAGACCCTGTGCGTGCTCGGCGGGGTCATTTCCATCTTCGTCGTCATCCCGATCAACGCCTTTCAGAATCTGAGCCCGTGGGTGGACCGGGGCGTTGCCGTCTTCGGCGTCTTCTCCCTGCTCAGCGCCTGGGCGGCTCGCAAGGGGCGCTACTACAAGAAGACCTACCTTGTGGCTTACGTCGTCCTGCTGGATTTCATCTGGTTTCCCAATGGCGGTACCCAGGGCAGCATCGGCCTTTACTTTTTTACGGCCGGGCTCTTCTGGGTGCTCTTCTCCAAGGGCGGCGTTCGCATCGCAGGCCTGGTGCTGTTGGTGGCGAACGTCGTCGGCCTTCACCTCATCGAGTTCGCCTGGCCGCAGCTTTCACACGTCTTCCCGGCGCCCGTCGATCGCTTGCTGGATCTGTCCACCGGCTACCTCATCGGGATGGCACTGTCCGCGTTGATTCTTTGGGTGATCCAGACTGGTTTCAACCGGGAAAGGCAACGGGTCAGAGGAACCGTGCAGGCGCTGCAAGCCAGCGAGGAGCGCTACCGCCTGCTCATCGAAAACGCCGCGGACGAGATCTGGACCATGGATTTTCAGGGCCGCTTCACCTTCGTCAGTCCGTCCATGCAGAAGCTCCGCGGTTTTGCACCCGCCGAGCTGATGGGCATGTCGCTCGAAGAAGTCTTCGCCCCCGCTTCGGCAGCTACGGTGCGCGAGGAGCTGCAGCTGGTGGTCCAGGCAGTCGAAAGAAACGCCCCGTTCCCCGAGTTCAGCCGGGAGCTTGAAGAGAAGTGCAAGGATGGCTCGACCCTCTGGACGGATGTGACGGCCACTGGCATCCGGGGCGAGGATGGGCGCATCGTGGGCATCTTCGGCATCGCCCGCAACATCACCGAGCGCAAGAAGGCCGACAAGGCTCTGGCCGAGAGCGAGGCCGAGCTGCGTGCCATCTTCGAAAGCTCTCAGGATGCCATCGGGGTCGCCCAGATGGGCATCAACGAGATGGTCAACCCGGCCTTGCTTTCCATGTTCGGCTACCAGCGGGCCGAGGATCTGGTCGGGAAATCCCTCCTGGATCTCGTGGCCCCCGAAAGTCGAGCCGTGGTGCTTGCGAACATGCGCGCGCGTGCCCAAGGCAAGGGCGCTCCTTCACGCTACGAAGTGATTGGTCTGCGACGGGACGGAACGACGTTTCCGCTGGAGACGAATATCTCAACCTACGAACGCGAGGGCAGCCTTCATACTGTCGTGAGCTTGCGCGATCTCAGCGAGCGCGTCCGTCTTGAAGAAGAGCGCAGGCAGTACGAAAACCAGGTGCGGCGCAACGAGAAGATGGAGAGCTTGGGCGCCCTGGCCGGAGGCGTCGCGCACGATATGAACAACGTGCTGGGGGCGGTTCTTGGTCTGGCCAGCGTTCACTTGGAGGATGCCGCGCAAGGCTCGGCCCTGCGCAATGACATGGAGACCATCGTCAAGGCCTGCGAGCGCGGCGGCTCCATGGTGCGCGGCCTGCTGGGCTTCGCCCGAGATACCCTGCCCGAGGAGCGCGAGCTGGATCTGAACCTCGTGGTGCGCGAGGCCGTGGCGCTGCTTGAGCGCACGACCCTGCAGCGGATCCGCATCGAGATGGATCTGGCCACTGACCTACTTCGCTTGAAGGGGGATACGGGGGCCTTGAGTCACGCGCTGATGAACTTGTGCGTGAATGCCGTGGATGCCATGCCCGAGGGGGGAACCCTGTCCGTGCGGACCCGCAACGTCGACGACGGCACAGTACTTCTGGAGGTGGCCGACTCTGGCATCGGCATGTCCAAAGACGTGCTCGACAAAGCCCTGGATCCGTTCTTCACCACCAAACTCCAGGGCAAGGGAACGGGCCTTGGACTGCCCATCGTCTTTCGCACCGTGAAAGCCCATCAGGGAAGGATGGAGATCGCGAGCGACGTGGGCCGCGGAACCCAGGTGCGCATCCACTTTCCTGCCTGCAAGTCTGGCATCAAGGAAACCAAGACCGAGGCCGATGCCCCCACGACACCCCATCCGACGGAGTTGCGAATTCTTGTGGTCGATGACGACGAGCTTCTCCAGCACGCCGTGCGCAGGCTGCTGAAGAATCTTGGACACCTGGCCACGTCGGTCGCCGGCGGGGAGAGCGCCCTGGCCATGATCGAGACTGGCTTTCAGCCCGATCTGGTCATCTTGGACATGAACATGCCGGGCATGGATGGCGCCGCCGCACTGCCACGCATTCGCGCCTTGTGTCCCAATGTGCCCGTGCTGCTTGCCACCGGCCGAGCCGACCAGACCGCCATCGATTTGGTGGAAAACCACGCCCGCGTCACCCTGCTGCCCAAGCCCTTCGATCTGCACGACCTTCGGCAAACGCTAGAAAGGCTGGTCCAGCAAGAAGTTCTATAGGCCGATGCCACGCTTGGCGCTAGCCTTCCTCTATGTTGTCTCTCAATCCATTCGCCCTGGGCGCCTTCACCGCCATGCTTGGGGTTCTGCTGGGCGCGTTCGGCGCGCATGCGTTGTCCGCGCTGCCGGCCGCGAACCTGGCCTGGTGGAACACCGGCACGCACTACCTTTTCATCGCTGCCTTCGGGATGATGCTGCACGGCCTTTTCGAACGGACGCGTTTGACCATCCTGTGCCCGAGCACGCTTCTCGCCCTTGGCATCGTGCTGTTCAGCGGCTCGCTCTTCGCCATGACGTTGGGCGCGCCCCGCTGGCTGGGGATGCTCACGCCTCTCGGCGGGATTTCGCTGGTGGCCGGCTTCCTGTGGATGGGCGTGCGGGCTTTGTAGCTTCGCGCGACGGGCGTGTCTGGATCAGTCTAGCCAGCAGCTGGTCGACGGACGCCTGGTTGGGCACGAAGTAGGCGGCGTGCGAACGGCGTGAGCGGCCGACGCGAATGCCGAGTAGGTGCTCTTGGTTGGCCAAGGCGAAGACGTCTTCGTCGTTGTCGTCATCGCCGATGTAGATGGCGGCTTGGCAACGCAGGCGCTTGCGCAGGGTGATGAGTGCCCTGCCCTTGTCTGGCGCGCCGGCAGGCAGAATGTTGACCACCATCTTGCCCTCGACCACGCGGGTACCACGCAGCTCGGCCACCAGCGCGAGCACCTGGAGGCGGACGACAGCGCGCGCTCTCGCTTGCCGGTAGTGGATGGCCAGGCTCACGCCCTTGTCCTCGATAACCACGCCCGCGATGGGCGGCAGGGCAGCCGCGAGCCGCGCGTGCCACGCCTCGGTCTGCCGGCGCCAG